>Ga0209992_10000577_pt1 | contig 47962 bp, 43 predicted proteins | sample 2SBtaG_2_FD_182564 | JGI IMG/M metagenome (GOLD analysis project Ga0209992, IMG submission 182564) | Deep subsurface microbial communities from Kolumbo volcano to uncover new lineages of life (NeLLi) - 2SBTROV12_ACTIVE470 metaG (SPAdes)... | ecosystem: Environmental > Aquatic > Marine >... | reverse complement strand
CGACGGTGTCGTGCTCGCCGACGCCGACCCCAATGTCGTTCTCAGCCTCAACCTCGCGGACGCTGGGCTCGAAGCCGCTGCGCTCGCGACCGGAGGGGAGGGCACGCACGGCTTCGTGACCGAAGAACACCTCCGCACGGGCGTCTCGCAGATCAACGGGTACGCCGTCACAGACGGTGCCCTCGGCTTCGACGGATACGGCTGGGGCATCCTGGTGCGCCAGGAGGCCTCCGAGGCCGCCGCGCCGGCCAACAGCCTGCGCAATTCGCTGATCGCCATCGGACTCGTGATCGCCGTGATCATCGTCGGCGCTGCGGTGTGGCTTGCCCGCAGCATCTCCTCGCCGCTCAAGCGCAACGTGTCGAAGCTGCAGGACGTGTCTCGCGGCGACCTCGCGGTGGAGTTCGAGGTCGACAGCGCTGACGAGGTGGGCCAGATGTCCACAGCCATCAACACTGCGCTCGAATCCATCGGCGAGACCCTCGCCCAGGTGGACCACTCGGCCGGCGAGCTTTCGTCGTCGGCGGGGAACCTGACATCTCTCTCACAAGAGATGAGCGACGCAGCGACCGACACCTCCAACCAGGCAAACGAGGTGGCCTCCGGTGCCGAGCAGATCGCAGCGAGCTCCAACACCGTGGCCAGCGCGATGGATCAGATGAGCGAGAGCGTACGAGAGATTGCCGCGAGCACCTCCGAGGCCGCTCGGATGACCTCCAAGGCCGTCGAGGTGTCGGGCAGCACCCGTACCCGGATGGAAAAGCTGGACGCCAGCGCGACGGACATCGGCAACGTGATCAGCGTGATCACATCGATCGCCGCCCAAACCGACCTGTTGGCCCTCAACGCCACGATCGAGGCCGCTCGGGTCGGCGAAGCAGGCAAGGGCTTTGCCGTGGTCGCCAACGAGGTCAAGGCCCTCGCCCAACAGACGTCGGACGCAACCGAAGAGATTCAGGCCAAGATCGAGACGATCCAGGCCGACGCGGTCGGCGCCGTCGAGGCCATCGCCGAGATCAGCGAGCTGATCGACAAGGTCAACGAGACGTCGACGACGATCGCCGGCGCGGTCGAGGAACAGTCGGCGACCGCCGCCGAGGTCGGGCGCAGCATCCAGAGCGTCACCGACGGCACGGCGAGCATCTCGAGCAACATCAGCACGGTGGCCCATGCCGCGGGAACGACCAAGGCGGGCGCCAACCGAGCCCAAGACGCCGCAGCTCAGCTCAACACCCTGGCCGCCCACCTCAACGACCTCCTCTCGAAGTTCACCCTGAGCGAGGGGGCTCGAAACGCTGTCGACCCACTGCACGTCTACAGCGAGCCGGCCTCGCCGGCAGCAGCACCCGCCGCACCCGAGCACGTCCAGCGGGAGGCTCTCGAACAGACGCTCGACGATCTCGGCGAAGACCTCGTGCCGAGCGGCTGGAGGTAGTCAGGTTCCCGGTGGGTGAAGGGTCGACCCATGTCTGACATCGACGAATTCCAAGAGATCATCGACGACTTCATCGTCGAGAGCCTCGAAGCACTCGATCAACTCGACGAGGAGTTCGTGCGCCTCGAGCAGGAACCCACCTCGGTGGAGCTGCTGGGCAGCATCTTCCGCACGGTCCATTCGATCAAGGGAACCTCCTCGTTCCTCGACTTCGTCGAGTTGGAGAAGCTCGCCCATGCGGGCGAGAACCTCCTCAGCCTGCTGCGGGACGGCGAGCTAGGGCTCGACGTCCACATGACCACCACCCTGCTCGAGATGGTGGACTCGCTCCGCGCCACCCTCGCGGCGATCCAGGACACCAAGACCGACGCCGAGCAAGACCATGCCCGCCTCGTGAAGCGACTCGAAGCGCACGCCGCCTCGGAGCCGGTCGAGGAAGTCGGCACCACAGAAACAAGCGCCGATCCCGCGCCAGCAGATGCTGAGCCGGCGGCCTCATCGGAGGACACACCTTCGCAGGCCGAGGCCAGCACCGGCGACCGGCCGACGGCAGAGAGCTCCATCCGCGTCGACGTGGACCTGCTCGATCGACTGATGGACCTCGTGAGCGAGCTCGTTCTCGCCCGCAACCAGATCCGTCAGTACCGCATCGACGGCGTCGATCCGTCCTACGACAACGCGACCCAGCAACTCGACCTGCTCACGAGCGACCTCCAGCAGGCAGTGATGGCCACGCGGATGCAGCCGCTGAGCCAGCTCTTCGGCCGTCTGCCGCGGATGGTGCGAGACCTGGCACACACGTGCGACAAGCAGGTTCAACTCCAGGTCACGGGTGGCGACACCGAGCTCGACCGCACGCTCCTCGAAGCGATCCGCGATCCACTCACCCACATCGTCCGCAACTCGGTCGATCACGGGATCGAGGATCCCGCTGGTCGCAGGGCTGCGGACAAGCCAGAATCCGGCACGATCTGGATCGACGCCCGCCACGAAGGCGGCCAGGTGATGATCGAGATCACCGACAACGGCAAGGGATTCGATCTCGATCGCATTGCCGAAAAGGCGGTCGCCGCCGGCGTGATCGCCCAGGACGCGGCCCAGACCATGGGAACGCGCGAGATCGCCCAGCTGGTCTTCCATCCCGGTCTGAGTACCGCCGAAGAGGTCACGACCGTCAGCGGGCGTGGCGTCGGTATGGACGTGGTCAAGCGCAGCATCGACGAGATCGGTGGGCAGATCGACATCGAGACCGAGATGGGTACGGGAACCAAGCTCACGCTGCGCATCCCACTGACGCTCGCGATCATTCCCGCGCTGCGGTGCATCTGCGACGACCAGACCTACCTGATCCCACAGCTGAACGTGGTGGAGCTCCACCAGGTCGACGAATCCTCGCCGGTCGAGCTCATCGGGTCGACGCCGGTCCATCGCCTGCGCGGCGACCTGTTGCCCCTCCTGCATTGGAGGGACGTCCTGGCCGATGGGGCCCACCGCGAGGACTACGACGCCGAAGGCTTCATCGTGGTGATCCATGCACACGGGCTCAACTTCGGCTTCGTGGTCGACGAGGTCGTCTCGACCGAGGAGATCGTGGTCAAGCCGCTGCGGGCCCACGTCAAAGGCATCGACGCCTTCGCCGGATCCACGGTTCTCGGCGACGGTTCTGTGGCCCTCATCTTCGATCCGATCGGCCTGACCGCTTCGAGCGGTCTGACGATCGACTCCAACGCCGAACAGGCCTCGGGGCCGCTCAACTCGACCGGAGGATCCCACGACACGGAGTCACTCCTCGTGTGCGATGTCGGTGGACGGCGCGTGGCACTCCCCCTGAGCGACATCGTTCGGCTCGAGAGCATCGACCGAGACTCCCTCGACCACGCAGCCGGGGACACGGTGGTGCAGTACCGCGGTTCGCTGATGCGCATCGTCGAGCCCCAGCGCTACCTCCCAGGAACCCCCTACGGCGAGGACAGCCCAGAGCCCCTCTCGGTTCTCGTGCTGCGTGAGGGCTACAGCACCGACCCCGTTGGCCTGGTGGTGGACCACATCCTCGAGGTCCACCAGGCAAACCTCGATGGCGGCCGACCTGCGGATCCGCCTGTGCGGGTCTCGATACCGATCGATGGGCTCGTCACCGATGTCCTCGATGGGGCAGTCATCCGCCGTCAGCTCGATCCCAAATCGGCCTTCAGAGAGGTGGCCTCGTGAGCACCCCGCACCTTCTGGCCACTTTCTACGTGCAGGACACGCAGCTGGCGATCGACGCCGCTGCTGTTCAAGAAGTGCTCTATGGCCAACGAGTGTTTCCTGTTCCGGGGACGGAGCCTTCGATCCTCGGGCTCATGAACCTGCGGGGCCAGGTGGTCACGACCATCGATCTGGCGGCCCGGATGGGCGGCGAACGAACGGTCGCGCTCGAGGAGTGCTTCCACGTGGTCGCCCGCACCATCGAGGGCCCCGTGAGCCTCGTGGTCGACAATGTCGGACCCGTCGTCGACGCCAGCGACCTGGTGCCCGACCCGCCGCCTGACACCATGGATCCACGGCTTGGCGATCTGGTCTCGGGTGTCCATCAACGCGAGGGGACCCTCCTGCTGGTCCTCGACATCGAGGCCGCGACCTCGGTGATCGACTTGGACGGTGAATCTCTTGACGGCGCGGTGGCCCCGGGGGCCGATGGGATCCCCGCCGATGCATGACCCAGACGACTCGCAGATCGGGGTGCTCATCGTCGATGACTCACCGTCGGTTCGGCGAATCCTGAGCTTCGTCGTCTCCGAGGAACCCACCCTGCGGGTGGTGGGACAGGCCCAGCACGGCGGTGAGGCCATCAGCATGGCGCGCGAGCTCCGGCCGGACGCGATTGTTCTCGACGTCGAAATGCCAGTGATCGACGGTCTCGACGCCTTGGCCGAGCTCAGGGCCATCGTGCCCGACGCGACCATCGTGCTGTTCAGCAGGGCCGACGCGACCTCGGATCGGGTCTATTCGGCGGTGCGAACCGGAGCGGTCGAGTTCGTTCCCAAGCCGCGCGACGTACGCGACGTCGACGACGCTGTGATCCGCCTCCGTCGAACCCTTCTCCCCCGTCTCCGGGCCGCGCGCCCCGCCGAACCACAGCGAGCCCGTTCGACGACAGTCCGGCGCCAACTGACACCCCGCACCGCCGCCCCGATCGATGCGATCGTCATCGGCTCCTCGACGGGAGGCCCACAGGCCCTCGAGGCGGTCATCGGTGGCCTGAGCCGTGATCTCCCGGTCCCGGTGTTCGTTGTGCAGCACATCAATGAGGAGTTCAGTCACCGCCTCGCGAACCGGCTTGCCGACGTCACGTCGCTGAACGTGGTCGAGGCCACGCGCGGCGACGTCGTGCGCCGCGGGACCGTGTACGTGGCACCCGGCGACGCCCACATGGAAGTGTCCCAGCCCGAGGATCATGTTCGGATCCGGCTGCACAACGGCCCAGAGGTCAACAGCTGTCGACCGTCGGTGGATGTTCTCTTTCACAGCGCAGCCAACGTGTACGGGCCCCACCAGCTCGCCATCGTCCTCACGGGCATGGGCATCGACGGGCTCGAAGGGTGCCGGGCCATCGCCTACCGCGGGGCGCCCGTCATGGTGCAGGACGAAGCCAGCAGCGTGATCTGGGGAATGCCCGGCGCCGTTGCCCGAGCTGACCTGGCCGATGAGATCGTGCCGCTGCAGGACATCGCAGCGCGCCTCACCCGCTGGGTCACAGCGACTCACTCTCAGAATTCAACCAACGATGTCGGTCCCGAAGCGAGGGCACATGTCTGAAACGACCACCGGCATCATTGCCCCGAGCGACGGGTTGTTTCTTCGGAGCCTTCTCCGCGAGAAGGCGGCCATCGAGGTCGACGCCAACCGGGACTACCTGCTGAGCGCCCGACTCGCTCCCGTCGCAGCCGAACACGGGCTCGACGACATCGCCGAGTTGGTGCGCAACCTGCGCCAGGGACGCGCCGACCTCGAGGCGGCCGTGATCGACGCGATGACGACCAACGAAACGTCGTTCTTCCGCGACCCCACCTTCTTCTCCGACCTGCAGAGCGACATCATTCCGATGCTCGCCCAGACGGCGTCGTCGAGCCACCCGCTCACCATCTGGAGTGCAGCCTGCTCGTCTGGTCAGGAGATCTACAGCGTCGCCATGATGCTGGACCAGCACTTTCCGGAGCTGATCCAGTCCCACTCGATTCGTCTTCTCGCCACGGACATCTCGCCGACGATGGTCGATCGTTGCCACGAGGGCCTGTACACACAGCAGGAGGTGGCGCGAGGAGTGGATCCCGAACTCCGGGCCCGCTACTTCGACGCAGAGGGCGACCGTCTGCGCGTTCGACGATCGCTGCGCGACCTGGTGTTCAACCGCCAGATCAACCTCGTGCAGTCGTTCGGCATGGTGCCGCGATGCGACCTCATCCTGCTCCGCAACGTGCTCATCTACTTCCGCGATGAGGTGCGGGTGTCGGTCCTGGACCGGATGCGCACCCAGGTGTTGAAGCAACACGGCCTTCTGGTTCTCGGTGCCAGCGAGACCCTGGTGAACCTCGACGTCGGCTACGACACGGTTCACCTCCCCCTCGGCACCTCATACACCCCCCGCAGCGGCCTCAGCTTCTGATCGCGCCCAGCCGGTCCTCGCGACGCGCAGGCGTCGCCAGCACAGAGCCCGGCCCCGCAACCACGAGCGCCGTCGTCTCGACGACGACGGCGCTACGGGCGGCCCCTGGGGAGGGCCAGAACTGGAATTGGGGTCAGACGTCGGCGAAGGCGATGTTGCCGCTGCCGTAGTCACCCACGGTCACCTGGTAGCAGGTGCCGCTGCCCGCGCCACCGGGCCACGAACCCTCACCCGTGGACCCAGGTACGAGGCGGATGTGGACGGGGTTCTTCACGTTGACCCGGCCTGACAAGACGTTGACGATCTCGCGATAGAACTCGAGGAGTTCCTCATCGGGGCTGTCGGACTCGGCGCGGCCCGCCGGCATCATCGCCAGCGCGGCGCCTGCTGCGTGGGCCAGCGGAAGCTCGGTGGACACGACGCATTGCGGGACGTCGTTGTCGTCGACGAACTCGTAGGTGCTCCGCCCGACCTGTAGGGGTCGAGGGCACCGTTGGTCACCAAGACATCGGCGCCGAGCAGATCGCTCAGATCATCGACGAGCTCGTTTGCAGTGGGGTATTCCATGTTCTCTCCGAGGGATCGGGGGTGTTCTCCGAGGGGCTGGTCTCTGAGAAGGCGGCGTCAGTCGCCCAGGATCGAGCTCAGGGCGGCCTCGAGCGACTCGGGGGTGAACGGCTTGGTCACGAAGAACGCCGCACCTGCGTCGTCGGCCCTCTGGCGCATCGGGCCGGTGGCCTCCGACGTCACGAACCCGACACACGTGTCGCGCTCCTCCGAACGAAGGGTCTCGAGCATCTCGATGCCGGTCATGTTCGGCATGTTCCAGTCGGCGAGAACGGCATCGATGCCGCCCCCGCGGATCGTCTCGAGTGCCTGTACGCCGTCTTCGGCTTCTTGCACATCGAGATCCTTGAAGCCGGCCTGACGCAGACCGCGTCGAACCAGCTTCCGCATGACTGCGCTGTCATCGACGATCAGTAGGTTCATGAATACACACCTCGTGAACTGGGGCGAGAGGGCGATGGGCTGTGGTGGCGCCCACACTTCCCATCGGCACCACATGCACCCGAGTTGAGGGGGTGGTGGTGCCTCTTCGCGTGACCGCTGATTCAGCCCGCGACGAGCTCGGGATGCTTGGCATGCATCACCGAGAAGGCCTCGACGACCGAGGGGTCGAACCGGGTTCCAGCGAGCTCTCGGAGGGTCTCGAGAACCTGATCGATCGGCTGATCGACCAGCAGGAGAACGGCGTGGTCGACCACGGCGATCACGCGAGCGTCTAGGGGGATGTCTTCCGCGCTGAGGCCTTCGGGGAAGCCGCTGCCGTCCCATGCTTCGTGATGGTGGAGCACGGCTCTCGCGATGTCCTCGCCTGCCGAGTACCGCAGGTAGTCGGCGCTGCGTTGGGGGTGCTGTTTCCACTGCTCGAGCTCATCCCCCGACAGGTCCTCCTCGCGCGCCCGCATGATGTCTGGCGGAAAACCGAACTTGCCGATGTCATGGAGCTGAGCAGCGAGGCGGACCCGGAGGATGTCGGCGTGGTAGTAGCCGAGCTCTCCGGCCAACTCGACAGCGAACGTTGACACCGCTTCGGAATGGCTCCGGTCGGTCTGCTCCTCGATCCTCTCGACGGCGGCGAACGCAGCGTTCAGCTCGACCTCGACGGCCTCCTCGGTCGAGAGCTTTCCGGCGTTCACGGTTCCGCCCCCCCGTCGTCGCGCCGCGTCACTCGCGCGGGCTGCGAGCTCCACCAGGGTGCGATCGTTGTCCCCGACATCGGGGCCGGCGTGACCCACGGCTGCCCGGAGAGGCTCGACTCCGTCGGGCCGGAAGCTCTCGCCGATCGTCACGATCTGGTCAGCGAGTGCGTCGGCCTCGTCATCGAGGAGGTCGTCTGCCAAGAAGGCGTAGTGGAGGTTGCCGAGAGCGAAGAGTTGGGCCCCGACGCCTGCACATGCCCCGTCGAGGAGCAGTGACAGGCGACGTGAGACGAGGTTGACGCTTCGCTCGTCGATCGAGGCCAGGATCGCGTCCGCATTGGCGAACTCGATGTGCCCGACGCGCGGGAGATTCCCCCGCCGGGCCCGATCGGTCAGCATGCGGTCGAAGGAGGTCTTGGTCGGAAGGCCGGACACCTGGTCGAGTCCCAGCTCGCTCTGACGAGGACCAGACATCTCGAGGCGCTGCCGAAAGCCCGTCAACAAGAGCTCTGGGTCGATCGGATCGGCGCTCGCGATGAACCCGTCTTCGGTCGCAGGAGCCTCGCTGAGGGCCGAATCGGGGTACGCCGCAGCGAGGCCGGCCTCGTTGCCTTCGGCGAGAATGCCGCTCGCCCCGTGCTCGACCAAGGTGAGCGCGATGTCTTCGCCGCCCGGATGACACAGTGCGATGATCGATTTGGGTTGGGCGTCGACGAGCTGACCCATCACCGGGCGCAGCCGCACGACGGGCAGGCGCGTGGAGACGAGCACGACGTCCGTCGCCGACGACACGTCGTCCATCTCCGTCTTCATGTCGACCGCGACGCGGTCTGCGATCCGGCGGCGCGAGACGTCGGACACCCACAGCGATACGACGCTGATGGGTGTCGCATTGCTCGGCGGGGGACTCGCGCCTGCGTCCTCGTCGTCTGCCATGTGCTCGCCTCGCCCTCCTGGGTTTGGTTCTGGGTCTCCCGTTGTCCAATCGGAGCGCTGATGGCTGCTTTCAAGGCTTCGGAGCCAGGCCCCGAGCTTGAGGGGAACGGCCATCGGCCGACTGGTGTGCCCGAGTGAGGTGTCATGGCCGTCACGGACGTGCTCAATCGCATCAGCGAGATACGCCGCCAGTTCGGCGCGGTCGGTCCGGCATCGGACTTCGCGCTTCCTGAGGCGGCGCCCACACCTGACGTCGCCGCGTCGGCATCCACGCGTGTATCCCCCGGCGGGATCATCGTGGGCGAGATGGGCGGCGCGCGACCCACCGTCACAGCTGTCGAGGGCCAACAGGCCCGCCTGCAACAGATTTCGGCGACCCTCAACTCTGGCTCGGACGTCGCCAACCTCCACCCGCCGCTGCCCGGGCTCGACATCGTGTCCGACTACGGGATGCGCCTCCATCCGATCCACGGCGACAACCGCATGCACCACGGCATCGACCTGGACGCCGACGCAGGAACGCCGATTTCGACAATCAGCGATGGAATCGTCACCTTCGCCGGCGAACGCGGGGGCTACGGCAACCTCGTGATCGTCGATCACGGTGGCGGATTCGAGACGCGCTACGCCCACCAAGAACAGCTCACCGTGATGGAGGGCGACCTCCTTCGCGCCGGCGACACCATCGGGTTCGTCGGCTCCACCGGAAACTCGACCGGTCCGCATCTCCACTTCGAGGTCCGCAAGGACGGAGTGTCGATCGATCCCGAACCCTGGCTCAGATGATGTACGAACCACCCACCGCGACCGCGCCGCCCCCTGCAACGACGTTGCGCGACGATTCCCTCGGGTTTCGCCTGCTCAGCGAGTTGCGAGCCACCACCCGAGCGGTCGAGACGATCGCCTACAACCTGCGCATCATCACCCATCTCCTCGCGACGAGCGATCACCGTCATCTCCACGACTACGCCGATGATCTCGTCGAGGCGGTCGACGCACACGAACCGATCGACGCCCGCCTGCGCACCGTGCTGGAGGACGCGTCCCGGGCCTGGGGAGTTGCTGCGGGTGGACCCATTTCGGCCATCGTCGCCGCAGCACCCCAACCCGTCGAGGAGCCACTGCAGGAGGCTCTCGCCGCGTTGCAGACGGTGACGGACGAAATGCAGTCCGACGGATTGATGGCCACCACCGTGCTCGATCAGGCTGCGCTGATCGTCAGCCGGCGGGCCCGCGAGATCGAGAGCGCCAACGCCGAGGACCCTCGGTACAGGCCTCCCGTCGCCGGCTGAACGCCGGCGGGGAAAGCTACCGACGCGGTTCCTGAGAGGGACGCCGCCGCCCAGACAACAGCGGCGAATTGCGATCCGTGGTGGCCGCCGCTGCGGCGTTGGCGTCCTGGACCTGCCGGAAGACCTCTTCGCGATGCACCGCGATCGAGCGCGGCGCGTCGATCCCCAGGCGAATCTGGTCACCGCGCGCTTCGACGACCGTGACGCGCACGTTCGAGCCGATCATCACAGATTCACCGACCCGACGCGAGAGAACGAGCACGCGACACCTCCGGCGCCCATGATGCCCGTTTCGGCCACCGAGTTGGTGCCGCGTTGGTTGTCGCTTCAGCGCTGAACGTCGACCCGAGCGCGCACGGGCCACTCCTGATCGCCGAGAACCATCTGGCGGCCCAGCCCGGTCCCGGTGTGGAACACGAAGGGTCCGAGCAGGTTGAGGTAGAAGCAGCCTTCGTCGGCATCGAGCGTCACCGGGCACATGATGACGGCCTCGTCGACCGAGGAGATGCCGAGAGCCTCGAGCTCGTTGTCCGGGAGATCGGGCGAATAGTCGCCGAAGAACGCCCAGGGATCGGCGACGATCAGGGAAACGTCAGGATCGTCCGCAGAGGCCAGCAGGGAGAAGACCGACGGCTCCCCCGAACTCGCCTCGAGGACACCGATGGTCCACACGGTCGCGTCGGACAGCCCGGGGATTCCCTCGGGTAGTTGGACTTCGGCCGGAACTTCGGGACCGAGCACGCGCGGGTCGTTCTCCACAGTGACCTCATTGTGGTCCATCGCCGGGGACAGGGGATTGATCGCCGTCATCGGAGATAGTCCGTCAGCGTGGGTTGAAGTGCGCGGGCGACGGCGCCCATCGTTGCCTGCAAGGCGACCTCCTGGGTCTGGATCTCGAGGACCGATTCGGCCAGGTCCACGTCTTCGAGTTGAGAGAGCTGTCGCCGGATCGTCTCCGACGCAGCGAGATCACGTTCGATCGTCTGCTCGATGCGCGTACCGGTGGCACCGAGCTCGGCGAGATTCTCCTGAATGCGATCCATCGCGGCATCGATGTCGCCGATGCCGTTGGCGACGCCGATCGTGTCCCCGGTGCGGGCCAGGTTCTCGACCCGCGACACCATCGTGAACACGTCCTCGGGTGACGTGAAGCCGAAGAGGTCGTCACCGATCACGTTGATCTGCACGGTCTCTGTTTCGCTGATCCGCCGATTGAGGGCCCCGGTGTCGCCGGTGTAGGTCCACGAGCCGGCGACGAACGCGACCGCATCGGTCCCGGCCGTCCCGTTGAACAGTCCTTGCCCGAGATACGTCGAGTTCGCGAGCGAGACGAGCTGATCGTTCAGCGTCCCCATCTCCTCTGCGATCGAGGCTGCCTCGGTCGGATTCAAAGTGCTGGAGGCGCGGATCGCGAGATCCCGCACGCGTCGAAGCGCGGTCAGCGACTGTTGCAGCTTGGTGTCGGCGAGGTCGACACGGGTCGCACCATCCTGGGCATTGCGGACCGCCTGGTCGATCGACCGACGCTCGCTGCGCAACGCAAGCGAGGAGTTCATTCCGTTGACGTCTTCGGATGCTCGCTCGAACTGGCGGCCGCTGCTCAAGCGGTTCTGGGCACCTTCGAAGGACTCCAGGCGCGCCTGGAGACGGGCGAGCGACTGGTCGACGAGAAATCCGGTGGTGACACGCATCACCTACCTCCTGGCATTCACTTAGCGGCCCACGAGGCCGGTTCGGTTCACGAGAATGTCGAGCGCCGCGTCGGCGGTTGTGATCACTCGAGCCGCCGCGGCGTACGCCTGCTGGTACCGCATCAGCTCCACCATCTCTTCATCGAGGCTGACACCCGTGATCTGTTCGCGGCTCAAGCGAGCAGCGGTGGCCAGATCGGCTTGGGACCGGGCGCTGTCCCTGCTCGCCGCCACGCGCGAACCGACATCGGCCACGAGCTGACGGGACAGATCTGCCAGCGACTGCGTTCCGCCCGCGGCGACGAGAGAGGTGCGCAACTCGGCGAGCCGCATGGCGTTCTCGCCGTTGTGGATGGGGTAGGGGACGGCGTCGGCATCGCTCGACGCGAGATCGCCGGGATCGGTGATGACCACTGCGACACTCTCGGCCGGGTTGAGCGGGTTGTAGGTGAACAGCGGGCCGCCAGGTGAGCCGGGACCGCTGAATCCCAGGGCGTGTTGGGCGTTCAGGGTGTCGGCCACATCGACGGTGAGCGAACCCAACCCGCCGATGATCGCCGGGACGTCCTCTACGAGAAACTGTTGCTGCCCGCCGATCTCTCCGCTCAGCGTCAGGTTGACGCCCGAAGTGTCGTGGGTGATCACGTCGGTGGCCGAGTCGAACGACAGGGTCTTGGCTTCGATCCCGAGTACCAGCGACAACCCGCTGATGCTGATGTGGTAGTTGCCGTCGTCGTCCAGGCGAGCTTTGGCACCCGTCAAGCCAACGAGCTCGTCGACCGCCAGATCCCGACGATCGAGAAGGCTGTTGGGGTTGCCGTCGATCCCGCCGGCTCGGGTGATGGCCTCGTTGAGATCGGCGACCCTCGCCGCGAGCGCGTTGACATCGTCGATTCGAGCCGACACCGCTGTTCGTGTCGCATCGGCGACCGCGTTCACCTCGGTCGCGACCTGGCGAATGCGAGCGGCGAGCGATTCGAGCTGGTGCAGCACCTCGACCTGGCTTCCTCGACTCGTGGGGTCGATCGCCAGCTCCTCGAAGCTGTCCCACAGCGAGTCGAGCGAGGCGGAAATGCCGAACTCGGGCTCGCCGAGTGTCGCCTCGGCTCGGTTCAGGAGTTCGGTGCGCGCCTGGAGGGCCTCGAGCGATGCCGACGCGCCGCGCACCCTGTCGTCGAGAAACGCATCGCGAGTTCGGGTGATCTCGGCGAGCTCGACACCGTTGCCGATCTGACCGTAGGTGAGCGACGTCGGAAGCGCGGGTCGAAAATGGACCCGCTGCCGGGTGTAGCCCTCGGTGTTCGCGTTGGCGATGTTGTTGGAGGAGGTCTCGATTCCGACGCGAGCGGAAGTGAGGGCGGTGTAGCCGGTGTTGAGCGAGCGAAGAGACATCAGCGCGCCCTCATGCCAGCCGGTCCACGAGCCGCGGCGAGGCTCCGTAGCCCGCCGGGGAGTTCGGTGACGAGCGGTATTCGCCCGAGAGAGCAGGTCGTCCCAGAATCAGGGCGATCTGCTGCTCGAGCTGTGCGGAGGCCGCCGTGGTGAGCATCGACGACCGACCCACGCGGGCTCGGATCTCGTCGATCTCATCGACCAGGGCGTCGAGAGTGCGCGCGAATGTGGGATCCCCGAGCGACACGACGCGTTCGTGCAGGCGGTCGATCATCCCGCGACCGCCCAAGAGCTCGGTCACTTTGTGGAGGTCGGTCGCTGCGGCGGCCGTGTCCATGATCGCCTGTTCGATGTGGCGACCGTCGTCCGCGGCAGAGAGCAACTGAAGGGCAGTGACACGGCGGTCGAGCTGACAGACCCGCTGGCGGAGCGCCATGAGATCGACGCGCAAACGCTCGGCGATCTCGGAAGCAGCCGTCTCGGGAAGCGTTGCGTTCGTCATCACGCGGTCCCACCGTTGATCTCGTCGTCGAGAGCTGTTGCGATGGCTTCGCGCAGGGTGGTCGCGATCGACGATCGGGTCGCCGTCGCGGTCGACCAGTCGCCGCCGATCCGCACCTCACCCGGCAACATGTCCTCGGCCGACTCAACGTTCACCGGCGCCGAAGCGAGCGCCGAACGAACCAGCGCCTCGTCGGCAGCCGCGACACACACGGTGGTGACGGTCTGGCTCGACGAGTCACTGAGCTCTCGAATGCGCGCGACCAGGGCGGCGCCCTCGTCGTGGGGCGTACGATCCATGATCGCTGTCGCGACGTCCACGGAGAGATCGACGACTGCTGTGAGCAGGTCCCGTCGCTCACCATCGAGCCGGCTCGAGGTCTCCTCCACAGCCGAGAGGAACGCAGCCTGCAGTTCGCTTCCTCGCCGCACAGCGTCCTCGAACCCGGTGGCCCGCCCCGCAACGAACCCTTCGTCGTACGCGGCCTGCCTGCCCTGCTCGATCTGTTCGAGGCTCGGCATCGCGACCGAGGCATCCCCGATCACCTGGGTGCGACGCTGGGTCGCGACCCCGCCGCTCACCTGCGTCACGGCCGGTGGTTCGACCGCAGCGGCCTCCCAACCGGGCACGACCGGCAGCTCCTCATGGGTCATTCGACCGGGTTCGCGGGTCATTCGACCGGGTTCGCGGGTCATTCGACCATTGCCCCCTCGTCGGCGCGGAGGGCGATCACGCCCTCATCGTCCAAACGGCGGACCTCGGCGACGATCAGCGACTGAGCGCCCTCGACATCCTTCACCTTCACCGCACCGAGGAACTCGACCTCTTCCTTCAGCGACGTCGATGCCCGGTCGGACAGGTTGCGGAAGATCTTGTCGACGACCTCGGGCTTGGCGCCCTTCATCGCCAGGGCGAGCTGCTTGGCGTCGAGGGTTCGCAGGATCTCCTGGATGTCCTTGTCATGCAGACCGATCAGGTCCTCGAACAGGAACATACGGGCCCGCACATCGTCCGCCAGCGCAGGATCGCGCCGCGAGAGATGCTCGAAGATGCGCTTCTCGGCCGCCCGATCCACCGCATTGAGCAGCGTGGCGAGGGACTCGGCACCGTCGCGCCCAGGCTCGACATCGGCCGAGGTGACAGCTCCCAGACGGGCCTCCAGCGACTGCTCGACCGAGCGAATCACCAGCGGATCGACGGGTCCCATGGTCGCGAGACGCAGCGACACCTCGCCCTGCGCGTCATCGGGCAACGAAGTGAGAACCTCCGCGCCCAGCGCCGGACTCAGGTGGTTGAGCACCAAGGCCATGGTCTGGGGATGCTCGTCGGACAAGAACTGACAGATCTGGGTCGGATCCATCTTCGACATGAAGTTGAAGGGCCGATTGTTGGCGGCGGCGACTAGGCGTTCGAGGATGTCCTGAGCCTTGCTGCCCTCCCAGTGTTGGAGAAGCGTCTTGGCGTACTCGAAACCGCCCTGGGTGTCGACGATCTGATCGCCCAGCTCGGCGAGCATCTCGTTGATGATCGCGTTGAGGCGATCCGAAGGCAGGCGCCCGAGATGCATGATCTCGCGCGTCAGCGTCTCGACATCGGTGACATCGAGGTACGACAGGACGCTGCCGGCGGCCTCGGGCCCGACCGCGATGATGATCGCCGCCGCGCGCTGCGGTGGCGTCAGATCGGCGAGGACGTTGGGTTCGTCAGACACCACCGCCTCCGGTCATCGGTCGTTGGCTCATGTGTCTGCCAACCACGCTCGGAGAAGCCCGGCGATTTCTTCGGGCTGCTGTTCGACGAGACGTCGAACCTCGGTGCGGGGATCGGTCTGAACAGCGGGCGGCTCACCGCCGGCGCCGAGGTCCTGACCCGCGCCCACCGCTGCTCCCACACCTGCGGGAACGGCAACCGCCTGCGGCAATGCTGCCCCAGCGGCACCGGCGGTCAACTCAGCCGGAACCGGATCGGCACCCGCCTTGTTTGCCGAGCGCAGCATGAGCAGCACGACGGCCACCACGAGAATCAACACCAGGGCTCCGACAACCTGGGGGATGAGATCGAGGGGGCTCGAAGCCTCCGCAGCTGCACCTGCACCGGTCGGTATGGCGATCGGCTCGGTGTCGTCGATCGCAGGGAACGGCACGGTGGCCACGACGATCGAGTCGCCGCGGGCTGCATCGACCCCCACGGCGTTGGAGATCAGATTCGAAACGGTGTCGGCATCGGGGACCGTCGCGCCGGTCACGGTGCCGTCGTCGATCACGACGCCGACGTGAAGCTCGACGACCGCTCCGGCAGCTTGGATCTCGTTGGTGACGATGTTGTCGACACCGAACTCGGTCGTGCGGTCGGTCTTCTCGTAGCTGATTCCCTCGTCACCCTCGACGGGGATCTCGGCTTCCTCACCGTCGACACCGGGAACGCCGCCAGGGGCCAGCGAAGATTCGCCGCTGAACCGCTCCACTTCGTTCTGCTCCCGGAGCGCAACCTGGCTCTCGGGATCGAAGTTCTGGATGGTGCGACTCACCTGGTCGAAGTCGAGGGTGGCCTGGACCATCACGGTCGAGCGATCGCCTGCACCTGCACTGAGGAGCAGGCGGGTGATGTCCTCTTCGAGTCGCTTCTCGAACTCGCGGGTCTGCGCAGCGGCATTGCCTGCGTCGAGGGCGGCTGAGCCGTCATCGGGAGCGAGCAGGGTGTGGCCCTGCAGGTCGATGACGGTGATGTCGCCCGAATCGAGGTTCTCGACAGCGCCGGCAACGAGATTCGCAACCGCGAGGGCACCCGAGGAACCGAAGCCATCGCGGATGTCGACAATCACCGAGGCCGTCGCGGCTTCGGGATCACCGAACAGCGACGATTCGGGCAGAACGAGATGGACAACCGCGTCCTCGACCAGATCCATCGCTCGAACGCTGCGCGCAAGCTCACCTTCGAGCGCACGCTGAACGTTGATGCGTTCGAGGTTGGACGACAGCCCGAACCCCTGCGCGTCGAGGAGTTCGTACCCGCGGTCCCGCGCTGAGGCGTCGGTGACGATGCCTGCGTCGGCAAGCGCAGCCTTGGCCTTCGCGAAGTCGGCCCGAGGCACCATGACCCGGTCGCCCCCGTTTTCGACCTGATACGCGATCCCGCGCGCTTCGAGCTCCGCGGTCATGTCGCCGAGCTCGGTCGCCTCAACACCGCTCGCGAGAACGGAGTAGCTCGGGCTCGAGATCCACTGCACGAACACGAAACCAGCCAGCGCCACGACGGCAATCGCCGCCCCGATTCCCACCTTGTGGGCCATCGGCAGCGACCGAAACAGCGATGCTGCTCGGTTGCCGGACGTGAGATCAGTTTCGCTCATGGACAACACCACATGGTTCGAACGTCAGCGACGACGCAGAAGCGGTGCTCGTCCATGAGCCGCGGATATCTCGATCCTCGATCGGGTCTCCCGTCGGCGTCAGGACGCCGAAGTCAAGGAGTGGAGCCGAGGTACGCCCGGCTTGCCCGCGACTCGCGCTGGAGCTGATCCAGCTCGGTCCGGACGGCCGCCTGGCACCCCTGAACGTCGCGACCCAGCACCTCGGCCTCGGCCAGCAGAGCGCGAAAGCGGATCCGATGATCATCGGAGGGTTCGCCGTGCGGAACCGTCTTCACCAGATGCGGAAACGCGCGGCCGTGGAAGTCGTCGAGCTCGACGGCGTGACCGACCTGTTCGATCAAGTCCTCGAAGTCGTCGAGAAGGTCATCCCAGGTGGTGACGTCGGTCATCACGCCCCCTGGGTCGGCGGAAGCAACCCGGCGAGAAACGAGACGCTCGACTGCAACTCCGACATCGCTTGTTCCATGGCCGTGTATTGCCGGCGGAGGGTGTCCTCACGTTGCTGGACGCGGATTTCCATCGCGGCGATCTGATCGTTGATGTCGTCGATGCGGGTGGTGTGTTCGTCACGAGCTCGAGCGATCAGCCCGTCGACACCCTCGGTGTCGTCGAGCAGTTGGTCGAAGTCGAGCAGGATCCCGTCGAAGAACGAGACGTTGCCGACGTTGACTGCGCCGCCAGAGGTGTCGACCAAGGACAGGTCGATGTCGATGTCGAGCCCGGTCGGGCTCCCGGTCGTGGCCGAGAAGCGGTTGTTGGCAACGGTGGCTGTTTCGCCGCCGATCGTGCCTGCGGCGTCGGTACCGGTGAAGGTGCCGTTCATCCCCCAGACGTCCTCGCTCCAGATCACGAAGCTGGCAGCTGTGCCCCGTACTGACGGCGTCGAGATCTCGATGGAACCGCTGTTTTCGGCGGCGACCACGTCGGTGATCCCCGCGAGCGTCAGAGCGTCGTTGATCTGGGTGACCGCTGACGCGAGCGTCGACCCGGCGCCGATCCCGATGAGAACGTTGCTGGCGCCGTACTGGAGGTTGAAATCCTCGAACGATGCCGACGGGCTGTACACCGAGCTCACGATGCTCGGGATGCTCCCCTCGTCGGTCACGGTCACGCCGTAGACCCCTGCGAGCGTCGAGTTGGTGGTGGCGACCGGTGTCAGGCGCGTGTCGTCGGCGAGGAACGTCCCGCTCATGACCCCGGCGAAGTCGTCGTACTCATCGCGTAGCGCCGCAACGAGACGATCGCGATCGACCTCAATTTCACCGGTGCGCGAGTAGCTGATCGGCGGCCCCGCAGCGAGACCCGCACCGAGATTGGCGATCGTCTGGGTCAGGGTGTCGTTGATACGCGAGTCCAGCGCTCGCGCCATGGCGTCGCCGGTGAGGGGCTGGGCAGAATTCGAGGTTTCGTCGAACGCGGTGAGACGATCGATCTCGCTCAGGACTCCACTGGCGGCGTCGAACATCGCCGTGATGTTGTCGGCGATCGCTTCCACATCTCGTTCGGTGGTGACGGTAATCGTCTGGGCCGATGTCGCGGCGAGCTCCAGCTCCACCCCCGCCACCAGGTCGGCGACCAGATTGGACGATCGGGTGACGGTCAGTGCCCCGCCGCCGGATCCGACCGTGAGCTGAGCGTCCGCACCCTGGGACAGAATCGACGAGGTTCCCACCGACAGGCCCGAATGAGAGACGGTGAAGACGCCGGCGGCACCCGATGACGATGCGCCGATCGAGAGACGATGATCGGTGTCGGAGACCTTGAGAACGGTTGCCTCGACGCTCGCATCCAAGCCGCGGATCGCCGATGCAAGATCGGACAGGGTGGTGGAGGCATCGGTGGTGATGACGTGGTTGTCCGTCCCGATGGTGACGGTGAACGTGCCCGCGCCGACGGTGTCTGTCGGATCGCCGTAGGCGTTCGACATCACGACGTTGTGCGCCGCTGCGAGCTGGTCGACCGTGAAACTCATCGTTCCCGGGATCGCCGACCCGGTCACGGTGGCCGAGACCACGTCTTCGTTGCTCGCCGATGCGGTGGCAGCGGTCAAACCGGTGCCGAAACGGAGATCGTCGACGGTCGTGCGGAACTGTGAGACCTGGGTGGAGATGTCGGTCCAGGCCGCATCTCGCGCCTGAGCAGCGGCCCGCTGGGTCGCCATCCGGTTGATGGGAATCCGCTCGAACTGGATGAGGCTGTCGATGATCGATTCGGTGTCGAGACCAGAGGCGATGCCTCCGACCCGAAACGTCGGCTCAACCATTCCTCACTCCTCCACCTTCCGACCGTCAGGTCTGCAAGAGAGCGACGACGGTCTCGGGAGCAACATGCGCCTGGGTCGCCAGCGCAGCCTCGCTGTTGCGCACGATCTGCGACGCCGTCATGTCGGCGAGCTGTTGGGCGAGAGACGTGTCGCGCAGGCGCGACAAGGCGGCTGCCGCGTTCTCGGTAGCGACGCGATCGAGGACCGAGGCATCGGCGGGGGCGGCTGGTTCCCTGTCGCCGGACACACGCCCTGCACCAGTGTCGGAACTGCGGCCGACGCGATCGTTCGATGTGTCGCGAACGTGCGAGCGCAGGGCTTGAAAGCTCGTGACGTTCTCGTTGATGCGCACTGCGGCCCTCCCTGGTGGTCGATCCGGCACGCCATTGCCGGACCACGGGAGAGTCGACCGTTGGTTCAGTCTCTCAAGGACTTGAGGCGAAACCGGGCGGGTTCGAGCCCCACCCCGGACCGTCAGGCCGGCTCAGGGGCCGAGTGAACCTCATTGGCAGCCGCCACCCATGCGTCGCGAATCTCACGGACGACCGACTCGGCGCCCTCGAGAAGCTCGGCGTCCTTGGACAGGTTGGCGTTGACGAGACGATCGATGCAGAACTCGTAGAGCTGGGCCAGATTGTCCGCCAACTCGCCGCCCCGCTCAGTGTCGAGCGTGACCTGCAGTTCCACCAGGATCCGTTGCCCGAGAACGAGCTCGGTGTGAACCGTGTCCAGTTCGCCACCCTCGCTCAGAAGCTCCTTCGCCCGCACGATCGCCTGCAACAGACGGTCGTAGAGCATTGTCACGAGCTGGTCGGGACGAGCTGTCATGACGACATCTCGGCGGTAGTGATCAGCGATTGCCATGGGTCTTCATCGTTTCTACGGCGAGTGCCACAACACTCGAAAAGGGGTTTCTCCCGGAGAGACGTGAACGCTGTGATCGTTCATGACGGAGCGTGTACGGCCCATCGTGAAGCACGACGACAGTGTCGGCAGGATGGCCGGCGGCTGTAGCACCGGCCATCCTGCCGATGTACGCGCCAGTCACGGCGATCAAGCGTCGATTCTCTCCGACGCTGTGCCGACCGCTGGCGGGTTCCTCTGCAGACCCGTCGGCGGCCGACCCAGCCGACTGACTACTGGAGGAGGGAGAGAACCGACGTCGGGATCTGGTTTGCCTGGGCCAGCATCGCTGTGCCGGCCTGGGTCATGATCTGATGTCGGGTGAACTGCACCATCTCCTGGGCCATGTCCGTGTCACGGATACGGCTCTCCGAGGCGCTGAGGTTCTCCACAGCGACCTGCAGGTTGGCGATGGTGTGTTCCATCCGGTTCTGGGTCGCACCGAGCGTTGCCCGGTTGGTCGACACAGCAGCGATGGCGGTGTCGAGCGAAGCCATCGCGCTTCCGGCGTCGCTGGACACGTCGATCGTGCTCAGGTCGGTGCCGAACACGTCGTTCGATGCCAGGCCCAGGTCCGTCGTGATGCTCATCTGGTTCACGGCGCCGGCGTTGGGGCCGACGTGGAACGTCAGAGCGCTCGTCGTGTAGTCCTGGAAGACCGCGTTGCCGGCGAAGGTGGTTCGGGCGCCGACCGCCGTCAGCTCCGACAGGAGCTCGGTGATCTCCGCCTGCTGCGGAACACCGTCGGTGGTCGCCGTGTTCGAGGCGTCGATGGCCAGCGTTCGCATCCGCTGAAGGATCGAGTGCACCTCATTGAGTGCACCCTCAGCGGTCTGCACGAAGCTGATGCCGTCCTGCGCGTTGGAGATCGCCTGGCGGCTGCCATTGATCTCCGAACGCAGGCGCTCCGACTTCACGAGCCCAGCAGCATCATCGGCGGCCCGGTTGATCCGGAAGCCCGACGACAACTTCTCGAGTGACTTTCCCAGCTGACCATTCGTACGACTCAGATTCCTGTACGAGTTGAAAGCTGCGATGTTCTGATTGATACGCATCAGACACCTCCATGTGACTGGCGTGAGGGATCGCTTCCGTGCGATCGCTGGACGACCCGTCGACGGGGTCCCACACCGGTTAAGCATTTTGTTCTGGGACAATCATTTCGGTTGTCCGTTCGGGCATTCGTCCACTTGGGAGGGCGGTCCCCACCCCCGCCTCGGCTGCTCCCTCCCCACCAATCCGCCCATGCCCGCACGCCTACTGGGTACTTCAGCGGGTGGGGTTCCCCTTTTGGGTACGTCCCGGACGCGTTGGCGCGGGCCGTGAGTACCCGAAACGAGGAGGCCGAGGCGTGAGTGACCCGGAAGGGAGGGTCGAAGGGAAGGTCGAAGGGAGGGTCGGGGCCCTACTCCCCTGGCCCTTACTCCCCCTGGGCCTGGGTCGACGGGCCGAGGGATGGCTTCGCACACTTCTCTCTGCAGTCAGGTCCTCGTCGTCGTCCACGGCCCGGCGCGTGTCGCCAAGGGCGCGGTTCGGCGAGCGCGAGAACTGGCGGGCGTCGACGGCCTTGTGGTCGCCGTCGGCAACAACACCGATGGGCGCAAGATCGCCCAGCGCGGCGGCGCGGTCGACGCGGTGGCGACCGCTGCCGGCCACGACGCCATGCTGCAGACCTTGGATCAGCTGGCACCCGAACCCGTGCTGGTGATCCACGACGATGCGTCACTCAGCATCGACGAATGGGCGTTGGTGCTGCACCAGTACGACCCCGACGCGGGCGTGCACCACCTCTCCCCTAGCGGCGCCGACGCAACAGCCCCCTTCGCGGTCATCGGCCTTCCGGGAGAGATCGCAGACCTTCTCCTCGCCACCGAAGACATCCGCTTCGACACATCGCCCACCGCCATCGAGGCCGACATTCGCCACGACGGCCGGTGCGGAACCGTCGACGCCGCCGAACCAGCCCCTCGAGCCCCACTGGTCGTCGCCGCACTCATCGTCCGCGACGAACAGGACAACCTTGGAGCCTGCCTCGACTCGATCGACTCCTTCGTCGACGGCGTCGTCGTGTGCGACACGGGCTCCCGAGACGACACCATCGCCATCGCCGCCGAGCGCGGTGCGTCGGTGATCGAGCGAGAGTGGCTCGACGACTTCGCCTGGGCACGCAACCAAGCTCTCGCCGAGATCGATGACTGCACATGGGTGCTCTGGATCGACGCCGACGAACGCCTGACCTGCGACGACATCCACTCCGCCCGCCTGGCGCTCCGACAAACTCCCGACACCGTTCGTGCCCTCGCCGTGGAGGTGACCAGTCCTCGGCGGGATGGGCCGACATCGGTGGGCATGGCACAGAGGCTGTTCCGACCGGGTTCGGCTTCGTTCAGCGGAGCGATCCACGAGGAACTCGTGGACTCCGGCTCCGGCGCACCTCTCCCGACAGCACCCAGCGACATCATCGGTCTTACCCACCTCGGCTACGCCGAAACCGACGACCAGCTCGCGGCCAAAGCCCGACGCAATCTCGAGATCGCACGCTCGATCTGGAACCACGACCCCACCTCGAAGAGCGCCCTCGACTACGCGAGGTCGTTGGCATTTGCCGGTGAAGACCTGGCCGAGGCCATCGAGGTCGCACGCCGCGGGGCCGAACTCTGCGACGAGTCCGACCCCCGCAAGCAGCGCCTGAAGAGCCTGTCTGCGGGCTTCCATCTCGAGCTCGACCAGCATGAGGAAGCGTTCGCGGTGGGTGCCGAAGCGCTGCGCCTCGACCCGGCGGATGATGTCGCGGCCGCCGTGTGCGCGACCACCGGTGTCCAACTCGGGCGCGACGCCGAAGTCGTGGCGCTCGTCGGCTCGCTCGCAACCTCGGCAGCACTGCGTGTTCCCGTGAACAGAATCACCGCGACCGCCCTCGCTCTCGGCGCGGCGATCCGCACCCAGGACCCGGCCACAGAACGGCTGACCGATGCACTCTTGGCAGCCGTCAGCGATGTGGAGGGCGGCTGGACCCACGCCCTCAGCCAGCTCGCAGACGTCGACCCGAATCAGCTCGGGAACACACTCAGCCCGGTACTCGCCGATCAGTCGGCGGTGTCGACAGCCGCGTACGAGGCGCTCCCGCTCGAGGCCGCCGATCATCTCGTCGCAGCGCTGAAACCGACCTCCGCAGCCGAAGCCGAGCACGCAGGAAGTGGTCTCGGCGGAATCTCACTGTCCTTCGGGTTGGATCCGATTCCGTGCGACGCAGCCCTTCTCGCCTCGTCCATTCCCGCGCAGCGGCGCGTGCTCGATTGGTCCGAGAGCGCCAGCTTCGGGGCCATCGTGCAAGACGACGCTCTGACACGAGTCGACCTCGACCCCGCCGGTGCCCTCCCCGCGGCGCTCGCCCGGCTGGCCGCCAGTGGCCAGCGTTTCGACGTCCTGGTCGGTGGTCTCTCCCCCGACGACGGGCACACCGCACTCGAAGCGGTGGGCCGGCTCCTCGATCCATCGGGCGTGGCCATGCTCTGGGACGTCGACGGCGCAGGTGCCGCCATCACGGGCGCTTCGGCGGAGTTTCACACCGTCGGAGCCGTCGACGCAGCCTCGATGCTCCTCGCTCGCGGTCTCGCGATCGATCCGATTTCCCCCAACGGCGTGACGGCGGTGAGATCGGTTCTCGACCAGAACACCGAGATCGGCGAAGAACAACCCGCCGAGATGGTCCGCCAGATCCACGTCGTGACGCCGACTCCGCTGAGCGACGAGCTGAGGTTGGCTCATCGGGTGTCCGTCCCGAACAACTGGGGACTCCGGTTCTCCTGCGGCGACGAGGTTGCAAACGCCGCCGTCACACTCGTGTCGCGGGCGGATGTGATTCCGGAGCCCCGCTGGCTTCAGGCGATCATCGACCATGCCGTCACCAGCGCCCGCGCCGCCGGAACCCGCCTCATCGACCCAGATGGCTCGGTGATCCATTGCGGACTCACCGACGACGGCAATCCGATCGGCTTTGGCGAAAGCAGCGACGGTCCCCTATTGCGCTCGGACCGCCGCAACGTCGCTCTCGCTCCACCCTTCGCAATCCTCGGTGGAACGCCGGCAACCGGGAATGTGGTCGGCGACCTGCTCGCCAGCTCTGTCGCCGTCGCCATCACTCCCGAGCCCGGCGTCCCCACGTCGCCGACACTTCTCGAAACGCTGCGGGACTGTGTTGTACTGCTCGATGGGCCGGCGCCTGGCTGCGGCCACCCCGACCAGCGAGACGCAATCGACAAGGCGCTGCAGCGGCTCAGCGACGACGGCATCACTCCCGTCTATCAGTGGGCCGAGTCCCCCGATCCGGTCGATCAGGCGGTCGCCCACCACTGGCGCGGTCGTGGCGTCATCCTCGTTCCCCCGTCCCCGGACCGCTACGAGATCGCCACCTTCCGGCCGGACATCGCGAGCCCCCGTTCTGACGCGCTCGTCACTGCGTTGCAGCCCAAGGCCGTGGTGCACCTGACCGTCGAGAGCCTCGAATGGGACTACCAGAGCATCGCCGGCCAGGCTCCGGACGCGACGGTCATCTACGCCGGGCCGCCCTCTCACCAGAGCGGCGAGCGGGCCGACGTCACATGTTCGCTCGGCGAGCTGGCCGACGCCGTGCTCGACGCCGTGCTCGACGCCCAGGTGCGTGCCACACCGCCGCGCGTTCCCGCGATTGCACGCATCGAACCGACCGCAACCACCGCTGGTCTTGTCTCAATCGTGATTCCCGTGCACAACCGCTGGGATCTGACGACCGCCTGTCTCGATTCGATCGCGACACACACAACTGCACCGACGGAGATCATCGTCGTCGACAACGGCTCGACGGATGGCACTGCCGAGGGCCTTTCCAGAGCCGACGTCACCGTGATCCGCAACGACGACAACCTCGGCTTTCCCATTGCGGTCAACCAGGGCATCGCCGCCACGACCGGCGAGTTCGTGTGCGTCCTCAACAACGACACCGAGGTCACTGCAGGGTGGTGCGAGCCGCTGCTCGCTGCACTCGACCTCCCCGACACAGCGCTCGTCGGCCCCCGGAGCAATCGGATCGCCGGGCTTCAGCGCGTTCCCGACGGCCCCCGGGCCGACGACCCAGATGCCCACAGCTGGGCGGCGAAGTGGGTCACTGGGAGAGCGGGTCGAACATGGCCGATCAACCGACTGATCGGCTTCTGTCTCCTCGCGCGCCGCGCCACCTTCGAAGAGCACGGCGGCTTCGACGAGGGCTTCGGCATCGGCAACCACGAGGACGACGAGCTCGGCAACCGGTTGATAAGGCAGGGTCTGCAGCTGCGCGTGGCAGACGACTCCGTCGTCATCCATCACGGCAGCGCGACCTTCACCGAACTCGGGCTCGACTACGCGGCGGTGCTCCATGAGAGCTCCCGACACCTTGATCCGACGGCGCGGGTTCACCGCGCGACCGGCGCAGTCGTCCTCAGCGACGGCGACCCCGTCGGGGCCGCCGCCAGCGCGGCCAGCGCGCTCCACATCGCGGATCGGGTCCGAATCGTGGAACGACAGGCGGTGGTCTCCACTGAGCTCGCCGCGGCTGCGATTCGGGGTGGAGGAGTCGACGTGGTTCGGACCGATTGGACGACCGAAGCCGGCGCAGCTCGTGCGTTCGAGCCCTTCGAGGGGGCCAACGTGATCATCCTCGGCTCGGGCGAGCTCATCGAGTGTCCCGATTGGGGTGACGCACGCGCCGAGCTCGATCAGCTCACACACTCCGCCGTCGAGGTGAGCACACCCGACGGTGGCGAAGTCCGCATCATCGCACCCACTGCGGCGGCGATCGCTGAGGTGGGCACAGAGTCGGATGTTCGCGTCAGGGGTATTCGCCTCGTCACCGAACAGGCTGCCCGCACCCGCTGATCCGACCCACGCCCAGCGATAAAGGGGCGCAGCGGCCCGCCGACGGGTGGGTCATGAGTCCCAACGCCAGCATCGTGATCCCGGCGTTCAATCGGGTGGATCTGACGGCACAGTGCCTTCGAGCACTCATCGCCAACACCCACGACGTCACGTACGAGGTCATCATCGTCGACAACGCGTCCACCGATGCGACACCCGAGCTCTGCGCGAGCCTCGGGGGCAATGCGACGGTGATCCGCAACGACGAGAATCGCGGCTTCGCAGTGGCGTGCAACCAGGGTGCCGCTGCCGCGACGAGCGATCGAATCGTGTTCCTCAACACCGACACAGAGCCGTTCCCCAACTGGTTGCCCCCGCTCATCGCTGCCCTGGACGATCGGCCTGACGTGGGCGCTGTCGGCATGAAGCTGCTGTTCCCGGACAGGACCATCCAACACGCAGGCGTGGTGCTGCTCGAGTTGCCGGAGTACCCGACGCTCGGTGCGCAGCACCTGCCGTACAAGGTTCCTGAGGACGACGCCCTCGCCAATCAGGCCAGGGACGTCTCGGTTGCCACGGCCGCCTGCCTCATGGTCCGGCGCGACGCCTTCGATGGGGTCGGCGGCTTCGACGAAGGCTTCTGGAATGGATACGAGGACGTCGACCTGTGTCTCAAGTTGACCGAAGCAGGCTGGCGGATCTTCTACGAGCCGGCATCGGTCCTCATCCACCACGAGAGCTCGAGTGGCCCCGAGCGCTTCCGCTGCTCTGAGGAGAACATCGCGCGCCTCCAGGAGAAGTGGGCGGGCCGGGCGACGGTGGACTTCGTCATCCGCGACGGCGAGGCGATACCGAACCCCGCCGGAATCCACACACAGGCGCTGGCGGTCTCCACCCCAACCGGCAGCTGAGGCTGCTCGGTCGCCACGATGTGCGAAGCGTGCTGCGGCAACACCCTGAGCCGCCGAGGTTTTCTCACCCTCTCGGGTCTCGCAGCCTCGGCCGCGCTCCTCGCGCCGACGGCCGCGGGAGCGAACTCGCCACCTGACCACATCAGCGACGCCGTCGACATCGGCGGTGGGTACGAGATCCTGCCGAGATCGACCTGGGGCAGCGATCTTCCACCGACGGGTCCACTGGATGCGGAGTCTTCCGATGACGTCCGATTCCTGTTGATCCACCACAGCGCCTCGCCGAACGGCTATTCACCAGACGCCGCGATCGAGTATCTCCGGACCTTCTACATGCTCCACACCGGTCCAGACCGCGGCTGGAACGACATCGCGTACAACTTCCTCGTCGACGAGCACGGCCGGATCTTCGAGGGTCGCGAGGGAAGCGTTCACCAACCGATCCGCGGGGATGCCACGGGCGGCAGCCAAGGATTCGCGCTGCTGTGCTGTTTCATCGGCGACCACTCCGACCAACCGCCCACCCAGCCAGCCCAAGATTCGATGGTTGCCCTCCTCGCCTGGCTCGCCAGCCGGTACGCCATCGACACAACTCCCGGCGCGACAACGTCGTTCACATCCCGAGGCTCCAACCTCCATCCGGTCGGAACCGAGGTCAGCACCCCGACGATCGCCGGCCACCGTTCGATGTCGCTCACCGCTTGCCCCGGCGATGCGGCGATTCCGCTGGTCGAAACCGTGTTGCCCGAGCGGGTGAGTGCCCGCATTCTCGCGGGGAGCACGACCACGGTTCCCGCAACGACGGCTGGACCGTCCACGACACCCGCCACGACTCCCGAGCCAAACTCGACCACTTCACCCGCCACGACCGCAGTCGGGCTGGGCGCGGCCGACGTCGAGGGCGCGGACGATGCCGGAGCGACCGCGCCGCAGCTCCCAGGCGGAAACACGCAGAACACCGGGCGCATCGTGACGCTCCCCACTCTCGCGGCAACGATTCTGGCCGGCGCGGTCGGCCTCGCGTGGCTACGGCTGCGCGCCGCGCGGCGTCGCGCCCACGAACGAACGGCGGCCTCCCCGTAGGGAGGCCGCCGTCTTTCGCATGCCATGTGGCCGCAGTGATGTGCTGAAACCCAGCCGAAAGGCTGTGCTCCACAGCTCACCGCCGCGAAGCCCCAGCCGGAGGGCTGTGCTGATCCAGATCTAGAGCAGCGACAGAACCGAGCCCGGGATCTGGTTCGCCTGAGCCAGCATCGCGGTACCCGCCTGAGCCATGATCTGGTTCCGGGTGAACTGCACCATCTCGAGCGCCATGTCCGTGTCACGGATACGGCTCTCCGAAGCGCTCAGGTTCTCCTGAGCGACCTGGAGGTTCGCGATGGTGTGCTCCATCCGGTTCTGAGTCGCACCGAGCGTTGCACGGTTGGTCGACACCGACGCAATGGCCGTGTCGAGCGTCGTGATCGCGCCGTTCGCGTCCGAGGACACGTCGATCGCGCTGATATCGGTGCCGAACACGTCGTTCGACGCCAGCGCGAGGTCGGTGCTGATGCTCATCTGGTTGGTCGTACCAGCGTTGGCGCCGACGTGGAAGGTGAGGTTGGAGGACGAGTAGTCCTGGAACACCTGGTTGCCGGCGAACGTGGTACGGGAGCCGACCGCGGTCAGCTCGCTGAGGAGCTCCGTGATCTCGGCCTGCTGGGGAACACCGTCGGTGGTGGCGGTGTTGGAGGCATCGATGGCCAGGGTCCTCATTCGCTGAAGGATCGAGTGCACCTCGTTGAGTGCGCCCTCGGCAGTCTGCACGAAGCTGATGCCGTCCTGAGCGTTGGAGATCGCCTGGCGTGTGCCATTGATTTCCGAACGCAGACGCTCACTCTTCACCAGGCCGGCAGCGTCATCGGCTGCACGGTTGATGCGGAAACCCGAAGACAGCTTCTCGAGCGACTTGCCGAGCATGCCGTTCGTCTTCGAGAGGTTCCGGTACGAGTTGTACGCTGCGATGTTCTGATTGATTCGCGTCACGTTGTGATTTCCTCCGTGTGGGGGCGATTGCCAACATCCGTGTCGGCTTCGCTCCGATCGGCGGCTCTCGCGATCAACCTGAGCCAAACTTCTGAAAAGTCCTTAGGTCCCGTTCGAGACGGTCGACCACGCCTGGGCGCAGCCTCAGAACTGGGCACTTTCTCAGCATCGGTCAACACTTCACCGACAGAGGTGATTGTCATCCTCTGATAGTTCTGAATCCTTCTTCAGTTCTGGCCAGATGAGTCGATGGAACAGAGACAAGCGTTCCCTCTCGATTTCAGGTGACACATCATGGTTCAGACGACCACCATCGGCTCGTCACTCCTTGATTCAGGCGTCCTCGCGGACCTTCCGACGCTGCCCACCGTGGGCCTCGAGATCCTGCGGCTCAGCCGCGATCCCGATGCGTCGATCGAGGAACTCGGCACTGCCATTCAGCGCGACCCCGCCCTCAGCGTGCGCGTCGTCAGCATGGCCAACTCCCCTGCGTACATGCGCCGCGAGCCCGTGGCGTCGGTCAACGACGCGGCGATGCTGCTCGGACGTCAGGCGATCTCGATCGTCGCCCTCAGCTTCTCGCTCGCCCAGGGCCTCCAAAGAACGGGATCCCCGGCGGGAATGGACCTCGATCAGTTCTGGCGGCGCAGCCTCACCACGGCGGCGATCGCCCGACACATCGCGCGCACCACCAACAAGGCCAAGGCCGAGGAAGCGTTCCTCGGCGGGTTGCTGGCCCACCTCGGCAAACTCGTCCTCGCCCAGAAAGTCGCCGACCAATACGGACCGATCGTGGCCACGAGCGGTGGCTGGCCCAGCCTCGAGACCGAAGAAGACCAACTCGGCTGGACCAACCTCGACGTCACGCTTGCCGTGCTCCGCGAGTGGAACATGGCAGAGAGCATCGTCACCGCTATCGAATGTGGCGTCGATCCCGCTCGGGTCGACGGCGAGCCGCCGGAGCTCGCGCCCGTCATCGGGCTCGCAGTCGCAGCGGACGCTTCGATCAACGAGGTCGAAGACACAGCAGGGCACCAGCTGGTCGAAGAACGGTTCCGAGAGATGTTCGGCCAAGACGAGAGCGTCCTCGCCGGACTCGACGTCGCCCTCGCCGAGGCGAGCGAGATGATGGACATCCCGCTCCCAGACGACATCTGCGGCGAAGACCTCCTCGCTCAGGCCCGCGAGCGAATGCTGGCCGCCACACTCGCCGTCACCACCGAAAACAACAACCAGGCCCGCCGCATCGAATCCCTCGAAAGCGCGAACACCGAACTCGCCGAACGAGCCACCACCGACGGCCTGACAGGACTCCCCAATCGACGCGCCTTCGACGACGCGCTCACCCGCGAGGCCGGACGCCGCAACCGCGGCCACATCGTTGGTGCACTCGGCATCGTCATGCTCGACATCGACCACTTCAAGAGCCTCAACGACACCCACGGCCATCAGTTCGGCGACGAGGTACTCCGCGAAGTCGCTCAGGCCATGAACGGCGTTGTGCGGTCCGAGAAGATCCTCCACCGCTACGGAGGCGAGGAATTCGTCCTGCTCGCACCTTCCTGCAACGCCAAGGCGCTCACCATTGTCGGGGAGCGCCTGCGCGCCACAGTCGAAGCCGTTCAACTGCAATGCGATGGCCAACCCGTGTCGGTCACCATCAGCGCCGGCGCCGCCTGTGCCACCGATGTCATCGACGACGAGGACGCCAAGCTCCTCATCCAGAAGGCCGACTCGCTCCTCTACCGCGCCAAAAAGCGCGGCCGCAATCGCATCGAAGTGAGCATCGAAGAACAGCTCTGATTCTGGCCGCAACGGTCAGCGGGCTCTCGGCGAACCTGCTCCAACGGGCCTCACAGGCTTGGCCAGATTGCCGATGGGGAAGGGTGTGGATGTACGCCCCTCGGACACCGGTATGAGCGGACCAACCTCTACTGACCTCGACGCGCTGCTGGCCCACCTCGGCAGCGACCGTGAACACGACTCGGACGCGCTCACCATTGCCCGGTTCGCCAACTCGGATCTCAAGGGCGCCGATCTCGCCGGGCAGGACCTCAGCGGCGTGGACCTGAGCGGCGCAGATCTGACCGGGGCCAAGCTGAACAACGCAGACCTGACAGGAGCGATCCTGCACGGATCACGGATCAGCGGCGCGACGTTCCTCGGCGCCACACTCGTCGACGTCGACGCGAGCAATGCCGAAGCACACGGGATCACCGCCGCAGGAGTCGACGCCAGCGGCGCCTCGTTCGCAGGAGCCGACCTCTCCGGCAGCAGCCTCACCAAGGCCACCCTCACACGAGCCGATCTCCGCGGCGCCCGCCTCGCCGAATGTCGTCTCCGCGACGCCGACCTCAGCGGGGTCGATGGCTTCCGAGCCGACCTCACCGGTACCGACCTCGAGGGCGCCGATGTCGACAAGGCGACGTTCCGAGATTCCGACATGAGCCGCGCCCATGTCCGCGGTCTCCGCAACTACGACAGCGCGGACTGGATCGGCACGACCCTTCGCGACATCGACTACACCGGCGCCTACCTGATCCGACGCCACATGGTGGACCAGAACTACCTGCACGAGTTCAGCTCCCAGAGCCCGTTGCACCGCTGGATCTATCTGGCATGGAAAATCACCTCCAATTGTGGGCGGTCGTTTGCTCGCTGGGCGACCCTCACCTTCACCCTCGCGGCGTTGTACTCCTTCGCCTATCTCGCCGTCGACATCGACTACGGCGCCTACCACACGCCCCTGTCGCCGCTCTACTACAGCCTCGTCACGATGACGACGCTCGGCTACGGCGACGTCCTTCCGGCATCTGGGCCGGCGCAGATCGTGGCGCTGGCCGAAGTGGTCACCGGCTACTTCATGCTTGGTGGACTGCTGGGGATCTTCGCCAACAAGATGAGCCGACGGGCGGATTGAGGCACACATGGGACTTCTTCGACGCCGCGAGCGAGACCAGGCTCCGCCCCTCGACGAGGTGCTGCACGGTGCGCAGCTGCCGACCTTCCCTCAGGTGGCCACCACGGCCCTCGAGCGGCTCGGAGACCCAGAGGTGGACATGCGCGAGGTCGGCGACCTGCTCGTCGCCGATCCCGCAGTCAGCGCGCAGCTGTTGTCCATGGTCAACAGCGCAGCCAGTGGAGTTCGTCGGACGGTGGAGAGTGTTCATCAGGCCGCCTCACTGCTCGGCACCGCCCAACTCGAAAGCACCCTGATCGCCGTCGGGGTGAGGCAAGCGCTCCCAGAGACGACGATCACCGGTCACGATTCGCGAGCCTTCTGGATGGCAGCCGCGCGCCGGGCCACCATCGCCAGCGCGTTCGCCGAGCGAGTTGTCCCCTCCACTCGGTCAGAGACGTTCACCGCGGCCCTTCTCCAGGACATGGCGGTCCCTCTGCTCGCGGCTGCACGGCCGGACTACGACCGCGTCATCGACGACTGGCGGTCGGGCAAGGCCGACCTGCCGAGCCTCGAAGAGGACGCCTTCGGTTCGGACCACGCGCTCGTGGCCGGACAGATGTGCGAGGCCTGGAAGTTCCCTGCGAACCTGCGGACCGCCATCGAGTCGCATCATCACGACCCTGGCGACTCCTCGGGAATTCCATTCGTCCAACTCGTCTCGGTGCTCCGAGACGTCGAAGACGACGACGACCGGCTCCGCCTGATCGAGCTGGCCCACAGCACCCTCGGCCTCGCTCCCGAGGACACCGAGGTCCTCATCGTCGAGGCAGAGGGTGACGCCGCAGCAATCGCAGCGCTACTCAGCTGACGGCTCGACGCGGGGCATGCAGTAGGCCTCCCACATCTCCGCCAAACGATCGATCACCTCGTTGTCGTCGATGTCGACCTGGGCCGCCCACGACGAGGGCGGCGTGAACGCCGTGGCCAACCAGTACGGAATCGCGACGGCGGCGAAGGCCATCCGGGCTCGCACCTCGGCAACCTGGTCGGCCGGCGGGTTCATCCGCTGGATGAACAGCTCGACGAGGAGGTCGGTGTGTGTCCGGTCGAAGTCCGCTATGCGTTCGCGGACGTGATCGTGTTTGAGCTCAGCGATTCCGATCGAAACTCGGAAGCCGAGATTCTCCGCCCGGGCGGCGTGAAGCAACCGGAGTATCTGCCGCACGATCTCCACGGGGTCCTGGTCCCAGTCCAGGTGCGGAAAATCCCTGGAGAAGCGCTCGGCATCCTGCTCGATGAGACGATCGACGAGGCTGTCGAGCAGCGCGTTCTTGTCTTCGAACAAGTTGTAGAAGGACGACTGCGAGACCTCAGCCGCCGCGCAGAAGGCAGACACGGTGATCTCGTCGAAGTCTCTGCCAGCAGCCATCAGCTCGGCTGCCGCGTCGAGGATCCGTTGGCGTGTGGCGCTCGAACGAGCTTGCCGATATGACTCCGCCATTCAGGCGTCTACCCCGCCTCGCGAAGTGCGTATCTGAAGTCGGACCAGTCGGGTCGCGCACGTGGCGGATCGGGTTGCTCGAGGAGCAGTCCCGCGTCCGCCGCCTCGCGGCACAAGTGGCGGATCCCTCGCAACGGCCGGGGAAAGATCGCCGGGTGGTGCTCTTCGAGCCAGGCCGACACATCGGTGATTTCGACGAATTCGCCCGCGCGGCCACCCGACAGGTGACGCACCGCGTCCACCGTCCGCATGTAATAGGCCGCCAACTTCGGGACTCCCAACCAGCGTGAAGTGACACTCGTCAACTCAAGGGCAGGCGGCTGAGCTCCCACGCACCCAACCACGGCGGCCACCCTAAGCCACTGTTCCCCATCGGTCGCGCTTTGCGATGAGCGCCTTTGGAGTAACCGTTCCAATTTCGGACGACGCGTCAGGGCAGTCGGGAACCGAGCTGCTGGGCGCGCGCCCACGAATCGGCCAGCGGCGCGGAGTCGTCACCCGTCTGTCGCAGAAAATCATCCAACTCCGCCCGCATGTCCATCGCCGCGTCGGCGAGCGGATTGGTACCGCGTTGATACGCGCCGATCTCGACGAGATCGCGGACCTCTTCGAACGCGGCCATCGCAGCGCGCAACCGCGTTGTCCACGCCGTCTGCTCGGGGGTGAGCAGCTTGGGCGCGAGACGGCTGAGGGACGCCAGCGGATCGATGGCGGGGAAGATCCCGGCGTGCACGCGTCGTCGATCCAACACGACGTGACCGTCGAGGATCGCGCGCACCGCGTCGGCGAGCGGCTCGTTTTGATCATCACCCTCGACGAGCATCGTGAAGATGCCGGTGACCGAGCCGTGGCGGCGCGGACCAGCACGCTCGAGGAAAGAGGGCAGGAGTGCGAACACCGAGGGGGTGTAGCCGCGACTGGTCGGCGGCTCTCCTGCAGCGAGACCGATCTCTCGCTGGGCCATCGCGAGACGGGTGAGCGAATCCAGAACGAGAAGGACGTCGTTGCCTTCGTCGGCGAAGTATTCGGCGATACGCATCGCCAGCTCGGCGGCTCGGCGTCGAATCAGGGCCGGCTGATCAGATGTCGCCGCGATCACCACCGTGTTCTGGAGCGAGTCGCCGATCTCGTCCTGAACCAGCTCACGGACTTCACGACCACGCTCGCCGATGAGGGCAACGACCCGCACAGGCGCAGCAGTACCGCGCACCATCATCCCGAAGAGGGTGGATTTGCCGGTTCCGCTTCCGCCGAAGAGACCCACACGCTGGCCGATTCCGAGCGGACACAGGACATCGAGGGTGCGAACACCCACCGGCAGCTGACGGTCGACCGCTCGCCGCTCGAGAGGGGACGGCACCGGATTGTTCAGCGAGACAGACAGGCCGGCGATAACCGGACCGCCGTCGAGTGGGTCGCCCATGCCGTCGATCACCCGACCGAGAAGCTGGGGTCCCACGACGCAGGAGCGGCCTCCTTCGCCGAGGCTGGCGCCATCGCCGACCCCGATACTGCCGATCTCGCCATAGAGCGCGACAGAGAGTTCGTCACCCCTGGCTGCGATCACCTCGCCGATGCGCCCGCCATCTGCACAATCGATGTGGATCGAGTCCCCGACCCGGGCAGGCAGCCCGCGAACAGTGACCTCGAGACCGTTGACACCCGAGACTCGGCCGCGATGGGTCCACACGTCGGCGCGCTGGACGGCTCGGCGGATCGTCGACAGGTCGTCGAGAAGAGTCGAACGCTGCCGCTCGGCGACGACCATCAGTACTGCATGTTCATGATCTGGGTGTAGGCCTCGACGGCCTGATCACGAACAGCGACCATGAGCTGGACAGACAGCGCAGCTTCGGTGGCCGCAATGGTCACCTGATGGAGCTCCACATCCTCGCCGCGCGCCAACTTCTCCAGCAGGTTGTCTGCATGGTTTTCGGTGTCGCTGACCTTTTGAACGGCGCCCTCGAGGACCTCGCCGAAGCCTGGCGCCGCCTTGGCGGGCGCCGTGCCTGCGGGGAGGGGAACACCGACACCGACCGGGGCAACAGCCATCAGCCTCGTCCGATCTGCAGCGCGGCTTCGTAGGCCTCTTCGGCAGCGGTGACGACCCGAAGGTTCATCTGGTAGTGCCTGCTCGCGACGATGAGATCGGTCATCTCGGTCGCGACGTCCACCTGAGCGAGTTGCACGAGTCCGTTTTCATCTGCGAGCGGATCGTTGGGATCGAACGCGAGCGGCGCGGGTGTCTGGCTGGTGACGACACCAGACACGGTGGTTCCGCCGCCATCGGCTTGAGCTTGAAGTACCACGCGGTGAGCACGGAACGGCTCTTGGTCGGTCGCTGTCCGGGTATTGGCGTTGGCGAGGTTGTGCGAGATGGCACCGAGCCACGTGTTGGCGGCGGTGACCCCGCTCCGAGCCACATCGATGATTCCGAAGGCTCCCACGTCATGCGCCCATCGCTGTGCGGAGCAGGCCGGCTTTGTGGTTGATGCCGTTCACCATTGCCTGGAACATCAGGTTGTCCTGAACCAGCTCGGTGACCTCGACCTCCAGATCCACCGAATTGCCCGTCCGATCGATGGGGGTATCCCGTAGACCGGGCTCGTACTGCGTCGCGTCGAACGACGCGCCGGCCTCTCGGAGCGCGGCCTCGAAGTCGACGCGCTTGGCGCGAAAGCCAGGTGTCTCGGCGTTGGCGATGTTGTTGGCCCGCACTTTGGCGCGCAACGACAAACCGTCGAGTGCCGCCGAGGCGGTTTGCATGGTGACGTCGCTGAGTCCGCTCATGGTGTCTCTTCAGGTGGCGTTCGGAACACGAAAAAGGCACAAGGACCGGGCTCCTCTCGGAGCACGCCGTCCATGTGCCGAAGCTGAATCCGTTCTCTGTTGTCACGGTCCCGTCGACCCGCAGAGCCCCCCGCTTAAGTCCTCCACCGCTCTATACCCAGGTTTTCCACAGGCTGTGTGTATCTCGCGGAACCGCTCGTCGGTGACCTCATCACCGAACCGCCACGGACCGATAGAAAACCATCACCCCCATGGACGGGGAGTGATTGACCCAAGCGGTTGTCATGGAAGATCTGCGAGCGGCCTGGCGAACGCTGGGCCTCGACCATCGGGCCACGCGTCAGGACGTGACGCGCGCCTATCGACACGCCGTGAAGCGTCACCACCCCGACGCAGGCGGCGACGCGTCAGCGTTCGGACGCGTCGAAGCCGCCTATCGCCGGGCCCTCGGTGCCGCGCGTCAAGACCCCGCGCAGGCTCGCCCACCCCGGCAACACGAGGTCTATCGCAGCGCGGCAGCGCTCACTGACGCGCGTCCGCAACAGGGGGCGGCGCCGACGCGTCAGCGGCGCGTCCGCGCGAAGCGTCAGCCGAGCTTCGCGGCCGTCCTCGACAGACAGCTGAAGCGCCACGGCCTGACGCGTCAGCCGACGGCGTCATCCCGGCTCTGAGTTCCCGCCCGGCGCGCGTCGGCCCCCTGACGCGCCGGCCGCCCGCTGACGCGCCACCCTGGACGCGAACCAGCCCCGGCACTGAGCCGGGGCTGGCTGCTGAGGGAGTTCGGCGCGTCAGTGGGTATCGAGCGACTGCGGCTGCTCCGCGGGTGGTTCGACTGCCTCTGCCTGGGCGTGAGTGTCGCCCTCCGGTTGGCGGTGCACCCCATCGGGGTCCGCGGAGCCTTCGGGGCGTCCCAGGATCGGCCGCTCGTCCGGCAGCGGATCCTCGTCGCTTGCGTCGGCGAAGATGTACAACACCACCCCGGCGAGGATCGCCGCGACCGCCGACGCCATGAGGACACCGATCTTGGCCTGATCCACGAGGCCTTCGGTCCCTTCGGCGGTCCAGGCGAGCTCGGACACGAACAGCGAGACGGTGAAGCCGATGCCGGCCGCGAGCCCCATTCCGACGAATTCGGGCCACTTGATGCCCTTGGGCAGATCCCACTTGAGGACCTTCATGGCGAGCCACACGAACAGGCCGATACCGAGCGGCTTTCCGACAACGAGTCCGATCGCCACGCCCCAGGTGACGGACGAGGCCGCCGCATCGGCCATCACCTCGCCGTTCAGGACGAGTCCCGCGTTCGCCAGGGCGAACAGAGGCACGATCACGAAGCTCGTGTAGGGGTGCAGGAACGCCTGCAGGCGCTCGGCAACCGAGGCGGTCTCTGAGACATGCCAGGCGGCCGCGCGAACCTGCGTTGCGTCGGCGTCGTCGCCGAGAGCGATGCTCACGTTCTGGTTGACACGCGACAGGAGCGGCTTGGCCGGAGTCGACAATCCGAGGACGACACCCGCGATGGTCGCGTGCACGCCCGATTCGAAGGTGGCGTACCAGACGAACCCGCCGACCACGATGTACGGCGTGATGTCCCAGACCTGGGCCTTCTTCATCACGTTGACCAGCACGATGCCCACAACGGCCAGCCCGAGCCAGGTGAAGTTGAGACCGTCGCTGTAGAAGATCGCAATCACCGCCACGGCACCGATGTCGTCGACGATGGCCAACGTGAGAAGGAAGAGCTTGAGGCGGGGCGAGACTCGGGAGCCGAGGAGGGCCACCACGCCGACGGCGAACGCGATGTCGGTGGCCATCGGAATGCCCCAGCCCGTCGACCCATCCCCTGTCGAGTTCAGCACGAAGAAGAAGAGGGCGGGAACGACCATGCCGCCCACTGCGCCCATCGCAGGTAGTCCCGCCGCACGGATCGTTCGCAGCTCACCCACGACGAGCTCGCGCTTGATCTCGAGGCCCACGACGAAGAAGAAGATCGCCATCAGCAGATCGTTGACCACGTGGTGCAAGGTCATGTCGATGTGCCACGAGCCAACGCCGAACGCGACGTGGGTGTGCCACAGATCCCTGTATGCCGAACTCCAGCCGGAATTGGCCCATAGGAGGGCTGCGATGGTCGCGATGATGAGAACGATGCCGCCGCTGGCCTCCTGATGCATGAAGCGCTGGAAGGGGCGAACCACCGTTTTGGCGAGAACCCGATCGCTGCAGGAGAACGTGGGGCGTTCGAGGAGATGCTCGGACATAGTTGAACGATCGGTCGGCTGACCCGTTCGTTCAGCGATTCGAGACGAAAGCTGAGCCGGACGCACGACAAAGATCCGAGCCGGACCCATCGGCGCACGCGATGCCCGAGCCGGGCGCGCTCCGTCAAGCCCGATGTTCATGGGTTCTCGTTCCTTCGGTCGGACGCGACCGGGGCGCGGTCGACACATCAGTGCTGGACAACTTCTCCGATATCGAACAAATGGCTCATTTCCGCGCCGTCGCGAGCCGATCCCTTGGGTGAGCGGCCGTTCGGCTCATGGTCTCGACCGTGATGCCGATGGGGGGCCGTGAACAGTCGCGCACACACCCGAGAGCACGTGATGGGCTCCGTCCGTAGCGCGCCGCGAGATGGACAAACGCTTCTCCACGACCGCTACCTGAACAAGGGCACCGCCTTCACCACAGCGGAGCGAGTGGAGATGGGCCTCGACGGTCTCCTCCCCCCGGTGGTCGAAACGCTCGAGACCCAGCTGGAGCGCGCGCAGGTCGAGCTCCAGGGTCGTCAGACCGACATCGAGCGCCATGTCTTCATGCGTGCGCTCGAGGAACGAAACGTCGTGCTCTTCCAGGCATTTCTCCAGCGTCACCTCGAGGCGCTCCTCCCGATCGTGTACACACCCACGGTGGGGCTCGCGTGCCAGCAATGGTCACGGATCTACCGCCAGGAGCACGGACTGTTTCTGAGCTGGCCCGACCGCCACCGCGCAGCCGAGCTGCTCGACAATGCGATCGGTGATCGCCAGATCGACGTGATCGTCGTCACCGACGGCGAACGGATTCTCGGCCTCGGTGACCTGGGCATCGGAGGCATGGGGATCCCGATCGGGAAGCTCGCCCTGTACTCCGCGGTCGGTGGAATCGATCCCGAGAGGGCCCTTCCGGTGGTTCTCGATGCGGGAACCGACAACGACGCACTTCTGTCCGATCCCCTGTACCTGGGCTGGCGCCATCACCGGGTCCGGGACGGTCGCTACGACGAGCTGGTCGACGCATTCATCGAGGCGGTCCACCATCGTCTGCCCCGCGTGCTCCTGCAGTGGGAGGACTTCGCGCAAGCGAACGCAGGCAGACTCCTACAACGGCACAGACAGCGGGTGTGTTCGTTCAACGACGACATCCAAGGAACCGCCGCAGTCAGCGTCGCGGCGATCATCGCCGGAATGGCACGCGCCGGCGAGTCGCTCCACGAACTCCGGCTCGTCGTCGCCGGCGCCGGGTCCGCAGGCGTTGGAATCGCCAATCAGACGGTCAAGGCGCTCGAAGACGTTGGGCTGTCGGCGACCGAGGCTCGTCGCCGATGCTTCCTCGTCGACCGCCACGGCTTGCTCCACGACGAACAGGCGAGCCTCGCCGACTTCCAGGTCCCGTATGCGCGCCCCTGGTCCGAAGCCGCCGCATGGGACGACAACGCAGACCGCGAGATCAGCCTCGCCGAAGCGGTCACGCACGTGCGTCCGCATGCCCTCGTCGGGGTCACGGGCCAGCCCGGACTCTTCACCGAACAGGTGGTGCGCTCGATGGCCCAGGGTGTCGAAACGCCGATCGTCTTGCCCCTGTCCAACCCGACACCGCGCAGCGAGGCCCAGCCCTGCGATGTCATCGCGTGGACAAACGGGAGGGCGATCGTCGGAACCGGTAGTCCCTTCGAGCCAGTCGACCACGGCGCCGAGCGTCACGAGATCTCACAGGTCAACAACATCTACGTCTTCCCGGGCGTGGGGCTCGGCGCGATCGCTGCCGAAGCCCAAGAGATCACGAACTCGATGATGACCGCGGCGACCAACGCCCTGGCTGGCATCGCGGCCCAATCGCCGGGCCGTCGCCTGCTTCCCCCGATCACTGCGACCGGAGAGGTCGCCACACACGTGGCGCTGGCAGTCGCACGCCAGGCGATGGACGACCGGGTCGCCGAACGCAGAACCGACCAAGAACTTCGTCTCCGCGTCGCGGCGACGGTGTGGGAACCGCACTATCGAACAGGAGCTTCGAGCTCATGACCTCACGCAACTCGATCGTCGGTGGGCTGATCGTCGTCGTGGCCGCAAGCGCCGCCGGCGTCTTCTGGTCCGCTGTCCTCTGGCCAGTCCTGGTCGTCTCCGCAGCCTTGCTGGCGCTCGCGATCCACGACCTGGTCCAGACCAAACACAGCCTGTTGCGCAACTACCCGATCATCGGCTGGGCGCGCTTCGCAGCGGAGCACATTCGGCCCGAGATCCAGCAGTACTTCGTCGAATCAGACACCAGCGGTACCCCGTTCGACCGCGAGACCCGGGCTGTGATCTACCAGCGGGCCAAGGGTGCCCACGACAAGGTGCCCTTCGGGACACAGATCGACGTCTACGAACCGGGCCATGAGCTGCTGTCGCACTCGATGCGACCCGTGCCCCAGCTCGAGGAGGAGCCGAGGGTCGCCTTCGGGGACTCGACGAACGGAGAGGTCTACGAGGCCTCCCGGCTGAACGTGTCCGCGATGTCCTACGGCGCGCTCTCGGCAAACGCGGTGATGGCGCTCAACCTGGCCGCCAAGAAGGGCGGGTTCGCCCACAACACTGGCGAGGGCGGAATCAGCCCGTACCACCGCGAGCACGGCGGCGACCTCATCTGGCAGGTCGGAACCGGCTACTTCGGGTGCCGCGACATGGTGGGACGGTTCGACCGGGACCGCTTTGCCGAGACGGCTGCGACATCGACGGTCAAGATGATCGAGGTCAAGCTCTCCCAAGGCGCCAAGCCCGGACACGGCGGGATCTTGCCTGCCGCCAAGCTCACCCCCGAGATCGCTGAGATCCGTGGGGTTCCGCTCGGGCACGATGTGATCTCACCGGCGTTTCATACCGCCTTCGACACGCCGCGACAGCTGATCGATTGGGTCGCCGAACTCCGTGAGCTGGCGGGCGGCAAGCCGGTGGGCTTCAAGCTGTGCGCCGGACGGCGGCGTGAGTTCCTGGCGCTGTGCAAGGCGATGCTCGAAGCAGACGAGACCCCAGACTTCATCACCATCGACGGCTCCGAAGGCGGCACCGGCGCCGCGCCCCTGGAGCTCACCAACTCGGTCGGCCTGCCGCTGAAGGACGGCCTGTCGCTGGCGCATCAGGCCCTCATCGCCACAGGTCTTCGCGACCGCCTTCGTCTCGTGGCGGCAGGCAAGGTGTCGACCGGGTTCGACATCCTGCGCCTGCAGTCGCTGGGGGCCGACGGGTGCAACGCGGCTCGTCCGATGATGATGGCCCTCGGGTGCATCCAAGCACGCAAATGCCACAACAACGAGTGTCCCGTCGGGATTGCCACTCAGGACCCCCGCCGAGGTCGAGCCCTCGTGGTCGAGCACAAAGCGGACCGGGTCCATCGATTCCACAACGCCACAATCGAGGGCTATCTGGAGCTCCTCGCTGGTGCGGGCCTCGACGACCCCGAACAGGTGACCCCTGCGCTGATCCAGCAACGCAAACCGGACGGCAGCCTGATGTCGATCGCCGACGAGTTCCACATGGATCCGCTGGCGCTCCTCATCGGCGACAGCGATCTGGACGATGGTTGGCGCAAGGACTGGGAGCTGGCGTCAGCCGACCGGTTCTGATCGACCAATGAATCAGGGTCAGGCGTATCCACGATCGTCGTCGTCCGCGAGGCCGTACTGACCCAGGCGCGACAGACAGACCTCCACCGACCAGGGCAGCATCGTGGCGCCGCATCGGGCGTCGCGGTAGAGCCGCTCCAGGGGTTGAGGTCGAAGGATCGACCGGCCACCGCACGCCCTGATGGCCGTCGATGCGAGATCGGGCGCGGCCTCCATGGTCGTGACCATCGAAGCCCAACCCGCATGGACCACCTCGGGTTCGGGGTCGACTTCGGCGCGCTCGACAACCGAACGACACAGGGCCCTCGCCTGTCGGTACGTGATGTTCATCTCGGCCCAGGCCGCCTGCTTCTGCGGGTGCGCGGCGCGGGAATTTCCGTCGATGTCACCGCGGAGGTAGCTCTGCGTGTAGTCCAGGACCGCCCGGCACAGCCCGAGGTAGGCGAACGAGAGGGTCATGTAGAAGAAGGGGTACCGAGTCGAGAGCAGGTTGAACACGCCAGGCGGAATCCACTCGTTCTCTGCCGGCACGAACACCTCCTCGAACACGAGCGTCTTGGAGACCGTGCCGCGCATCCCGAGCGGGTCCCACTCACCGGTGATCGTCAGCCCGTCCGAACCCGCAGGAACGCCCATGTATCGGATGCGGTCGTCGCCGGGAACCAGAGCCACGATGTCGTGGATGGCGGCGGCGTCCGATAGGGAAGCAAAGATCTTCCTGCCCGACACGAGGAACCCCCCATCGACGGGCTCCGCGACAGTGGAGATGCCCCCCGTCGCCCTCCCGCTCAGCCCCTCGGAGAACGGCTGGGAGTGGATGGTTCCGTTCTCGACGATGTCCGCGAACATCGCAGCGCGGCGCGGCTCGAGAAACGCCAGCTGCTCGTCGTCGAGGCCGAACTCGTCGCACAGGTCACCCGCCAAGAGACATCCCGCCGTGTGCATGTTGAACGTGAGGGCGGTGCTGCCGCAGTGCCGGCCGATCTCTTCGGCGACGAGCGAGTAATCGGCGAAGGACCCGCCGAGGCCTCCGTAGCGTTCCGGAATGCACAGGCCCAAGAATCCGATCCGGGTCAGATCCGCCCAGTTCTCGTGCGGAAACGACGCCTCACGGTCATAGATGTGTGCTCGCTCCTCGAACACCGGACCGAGCTCTGCGACAGCGGCGACGAACTCTTCGACACGAGATGTGGTGCTCGACATGGGGTCAAGGTATCCGCCGCCACCGCGCGAGCCCAGAGGGCTCAGCCGTCCCCGGGGTTGTCGGGGAATGGCCCATTCCAGTCAGGGTCGGGGGCGATCATCGCCGGCCGCCGTCTCGCCCATTCGATCTCCCAGTCGAGCGGGAGGCCGTTTGCGGTGCAGCCGACCAACCCGCCGGTCTGCTGTTCCATCACCGCGGCGCGACCGCCGGGGATCGGGCAGCGCGACGTGGGGTGGCGGAGCCCGATCAGATGACCGACCTCGTGGTTGACGAGGTACTGGCGATACACCTCGAGCGTCGAATCCCATCCCTTGTCTGCGGCGGGACCCGTGAGCCATCTGTCCCGGTTGAGCGCGACAACCTCACCGTTCTGACAGCTGACTTCTCCTCGCGTCTGCAGCGGGAGGCACAGAGCATCGACGTCGGCAGGGTCCGCGACGACGACCACGAGAGGGCTGGAAGGGTCGAGCTCGAAAGTGATGCCGGCTCTCGGCCAGCCGGCCGGGTCGTGAAGCACATTCATGACGAAGTCGGCGAACTCCCCGCCGTCGACGGCGTCGGTTCGCGATTCGACCCGTATCGCGACGATCAGCACGTCGCCGGCGACGTATCCGGCTTCGGCGACCCGCAGAACCGGAAGGGTGGTCGTCGTCGTGGATGTGGATGTCGTGGTCGCGGGTGTGGATGTCGTGGTTGTGGATGTGGACGTCGGCGGCGGCGCGGTCGAGACGGCGGTCGTTGCCACGCTCTGAGAGACACTGCTGGTGCTCGATGCAACACCGGGAGCGGGTGGGGCGCTGACGCTGATCGGGACCGAGCCTTGGCCTGCGGCGCCGTCATCGCCCGAGCGAGTGGCGGCGAGCGCCAGCACTGCAATCGTGGCGACCAGAAGGCCCGCGAGGGCAGCGCTGCGACCTGTCACCCCCCGATTGTCACGCAGCCGAGCCGATCGAACGGGGAGGACGACCGGCCCCCGGCCGGATCTCGCCTCTCCGGTCAGCCGAAACGAGCGCTACGGTGCGGCCATGGCGGGCCGCGTCGACCAGGAGCACGGAACCCTCGCGTCGAGCACCGAGTTCTCCCGCTACGACCAGGTCGCGAAGCGCGAGTATCACCTGGCCGAAGCGGCAGACGACGGCGATGTCTTCGACGACGACTTCCGCTTCACCACCTGCGACCTCGAGCGCTGGCTTCGCGGCGATGACGCTGACAAGCGCCGCTTTGCGGACGAGTTGGGCGCGGCGATGGCCGACATCGGGTTCGCCATCATCGAAGGCCACGGGGTCGACGAAGAGCTGTTCGAAGCCGCCGAACAGTGGACGACGGACCTGTTCACCGGATCGAGCCTCCACGACAAGATGGAGTTCCGAGCTGCGCGCCGCGGCTCGGTGAGCGAGGGCTACTTCCCGATCAAAGAGACGAGCGACATCCACCCCGACCTCGTCGAGGGATGGGTGTTCGGCCGCCCGGCGTTCGATCTCGACGAAGACGCCGGCTTCGACCCAGCGCAGTTTTGGCCGGACGCCGAATTGGAACCGCTGTTCCGCCAGCTCGTCACCCAGGAGTTGCGGCTCTTCCAGCCCATCATGGGAGCGATCCTCACCTTCCTCGGAGCCGACGCAGGAAGCTACGACCACCGGCTCAACCGACCGGACTTCGGCCAACGGCTCAACTACTACCCGCCGCTGTCACCCGCCGATCTCGACAGCGGGGCCGGCCGACTCCTCGGGCACGAGGACATCGACCTGTTCACCTTGCTACCGGCCCCCAGCGTTGAGGGACTCCAGGTCCTCACGTCGGAGGGGCGCTGGGTCCGCATGAACGCGCCCGCCGGTTCGATCATTCTCAACACGGGCGACTACCTGCAGCGGATCTCGAACGACCTCCTTGTTTCGACGACCCATCGCGTCAGCCCGCCTCGCGATCCGGCCGATGCAGCACAGACCCGAACGAGCTTCCCGCTGGCGGCCTATCTCCGGCCCGACGAGATGCTCGAGGTTCTCCCCCACCTCCCCAACCCCAAGTACGACCCGATCCGCGTGATCACCTTTCACACCCGAACCACCGCCAAGTTCTACGGCGACGACTATGCCGTCGAGGACGGGTCCTCAGGTGGCTGAGGGGCCACTCGCGGGAGTCCGCGTTCTCGACCTCACCGCGGTGATCATGGGTCCCCTGTCCACGCAGATCCTCGGCGACCTCGGGGCCGATGTGATCACGATCGAGGATCGGGCAGGCGACACCAACCGCTCGATGGGACCAGGACCGCGGCCCCGGATGTCTGGCGTCTCGCTCAACCTGCTCCGCAACAAGCGCAGCGTGGGGCTCGACCTCAAGGACCAACGCGGTCGCGCCGCGTTCCTTCGCATCGCCGAGTCCTGCGATGTCGTGATCACCAACCTCCGCCCCGGACCACTCGGACGCCTCGATCTCACCTACGACGACGTGTGTGAGGTGCGTCCCGACGTCATCTTCTGCCAGGCCCACGGCTACCCGTCGGACTCCGATCAGGCCGACGCCCCCGCGTACGACGACATCATCCAGTCCGCCAGTGGGATCGGCGCGCTCTTCGAACGCCAGGGCCACGAACCGTCGCTCCTCCCCACCCTGGTGGCCGACAAGGTGAGCGGCCTGACCATCGCCAACAGCGTGATGGCGGCGTTGTTCCACCGCGAGCGCACAGGCGATGGCCAATTCGTCGAGATTCCGATGATCGACGTGATGCGCTCCTTCGTCCTGGTCGAGCATGGGGCTGGAGCAATTCCCGAGCCTCCGCTGGACACCGCCGGCTATCGCCGAATCCTCACACCGCAACGCCGTCCGCAACAGACCGCCGATGGCTGGATCAACGTGCTCCCCTACACGGACGCGCACTATCACGCGCTGTTTCGCGCCGGCGGGCGTGACGACCTCCTCGACGATCCGCGCATCGCAACGCGGGAGGCGCGCATCGAGAACAGCGACAGCCTGTACGCCGAGGTGGCCGCCATTCTCCAGAGCCGGACGACCGATGAGTGGCTCAGCTTCTGCGCGGAAGAAGGAGTTCCCTCCACCCGGGCCGCGACGCTCGACGACCTGGTCGATGATCTCCCCCTCGCAGAGCACCCGATCGCCGGGCAGTACCGCCAGATTCCACCCCCGGTCCGGTTTGCCGAGACGCCTGCGACCATTCGCCGCCACGCACCCACGGCGGGCCAGCACGGTCGTGAGATTCTCCGCGAGGCCGGCTACGGCGTCGACGAACTCGAAGCGCTCGTCGACGCAGACGTCCTCTTCGGATCGGACTAACGAGCCGCGCTTGAATTTCTGAGCGAGCGAACCGACGGAGAGGGCATGGGTGGAACTCGACGAACCGTCGCTCGGCGTGGGCGGTGGGTGACCTGCTTCCTTGCCGCCGGTCTGGTGGCATCAGCATGCGCGGCCGACTCTCCGGACGCTGCGGCACCAGTAGCCACGACAGCGGCCGAACACGAGGTCGAGCCCGAACCGGCACCAGCGCTACCCGGCGACGACGAGAGCGACGCCGGGAACTCGGATCCCGACGGCGACCCAACAGTGGAGGACGCTGCCGGCGACGAGGTGGCCGATGAGGTGGCCGAGCAAAATGACGGCCTCCTCCGAGAGGTTCGCTCGGCAACCCCGGGTCGAAGGGCGACCATCCGAGAGAATCCGTGCCTGCCCGCCCTCGACGACATCGCTGACCGGGCCGACTGCTTCCGGGCGACGATGCCCGAGGCTCGCGTCGGCAGCGAAGTACGCGGCGAGGTGGAGATTGCACTCGCACGAATCCACGCCGAGGACGACACAGGTCTACCTCCCGTGCTGTTCGTCGACGGCGGGCCGGGCGCCGCGACGCTCGATCATCTGTCGACCTGGTGGGAGTTCAGCGAGCTCGAACGTTGGGCCGCCGATCGCGACGTCATCGTGTTCGACGCACGCGGCGTCGGCCTGAGCTCGCCGCTCATCACATGTGAGGCCATCGCCGGCCTCCGGAATCGGCCGACGCCATTCACCCACGGCGAGCTGGTCAAACGCCTCGAGACGTGTCGCGACCAGATGGACGCCGCGGCTTTCGATCCGCGCCATTTCAACGCATTCGCGATGGCCGACGACATCGAGGACATTCGCCGCCTTCTGGAGATCGACGAGTGGTTCGTGCTGGGCACGTCCTACGGAACCAAGGTCGCCGTTCTGGCCGCGGATCGGCATCCCTCTGGGGTGAGCGGACTGATCCTCGATTCGGTGCTTCCGACGGACGAGGAGCTCGTCTTCGAGACCAGGCACGCAGTCGAGGCACTCGCGCTCTTGTGCCACGAAGACGACACGTGCGCTCGGGACAACGGAGACGTTCTCGCCACCTACGACGAGGTGATCGACGACTTTCGCGACAACCCGATCACCACTGATGACGGGCTGGTGATCGGTCACCGCCACGTCGACAATCTGGTGTTCAACATGATGTACAACGCCGAATCGGCGTCCACGGTCCCATCGATGCTCGATCGTCTCGCCGAGCGCCCGCCAGGGGTGGACCGAATGATCGACCTTGCCTTCGGCGGCCTCAACGTCGCGCCCGACCTCCCGCAACTGGTTGTGATGTGCAACAGCGACCTGTCACCAGCGCAGCGACGTTCGTCTGTCGACGACACCGAACAGGTGGCCAACTCTTCCATGGCCTCCACCGACGGCGCCGGGGAATATTGCGACGCTCTCGAACTACCGACACCCCTCGAGGGCTACGACGTACGCGTGGTCCCCATCAAGCC
>Ga0209992_10000576_pt1 | contig 48021 bp, 63 predicted proteins | sample 2SBtaG_2_FD_182564 | JGI IMG/M metagenome (GOLD analysis project Ga0209992, IMG submission 182564) | Deep subsurface microbial communities from Kolumbo volcano to uncover new lineages of life (NeLLi) - 2SBTROV12_ACTIVE470 metaG (SPAdes)... | ecosystem: Environmental > Aquatic > Marine >... | reverse complement strand
AGCGGTGGCTGCCGCCGTCGCTGACAAGCAGGCGAGACGTAAAGAGGCCGGCGCCGACCTGGACAGAGAAAAGTGGGCGATCAACCCACTGGTCCACAACACCGACTGGGCACAGATGTCGGTTGCAGACTTCCGACCCGTCGTCGATGCCGCCCGCGCTTTTCTTGAGCTATTCACGTGCGACAACGTCGAGTGCGGGGGGTGGATCCACACATCGGGGTCACCCGAGCCCGAGGTAATCCGGTGCCGCTGTGGCAACTACTCGCTGAACCTGCTCGAGAAGTGACCGGTCCTGCCGGAGCGGTCGATCCCTACTTTCGCCTCGGTGTACGATGATCAGCGACTCGGAGCGGACAACACGAGTCGGCGTTTCCCCGGTTCAGGCCACGAGAACGGCACCACTGGCCACCAGTGGACAGGTCCAGATCAGACCAGCGACATGTCAGGCTCAACTGATCGCGTCGGTCAAGATCCGCCCGGACGCGACAGTGCTCCGCTCCCACCGAAAAATGTCAGACACATCTGCAGGTCCTGCGGACCTGCTCGCAGATAGGTCGCGGATAGGTGACCACCAAGACCTATCCGCATTGCACGATCGGCCTTTCGAGCGCTGAACGCGGCCGATGTGCTGCCCTTGTCTCACCGGTCGGGTGATACTGGAGCCATGTCCGTCAGGGTCGAGCCGCGTCCAGCACTGCTTCAGTGGGCCCGAGCGCGCTCCGGCATCGAGGCTGACGTCTGGGAGAAGCGATTCCCGCGCTACGACTCCTGGGTGAACGGCGAGGCGAATCCGACGCTCAAGCAGCTCGAGGACTTTGCTCGGAAGACCTACACGCCGGTTGGCTTCTTCTTCCTGGATGAGCCGCCGGTGGAAGAGGTGCCGATCCCCGACTTTCGGACGATTCGTGATCTGCCGGTTGCGGGTGTCGCCGGTCATGTATCCGCCGACCTGCTCGACACCGTGTACGTGTGCCAGGCCCGCCAAGAGTGGTACCGCGACAGTCAGCTGCTCAACGGCGAGGCACCACTCGAATTTGTAGGGACTGCGACGCTCGCTGATTCTCCGTCTGTCGTCGCTGACCAGATGCGGCGCGTGCTCGACTGGACTCCGGAGACGCGCGACGGGCTCTCCAGTTGGGAGATGGCACTCACGCGACTGCGAGAGAACGCGGAGCTCGCCGGAGTGCTCGTGATGATCAGCGGCATCGTGGGATCCAACACGCATCGCAAGCTCGACCCTGAGGAGTTCCGGGGCTTCGCGCTCGCGGATCCGCGAGCGGCTGTCGTGTTCGTGAACGGCGCTGACTCCAAGGCGGCGCAGGTCTTCACCCTTGCTCATGAGCTTGCGCACCTGTGGCTCGGCGAGACGGCGCTCTCTGACGTCGACCCTGAATCCGCCCGCACGTACGACGAGGAGCGGTGGTGTAACCAGGTCGCCGCCGAGTTGCTCGTGCCGATGGACGAGTTCCGGCTCGTGTTCGATCCTGCCGGCGATCTGCGCTCCCAACTCCAGCCCCTTGCCGAACGCTTCCGGGTATCCACACAGGTCATCCTCGGACGTGTCCGCGAGGCAGGCTTCCTCAGCTGGGATCGCTTCATGGAGGAACTGCGCATCGAGAAGCAACGGGTGGCGGAGATCGTCGCCGAGCGAGGCGGAGGCGGGAACTACTACAACACGAAGCCGGTTCAGGTGGGGAAGCGCTTCGCTCGCGAGCTCATCGCCAGCACGCTCGAAGGCCGTACGCCTTACACCGAGGCGTTCCGTTTGCTCGACGTGAAGAAGACCTCGACCTTCGAGGGTCTGGGCGAGCAGCTCGGGGTCCTGTAGTGGCGTACCTGCTCGACTCCGATGTGCTCATCCGTGCCAAGAACGATCACTACGGCTTCGACTTCTGCCCGGGCTTCTGGGATTGGCTGGAGGCTGCCAACGCTGCCGGAGCGGTTCACAGCGTCGAGGCGGTCTACAACGAGCTGGTCGGCAGCGACGATGACCTCGCTCAATGGGTGAAGGATCATCGTTCGTTCTTCCTTCCCCTGACCGCCGACGAGATCCCCGCGGTCGCGGCGGTGAACCGGTGGGCGAACGACTCGCCCGACTACGACGGGGCGGCGAAGTCCGAGTTCGCGTCTGCCGCCGATTCGTTCTTGATCGGTCACGCTGTTGCCGGTGATCACACCGTGGTCACCCATGAGCGCATCAGCGATGGGAGGCGAAAGATCAAGATCCCCAACGCCGCCATCGCCAACGGTGTCAGTGTCATCAACCCCTTCCAGATGCTGCGCACTGAGGGGGCGCGCCTCGTTCTCGCTGCATCGGGTTGATGGACTCGTCCATCTGCGCAGCGTGGAGTGACGGAAAGGAATGAGTTGGCGGACGAATACCGGCCCGGATTGCCAGTTGACCTGCGGAGCGAGAAGCAGCGGCGCGCAGCCTCGCGAAGTGTCACGGGCGATTTCGAGAAAGCCGCTGCTCGGGTCGTCGCTCGCTACACGGGAGAGAAGGTGCTTCTCATCGACGATGGCAGCGCCGACTCGATCCCAGACGTCCGGATTGAATACGGCGATGGTCGCCTCGGTTTGGTCGAGGTCGTTCTCGACATGGACCCGGCATGGGCGGCGACCTACGCAGCAGTTCGGAAGCGAGAGTTCAGGATCGACGGGGGCGGGCTTGCCTGCTTCTGGTTCGTGTGGCTGAAGCCTGACACTGATCTGCGGTTGCTGGAGAAGAAGCTCAAGGCGGTGCTCGCTCGGCTCGAGTCTGATGCTTGGCCGGTTAACGAGCGTGTCGAGATTGGTGCCGTAGCGAGTGCGTCTGCTGCTGTGCGACGTGGCGTTGACAGGTTGGCCAGCCTCGGAGTTCACGCCGTGTCCTGTCGGATAGACCCCACGCCGGCAATTCAGCTTGTGCCGAGCGGTGCGGGAGGAGCGCACGAGGACTGGACCGCCTTTCAGGCCGAGCTCCATCGCATCCTTCACAGCGACGAGCTGTCTGACGTCCGTCGTAAGTTGGCCCAAACGGAGGTCGCCGAGCGTCATGTGTTCTTGGGTGGGACTTTCAGCAGTAGTTGGTCGATCAACTACTGGCTATCGCATGGGAAGACCGACCTCCCGCCGGTCGCACCGAGATTGCCAGACGAGCTGACAAACGTGTGGGTGTGGGGCTATCCAATCGGTCGGGTTCTTAGTTGGTCCCCCGATCGAGGCTGGTTTGATCCCAGCGCCAACTGGGCGACGCCATGACACACCACCTATGGCGGTCAGTGGCATGCGTTGCCGAAACGTTGCCGTCATCCCTACTTTCTGCTCGGAGTAGGGATGATCATCGGTCACGTCCGGACATCACCGGTCGGCGTTTCCCCAGGTCAGCGGGCAGAAACGTCACCAGCGGACATCTGTGGACAAGTCCAAATCAGACCCACGACATCTTCGAAGGCACCGAGCAGATCCAGCAGCTCGTCATCAGCCGGGCGATTTCGGAAGTCCGGATCGACTAGATCGAGCTGCGGTCTCGCGGCAATGTCACAAAGATCAGCAGGTGGAGCGAGGTCGGCTACAGCGGTCGCGTTGATCGGCGTTTCCGACTTCGGCCGCTGGGTCGCTCGGCTGTGCAAGAGCCGACGCTCGACCGTATGACGCCTCCGGCACTTCGTGTGGACGGCTACCGTCGCTCGGGGAGGCAGGACGAGTGGATGAGGACTTCGGTGAGGCTGCGTTGGCGATCTTTGTCGGCGACGTCGGCGGGCTCACCTCGCTCGTGACTGACGATCCAGGTCTCGCGACGCGTGTTTCGTCGGTGGGACACCCGACCTTGCTGCAGCTTGTGGCCTGCGAAGCGGAGCAGCTTCCGAAGGCAGTCGACGCGGCTCGGGTCCTCGTTCAGGCGGGTGCGGCCACCGGTTCACCGCTGGTCTCAGCGGCCGGGTGCGGTTCGCTGTCGGTACTCGAGTTTCTCTTGGACGAGGGCGTTGGTATCGACGGAGAGGGCTTGTGGACGCCCCTGGATGAGGCGCTCTACTGGGCCAACGGCGACATCGCCGAGCTGCTGGTCAGCCGCGGTGCGCGCATTCGTGCATTGAGTACTGCCGCAGGCCTCGGCGACGTCGAGGCCATCGCACAGCTCTTCGATGGCAAGGCTCTGGCGGCCGCTGCAGGCCCGATCGGATCACCGTTTCCCGACACCGTTCCCGACGAGCTCGCCCGTGACCCGCAGTCGATTCTCGACCATGCGTTCGTGATGGCGGTCAACGCCGGTCACCAAGCGGCGGCTGAGGACCTGCTGGGCCGCGGCGCTGAGATCAATGCGCGGCCGCCGGGGTTCCACTGGCGGGGGACGGCATTGCACGCAGCAATCTGGCGAGGAGACTCAGCGTTGGTGAGTTGGCTGATGTCGTCAGGAGCCGATCCGTCGATTCGCGACGGTCTGGCCGACAGCGACGCCGCCGGGTGGGCAACCCACCACGGCCACCCGGAGCTGCTCCCCCTCCTCGAAACGGCCTGAGTCGCTTCTGGCTATCGGTTGAGGATGTGGCAGATCTCGTCGGCTCGACAGTCGGAGGGATCAAGACGAGCACTGCGGTCGAGCAGTGCGATCAGTTCGCCGCGGAGTTGGTGCAGTTCGTTGATGCGGGCATCGACGTCGGCCAACTTGTCGTTGAGTAATCCGTCGACGTGGTGACACGGGGCTGTCCCGTCGGAGCGGACCTGGATGACGCCTGCGATCTCGGCAAGTGTCAAGCCTGCGGCCTGGGCGCGTTGGATGAAGCGGATCCGGTCGGCCGCGGCGTCGTCGTAGGACCGGTAGCCGTTGGCGGCTCGCTCTGCGGGTGGGAGCAGGCCCCGTCTCTCGTAGTAGCGGATGGTCTGTGTTGCGACCGCACAAGTCGTTGCCAGTTCGCCGATCTTCATGGTCGCCAATCTACCTCTTGACCTTGAACCATGGTGCAAGGTTTACGGTGATCTGTATGGACGTGACCTTGTTGTACTTCGACGACTGCCCCAACTGGCTCGTCGCCAACGCACACCTCGATGCCCTACTCCTGGAGAATCCGGGACTGTCGATCACTCGACACATCGTCGATACTCCCGAGGAGGCAGAGCGGACCCGTTTCCGAGGCTCGCCGAGCATCCTCGTCGATGGCGTCGACCCCTTCGCCGACCCTGAAGACCCGGTCGGGCTTTCGTGCCGCGTCTATCAAACCCCTGACGGACCCGCCGGCTCGCCGACCCTCGATCAACTCCGTGATGTCCTCGCCCCGCGATAGACGTGAGTCGCCGCTGAGCCTCGCCGCGCTGGCCGCCGTTGGGATTGGCGCGTGTTGTGGCATCCCGTTGCTGCTCGCTGCTGGTGCGACCGTGACCATCGCCGGGCTGGGGATCGGTAGTTGGGTCCTGATCGTGGCCGGCATCGGCGTCGCGGTACTCGCCATCAGCTGGAACCGGCCGAGACGTCATGAGCGCGAGGCCGTTTCCAAGGAGTCGATCCATGCCCGCTGACGTCGGACTCGAAGCGCTCGATGAGCTGCTTGCCAGCGGTGCCCAGCTTGTGGAGGTGCTCCCTCCCGCCGAGTACCTCGAGGAACATCTCCCGGGAGCGGTCAACATCCCGTTGAGGGATGTATCCGCCGAGGGCGTGACAATCCTGGACCCAGGTCGCCCGGTGGTCGTCTACTGCTGGGACTCGCTTTGAGATATGAGTCAGCGGGCTGCGTGGCAGCTCGAACGTCTCGGCTTCTCGGACGTGCACGACTTCGTCGTCGGCAAGGCGTACTGGTTGGCCAGCGGTCGCCCGACGGTCCGTTCGAGCGAGATCGCTCGCGTGGGCTTGTCCGTCACTCCTTCAGTCACCGCGTTGGTCGACGACTCGGTCGCAGTGGTCCGAGAGTCGATGGCCTCGCCCTCCGATGTCGTGGTCATCGACGACCGCCGGATTGTCATAGGAAGTGTGCGTGCCTCCGACCTCGACGCCGCAGAAGGTACTGAATTGATCGGTGAGATCATGCGCCTAGGGCCGACGACCATTCGGCCCGACGAACTGGAAAGCGCGGTGGCCGAGAGAATGACCGACAGAGGTGTGCGATCACTTCTCGTGACCAGTCCGACTGGTGAGTTGATCGGGCAATTCGTTCCGAGCGAAACGGGGCCGGATGACTGAGTTCGACCAGGACTCGATCGTCGCAATCCTCGGCGAGGCCGGCGGCGCACCGAGAGCCGCAGTGGATGCGGTCCAGTACCACGGACTGACGGCGCTGCTGAACGGGACGGCACCGACCGTGGGGGAGATCGCGTCGCTGAGCGGACTGGGCGTCAGCGACATCGAGGACGGCATCGAGGCTCTCGGCGAGGTTGGGCGGATCGACCTCGACGGAGATCGCGTGATCGGCGTCGGTGGCCTGACCCTCACCCCGACGGTGCACTCGCTGCGCCTCCCCAACGCCGAAATGCACACATGGTGTGCACTCGACGCGGTCGGCATTCCTGCAGCATTGGGACTCACTGCGACGGTCGAGACGCGCTGCCCCCAGTGCGGCGATCGCATCACCGTCGAGCTCGACCGAGGCAAGGCCGCAACGGCGGGCCCCGTCACCCTGTTCTGCCCGACGGCGCCCTGTGACAACGTGCGGGCAGACTTCTGCGCGGCTGCCAACCTGTTCTGTAGCCCCGCCCACATGGCGCGCTGGCGAGCCGACAACCCCTCCGCTGCCGGAGAGGACCTCGATCTCGCCGCCACCGTCGACCTGGGCCACGCCATGTGGGGCCACTACAAGCACGAGCCGAGCGCCCGTGGCTAGCCCGACGACGACTGGCTCCCGGCAGATCGGTCCTATCGGGACGGTAGTCAGGGCGTGTGTGGGCGTCGGCCTCCTCATCTTCGGCATCGCCGAGGAGCCGTCACTGTTCGAGCTGCTCGCCGGGTTCCTCCTCCTCCCGATCGCAGAGATGGCGATCCTTGCTGCGCTGCGCCCTCCTGGCAGTGAGCCGTTCCACCTCTACGGTTCACTCGGCTACGCGGTGAACTTCGGAACCGCCGGGCTACTGCTCGCCGTATGGACGACCCCGGCGATGCTCTTCTATGGCGCCTCGATCTTGCTGGCCGTCGTCAAGGGATACGCCGGATGCGAGATCCTCGCGCTCTCCAACATGTTGCGGCGTCGAGACGATCAGCTCGCTTGTGCGGTGTTCTCACCGATCGACGCGTTGGAACAGCCGAACGCCTCGTAGCCGTCAGGCGGAGGAGATTCACCGGTTGCCGGTTGGAGTCCAGCCTTCCCGGTGGGCGTCGGCGGTCTTGTCCCTCACCGCGTGAGGGCCGGGCCCGAGTTGGTGCTCGGGCCCGGCGCCTGCGGTTGGCTCAGAAGGCCTCTTCGCCGGGCTTGGTCTCGACCGGCTCGGCCTGCTCGCTGGTGGCCTTTGGGGCGTCCAGGTAGCCGACGATCGCTGCCACGACTTCGTAGCGCTCTCGGGGCTTGCCGGTGTCCTTGTCGGTCCACTGGGAGTGGGCGAGGCGGCCGGTGACCGAGACGAGTCGTCCCTTGGTGAGGTACTTGTGGTGCTGTTCGGCGGGGGTGCCGAAGCATTTGATGGGGATGAAGTCGGCGCCTTCGGTGCGGCCCCGGTCGATGGCGAGTCGGAAGGTGCAGATGGGGTTGCCGTTGGTGGGTTCGAGTCGAGGGTCGGTGGCGAGTCGGCCGACGAGTGAGACGTTGTTCATGGTGTGCCTTTCTGGTTGGTGCCCCTTGGTCGGGGTGTTCGTGGTGGCACAACCACCGGGAGGCAAGCGGGGACGCAGCCCGCAGGGCCGTCAGACCTTCTTTGTCGGGGCCTAGCGAGGCCGAACGTCAGTGAGGGGACCCGTAGGGCCGAGTGGTTTCGGCAAAGGGGTTGCGTCGCCGCGGTCCCGGTGGAGCATGACGCCTCGCTCTACCCCGGTCCGAGGAGGTTCCAGCCCGCAGGTTCACTGACGGCGGTCACGGTCGGCTGGGTCGCTTCCAGGGCCTAGCGGTCCCGGCGGGGACTCCGTGCTGCTCGGTGGTGTCGCGTCGTCCGGCTCTAGCGACGGTGCGGTGTTCCACTTCGGGTACTTCGGCTGGACTGACGGCGCCGCTGGTTTCAGCTTGGTCGATGTCGGCCACCGGTTGTCCGCTCTCGGTGTGGAGCGGGGCCAGCGACCTTGAGCGCTGCGAATCTCGTGGTGGCGGGCGGTGCCTGGTCGTTCCCCGGCCGGTCGAGCCGGCCGGGGTGGTGAGGCTCAGGTGAGGACGTGCCAGTGATCGGGCCACAGGCAGGCGGGGTGGGTGCCTACAGCGATTGCGGCGCGGTCTGCTTGGTTGGCGGGGATGCCTTGGTTGATCCAGCGGTGAACGGTGCGGCGACTGACACCGATCCGCGTCGCCAGAGTGTCGATCGTCGGCGCTTGGGCTTCGGCGGTGAGGGGCTCGAACGGGAGCCGTGTGGCAGGTGGGCGGCTCATGCTGCCACCTCGTCGGTGCTGCTGGCTGGCTCCGGTCTGGCGAGGTTGTCGAGGTAGTCGACGGCTCGCTGCGCGGCGGCAGCGGTGCGGAACAGGATCTTGGCGTCTTCGCCGAGAAGCTCGATCCAGTGAGCGAGGTAGGCGGCGTGGTCGTCTCGCGGTTGAGTGCTGATGCCAAGCCGGGCCGCGGCGATGGCTGCACCGAGCTCGGCAATCAGTTCCTCGGTTGCGTACTCGGGGCTACCGAATGGCTTGGTGAGGTCGAGCCGGTCGAGACGTGGCCGGTGCCCCGTCCAGTGCACGTGCTCGTGCAGGGACGTCGCGAGTAGAGCGTCGAGGTCGGTGAACTGATCGGGGTGGGGAAGATAGATCCGATCCGGGATCGGGGCGTAGTAGGCGCGGTCGCCGCCGTAGACGACATCGGCCCCGATGGCGGCCAGCCACTCATCGGCACAGTGGTCGATGACAGGATCGGGCTGGAGTTCGTGGCCATCGACCTGGTGGGCGTTGAACACGGCGTAGACCTTCGGCACGAGTCGACGCTCGACGCTTTGGCCGTCGGCGGGCTCGGTGTCGTCGCGGTTCTTGGGAGTCACCCACTTGACGACGTAGGTGGCTCGTTCGCCCTTCCGGACCTTCGCGCCGGACTTGCGGAACTGGTTGAACGTTGCGTAGTCCGACGTCGGGTATCCATGGTCGAGAGCGTCGAGGAACAAGGCGATGGAGTTGGAGCCTCGGTAGGGGGTGCCGGTGGTGGCGTTGCGGGCGCTGAGGAGTCCGCCAACGCCGCGGGTGTGCCAAGGCATGACCCATTGGCCGTGTGACCCGGTGCGGATCATGTCGACGAGTCGGGCGGTGACGGTGTGGGTGTGGTCTCGGTAGTTCACTGATGATCCTCCGGTTGGTTCGCAGGTGCGGACGCAGCGCTGCGCTGCGTTCGCTGGAAGCGCACCCGCCGGGACGGCCCGCGGTGTCAAGCCCTGGCCTTCGACCCGCAGGGTCGGACTGCGGCATGCTTCGGCCGGAGGCCGCATGGTGGTGAATGGGCTTTACGTCGAGAGCGGGACGGCACGGCACGCCACCAGACCCGACCTGCCACCCACCCCGGCGTGGCGGCCCCTGGTCGAGCCGCCAGGCGCCCTCTCCATCCACCTGGTGAGCGAGACGCAGATGCGCGGGACGGGAGGCGGCACCTCTTCGGGCATCGCCCCCCGGCGGGGGTTGATCAGCTCGCCTTGCGGTACATGCCGGCCAGGTCGATGGCGTGGGCTTGCTGCAGCGTGGTGGGCCACTTGGCGACGCTGCGCTGAGGTACCAGGCCGACGGTGCGGTAGAGGCTGACGCAGGGGTCACAACCTGGACAGGGTTCGACGTCCCAGTATCCGAAGCCGAAGCGGGTGAGCCGGTCGATGGAGCGGATGAGTGGACTGTTTCTGCCGGTGCCCTTGCCGAGTCCCAGTGAGACTGCGAGTTCCGGGGCCGCGGTGATCTGCCAGCTCGAGGTGCCGTCGCTACCAGCGGTGAGGTGGTTGAGGACGCAGGTGGCGGTTGGCCCGATGACCGGTAGCCACCAGCGTCGCCGGTAGTTGTCGTCGATTGTCACGTCGCCGGGCGAGGACTCGGGTCGGTCGATGGAGTTCCCCCGTTGTGACGGTGACGGCCAGCAGGTGACAGTAGGTGTAGGTGGCGCCGTCGGCGCCGGTCGGGATGATCGTGTTGCCGCATCGCCCGGGGCTATCGGGCTGGTAGATGCCTGCATCGGCGATGGCGGTGGTGATTGTCCCGCCGACCATCGCGAACACCGGGGTTCCGACTGGGGCCGTGGCGTCGAAGGATCCAGATTGGGATTCGAGTCCATGTCGACCGCCAGCACCCGACGCTCTCGGATCCGTAGTGCTCGAGCCAGAAGTGCGCTGACGGTCGTCTTCCCGACACCGCCCTTGCCAACGACCCCGATCTTCACTTGCGGACCGCCCGAACGTCCAAGACGAATCCGACTGCCTCAAACGTACCGCCCCGACGCCATCGTGCATGGCGGTCGCTCACCTCAGCTGGCCAAGGGTACAGCGCTAGCTGCAAAATGCACGTAGTTCGCTAGTCACGCCCTTCGAAGTGTCCGCGGTATGTTCCCACCGCCGGCCAGCAACCCGAAGGACCGACCCATGCGCCGAACCACGCGTCTCGCCCGACTCACCTCGCTGTTTCTCGCTGCAGCGATGATCGCGTCCGCCTGTGCGTCCGACGACGACGCTGCTGACCCCGGGAACCCGCAGGAGATCACCGACCCGACACCGGCGAACGGGTCCGCCGATGGTGAAGCAACCGACGACGGTGAAGCCGAGCCCGATCAAGATCCCGAGTCGGACGAGGCCCCCGAGCCCGAGCAGGAGTCGGAGTCCTCTGGCGGCACGCTGGTCATCGCCCTGGCCGACGATCCCGGTCACTTTAATCCGGGGATCACGACCGGCTTCAACGTGCATGCGGTCACCGGTTCGATCTTCAACGGGCTCGTGGAGTTGGACGACAACGCCAACCCCCTGCCCGACCTCGCGACGTCCTGGGAAGTGAACGCGGACAGCACGGTCTACGCGTTCACCCTCGCCGAGGACGTGCGGTGGCACGACGGCACCCGCTTCACGTCGGGCGACGTGAAGTTCACGTTCGAGAACGTGCTCCTCCAGTTCCACTCCAGGACCAAATCGGGCCTCGAGAACATCCTCGAATCGATCACGACCCCCGACGACGCCACCGTCGTCTTCACGTTCTCCCAGCCCTACGCAGCACTGCTGCAACGCCTCAACTCGACCGAGGCTCCGATTCTCCCCCGACACATCTATGAAGGCGTCGACGACGTCCAGACCGCTCCCCAGAACCTGACGCCTGTGGGCACGGGCCCGTTCGTGTTCGAGTCCTACGACGTCGACGACCAGGTCACGTTGGTCGGCAACGACGACTACTTCAAGGACGGCCTGCCCCTTCTGGATCGCGTCGTGTTCCGCATCATTCCCGACGCGAACACCCAGCTGCTCGCCCTCGAGGAAGGCGAAGTCGACTACATGTGGCGGGTGCCCGGCGCCGAGGTCGAGCGGTTGAGCACCAGCGACGCCATCACGCTCTATCAGGCCAACAGTGGTCCCGGCGGCGGGTTCTGTGTTCCATCCCTGTCATTCAACCTCGACCGCGAGGTCTTCGCCGATGTCCGTGTGCGTCAGGCGATCGCACACGCCATCGACCAGCAGCAGCTGCTCGACCAGGCCATCTTCGGCCAGGGTCGGATCGCGACCGGGCCGATCTCCAGTCAGATGGCGTTCGCATACACCGACGATGTCACGCGGTACCCGCGTGACCTGGACCTCGCCAACGAGCTGCTGGACGAGGCCGGCCTGGCGGGCGACAGCAGGCCGACCTTGACCTTGTTGCTCTTCCCGAACTTTGTGAAGTACGGCGAGATCATCCGCGAGAACCTGGCCGAGGCCGGGATCGACGTCGACCTGCAGCCGCTCGAGCGCAGCGCTTTCCTGCCCCGGGTCTTCGGCGAACGTGACTTCGACATGAACGTGATCAGCTACTGCAACAACACAGATCCCTCCATCGGCGTGAGTCGGATGTATGTCTCGGACAACATCGGCGACATCCCGTTCTCAAACGCAGCCGGGTACGTGAACGCTGACATCGACGACCTGTTCAATCAGGCGGCATCCACGGCGGACGTGGCCCAGCGCAGCGAGCTGTATCGGCAGATCCAGCAGCTGCTGGTCGACGAGCTGCCGTATTGGTGGCTGCTCGAGACGCAGTTCGTCATCGGGGCCTCTAGTTTGGTCGAGGGTCTACAGCCGCACTCGGGTCACGTCGCGGAGACCGCGCAGTTCGTGGACGGCTGACGCCGGGCGGGCGGCCACGGTGACCCGCTACGCGTTCCGCCGCATCCTCCAGGCCGTCCCACTGATCCTGGGCGCATCGGTCGCGACTTGGATCCTGATCCACGTGGCGCCAGGTGATCCGATCGTGGCGCTGGCGGGTGAGGACGGCAACGCCGAGTACTACAAGCGGATGCGGGAGCGGTTCGGCCTGGACGAACCCCTCCACGAGCAGCTGTGGATCTACCTCGGCGACCTCGCGCAGGGAGATCTCGGGTTCTCGTTCCGTCAGAACAGGCCGGCCACCGACGTGATACTGGGTCAGATCCCGGCAACGCTGCTGCTCGTCATCCCCGCGCTGGCACTCGCCGTCGTCATCGGAGTCGTGCTGGGCGCCGTTGCAGCGTCACACCGCGGGTCGATGACCGACGGGCTACTCCGGGCCGTAACGCTGCTCGGGCATTCGATGCCGGTCTTCTGGCTGGCCCAGCTGCTCCTGTTGCTCTTCGCGGTACGATTCGACTGGTTCCCGGTCCAGGGACGCTACGACATCCGCGCGAACCATTCGGGCTTGCGGGGAGTACTCGATCAGGCGCACCACATGGTGCTACCTGTCACGGCCCTTGCCGCGGTGTACCTCCCGCCGATCATGCGTGTCACCCGCGCCGCGATGGCCGAAGCCCTGGAAGCGCCCTACATCGTGGCCGCGAGAGCACGCGGGCAGTCCCGGCGTCGAGCCCTGTTCCGCCATGCGCTGCCCAACGCGACGCTGCCCGTCGTGACCGTGATCGGGTCCCAGCTCGGCTTCATGATCGCCGGTGCGGTGTTGGTGGAGACGGTCTTCGCGTGGCCCGGCATGGGGCGGCTGCTGCTCGGCGCGATGCTCAACCGCGACTACGCGCTGATCACGGCGACACTCCTGCTGGTCGCCATCGCCGTGATTCTGGTCAACCTCGTGACCGACCTGCTGTACGCAGCTCTCGACCCCCGCGTCCGCCATGAGCCGTGACCGTCGGCGCCTCCCGCGCGATCTCGTCACCCGCGTCGGCATCGCGCTGTCGGCGGTTTTCGTCGTCGTCGCAGCGGGAGCGGACGTCATCGCTCCCCACGACCCGTTCGCATTCGTGGCCGAACCGTTCGAGGCCCCGTCGGGCGCGCACCTCTTTGGTACTGACGACCTCGGCCGCGACATCTTCTCCGGGGTGGTCCATGGTGCCCGTACCAGCCTCGTCGTCGGCCTCGGCGTGGCGATCGCGTCGCTGCTGATAGGGGTTACGATCGGCGCCACAGCTGGATTCTTCGGTGGCTGGGTGGACGACCTCTTGATGCGGTTCACCGAGCTCGTTCAGGTCCTGCCCAGGTTCTTTCTCGCTCTCACCGTGGTCGCCTTGTGGGGGCCCAACCTGGCGAACCTCGTGGCGGTCCTGGCTCTCACGTCGTGGGAGCTCACCGCGAGAGTGACACGCGCGGGGGTGCTGTCGGTCCGGGAGCGGGACTACGTGCGCGCCGCGACCGCCCTCGGGGTGTCGCGACTCGCTGCGCTTCGCCGCCACGTCGTCCCCAACGCCGCCGCCCCGGCGATCGCGCTCGCCACGCTCCAGGTGGGAAGCGCGATCCTGGTCGAGGCGGGCCTGAGCTTCCTCGGCCTCGGCGACCCCGATGCGATCAGTTGGGGGTACCTGCTCGACAACGCGCAGGCATTCGTCCGTCGAGCGTGGTGGATGGCCGTGTTTCCCGGCGTCGCGATCGCACTGGCGGTCCTCGGAGTGAACCTGTTGGGGGACGGATTCGTCGAGCGAACCGATGGGCGCAGCGCCACACAGTTCACCGGTGGGCGGCGATGACCGCCATGCCGCGATCGGTTCAGGCCCCGCTGGTCGCGGTCCGCGACCTCACGGTCGAGTTCCGTTCATCAGGTCCACCGGTCCGGGCCTTGAACAGGGTCTCTTTCGACATCGCGAGCGGTGAGCGCCTGGGGATCGTGGGCGAGTCCGGAGCCGGCAAGAGCACCCTGGCTCGGGCGTTCATCGGCCTGCTAGACCGCAGCTCCCGCGTCGAGGGGTCGATCCGCGTCCACGGTCGGGAGATGGCCGACGCGCCCGACCGCGACTGGGATCGCGTCCGCGGTCGGGACCTCTCGATGATCTTCCAGCAGGCGACCGCCGCGCTCGACCCGGTGATGTCGGTCAGAGGACACATGGCCGAAGCGACCTCACACCTTCCGAGGCGGGCGAGGCGAGCCCGCGCTCTGGAGCTGCTCGACCTGGTCGGCCTGGACGAGCCCGAACGAGTGCTGCGTTCCCACGCCCACCAACTCTCGGGAGGGATGGCGCAACGCGTCATGATCGCCGCGGCGTTGGCCGGCGATCCGGACGTGTTGATCGCCGATGAGCCGACCAGCGCCCTCGACACCGTGGTCCAGGCCCAGATCCTGGATCTCCTGGAGCACCTCCACCAGCGGGCGTCGATGGCCCTCGTGCTGATCAGCCATGACCTCGATGTCGTCGCATCGGCGACCCAACGAGTCCTGGTCATGGACAACGGCCGCATCGTCGAGGAAGGGGCAGCAGAGGCGGTGCTCGAGAAACCCAGCCATCCGACAACCCGAGTGCTGGTGTCGGCCAGGCCCGATGTCTCGAGCGAACCCTCAAAGGTGGCGCGTGAACGCGCTCCGGAGTCGACCCCCGACGTGCTGGTGCGCGCGACCGGCCTGGTGGTCGATCATCGGATCCGCGGTGGCATCCGGGGCCCTGGTCGGTCGGTGCGTGCCGTGGATGGTGTCGACCTCGCGATTGAGCGGGGGGCCGTCCTCGGCCTGGTCGGTGCCTCGGGGTCGGGAAAGACCACGACCGGTGCAGCACTCGTGAGGCTGCTCGAGCCCGACGCTGGCACCGTCGCGTTCGACGGTCAGGACGTTTTGGGGGCGCGCTCGCGGGAGCTCGCGGCCATGCGCCGTCGCATGCAGATCGTGTTCCAGGAACCCTTCGAGTCCTTCGATCCGCGCTGGACCGTCGGTCGCTCGGTGCAGGAGGGACTTCCGGGATCCATGTCGGTGTTGGATCGGGCCGAAGCCGCCGCGGACGTCCTGGGCCGTGTCGGCTTGGATGCCGACCTGGCCGCCCGGATGCCGAGTCAACTGTCGGGGGGACAGATTCAGCGGGCTGCAATCGCCCGCGCTCTCGTCACGAACCCCGAGTTCTTGGTCTGCGATGAACCCGTGAGTGCCCTGGACACATCCATTCAGGCTGGGATCCTGGACCTCTTGTCTGACCTCCGTGAGAACGACGGGGTCACGATGCTCTTCATTTCCCATGACCTCGGGGTCGTCCGGCAGATGGCCGATGATGTGGCGGTCATGCACCAGGGCCGCATCGTGGAGTTCGGGCCGACAGAGCGCGTCTTCGCGGATCCCTTCCACGATCACACGAGGGCGCTCTTGGCCGCGGCGCCAGGCGCCCGGCGGCGCTCGCGCCCCGTGCCAGACTCTTAGTCCGACCCGGCGAACCGGTCATGGCACTCGACGCCGACCCCCTCTTCGCGAGTTTGCCTCCCTCGGGACATGCCGACCGCAACGCTCGTCCGTGCCGGGCTCAGCCGTACCGGTCCGAGTCGTGGGTGGCCCGCCCGACGGCAACCTGGCCGAGGGCGATGCCGCCGTCGTTCGGGGGAACCTGTCGGTGTCGGAGCACCGTCAGGCCCGCGGCGGCGAGCTCGGGAAGTGCAATTCCACCAACAGCCAGTTCTGGAAGACGCCGCCCGAGAGGGCCACGGTCGACACCTCGTGGGTCTGCGCGAGTGTGGTCGCGACCTGTGCGATCGTGTCGGCCAGCCAGCGATGGAAGGCGCCGGCGACGACGTCGACGTCGGTGCCGGCCCGGAGATCGGCGACCACGTCTGCCACCAATGCCGCCGGGTCGATCCGGTCCGGCGGACCGGCCATGTGACCCGGGTGGGGTAGCGGCGCTCGGTCGGGCCACTGGCCTGCTCGAGGAGGACCGCGGCCTGACCTTCGTGGGTGACCGCATCGCTGAGGCCGCAGAGCGCTGCCACCGTGTCGAACAGCCGTCCGACCGACGACGTCGCCAGCGAACGCCCGGTCGCGCACTGCGCCACCACGCCGGCGACGTCCCCTCGGTGGCGCTCGACGAGCGGCAGGTCCGGAAGGTCGTGGCCGAACGCATGGTGGAGGTGCGCCACGGCGATCCGCCAGGGTTCGCGGATCACCGCGCTCCCACCGGGCATCGGCACCGGGTCCAGGTGCGCTATCCGCTCGTAGCCATGGGCGTCGCCGAGGAGGAACTCGCCACCCCAGAGCGTGCCGTCGGCACCCTAGCCGAGGCCGTCGAAGGTCACGCCGATGGCGGGGCCGACGGTGGCGTTGTCGGCGAGGCACGACGCCAGATGGGCGGGGTGGTGCTGCTCCGCGATCACCGGTGCCAGGTCGGCGGCGAGCGCGAACTTGGTGGAGAGGTACTCGGGATGGAGATCGTGGACCACCACGTCCGGAGCGGCCCCCGCCATGGCCAACAGGTCGGCGACGGCCGTCTCGAAGGCCTCGAGGGCCGCCGGGTGCTCGAGGTCCCCGAGGTGGACCGACAGGTGTGCGTCGGTCCCGACGGCCAGACACACTGTGTTCTTCAGCTCTGCGCCAACCGCCAGGACGGTGGGCCCCGAGGTGGCGAGGCGGATGGGACGGGGGGCGAACCCTCGGGCCCGGCGGAGGAGCTGGAACTGCCCCGCGACCACGTGACCAACGGCGTCGTCGGCGCGACGCTCGATGGCGCGGTCGTGGGTGAGCACAGCGTCGCAGATCGAACCGAGCCGACGGTCGACCTCGCCGTCGTCGATCACGATCGGCTCGGTTCGATGTGTTGCCGCTGGTGCAGACGAGGGCAATGCCGCCGAGAGCGTTCGTGAGCAGCGCGTGCAGGGGAGTCGCGGGCAGCATCACCCCGAGCAAGCGGGTCGTCGGGGCCACCGACGCGGCGATGCGGGCACCGTCGTCCTGCCGGCGGTGGGCGATGGCGATCGGGGCCTCCGGTCCCGTCATCGCGGCCTGCGACAGGACATCGAGCTCGACCAGCCGGCGAGCCGCCTCGATGTCGGCCACCAGCAGCGCGAAGGGCTTCTCCTCGCGGCGCTTGCGATTCCGCAGGGCCGTCACTGCCCGTTCGTCGTCGGCCCGACAGATCAGCTGGTAGCCGCCGGCTCCTTTCACCGCGACGATCTCACCGGCCACGATTCGCTCTGCGGCGAGGTGGATCGGATCGCCGGGCACGGCCGCCCCGTCGACGAGCAAGGACAGCTCCGGACCGCAGTCCGGGCAGCAGATGGCCTGCGCGTGGTGGCTGCGGTCCGTCGGATCGTCGTACTCGGCCCGGCATGCCTCACAGAGCGGGAACGCCGCCATGGCGGTGCGCTCGCGGTCGTAGGGGAGTGCACGGATCACGGTGTATCTCGGCCCACAATCGGTGCAGCACGTGAACGCGTAGCGTTGGCGTCGATCGCCACGCCTGTCTCGTCCGCGTGGCTGTGGGCGATGGTGAACGTGTGCTCGTCGGAGCGTGGCGAGATCTCGTCGACGACGTCGTCGTCGACGATCGCCAGCGGCGGCGCGTCGGTTCGGAGCCGTGCGACGAAATCGTCCACCGCCCGATCGGCACCCTGGACTTCACACCAGACACCGCGGCCGTCGTTGCCGACGAGTCCGGTGAGGGTCAGGCGGTGCACGAACGGCCGGAACCCGACACCTTGCACGCTCCCGCTGACCTCGCCGCGGCGGCGACGCATGATGTCGGAGGCTAGCCGCGCGGGTTCTCGACCCCGGCTCGGGGTAACGTCAGCGGCTGATCGAAAGGGGGCCGGCCGATGCCGCGTCGGAAGCTGATCTTCTTCACCACGGCCGATCCGGGAAGGGACCCCGGGGCCATCTTCCGGGCGTACCACTTCGCGAACGTCGCCGGCTCGAACGGGCTCGACGCCGAGGTTCGGCTGGCCGACGACGCGGTGTCGGTCACCGATGTCGATCTCCTGCCCGACGACGAGCTCGGCCTAGAGGTCACGTCGAAGGTGGCCGGTGGCGCTGACGGTCCGTTCCTCGCTTCTCTTTGACCGTTCTCGAGCGACGCCCGTCCGGCATCGGGGGAACGTTCCGTCAGCTCGGCGACATCCTGACCGAGGTCGCCGACGGCGATTCCGAGATGATCTTCGTGGGCGGATGAGCGAACCGTTCCGGGTCGCGTTCGTCGGCAAGGGTGGGGCCGGCAAATCGACCATCGCCGGCACGCTGGCTCGGCTCCTGGCCCGTGGCGCGATGCGTCATGCATTGCCGTTGACGGGTTAGGCGTCGGTGAGAGTCATGGTGGCGCCGTGTGCAGGGTGCTGGTGATCGTGAGTGTGCCGCCTGATTCGTGGGCGCGGCGACGCATGCTGGCGATTCCGAACCCGTCTGAGTCGTTGGTGTGTGGTCTATGCCCTGGCCGTTGTCGTGGATGCGAAGCGTCGCGGTTTGGGTGGTTTGTTCGACCTGGATTGCGACGGTTGCGTCGTGGGAGTGGCGGGCGGCGCTGAGGTCTCCATCGACGTCCAGCCGATGACCCCGTGCACTGACTTGGCGTCTGGGTCGTCCAGTCGACATCGCATCCCGTCGTCACGCCGATGGCGCGTGCAGTGCTAGCCCGTTAGTCGGCGGGCAAGTTCGCCGATCGCCTGGACCGAGGTCGCGTCTGCGTCGAGGTCGATAGGCGAGATGCCTTGACGGTCTGCGTTGACGACGGCGGGGTCGGCAGGCACGGTGAGCACGTCGAACTCGGCGAACGCGGATCGCACCCTTGCTTCGTCGTCAGGCCTCGACACCTTGTTGGCCACCACGGTGATGTGTCCCTGGGCTCGTTCGGTGGCCACCTGAACCGCCCGCATTCCTACGTCGATGGAACGTGGCGTTGGCTCGACGATCACCAATGTGTGCTCGACCGCTTGTTCAGGCAGCCTTGTGAGCGTGCCGATGCCGGCTTCGAGGTCGGCCACGATGATCGTGTCGGCGTGGGGTACGGAGCTGAGCAACTGCTCAGCGGACAAACCGCATCAAGGTCAACCCGGTTCGGGATTGTCGATCCGGTTCACCACTGTAAGGCGGACCCCATCGGGTGCAGCTGTGCCGTAGACCTCGAGGATGTCATCCCAAGTGTGGGCATGGTCTTGGTCGCCCTCGTCGATCTGGTCGCGCAACGACAAGAGGCGTTCTGTCTCCAGGTCACCGACGCCGAGCGAGAGTCCGAGGTTCGGGTTCGTGTCGCAGTCCAAGCCGATGACAGAGTGGTTTGCCCGAGCAAGCAGGCGAGCCAAGACGCCGCTCACCGAGGTCTTGCCGGACCCTCCCTTGCCAACAACTGCGACTCTCATGCGATCCTGACGGTCGGCCTTCAGTGCTCCGCATCGTAGGACGATTCCACCGTGGCGACCAGCTCTTCCACGGCATCCACGAACGGGCCGGAACCCACATCGAGCGGCGCTACGGCCTCTTTGTCCGCTGTCATGACCGCATGGTCATCTGGGACGGCGCCAATCATGGGGCAGTCGAGCGCTTGCTCGATGCCTTGCACATCCTCGGAGCCCGTAACCCGGTTGGCCACCACCACAATATGACGTGGCGACCACTCCGCTCTGGAGATGTTCTGTAGCCGCCGGGCCCCTTGGATCGACTTCGGCGTGGGCTCCACGACCAGCGCGAGGACGTCGGCGTACTTGGCCCACCCGAACATGGCCTGCCGGGTTCCGCCCGGGAGGTCGCCGACCACGTTCCATCCGGCCGGGTCCATCTCCCGTACGACCTGGCTCCACGCGTGTTGGCCACGTTGAAGTGTCGACCAATGGCCCCAGCTGTTGCCGAACTGGAGGTAGCGCACGCCATCGGGACCTGGCGGGGCGTACTGATCGATGAACTGGCCGGCGTCCAGCCCCGGACGGAGAACCCAGCGAGGCCCGTTCTCGGGGCCCTCGACCACAACATCGTCCGGTGTAGGTCGGTCTTCCACAGGAAGTCCGAGCGAGTACGCCATGCCGGGCAGGGGGTCAGAGTCGACCGCCAGCACTGGTCGGTCACGCCGAGCGAGTAGACGAGCAAACGTCCCAGAGATCGATGACTTACCCGACCCGCCCTTGCCGGCGAACGCAATCCTGATCATCCGACGTAGATGAACTCGGATGTGCCCGCTGCGGTCTCGGTCAGAATCTCGCCCAGCGTGCGAAAGTGCCCGCCGATTCGGGCAGCATCGTCGGCTGACACCCCACGGGCGTCGCTCGAGAACGGTCAAAGTGAGACATCGAACGGGCCATCGATCGATTCACGGATCTTCTCCCGGATCAGATCACCCGCGTCGTTGGCGGGGAGTGTGTCGAGTTTCGTCACGTCCACTGCCGACCCGGCGAGACGCACCTCGGCTTCGAGTCCGCTCTCGGCCGCCACGTTCGCAAAGTGGTAGGCGCGAAAGAACGCACCCGTGTCGTCCCGGGGGTCGGCGCTGCAGAAGAAGACCAGTTTTCGCACGTCACTACGATCGGCGATTGAGACACAAGATGCAACCAGGCGTCGAGGACCCGAGAAGGGGGATCGCCTCCGACCCAGCACGGGGTGCAGACTGTCCCTCGTGAGCGAGACGACGCGCCTGACGGTCGAGATAACCGGGACCGTTCAGGGCGTCGGCTTCCGGCCGTTCGTATTTGGTCTCGCATCCTCGCTGGGGCTCGCCGGCGAAGTCACCAACGCCGGGGCGCGAGTGGTCTGCGTCATCGAGGGTGACGTTGCTGCCTGTGACGCGTTCGTCCGCCGAGTCGGGGAGGAAGCGCCGGAGTTGGCCGATGTTCATCGGATCGACGTGGTCGCATCACCACCTCGAGGTGAGGTCGGGTTCGCGATCGTGCCGAGCCATCACGTCGACCAGCAGCGATCCGCCGCGATTCCACCGGACGTCGCCACCTGTGCGCAGTGCCTGCGAGAGGCGCGCGATCCCAACGATCGACGGCATCGATTCCCGTTCGTCTGCTGCACCACATGCGGCCCCCGGTACAGCGTGGTCTCCGGCCTTCCCTACGATCGCGCCAACACCTCGATGGCGGCGTTTCCGCTATGCCTCCAATGTCGGGCGGAATATGAGGACCCGGAAGACCGTCGTTTCCACGCGCAAGCCACCTCGTGTGCTGACTGTGGACCTCGGCTGACCGGCCCTACGGTCGATCAGGCTGTTGCGGCGCTGCTGGCCGGCGAGGTGGTCGCGGTGAAGGGCCTTGGGGGGTATCAACTTCTGTGCCGCTCCGACCACGCAGCATCAGTGCAACGGCTACGAGATCGCAAGCAACGCGAAAGCAAGCCTTTTGCGCTGCTGGTGGAGTCGGTGTCGATGGCGGAGCGCCTCGTGGAACTCGATGCGGCGGGCCGCCGAGCCCTGGAATCAGCGGAAGCACCCATCCTGCTGGCCCGCGTCCGTCCCTCGGCCGAAGTGGCGACGGAAGTCGCCCCAGGAACCCGCCTCTTGGGAGTCATGCTCCCCGTCTCGAATCTGCACGCGATGTTGGCCGAGGGAACCGGCGTTCCCTTGGTCTGTACCAGCGGTAACCGGTCGAACGAGCCGATCATTATCGACGACCGTCGTGCCGCCGAGGCATTCGCCGACATCGCAGATCTTCTGCTGTCCCACGATCGGCCGATCGAGCGTCGAGCTGACGATTCGGTGGGTCAGGTAGTGGCCGGTCAGTTCCAACTCCTCCGCCGTGCTCGGGGGTACGCGCCAAGATCGCTGCCGCTGAAGACCGGAGGGCCGACGGTCCTGGGGTTGGGCGCCGAGCTGAAGAACACCACGTGTCTCGCGGTGGACGACCGGGCATCGCTGTCTGTGCACCTCGGCGACCTCGAGAGTCCGTCGACGATGGCGGCGTTCGAGGCGACGATCGCCGACCAGATCGCGTTCGCCGCGGCCGACGTCGAACTCATCGTCCACGATCTTCATCCCGAGTACCTGTCCTCGAAGTTCGCGTCGAGCCAGGACATTGCCCCTGTGCTGGCTGTCCAGCATCACCACGCACACTTGGTCTCCTGCCTCGTGGACAATCGGCACGACGGCCCGGCCATAGGTGTCGTGTTCGACGGTCTTGGTTGGGGAGATGACGGGACTGCCTGGGGAGGGGAGTTCCTCGTGGGGGACGCCGGCGGTTACGAACGGGCCGCATGGGTTCGCCCGGTGGCAATGCCGGGCGGCGCGAAGGCGGTGCGCGAACCCTGGCGGATGGCGGTCGCTCACTGCGTTGCCGCGTTTGGCGACGTGCCGCCCCGACTCGACACGCTGTTCGGTGACCTCGGAGTCGATGCGGTGGCCGACGTTTGCGGCGCACCCTCGACACTGCAGACGTCGTCGGTCGGGCGCCTGTTCGACGCGGTCGCGGCACTGTGTGGGCTGGGCTACGCGGTCACCCACGAGGGTCAAGCCGCCATCGCCCTCGAAGGCCTCGCAGCCGCCGCCGAACCGTTGGAGCCCGGCTACCCGTGGGTCGGCCAGGACCCCTCGGAACTGGTGCGAGCAGTCGTTCACGATCTCGACTCGGGGGTCGACAACGGGGTCGTCGCGCGTCGATTCCACCAGGCCATGGCCGACTTCGTTGTTGGAACCTCCACAGAGATCGCTCGTCGGACCGGTCTCGCCACCGTCGCCCTGAGCGGCGGCGTGTTCCAGAACCGGCTCCTGGTCGAGTTGCTGGTGCCGAGGCTCTCGAGCGAGGGGTTCGAGGTTCTGCTGCACCGAGAGGTCCCGCCCAATGACGGGGGCATTTCGCTCGGTCAGGTCGCCATCGGACGCGCTGCGCTCGCCGGCCGGCAATGACACGGACGCGGTAGGACCGGTACCTTGGTTGTCGAATCGACCTCGGGAGCTGAGATGAAGATCGGAATCGTGGGCAAGGGAGGGGTTGGCAAGACCACCACCTCATCGCTCTTGGCCCGCAGTCTCGTGGCCCGGGGCCGTCGTGTGCTGGCTGTGGACACCGACTCCAACCCGAATCTCGGGCTTTCGCTCGGACTCAGCCCCGATGCCACCGAGTCACTCGAACCGATCCCGCGTTCGATGGTCGTCGGCCGGCGAGGTGACATGACGGTGGCCGAACTGATGGACGATTTCGCTGTCCCCACACCCGCGGGGGTGACGCTGATGTCTGCGCTCCGCGTGAACGAGGCCGGCGCGGGCTGCACCTGCGGGGGTCACGCCAGCGTTCGGAGCCTGTTGGGCGAGGCTCTCCACTCCGAGACCGACGACACGATTGTCGACATGGAAGCAGGGATCGAGCACCTCAGCCGCTCCGGCGGCACTCTGGCCCACGCCGACGTGCTCGTCCTGATGATGGAACCGAGTCGCAAGGCGATCATCACCGCCCAACGCACCATTGGCCTCGCGAAGGAGCTCGGAATCACCCACTGCGTCGGCGTCGGCAACCGCGTCGAAGACGATGACGCTCGACGTGCGCTGGAAGAGATGTGTGCCGAGCACGAGGTGCCTCTCGATGTGGTGATTCCGTCGAGTACCGTGCTCGCTGAGGCCGACCGCCGAGGCCGGCCCTTGGATCGTGAGTCTGCGCCTGAGGTGTGGGCGGCCATCGAAGCTCTCGTGGACCGGCTCGATGTCGACGCTCAGGATCTCGCGCACAGCTGAACGGCGACGGCGTCAGCAGATCCGGGGGAGTGGTGCGCCGACGAGCATGTCCACGATGCGCGACCCCCCGAACGGGGTGTGGGCCACCACCATGCCAGGGTGCTCGTCGTTGATCTCGCCGACCGCTACCGCCTCGGCAGCGACGGGCGTCGAGCGCAACGCGTCGAGGGCTACATCGACCGTATCGGCTGGTACGACCGCCACGAACTTCCCCTCGTTGGCGACATAGAGCGGGTCGAGTCCCAGGAGCTCACACGCGCCACTGACGGGTGGCTTCACCGGGAGGGCGTCTTCGAAGAGCGACACCCCGAGGCTCGCAGCGACGGAGAGCTCGTTGCATGCAGACGCCAGGCCGCCTCGAGTCGGGTCTCGCATCCATCTCGTCGACGGCACGGCATCGAGCAACGCAGCGGTCGCCGAGTGGATCGGGGCGGTGTCCGATGAGATGTCGGCTTCCAGAGCCAGGTCGCCACGAGCCAGCATGACGGCCATCCCGTGGTCGCCGATGGTGCCCGAGACCAGGACGACGTCGCCGGGCTCAACGTGCTCGGCGCCCAGACGCTGCTCGGCTGCGACGAGACCGACCCCGGTCGTGGTGAGATAGCAGCCATCAGCTGCGCCGCGCTCCACGACCTTCGTGTCGCCGGCGACGATCTCGACACCTACCGCCCCGGCTGCAGAAGCGACGTCGCCGACGATGTCTCGGAGTTCGTCGATCGGGAGACCTTCTTCCAGCACTGCAGAGACGGTGAGCCACTTCGGTGTGGCCCCCATCACGGCGAGGTCGTTCACCGTGCCGTTCACCGCGAGGTCACCCAGCGAACCGCCGGGAAATCTTCGCGGCGTGACCACGAAGGCATCGGTGGTCACGACGACGCGAGACCCGGACGGGATGTCGAGCACAGCGCCATCGTCGAGTCGGTCGAGCTGTGGCCCGCCGTAGGCGGCCTTGAACACGGCTTCGGTGAGTGACTGGCTCGCCTTTCCACCAGCACCGTGGGCCATGGTGATGACGTCGTCGGTCAGGCGGGAAGGCCGGAGCTTCCATTGCTCGATGCGCTCGAGTACCTGGTCGCGCTCGTCCTGGGTGGTCACGCCGACGTCACGGGTATCCGCGTGCGCGCCCGGAACCGGCCGTAGTTGAAGTACGCCGCGCAGGCACCCTCCGAGGAGACCATGCAGGTTCCGATGGGTGTCTCCGGGGTACACGCGCTGCCGAAGACCTTGCACTCCCACGGGCGGATCGCGCCCTTCAAGACCTCGCCGCACTGACACGCTTTCGGGTCAGCAACCCGCACACCCGGAATCTCGAATCGTTGTTCGGCGTCCCATGCCGCGAACTGGTCGTTCAACGCCAACGCCGACTGGGCGATGAACCCCAGGCCGCGCCATTCGAAGTGCGGCCGGATCGAGAACACCTGGCCCAGGATCTCGAGCGCCGCGGTGTTGCCAGCATCGCGGACCACGCGCTTGTACTGATTCTCCACCTCACAACGTCCGTCGGCGAGCTGGCGCAGGAGCATGGCCACACCCTGAAGGATGTCAACCGGCTCGAAGCCGGCGGTGACCAGAGGGAGCCCATAGTCGCGTGCGACGAACTCGTAGGGGCGGGTGCCGATCACGGTGCTCACGTGACCTGGGCCGAGGAACCCATCGAGGCTCATGCCGGGAGAATCGAGGATCGCCTTCACCGGCGGCACGATGGTGACGTGATTGCAGAAGATCGAGAAGTTCGAAACGCCACGCTCACGCGCCTGCATTGCCGTGACAGCAGTTGAGGGCGCGGTTGTCTCGAAGCCGACGGCCAGGAAGATGACTTCACGGCCGGGTTCGCGCTCAGCAATCGCCAGAGCGTCGAGCGGTGAGTAGACGACGCGGACATCGGCGCCGTTCGCCTTTGCCTCGAGCAGCGTGCTCTTCCCGCCGGGAACCCGCATCATGTCGCCGAAGCAGCACATGGTGACGCCATCGATGGAAGCAAGTGCAATGGCGTCGTCGATCCTCCCCATCGGGATGACACAGACCGGACATCCCGGCCCGTGCACCATCTCCACGGACTCCGGGAGCAGCGTCTCGATGCCGTGGCGATAGATGGCATGGGTGTGCCCGCCGCAGACCTCCATGAACTTCCGTGGCGGCTGGCCGTCTGCGAGTGAACCGATTTCCGCGATCAGCGCTCGAGCGGCCACAGGGTCCCTGAACTCGGTGACGAACTTCATCGACTCACCTCACGTTGCCTGCTCAATCGCGCACAGAGCTGGTCCATGAGCACTCCTTGGGCCTCTTGAATCCGATGAACCGACGTGGAATCGACAGTCAGTCGGTGGTTGGTTGCCGGGTGTTCTGCGAGCGCACCGCCGCCGTAGCCCGCTGAGGTCACGGTCGTCACGTGCTGGATGACCTCGACCTCCAGGGCAGCCAGCAGGTTGGAAGAGGCGCCGCTCGTGCTGAACACCACGAGGACGTCGCCCGGGCGGACCGTGGCCTCCACTTGACGGGCGAAGATTCGGTCGACACCGAGATCGTTGGCGAGGGCGGTGATGACGGCAGGGTCGGCTGCCAGGCAGTTGGCGCTGACGTCGCGTGACCGCAGCAGACGAGCAAGTCGAGCGGCATCGCTGGAGCTGCCGCCGTTCCCAACGGTGTGCACCGCGTTGCCTCGATGTCGACAGGCATCGATTGCGCCGGCCACGTCGCTGAGCTCGGCATCGTTCTCCGCGACCGTCCTTGCGCTCAATTCGGCCGACTCAGCTGCCTTGCCGGATGCGGACGCACGCAGCGCGTCGAGGAGATCCTCTTCGCTCGACTCTGCTGCATCGAGGAACGGGTAGAGGAAACTCGTGCTGTCGCCGCCTTGGAGGGCCGCGCCGCCGGTCAGGCCCGGATGCTCGAGTCCGACCTGAACGAGCTCCCACAGCACGTGATACCACTGCACGAGTTCCGGTTCGGATGCCTCGGGGTCGGTGGTGAGCACGAGCGCGGCGGCGGGCAGTTCGTGGTCGAACCCACCCGGCGGGACGAGCACGAGCAGGCCGTCGCCGGGTGAGACGCGGTGGGCCAATTCATCGACGTTCGCAGCGACCGCTGGGAGCGAACGCGCGCCGACAACTGCCGGGTGTATGAACTCCACCGCAACGTGTTGGGCGTGATCGTTGCGCCCGGGCGCAACCACGATCAGGCGGCCGCCCTCGGTGAAGACCCGAGCCAAACCGAGGGCCGACGCCGCGAGGTCGCCGGTCACGGTTCGCTCTGTTCACGTTCGGCCGTGGGGACGTCGGTCGAGAAGGCTTCGACTTCCTCGTCGTAGACCGAACCGAGCATGCGCATGAACTCGAGCTGAGCGTTCGCCTCTTCCTCGTCGATGATGCTCATGGCGAACCCCACATGCAACAAGACCCAGTCGCCGATTGCGAGGCCCTGGTCGGCCACGATGACGATGCTGACTTCGCGTCGGACGCCCTCGACCTCGACGACGGCCATCCTCCGCTCCTGGGGGAGGATCTCGACGACCTGGGCGGGGATTCCGACACACATCTAAGGCACCTGCTTGAAGTTTGGTGGGCTGGACACCAGCGTGGAGCACACAGACTGGATCGCGTGAACGACGGGGCTATCGGGAGCGAAATCGAGCAATGGGGTCGACGCGGTATCGGCGTCGAGGACCTCGTCACCCCACGGGACCTTCCCCAGAAGATCCAGATCGTGGTTGGCGCAGAACTCGGCGATCCCGTCGAAGTCCGCGTCGGATCGACACTTATTGGCAAGCACCACGACCCGTCCGATAGCGGTCTCCTTCGCGAGCTTCGCCTGAAGCTTTGCCGCCTCGAGCGAGCGAAAGTACGGCTCGGCGACCAGCAGCAGAGTGTTGGCCTCCCGAGCCGTGCCGCGGCTCAGATGCTCGGGCGACGCTTCCATGTCGAGCATGGTGACAGTGTCGACCTTCTGGCCGAGATCGTTCAGCAGCGCCGACACCACGGCATGAGCCGAACAGAGGCATCCCTCATCGGCGTGTTCGGGCATGCCCATGCGGAGGAGTCTCACGCCATCGGCTGCAGTGATGGTGTGCCGTTCGAGAACGTCATCGATGGGTTCGTTCAACGCAGGACCGTTGAACCCCCGGGCGACGAGTGTCGTGGGTGGGAATGGCACGCGCTGGACGGCCTCTGTGCTGATGCCGAGCGCCGCGTGCAGGTTGGGGTTCGTATCGGCGTCGATGGCGAGCACCGGATGTCCGGCACGGGCGAGGAGCCTGGCCGCTGTCGCCGAGAACGTGGTCTTCCCCGCGCCGCCCTTGCCGGCGACCGCGAGCTTCATGGTCTGGACGCTTCCTCGATGGCAGCGGTGAGGTGGTCGCGGGCCTGACGGAGCGATTCGATGGCCTCGGCCCTCGCCGCGCGGCCCGTCTCGGTCATTATGTACACCCGCCGGTCCGGACCGTTCTTCGACGGCTCCCAATCCGACGAGAGGAAGTCGCGGCGCTCGAGCGATCGGAGCTCGCGATAGACACCAGCGAGGTCGACAGCGAGGCCGTGGCTCCGAACCGCTTCGGCGAGTTCGTAGCCATAGGACCGTTCCTCGCTGCCGAGCGCAACGAACAGGAGCTGACGGAGGAAGCGCCGAGGGAGCACGCTCTCGATGCGTTCGGCTGCTGAGGTCTTGTCGCCGGTCACGGGTTCACTGGTCGTGGGCATGGCCATGGCCTCCGTGCGGATGCTCCCCGCTTGCGTTCATGTGCTTGGCGTCCATGGCGTGGTTGTGCTCGATCCTGTGCGCCATGCAGGCCTCGGCCTCATCGACCGACGCGTGACACCAACAGTCATCGCTGCATTCACCGTGAGCCGGTTTGGTGAGGTCGTTGAACGACTCCGCGAACTCTCGAGCGCCCTGCTTCAGGCCGAACTCTGACAACGCGTAGAACGTCCCGTCAGCGGTGACGTACCCCTCATCCACGAGTCGATCGAGGTAGGTCACGCCGTTTGTGGCATCGACGCCGAGGAATCGTTCGATCATCGGTGCGTCCACGATGTCACCGAACCCTTCGCCCCGCAGCCAGTACATGACCTGAAGGATCTCGCTCCGCCAGTAGAGCATCTGCAGCGCAGAAGACTTCGGTGCGACGACCACGTTGTTCTCGGCTGAGGCCATGTTGTTTTCGGCTGGAGGATTCATGGTTGGGCCCGACTCTACCTTGGCCACTTCGAGCGAATTCGAAGCTGTGTGTAGAGTACACTTAGCCCCTGCTTGAGCGTAACCGGAGAGTGCATGGTGCAGTACACGAAGGTTCCTGAACACCCGCACAGCGACAACCCGCTGCTGCCGCTCATCACCGACCCAGCCGACCCGCTCGCGCCGATTGCCCTGCGCAGCACGACACTCGAACCGAACGACGACATCTTCCAGGGCCCGCTCGAAAAGGTGTACCTGTTCTGGATCGTGGGGGCGTCCTGTGACGGTTGCACCATCGCGGTCACCGGCGCGACGCACCCGAGGCTCGAAGATCTGCTCCTCGGGCGAGTTCCCGGTCTGCCCCGAGTCGAACTCATTCACACGGTCGTGTCGGTCGAGTCCGGGCCGGAATGGACCGAGAACCTCCGCATGGCGGCGGACGGCGAGCTCGATGCGCCATTCCTCATCTGCTGGGAAGGCTCGATCATGGACGAGACCTACTCGCGTGACGGTTACTGGATGGGCCTCGGAGAAGACCGCGAGACAGGTCGACAGATCACCAGTCTCGAATGGCTCGACCGGATGGCGCCGAAGGCAGCCGCAGTCGTAGCGGTCGGAACCTGTGCCACGTGGGGTGGGATCCCCGCGGCCGCGAACAACCCGACCAACGCCAAGGGCGTCATGGACCACCTCGGGAAGGACTACCGGTCGACACTCGGGCTGCCGGTGGTGAACGTGCCTGGCTGTTCGCCTGTCGGCGACAACATCATCGAGACCGCGGCCGCTGCGCTGCTGTTCCTCAACGGGCTCGCCCCGCTCCCCGAGTTCGACGAACTCGGACGTCCGGCCTGGCTTTTTACCGAGACCGTGCATCGCCACTGTCCACGGGCGGGGTACTACGAAGAAGGTGTGTTCGCCGAGGAGTACGGCGACAAGGAGTGCCTCGTCGAACTCGGCTGCTGGGGCCCCGTCGTGCAGTGCAACATCGCCGAGCGTGGAATCGTGGACGGCCACGGTGGCTGCATGAACATGGGCGGCATCTGCATCGGTTGCACGATGCCCGGCTTCCCCGACAAGTTCGCACCCTTTTATGTGGCGCCACCCGGGTCGTTTATCAGCGGGGCAACGAGTCGAGCGATGGGTGGGTTCATTCGACGAATGCGCCACCTGACAATGCATGACAAGCAACGGTCGCCGCGCTGGCAAGACGACCAACTGCCGAGTGGCTGGGGTCGATACAAGACCCAACCGGTCGGCGCTGAGAAAGCCGTTCACCGTTTCTACAAGAAGATGACGAACCACAACGCCGGCATCGACAAGGCAAAGAAGTAGGTAGCGCTCGAGATGTGCTTCAAGAACCTCCCCATCGAGTTCGACAGCTCGGGTAAAGCACGACTGCGCGAGGGCGCGGGCGATCCGTTCGCTGTGACCTCCAGCCCGATTCGCCAGTACGTCCGTCCTGACTCGGCTGCCAGCGGTGGTGCGTCACCGAGTTCGGCTCCACCCCGACTGCGCGAGTGGAGCATCGACCCCGTCACTCGGGTGGCCGGTGCCCTCGCCGTTCACACCACGCTGGACCTCGAGAACCGCAAAGCCGTTGATGCCTACTCGATGGCGATGCTGTTCCGTGGCTACGAGATCATCCTTCAAGGACGTGACCCCCGAGACGCCATCGACATCAGCTCTCGAGCCTGTGGTGTGTGCGGCGGGGTGCACTCCACCGTCTCATCCATGGCGATCGAGCAAGCGTTCGGCATCACGCCGCCACCGCTGGGCGTCGTGGTTCGGAACCTCGGCGAGGTGGCCGAGATGTTTTACGACCATCCGATCCACCTCGGACTACTCGCCGGTCCCGACTACTCGACGGCACTCGTGTCGATGACGAACCCCGAGCTCGTCGAGTTGGCCTCGCGCACCCCCGCCAAGAACGCGCATGTCCATGGCTACAAGACGGTCAAGGACATCATGGACGCCATGAACCCCCTCGAGGGCCAGATCTATCTCGAGGCGCTCGAGTACACACGCATCGGCCGCATCATGTGCACGCTGATGTTCGGCAAGTTCCCGCACCCGTCCACGCTCGTCCCCGGCGGCGTGTCCACCACGATCTCCACATCGACCTTCAACGAGTTCTACGCACAGCTCGGGAAGATCTTCGACTATGCGAAGCGCCTCGCCGGCTGGTGGGACGACATCTGCGACTTCTTCCTCGAGGTAAACCCCGACTACGAGCTGGTGGGCGCTCGCCCGTCGAACCTGATCCAGACCGGCATCTGGGACGACCCGAACGTCTACGACGCGACCTACGCCAACATCGACACCTGGGGCAACGCCCGCTACTCGGCGCCGGGTGTCATCGTCGACGGTCAGCTGGTGACGACCGACCTGACCCGCATCAACATGGGCATCGAAGAGTTCGTCGAGCACAGCTTCTACGACGACTGGACCAAGAACGGCCCTGTCGCCTTCGATACCGATCCGCTGGGCAATCCACTGAGCCCGTACCACATGATGAACAAGGTGACGATCCCCCGTCCCGAAGGCAAGAACTTCAAAGAGAAGTACACGTGGGACACCGCGCCACGCTGGGACCGCATGTCGATGGAGACCGGTGTCTACGGTCGCATGTGGACCACCGCCCTGGCCGACAACCTTCAGCCCAACGACTTCCTCTCTTCCACGGGCGATGGACTGCGCATCGTGATGCCACGCCACGAGTTGCCCGAGATGGTGCTCGAGTGGAAGATTCCGCGAACGCTCAACGCGTTCGAACGCAACCGTGGACGCGCCTACGGCGTCGCCTTCACCGCGGCGATCGGCATGATCAACCTGATGCAGGCGTTCGAGTACTGGCGCAAGGGTGAGACGAAGACAGCCACCAAGTTCAAGGTTCCCCAAGATGAGCGGGTCGGGTACGGCTACTGGGAAGCAGGCCGCGGCTACCTGAGCCACCACCTCCACATCGACAAGGGCAAGCTGCTCAACTATCAGATCAACACCCCGTCCACATGGAACGCCGCCCCGCGCGACCCGTTCGGCGAGCCAGGCCCGTACGAAGAGGCGATCGTCGACACGCCCATCCTCGAAAGCGTGTCGGACGACAACATAAAGGGCATCGACATCCTGCGGGCGATCCGCAGCTTCGACCCGTGCATGCCGTGCACCACCCACATGGACACCGGCCGCGGCATCATCACGCGAGAAGTGAATTCCTGTAGCTGCACGCTCGAGTAACCGATGCCCGTCACCGACCCATCCGTTACCGGTGGGGGAGAGCGACTCGGCGATCTGGTGATACCCGGACTTACGGTTCCGGACCCTGAGGTCGAGCAGAAGGTCAGCTACGTGCTCCCCTCAGAGGAGACCGGCCGAACGCTGGTCGCTGGGATTGGGCTTCCTTGGCTGCGAGATCTCGACTTCGGCACCCAGTGGGTCAATCGGGTCGTGGATCTCGAATGGCCGGACCACGTGCTCGTGGAGGACATGTCCTACGCAGCACATCGCGTGCTGCACCGGCTGCAAGAGGTTCGCCCCAGCAAGGTGATTCTGGTGGGGTGCATGCCACGGCGAGAGGATCCGCCGGGAACCATCCGCCGATACCAACTCGACCTCTCCCCGCCCGATGACGACGAGGTCCAGGACCGTCTGTCCGAGGCGGCGATGGGCATCATCGATCTCGACCACACGCTCGCCGTCGCTCGCTACTACGGAGAGTTTCCTGCCGACACCATCGTCATCGAAGTGGAACCCGCCGACGATTCCTTCGGGCTTGGGTTCTCCGAGGTCGTCGAAGCTACGGTCGACCCCGTGTTGGATCTCGTGAGGCGAGAACTGTGAGCTCGGCCGACGAGCGACTCGAGTTCGATGCAGTGCTCCCTCGTATCGCGGAGCTCGCAGAAGTCCTGACCGCTCACGACGACCCGGCCACGGCGTCGACTGCCGAAGAACTGCTGGACTGGATCGATGTGTTCCACGCCAATGGCGTAGGACGCATCGTCGAGATGATCCGCGAATGGCGGGGCGACATTCTTCTGGAGGCGTTGGCCGCCGACCCGATTGCCAGTTCACTGCTGGACGCGTACGGGCTTGGTAGCGGTGCCGACCTGGATTCGGCTCGCGTTGCCGTGCAGGCTGCGCTGGCAGAGGTTCGTCCGTACCTGCATTCCCATGGCGGCGACATGGAAGTGGTGAGTATCGAAGACGGTGTGGTCCGCTTGAAACTTCACGGCAGTTGCGACGGATGCACCGGTGCCGATGCCACGATTGTCGATCAGGTCGAGCGAGCGCTCCAGGTGCACTGGGTCGACTACCGCCGTGTGGAGATCGAGGAGATGGAAGCCGAGCCTCATCCACCCCCCGTCGCCGGCACGGTCACAACCGGTCTGCACATCAAGAGGCGGGAGGATGACTGATCTGGACGACCGCGTCGCAGACCTGACCTTCAAGGCTCGAGCGCTCGCGCAAGCTCACCCGTTGACCATCACCGCCACCGCCTACCGCGACCAGATGATCGTGGAGGAGCGTCGGACCCAACCGATGCCCGAGTTCTCCGAATGGGCGGCCACCGCCTTCCTCGTCGGGTACTGCATTCGCAGGGTCGAGGAGGCAGATTGTGGGCTGGCCCCCGACACCAGCAAGGGCAGCGATGCCCTTGTTCCGCTCGGACACGACGCAGTGCGGTTCTCGGACGAGGTTCGGGCCGGTCGGTCGGCCGGACGACGGTTGTTGGAGCAGGAACTCGTGGAAGCGCTCCTTGATCGCGTGATCAGCACCGAGATCGAGAAGCGGGTGGAGCACTGGAAGGCCCAGATCAGCAAGGCCGACTGGGCGATGTTCGAGCAGTACATCGCGTGGTGGGTGATCCACGGTTACTCGCTGCGAGCGGCTGAGATCGAACGGATACCAGAGTGAAGATTCTGGTGGCCGGTGTCGGGAATGTGCTCCGGGGCGACGACGCCTTCGGCGTGGAGGTCGCCAACTTCTTGCTCGCCCGACAGAACCCGCCCGAGGTCAGCGTTGTCGAGACGGGAATCGCCGGGATCCAATTGGTGCAGGATCTCCAAGACGGCTTCGATGCCGTCATCGTGGTGGACACGGTGGATCGCGACCGCGAGCCGGGGACGGTCATGACGATCGACTACGACGTGATCGACGTGCATGAGCTCGACCACAACACCAAGTACGACCTTTTGGCCGACATGCATCTGGCGACGCCGGAGCGGTCGTTGATGGTGGCCCGGGCGATCGGCGTGCTCCCACCCATCGTGCGCATGGTCGGCGTGCAACCCGTCGATGCCGACACCATGCATCTGGGCATGTCCGATGTCGTCGAGGCAGCAGTCGAGGTGGCCGTCGCCGAGGTCGATCGTTGTGTGGCTTCGCTGCTTGCGGAGGCGACGACATGACGGGTGGCTCGGGTCACGAAGGCCAGCCATCTGCGATCTCGCCGGCCGAGTCGGTCGCTGCGCTCACCGAGCGTTTCGAAGCCATGGACCGCAGTGCCGAGCCGCTCGCGTGGGCAGCCGCCGCCTACAAGCTGGGCATGGCCACGGCCGAGCAGCCGAGCGCGCAACCTGCGCAGGCCTTGCAGCGGGCCCTCGAGCTCTACCAACAAGCGAGCGTCATCCTGTCCGCCGAGCGCGCACCTTTGGAACACGCCCGCATCTTGAACGCTGCGGGCTCGGCGCATCGTCTGCTGGGCGATGGGTCGACCGCGACACGCCTGTTCGAACGTTCACTGCATCTGCTCGAGGGCCGGGGCGCTGAGGTGGAAGAGGCCTCGGTGTTCAACAACCTCGGGTTGACGCTCGCCGAAGCTGGCCAGATCGACGAAGCAATCGGGCTGTTCGAGCGGGCACTCGCATCTCTGACCGGTGACAGCGACGACGTCGTCCGGACCCGCCTCGCCACGCTGCACAACCTGGGCCAGGCTCGTATGGGGCGAGGCTCACCCGAGGGCTTTCACGAGGCGGTGGCAGCCTTCGAGGCCGGGTCGGCGGCAGCTCGCGGTTTCGATGTTTCCATGCACACCGGGCTGCTCGACCACAGCCGTGGGGTCGCCCACAAGGCCCTGGCGGACCTGGAGCCGACGGACCGCGAACGACATCTGACAGCGGCCATCGATGCGTTCGAGCAGAGCTTGGCCGTGTTCACATCGGTCGGGTTCCCGATGCACCACGCGATCGCAAAGCACAATCTCGGCCACACGCTGGCGGGCCGAGACGACCTCGACTCGATGCGCCGTGGACTCGCTTGCTACGAAGACGCCCTGCACATGTTCGACCCACGCCTGCATCAGGCGCATTGGCAGGAGGCCTACAACAATGCCGAGGCGCTCGAAGCGCGCCTGCTCCAGATCGAGCCGAATGCCAGCAGGGCCGACCACATAGCGAGCCTGTCAGGCTCCATGCCCGACGATGAGCGTCTGACCTTTCTAAGGCATCGCCTCTTGGTGCTGGAGCCACTGCCCGAGAAACATCGCCACGAGCGCCTCACCGCGTTCTGTTACGCAATGGTCACCCAGGAGCCGGCGTCGTTCGTGGCGACCTTGCGGACGATGATCACCGTGTTGATGGAGTTGCCCGAACCCGTGCTCGAGAGCGCGCTCCGTTCACTCCTGCGAGCCCATGCCATGCTCGACCCCCGCGACCAGCGCGCGGCTGATTTCGTTCTCGACGAGGCGGTCCAGTCACTGCTGTTCGGGCCGCAACGGGTTCGCGTTCGCGACATGCTCGAAGACATTGGTTGGAACCGTCCGTGAGCGACAGCGAGGTCGCCTCCGTCGCCCGACGCTTTCTCGACGCGATCGTCTGGGGCGAACACGTCGTCGTCTGGGAGATGCTCAGTCCGGTCGGTCGCGAGCACGTGTTGGCGGCGGGTGACCGCCGCGGCCTCGATCCGCTGCAGGCTCAGCGGATCCGGCTTGGCACCAGTCCGTTGGAAGAACGCGATGCGTTCCTGTCGGGCTTGGTGCAGGGACTGCGTGTCGACTTCTCCAAGGTGTCACTCGAGGATGTGGGTCCGGCTGACGACGTTGTCGAACGGTCGGATGGCGCCATCGAGGTCCCGCTCGAGTGCCCCGCCACCTTTGGGACAGACAACTGGTCCGCAGGGACGCTGGTGGTCTCATGTCACGAAGGGGCATGGCTCGTCGACCATCTGCGACCGATGGTGAGCGGTGGTGGGTGAGCCGCCGATAGTCCGCCACTACCCGGTGGGTACGTCGGTCGAGGCGCTGGCGTCGTCATGGGCTCGCCGCGAGCAGGCACCCCACGGAGCGGTGGTGGTGCTCGACAACGAGGTTTCAGGGCGGCTCCGAGGCGGTGAGCCATGGAACGGCGGAGACGCAGGCTGCTTGATGGTCGCGATGGTTTCGCGGCCGGACATCGATCCGCTCCAGGAGGCGTTGCTGTGGGTTCCGGCATCGTTGGCCGCAGCCGATGGCCTCGCAGCCGTGACTGGAAGGAGCCATGACGTCCTCTGGCCGGATCGTGTCATCGACGGACACGCCGACACTCGCCGATGCGCGGTGAATGTGCTCGTGCAGCTGGGGCCAGGTCGCGTGGACCATGCCGTGTTTGCCACACGGGTCGACCTCCGGACCTCGTCCGAAGACGAGCAAGGGCGACTGCAAAAGGAGGTTTTCGTCCCGGCCTATGTGGCGTCTGCGCGCAGATACCTGGACGCGTTGGCCCGCGACCCTGATGCACTCCTGGTCGAGTACGCCAGCCGGTGCATACACATCGGCAATCGGGTCCAGGCTGAGCTGCTTCCGCGAGGCGAGGCACGCGGTCGAGCCACCGAGGTCGACCGCGACGGATTCCTCGTGCTGGAGTCGCCGACCGGGATGGTCGAGCGCATCGCGCCGGCGTCGCTGCGGTCCGTCGAAATCGTGCCTGAGAGCAGTTGACTGCCGCCCTGGGATGTCCACTAGATGTAGACAGCACCTACCTGCTGTTCTAAGCTTCAGCGCTGTCGAGCGTCACTCTCTCGACCACGAAACGAAGGGGGTACGCAGATGTTGTGGTGGCTTGCGAACGCAGTCATCCTGCTTGCTGTGGTTCCCCTGGTCCTGCTCTTGGCGAACCGGGTGATCCGGCCGGCTTTGGAGATTCAGGACTACGCCGACGATGTTCTCGAACACGGCGTGAAGCTCACTGAGCACCTCGTGCCCGTGCCCGCCCTTGTCGATAGCGACGAGCTCATTTCCGGGGTCACCGGCGAGGCCGTGCGGTACGTCACGGCGCTGCGAAGGATGGTCTGACGGTGCCGGTTGTCGCCATCGTGATGGTCGTGCTCTTCGTTGTGCTGCTGCTCGCCGTGGCCGCCTATCTCGTGCGCGTGATTCAAGTGCTGGCCCACGTCAACGATCAGCTGGGGAAGATCACGTTCGGTGTTCGCGCCATCGCTCATCAGACCAAGCCCGTCAATGAGTTGACCGAGTCCATGAACGCAAACCTCGGTGCCGTCGCCGGAGCCCTCGGGTCCCTCGTCGAGGACGTTTCGGCCTCGGACGAGAATGCCGCGTGAACGAGCGAAAGGAACGCCGATGAGCCTCGAGTTCCGTTGAACGCATGTTGGACTGACCGACTGTACGTCGGTCACACAAGCTGAATCCGCTGAGGCGCTGCTCGAAAAGGTCGCCGCTCACGCTCGTGACGTGCACGGTGTGGAGTTGAACGACACGTTGATCAACTACGCGCTGACCACGGTCAAGGAGATCTGATGAGCAACGGGTGGTACCTGGGTTGGGGCATTGGCCTGCTCTTCGTTGTCATCGTGGTGGTGCTCTTGTTGTTGATGATCCGTGGCGCATCGCGTGCCGGCGACAAGGCCGAGTCCATCGTCAAGGCATTCAACGAAGCCGAGACCAACACATCGGGTCTCTGGAACGTCGACACCACCAACCGCACCATCGTGGACATCACGTCGTCCGCCCGGGCGGCACGGGAATACCTCGAATCAACGGCAGGTGAGTCATGACGGACAACGCCGCATGGTGGATCACGCTGGGAGTCGGCCTCGTCGTTGCGGTGGTTGCTGTCGTGCTGCTCCAGATCTTCCTCAACAAGGTTCGCCGGGTCGAGCGCGGCGCCGAGGCAATCTGGGATTCGGCCACACCAGTGGCCCGGAACACCGCGACCACCTGGATGCTGACCCAGACCACCGTCCGCCTGGACAAGCTGACCGAAGAGGCGCTGAAACACGACGCGTTGCTCACCGCTGTTCAAGCTTCTGCAGAGGACGAGGGCTGACATGCGCACCTTGCTGATCACGTTGTCGGTGGTCGAGGTTGTCCTCGTGATCGCCGTGCTGGCGTACTACCTGATCCAGGTCTCGAAGTCCCTGTATGAGACGTCGCGCCATCTGGCAAAGATCACGTTCGGTGTGCGCGCCGTGGAAACGCAGTGCTCGACCATTGGGCCCAGCGTGGTCCGGATCAACGAACAACTCACCACCATTGCAGGTGCGGTGGGCGGCGTTGCCGACAAGGCAGAGGCGATCGCTGATTCGGCCTGACGTTGGAGGCCTGGGCGGGTAGCGCTCGGCAGCTTCCGAGCCCCGCTCGCGACACTGCGATGCCAGAGTCTTTGGATCAGATGACTGGCGCGTACTAACGTCCCGGCCGATCTGACCGACCCGGTCACGAACCGGAGGCTCTGATCAATGGCGCGCAACAACCAATCGACTCAGCGATTCCGTCGGTCGGGCCGACGGCTGTCCAAGACCGGTGTTCTGGCCCTGGCCCTGGTGTTCGCGCTGATTGTCGCTGCGTGCGGCGACGACGATGATGCCTCGAGCTCCACCGATCCGGCCCCAACCGAGACGACGGCTGAAGCCGAGCCGACAGAGACGCCGGAGGCTGAACCGACAGCGGAGGAGGAACCGGAGGAGCCGGCGGCAACAGCGACGCCCGAACCGGAACCGACCGCAACACCGGTTCCGGAACCGGTGAGCGTACGCCTCGTCTTTGTGCCGGCTACAACGGGGCTCCTCGTCAACGTGGCTCAGGAGCAGGGCTTCTTCGCGGAGAACGGTCTCGACGTCGAGCTGACCCCGGCGACGAACATCTCCGAGATCATCCCGACGCTCGGCCAACAGGTCGACATCTCGCTCGGCACCGCCACTGACCTGATTCGCGCAGCCGATTCCGGACTCGACGTCGTGCAGATCCTCGGCAACACCAACGACACCGAGGACAACCCCTTCGTTCGTGTGATCGTCCCGGCCGACTCCGGAATACAGAGCGTCACCGACCTCGAAGGCCGTCGGGTGAGCAGCCCGACGCTGAGCGGCGTCATCCATGTTGCCACGCGGTACTGGGCACAGCAGGAGGGCATTGACCCGGACTCCATCGAGGGCGTGCAGGTTCCGCCGCCCGCCACTGTCGAGCAGTTCAACGCCGGGCAGGTCGACGCTGCCGAGGCGCTCGAACCATTCGCAGGAGCACTCGTTGGTATGGGCAACGTGTCCATTGGCGACCCGTTTGCGGCCATCGGGCTTCCGCTCGCCACCAACTTCTGGATCGCCAACGGCGAGTGGGCCGCGAACAACCCGGATGTCGTGGCGGCATTCAAGGCGTCGCTCGAACAAGCGCAAGCGTTCGTCGACTCGAACGACGCCGATGCACGGGCGATCCTCCAGGGCTACACGGGGATGCCGGACCCGGTGGCTGCCAACGTCGCGCTCCCCACGTTCAACCTCGAGATTCGTGCCGATGATCTCACCCGCTGGGTGGAAGTTCTCGTTTCACTCGGGGACTTCGAAGGGGAGATGGATGTGTCGAGCCTCGTGTTCGGCTGAGGGTCGAACGTTCGTGGTCTCGCCACCGACGAGTTGGCGGGACCACCCGGCCACTGGTTCGTTGAACCAACTGGCATGAGTTTCGAATGCCGAACGCTCAGCGCTGAGGTCGGCTCGAGAGACGGAGCGCGATCGGTTCTCCATGATGTGTCCCTCGACGTCGCCAAGGGCGAATTCGTGTCGATCATGGGCCGTTCGGGCGTCGGCAAGACCACACTCCTTCGCGTCCTCGCGGGACTACTGAAGCCCACACCTGACTCGACAGTGCGATTCGAAGGCCGAGATGTTGTTGGTCCGCCCGAAGGCTTGAGCCTGGTCTTCCAGGATTACTCCAGCGCATTGCTGCCTTGGCGCACGGTTGCCGCGAACGTGGAGTTGCCGCTCGAACAGAACCTCCCGAAGACGGAGCGCCGCCAGCGGGTGGCCGCGACGCTGGAGATGGTCGGTCTGGCCGATCGGGCCAATGACCGTCCGCCGCAGCTCTCCGGAGGCATGCAACAACGGGTCCAGTTGGCGCGGGCCTTGGCCTCGCGTCCGGTGGCGCTGCTCATGGACGAGCCGTTCGGGGCTCTCGACGCCTTGACCAAGTCCGACCTCGAGGACGAACTCCTCAGGCTGGTCGGGGGCACAGCCATGACGGTGGTGTTCGTCACCCACGACATCGACGAGGCCGTGTACCTCAGCGATCGCGTGGTCGTGTTGGGCGGCGAACCCGCCGATGTGGTGGCCGACATCGCTGTCGAATGCCCACGTCCTCGTGAGCAGATTCGAACACGAGAGTCCGCTCACTTCCTGGCGGCACGATCTCGCGTACACGAGGTGATCTTTGGAACGCGGTGAGGGCCGGCGTGTGATGAAGGCGCTCAACCTCGCTGGTGTGGGTGTACTCCTCGTCGCGGCCGGTCTCTGGGAGGTGGTCGTTCAGGCGCAACTGGGCGACCTTCAGTTCTTGCCCGCTCCGAGTGAGATAGCGAGTGCCGCGCGGCAGGCTGTCGCCGACGGAGAACTTCTCGGCCGAACCATCCACACGCTGGTCGTGACCCTGCTGGGCTGGGGGATGGCGAGCGTGGCCGGCCTGGGCTTGGGTCTGGCGCTCGGCCTCTCCGACAGGGCTTACCGGTACTCGATGACAAGCTTCGAGGTCACGCGAGCGATACCGCCCATCACCTTCGTCCCGGCTGCCCTTCTCATCTTCGGGTTTTCTCTGAAGATGGAGCTGGTGCTCGTGGTTTTTGGGGGCGTGTGGCCAGTTCTCGTGAACACCATCGGTGGGGTGCACGCCGTCCGGCCCGAGTTGCACGACGTAGGCGAGATGCTAAGGCTGAACAAGCTGGCCAAGGTGCGGAAGGTTGTCCTGCCGGCTGCCCTGCCAGCGGTGGTGGTTGGCCTGCGCTTGGCCCTCTCGCTCTGTCTCGTTCTTGCGATTGTTGCTGAGATGGTGGGGAACCCTGAAGGGATCGGCAACGGCCTGATCGCTGCTCGTCAAGCGCTCCAGCCAGCCCTCATGTTCGTCTATGTGCTCGCGGCCGGTCTGCTCGGTGTTGCGCTGAACGCGCTCTTCCGGGGCGCAGTCAGACTCCTCTTCCCCAGTGGAAGCGCCAACGAGGAGCGCGTGTGGTGACTGCAGAGGCCGGGGTGCAATCTCAGCGATCACGCCCCGTAGGGCGCACCCATCGGTCGGGAGTTGTCACGGGACTGGCTCCACTTGCGCTCCTATTGGTGGTCTGGGAAGTCGTGGGGTCGCCGGACTCCCCGTTCTATCCGGCACCGTCGTCGTGGTGGCCGGCCCTCTTTACTCGCGGGCAGGACGAGGACATCATCCCGGCGATCCTCGACACGAGCCGCACCTTCGGCCTTGGCCTGTCGGTGGCAACTCTTGTCGGGGTGGGTGTAGGGATTGGCGTTGGCGTGTCTGTGCGGGCAGACCGGGCATTCGGCCCGATGTTCGAGTTCGCTCGCGCGGTGCCGCCGGCGGCATTGGTACCCGTCGCCACTCTTCTTCTCGGCTTCGACGAGACCATGAAGATCGTCGTGGTCGTGATGGCGGCCGTTTGGCCGATCATGCTGAACACGAGAGCCGGAATCAGAGCCATCGATCCGATTCGGCTCGACATGGCCCGCTCGCTCCGCATGTCCCCGAGCCGCACGGTAGGCCGCGTCCTGCTCCCTTCTGTCACGCCTGCTGTCTTGCTCGGTGTTCGTGTTGCCACACCGGTGGCACTCGTGATCACCCTGCTCGTGGAGTACCTGACCGGCGTGAACGGCCTCGGGGCGCTGGTCGGAGACGCGCAACGGACCTTCCAGCCAGCCCGTGTCTACGCACTCATCGTGATTGCTGGACTCATCAGCCTTGCGGTCAACTCGTTGATCCGCTCAATCGAACAACGAATCCGTCGCCTCCATCTCGGTGGCTGAGAACATGCTCAACGGCAGGACGCTGGGTTCTTGTGGGTGCCGAGTTCTGGGTCTGTCCGATTCTTTGTGTAAGTGGCCGTGGTGGTGTTCATCGGATGTGGTCGGCGATGCGGCGCACGATTGGGTGTCCCCAGAGTGCTGTTATGGACACGCTTGTGTCCGGCGCTGGCCTGCGAGTGAGCGTGTGAGGGTTCGCGAGGTGTGGCCGCGGGGAGTCGTGCGATCGCTGTCACATGTGCGGGCTACCGTGCGGCGTATGGAGGAGTTGGGGGAGCCCGTGCCGAGGGGGAGTCGCTTCGGCGATCGACTGCCGGTGTGGCCTTCTACAGGAATGCTGGCGGGCCGGTAGCGGTTTCCGTTTCGTGTCTGTGGAGGCAAGTTCCGTCGTGCCGCGATCTGTGGTGGTTTGGGTCGAGGAGCTGTATCGCGCGCATGTGGCGGGTGTGTACAACGTCGCCTATCGGGTGCTGTGGAACCGGGGTGACGCGGAAGATGTGGTGCAGGCGACCTTCGTGAAGGCGTTTCTACGGGTTGGGCAGCTGGCGGACCCGGCCAAGGTTCGGGCGTGGTTGTTGCAGGTGGCTTACCGGGAGGCGATCGCGATTCTGCGGCGTCGACGGGATCTGCCGACCAATCCGGCCGACATGCCGTCTCAGGTGGCCACATCGATGGGCCCGGCCGAGCTGGCTGTGGCTTCGGCTGTTGCTGCAGAGCTTTCGGCGGCGTTGTACAAGCTCGCGGCGGACGAACGAGTGGCTGTGGTGCTGCGTGATGTTGAGGGGCTGTCGATGCGTGAGGTGGCTGAGGTGACCGGTGTTGGGCTGTCGGCAGCGAAGATGCGCGTGCATCGGGGGCGGCAGAGCCTGCGGGTGTTGCTCGAGAACTCGGAGGTCAGGTCGTGAACTGTGAACAGCTTGCCGAGCGGCTGACGGATCTGCTGGAGGGCGATCTCGACAGCGACGAGGAAGCGGCGGCGGTGGAGCACTTGGCCACGTGCGCCTCGTGTGAGCTGGTGCTTGCCGAGACCCGTGAAGTCATCGGGTTGGCACGCGATCACGGGCGGGTCTCGTTGTCGAGCGATGATCAGGATCGGCTCTGGTCGAGACTGATCGGCGAAGTCGGCTCAGATTGACGGCCTGAACGGGTTGGGCAGGAACCTCGGCGTCCGCTTCGCGTACTCCGCATAGCCGGGGTAGCGATCGCGTAGTTGCTGTTCTTCCCATGTCGCCTTCTGGTTGAAGAAGACGAACGTGGCGGCGGCGACGGCGAGGTGGGCCCAGTTCGCGGAGCGCAGCGTGATGCCGGCGACGGTGAGGAGAACCCCGGTGTAGATGGGGTGGCGCATGAACCGGAAGAGGCCACCGGTTGTGAGCTGGCCGCGGCTGGTCGGTACTGGGGTTGGGGTGAGCGCGGCACCGAGTCCGAGCGCGGCGACGGCGACGAGCGCGAGCCCGCCGAAGAACAGCGCACCGGCGACTCCTAGGAGCACGGATGGTTTGGCCCATGCATCTCCTCCAGGAAGCAGGATCAGCGTGGCGAGGAGTGCGGCTTGTCCTGCGACCCAGAGCCAACCGGTGGTCGAGCGGCTCATCGCGTCGGAGCTTCGTTCACGGCGGCGACGATGTCGTCGATGCTGGGACGGTCGTCGGGGCCTTCACCCCAGAACCCGTAGATGAGGGCGCCGTTAGGGTCGATCACGAAGTCACCTCCGAGTTGGCGGGTGTCGTCGGTGGGGCGTCGAAGCCCGCTGAGACCGTCGGTGCGGAAGATCTCGGCGTATCGCCGTGCGGCTCTGAACCCCCAGATTCTTGCGAGTGAACCGCGACCAAGGCCAAATGCTCGGTAGCTGGATCGGCCCGCATCGATGACGACCGGGAGGTCGACGGCGTGACGTTGGCGGTAGGCGGCGATGTTCGTCGGATCGGTGAATGTCATCAGTACCACGTCGGTGTCGGGGAGATCGTCGAGGCGAGCGCGCACGGCACCCGCGTGTGAAGCGCACGGCAGTCAATGGATGTGCCGGTGGAAGATCAACACGAGGTGCCGCCCGCGGTGGTCGGCTATCGACCAGGGTCGACCGTCTGGAAATGCAGCGGTGATGTCAGGCGCGGGCGCGTCGATTGCGGGACGGTCGACCCGGTCAGTTGGGCTCACCGCTCTAGGAATTGACCATGTCGATGGCGTCCTGACCCTTCCACGGCGCACCGATGACGCGGGAGATGAGGCAGCGATTCGACATGCCGAGCCCAACGGGGACGAGTCCGACAAGGGCGACGATGACGCCTGCAATGCCGCCTGTCGCGACGCCGATGATCACGAGGGCGGCGCCCAAGATGATGCGGCCCCAGCGGCCGACTGGGCCAGCGAGGAAGGCTGCTGTTTTGATGTTGGATGGTTGATCGCTCATTGCGAGTCTCCTTGATGTTGTTTTGACGATGGTTGTTACGGGGTCGAATCAGCTGGCGGGGGCGAAGACGCGGACTTCGACGGCGCCGACGTTGCCGCCGGTCGATGTTTCGATGTCGAACCGGACTTCTTGGCCGGTGAAGTCGACTTCGGTGAAGTTGGGTTCGGCGGGGGTGCCGGCCGGGAACGGTCCGAAGGTCTCTCCGCCGTCGACAGTGATCGTGTAGGTGTCGGTGATGGCGGTGCCGTCGAGCATTCGGCGGGTGATGAACTCGACCCCGGCAACCTTCTGGGGGGAGCCGAGGTCGAGGGTGACGAACCCGTTGTCACCGTCACCGGAGGTCGCCCATTCGGTGTTGGTGTCGCCGTCGATGGCGTTCTCGGGCTCCCAGCCCGCTCCGAAGCTCGAACTCGAATCGACGACGTCCGCGTCGAGGGCGAGGTTGGGGCCGTGGGCCGCCTCGTCCATGGAGTCCATGGCATCGCCTGCGTCGGTGACGGGGATGGTGAACGTGCCGGTTTCGCTGCGGAACTGGCGACCGTCTGACGTGGTGCCCTGGACCCGGAAGAAGTACTCCCGCCCCTGTTCGGCGCCGGGGAGCACGACGTCATGGTTGATGATGCCGGTTCCGTTCATCGAGAGGCTGTTGTTGAAGCTGCCGAAGTCTTCGGTCTCGCCCCAGACGATGGCGCAGATGGCTTCTTCGGTGGTGACCACCCGAAAGATGCCTCGGTTTGGGTCATTTGGGTCGGCTTCGAAGACGAAGTCGCTCCCTTGGATGAGGTCGAAGTCAAACAGCTCGCCTTCGATCTGGCCTGCGGGCAGCGAGCCGGAACCACTGTCGCTGTCGCCACCGCAGGCCGCGAGCACTAGGGCAATGGCGAGCATTACCGGGAGGAAGTAGCGAGTGGGCATCTGGTCTGGCTCCAGTTTCGAGGCGGGTCACCGGTATGACGCGTCGACACCCGCATCGGTCACAAGAAACTCCTACGGCGTCGCTCGGCGGTAGACACCGGACGGCTACTTGGAGCCTGTCGGTCCAGCGATCACTTGGACGACGGCGCCGTCGCCGGTGTGGCCAGGCCCCTCGAGGACGGGTCGGATGATCTCGCGCCCTTCAACGATGGTCATGTCGCGGAGTTCTCCGCGCAAGCCGTCGAGGGTCATGGTCAGTTCGGGAACGGGAGGGCCGCCCGTGCCGCGTCCGATCTGTTGCGGTGTGTAGGCCTCGAGGACGAGCGCTCCCTCGGGGGAGAGTGACCTTGCAACACGTTCGTGGAGGGACCTGCGGACGTCGGGGGGTGTGTGAGCAAAGATCGACACGATCAGATCCCATCGGTCTACGCCGAGGTCGAACTCGGCGAGGTCGGCCACCACGGTCGTGATCTGGACGCCCCGTTCGGCTGCGAGCTGTGTGGCCTTGTTCATGCCCGATTGGGAGAAATCAACCGAGGTGACCGTGTGGCCGAGCGATGCGAGGTGGACCCCGTTGCGGCCCTCGCCATCGGCCAGACAAAGAGCCCGGCCCACCGGCAGGTCGTTCGCCGCAGACGCGAGGAAGTCGTTGGGGTCGGTGCCGTAGACGAACGTCTCACTGGCATAGCGCGACTCCCACATCTCCGAGGGGCTGGTCATTGGGTCACCGTGGGGAGCCCCGCCTGGGTCCACGCGGCGATGCCGCCGTCGATGTCGGCCACGTCGGAGGGGCGGGCCATCTCGCCGGTTCGATCAACGTTGGCCTCAACGGCCGCTACGCCGAGTTTGCCGGTTCGGTCGTCCCGCACGACGTCGACATCGTGCTCGTGGTCGAGCCCGGCTTCGAAACCGAAGCGCGGAACCGTCTGGCCCGCATCGGGTTCGACCGTGTGGCTGGCTATCTCGAACAGCCCTTGGCGGTCATGGTCGACAACCCCGACCGTGTGCAGCAGGCGTCACGAATGACGGCGACGGAGTACGAGGCCCGCAAGGACTCGATCGACGGACTGCAACTTGTCGACATCCGCAACCCCGGAGAGGTCGCCTTGGGCACCATCGACGAACCGCAGGCCATCCCCGTTGGTCAGCTCCCCGGCCGGTTGGACGAACTCGACCCGGCGGCACCCACCATCGTGTTCTGTGCCGGCGGCTACCGCTCATCGGTGGGCGCCAGCGTGCTTCGCCAGGCCGGCTTCGGAGACGTCTCCGACATCATCGGCGGCTACGGAGCCTGGTCCGAGTTGTCCCCCGCGCCGGCCTGATCGGCTCGCCGGGCGGCGGATGATCCCCCCGTCGTGCCGCCCGGCAGCCAGGGCAACGAGCCGAAAGAAGACTTCATGGGTACCGAACTGAACGCCGGCGCTTGCCGAAAGCGGGCCGCTCCAAGTGTGCTCGGCGATGACGACACCGTCAGTCTCCTTCGAAGCATCGAGAGGGAGCTCGCCCGACGCTTCGGGGACACCCTCGCTCCTGACGAGCGACACGAACTCGCGTGCAGAGCACGCGACGAGTTCGCTGACTTGCCCGTCACGAACTACCTGCCCATCCTCGCCGAGCGCCGCGCAATCGATCTGGCGGCGGCACGCGTCAGGTCACAGCCCGTAACCCAACCCTCCACACACTAGGAACGAACACATATGGCCTCCACCGATAAATTCCGGGACAACTGTCGCTGTTGTGGGTCATGACGCGGTGGCCCATGGGAGTTCGGGGGCGAGTCGGGCACGGTCGAGCATGATCATGGTGATGAAGGCCTGGGGGTCGTGGAATCCGCGGGCGTTGGTGCGGATGCGGGCGATGGCGGCGTTGTTGGATTCGGGGATCCCGTTCGTCGATCGCCATTCGATGGTCGCTTCGATCGACGCCCGGTAGTGGCCGATGGTGCGGGCCAGTTTCACGAACGGGACCAGCTTGGATCGTGATGCCCACGCCAGCCAGTCGTCGAGCGCCCGCCGGGCGGTGCCCAGACCGAGCTTGAAGATGTCACGGAGTTCTTCTTTCAGCTGCCAGGCTCGGAACATCCGCCGGTTTGCTTTCTCCAACGACCGGATCACCCCTTTCTGGTGGCCGCGCAGGTTCTCCCAGTTCCGCAAGAGCACCCATCGCAGGCCTTTGAACTCGGTTGAATCGCCCTGGGTTCCGTGGAGGCTCTCGACCTTTGAAAGAGGATGAGAGCTATGAATACAGATGTGAAGTCGAAGACGACGCGGCGGTACTCGCCTGAGTTGAAGCAGCGTGCGG
>Ga0209992_10000575_pt1 | contig 48099 bp, 53 predicted proteins | sample 2SBtaG_2_FD_182564 | JGI IMG/M metagenome (GOLD analysis project Ga0209992, IMG submission 182564) | Deep subsurface microbial communities from Kolumbo volcano to uncover new lineages of life (NeLLi) - 2SBTROV12_ACTIVE470 metaG (SPAdes)... | ecosystem: Environmental > Aquatic > Marine >... | reverse complement strand
AACCAATTTTTTTGATAACTCTTGCTGGATTTCCTATAGCAACACAATTTTCTGGAATATCTTCTGTAACAACACTTCCAATAGATATCATTGCATTTTTCCCAATTGTTACACCTGCTGTGATAATGCATCCCGGATTAATTACAGCACCAGAATCTATTTTTACTTTTTCAACTTTTCTTGGATATTTCTCTTTTAGTTCTTTGTTTGCAGTGGGATTACTATGTGCAAAGATCATGACATTTGAACCAATTGTAACATTGTCGCCAATGAAAATTAATTCAGGATAAACAAGATCTATCAAAACATATGGGGAAAAATGACATGATTTTCCAATTTTTACTCCTCTTTTCCTTTGTGATGAAATGGTAATACCTGGATGAATTGATGAATATGCAATACTATGAAAAAACCATGAACAAAGAAGTTTAAATTTTAATTTAAATTTACCTGAAAACCCAGAATAACCGTAATAATCCATTACCTCTTTTTCATTTATTGAAAAAATATCTTCATTTTGCATAATTGTTTGAATTTAAAAAAACTTAGATCTTAAACTTTACTGATTAAATGTGGAAAAATTATGAAAATAATTCTTTTAGGCGTAAAATTATAAAAATAACTCAAAAATATTTATGGATATAAAATTGTAATCTACTAAAATGGAAGAAAAAAAACTTTCCTATTACTTGGAAAAATCTAGAAATATTACAACTGAAAAATTTGATAAAAAATTAAAAATTGCTATTTTGAATAGTTTCACAATAAATGGTTTAGAAGAATCACTCAGAGTTAGATGTGCTGATGAAAAAATTCAATCTATATCTTATGTCGGTGGATATAATCAATATGTTCAAGAAATCCTTGATGAAAAGAGTGATCTGTATTCCTTTGAACCTGAGATTACATTTTTAATTCTTGATATAAGAAGTATTTTTGGAGAAAACTATTTTTTCTCATATGATATTTCAGCTCAGAAACGTAAAGAGTTTGTGAAAAATAAAACAAATGAGCTAACTGATTTGGTTAGATTGTTTATGAAAAAATCAAATTCAAAAGTAGTAATTACTAATTTATCAGTACCAACATACACATCATTTGGAATTTTAGAAACAAAATATGAATATGGATTTCATGAAATGATTTGTGATTTTAATTCAATTCTTTCTTCTAATTTAAGAAATGAATCAGGAATGTATGTTTATGATTTTGATCAATTTGTAAAAAAATATGGAGAAAGAAATGTTTTTGATTACAGAAAATATTTTTTTGGAGATATCAAAATTTCATTAGATCATATTCCAATTTTGGCATATGATCTTATGGGATATATTAAACCCATGACTGGTAAAAATAGAAAATGTATCGTACTAGATCTGGATAATACTCTGTGGGGAGGAATCGTAGGTGAAGATGGATTTGATGGTATTTCTCTAGGTCCTACATATCCTGGAAACCCCTTTGTTGAATTTCAACGTCTTTTACTTGCATTATGGAAAAGAGGAATTATTCTTGCAATTAATAGTAGAAACAATTCTGATGATGCACTTCAAGTAATTAGAGAGCACCCTTACATGATTCTCAAAGAAGAACATTTTGCTTGTATCAGAATCAATTGGAATGATAAGGCAACTAATCTTAAAGAAATTGGAAAAGAATTGAATATTGGCTTAAATAGTATTGTATATTTTGATGATGATCCTGTAAATCGTGAATTGATTAAAAGTACTCTACCTGAAGTTTTAACTGTAGATTTTCCAAATGATCCATCATTGTATCCTCAATCTTTAACAGAATTAAACGATTTCAATGTTTTACAAATCACTGAAGAAGATTTTAAGCGTGGTCAAATGTATAACCAACAAAAATCTAGAACTGAACTTGAAAATAATGTTTCGAATATTGATGATTTCTTAAAACGTTTAGAAATTAAAGTTACTATAAAAAATGCAAATGATTTTACTATTCCAAGAATTTCTCAATTAACTCTTAAAACAAATCAATTTAATCTTACCACAAAGAGATATCAAGAAGAAGATATTAGAAAATTTGCAAATTCTTCAAATAAAATAGTTGGTTGTGCTCAAGTAGAAGATAAATTTGGCGATAATGGAATTACATCTGTTTTTATTATAAATAAAGATAATTCTTTAGAATGGTCCATTGATACATTTCTTCTTAGCTGCAGAGTTATGGGGAGGAAAGTTGAGGATGCAATATTATCAACAATTTTACAAAAAGCAAAAGATGACGGTGTTCAAAAAATTAATGGAAATTATATTCCTACAAAAAAGAATATGCCTTGTGAAAAATTTTTGGCTGATAATGGTTTTAAAAAAGAAAATGATATTTGGTCATATACCTTGAATAATACAATTAAAAGTCCTCAACATCTTGATGTGAAAAATGAATATGAGTGACAAATTATACAATATCATATCTAGAGTATTTTCTGTCTCTATTGATGACATATCTGATGATTCTGGACCTGAGGATGTTGAAAGATGGGATTCTTTTAATGCTTTAGTGCTAGTTGATGAACTTGAATCTGAATTTTCTATACAGTTTACAGTAGCTGAAATCACCGATGTCTTCAAAATATCTGATATAAAACGACATTTACGTAATCATGGAGTCAATCTGGATGAATGATATTCCGTGCGATTTTACTCTCAATTCGATGAAAATTGGGCAGAAAAAAAATTTCTCTTTAATTATTACTAAATCATTAATTGATGATTTTGCTAAAATTTCTGGAGATTATAACCCACTTCATATGGATGACGAATATGCATCTAATACTACCTTTGAGAAACGTGTATGTCATGGGATGTTATTGTCATCATTTTTTTCAAAACTTATAGGTATGTATTTGCCTGGAAAAAACGCATTGTATTTTTCACAATCATTACAATTTAAATCACCTTGTTTTATTGATGATGAAATTTTTGTAGAAGGAGAAGTGTTGGAAAAAAGTCATTCAACTAGTATAATAACAGTAAAAACAACTATTCATAAAAATTCTGGAGAATGTTTGGTAGATGGTCAAGCTAAAGTTATTGTGAGAGAACAAGTTGCTTAGTAAAAAAAGAATTCTTATAACTGGCGCAAATAGTACAATTGGATCATCTATTTCAAAAACATTGCTTGAAAATAATGCAAACTTAATTTTATTTTATCATGAAAATCATGATTCTGTTGATAGATTAAAAGAATTATTTAATTCATCATGTGAATCCTATAAAGTTAATCTGTTAGATGATTCACAAACAATATCTGTCATAACAAATGTTCTAGAGAAAGGTGATATTGATTGCTTCGTTCATTGTGTAAGTATTCCATTTAGCTTAAAAAATATTTTAGATCTTAACTGGGAAAATTATTTGTTCCATATTCAATTACAAACAAAATCATTTCTAAAAATTTCACAATTGATAATACCCAAAATGAAAGCTAAAAAATCTGGAAAAATTGTCAGTATAATATCTACATCAACAATGGGTAAACCACCTAGTAACATGAGTGATTATGTAGTTAGTAAATATTCTCTTTTAGGAATTTCTAAATGCTTGGCAATAGAGATGGCTAGATTCAACATAAATGTTAATTGTATTTCTCCTTCTTTTATTGATACTAATCTAACTCAATTCCTTCCATCAAAATTTAAAGAAATTTCTTTAAATCAAACTCCTCTAGGCAAAGAAATCACTCCTCAAGATGTTGCAAATACTACTCTTTTTCTATTATCTGAGAATTCAGATAATATTACAGGTGAAAACATAGTTGTGTCTGGAGGACAGACATTTCATTAAAATATAATGAAAAATGATAGAACATCTAAAAATAGGCACAGATTTAGTAAATATTTCAAGATTTCAGAAAATTTCAATTACATCAAAACCTAGTTTTTATAAAAAAATATTTCTTCCATCAGAAATAAAATATTGTTCAAAATTTAAAAATCCATATGAACACTTTGCTGGAAAATTTGCTGTAAAAGAGGCAGTAAAAAAATCTATTAACAAAAGAGTTTCATTTTTAGAAATTGAAACATTTCATAAAAATTCTAAACCGTTTGTAAAACTACATGGAAAATATAAAAACCACTTTCAATTTGATGTCTCAATTAGTCATGAACAAAATTTTGCTTTAGCTGTTGTCTTATCTTCTGTTAATTAATCTATTAACAAAAATTTCTTTTTTACATTTTTACTTAACGTTGATAATATTAAATTAAAAAATTTATTCATTATTTTATTTGAAACATTTTTTGGTAAAAAGATTTCATCAGTAAAAGTTTTGAGTATTTCTACATCAGGAACTGTTTTATTTTTTTCTATTTCATTGTATCTTTTCAATATGTGGTTTTTATTTTTTTTAATATCCATCTCTGCTCTGATTTTTGCAAAAAGATACCCTTTTGTAATATAAAATAACCAAACCATGATATCTACTAAAAATAAGGAAAATCTCATCTTACTGTATGTTGATTTTGAAAAATGTGTCAATATACAATATTTTCTATTCCTTTCTAACCAAAAAAATTTTTTTGAACTCCACTTGAGTGAATAACTTTCTGCATGATAGATAATTGATTTTGGAACATAATATGATTTAAAACCCAACTGTGCTGCTCTCAAACCCAATTCTAAATCATCATGATAGAGAAAAATAAATGGATCCAAAAGTCCTATTTCATCTAACATTTTTTTTGAAGTAAACAAACAAGTGCCAGAAGCATATCCAATTTCAGTGATTTTTTCTGATTTTTGTGAATCTAAAATTCCCTTATCCTTTGCATATCCAAATCCAAATAATTGAATCATGTTACCAGTACTCTGAAGTATGTTTTTTTCATAAAGTGAGAGAATTTTTGGTTGATACAGACCGCTTCCATTATCATTTTGGGCATGAATGAAATGATTTACCCACTCTTTTTCTACTATGGTGTCTGGATTTAGAATTACAATAAATTCTCCTTTTGCGTTTCTAATTCCGCAATTATTACCTTCACAATACCCATAATTCTCCTTATTTTCTATCAAAATGATTTTCTCAAATTTTTCTTTACATTTCTTATGACTATTATCACTTGATACATTATCTACTACAATCACTTCAAAATTATCATAGTTTGTATTGAATACTGATTCTACACAGTTTAGTAATAATTCACCCGCGTTATAATTTAGAATAATGATACTTACAAAAGGATTTTTTTGCATATTTTTTCTCAATATTTAACATAAATAATTATATCTTAATTTTAGTACCTTCTCCTAAAAGGAATATTTTTTCATCTTCATTAGAATCTATAATATTTGCATTAGAAGAAATGATACTTTTTCTAATTTTTAATTTACATGAAATCATACAATCAGACATCACAATGGAATTTTCAATATTACATTTTGATAGTTTTGAATTATTTCCTATGCTTGTGTTTGGTCCTATATGTACATCATCTCCAATTATTGTATTGTCACCTATGATTACAGGTCCTACAATCACAGCATCATTTTTTATCTGAACATTTTTCCCTATCATAACTCTTCCTTCAATTTTACTGCCCACTTCATTTTCCCCAAAATTATATGGTTCCATATTTTCAAGAATGCTTCCATTGGCATTGATAATATCTTCTGGAGTACCTGTATCTTTCCAATAAGATGTAATTGTATGATAATTAATTTTGTTATTTTGAAGAAGTATATCTAAAGCATCTGTTATTTCTAATTCATTTCTCCAAGATGGTTTAAGATTATCTATGATATCAAAAATTTTTGGAGTAAGTAAATAGATCCCAGTTATTGCTAAGTTAGTAGGAGGATCCTTTGGTTTTTCAATGATTTTTACAATTTTTCCATTTTGTATATCTGCAATACCAAACCTTGATGGATTATCAACTTTACATAACAAAATAGTTGCATCATAATTTGAATTTTCAAATTCTTTCACATAATCACTTATTGATTTTTGAATAATATTATCTCCCAAAAAAACTAAAAATTTTTCATCTTTTATGAATTCTTTACATAATCTTATAGCATGAGATATTCCTTTAGGCTGATCTTGTTTGATATATGTAATATTCACCCCAAATTTCTTCCCATCACCATAATATTCTATTACTTTATTGGATCCTAATCCTCCAATTATTATTGCAATATCAGTAACACCTGACTCTTTCATACTTTCAATACAATATTCTGACATTGGTTTGTTAGCAATAGGAAGTAGTTGTTTTGGACCCGTATGTGTTAGTGGTCTTAATCTGGTTCCATGACCACCATGTAATAAAATTCCTTTCATATTCATTATCCTATGTATTTGAGTATAATATTCAATTTAGCTTTTCCATTGAATTTTGTTTAATGTTTTAATGTCTGTAATATCCTTCCACCATTCCTGATTTTTTAAATACCATTCAACTGTAGTTTGTAATCCCTCTTCAAAACTAACTTTAGGACTCCAACCTAATTCATTTCGAATCTTGGATGAATCAAGACTATATCTAAAATCGTGTCCTGGTCTATCTTCTGTTAATTCGTAATTTGTAGGATCTTTTTTCATTATAGAAAGAATTTTCTTAATAATAGTTAAAACATCTATTTCATTTGATGCTGAAATATTATATGACTCTCCTTTTTTACCTTGATGTAAGACTTTCATAATTGCATCACAATGATCATCTACAAAAATCCAATCACGAATACCTTTACCTCCATTATAAACTGGAATTGGTATGTCATGAGCAGCTAAAATTATTGCCTTTGGAATTAATTTTTCCAAAAATTGTCTTGGTCCATAATTATTTGTACATCTTGTTACAACAGCATCAATACCATATGTAGCCACATACGAATTTATTAATAATTCTGAAGAAGCTTTTGATGCAGAATATGGACTTGAAGGATTAAATCTAAAATTTTCATCTGCACTTTCTGTTTCTAAACTTCCAAAAACTTCATCAGTTGAAATATGAATCAGTCTTTTTTTCTGACTCTTTAAAATTTCTAATATTGTAAAAACTCCAAATATATTAGAATCCATAAACGGTTTTGCGTTTAATATGCTTCTATCTACATGCGATTCAGCTGCAAAATTAATTATTACATCAGATTCACTAATCAATTTTTCCATTAAGACATGATCTGTAATATTTCCTTTTACGAATTTGTAATTATTTGAATTTTCAAAATCTGCTAAACTTTTGTGATTTGAACCAACTAATTCATCATCTAGATTGACAATACTATAATCCTCATAATTCTTTAGAACATGAATGATAAAGTTTGTACCAATAAAACCCAAACCGCCTGTTACTAATACTTTCATTGGAATTTACGATATATCAGTTGATAAAATATGTTGTCATTCTAAACATTGATTGAATCTAATTAGATAACTTTTATTTCTCCCATATTTAGAAAATTTATTGCCTGAAGATTTTTCAAAAATAATGCTGGAAAAGCATGATACAAAAAATACATCTGGTTCTAACATTAACGGATCGTTAACTGTTGTTTGGCGCGATTGGGATAATTTAATAAAATATGAACCAAAAATGGTTTATGTTAGTTCTGTTAATAAAGGAGAAATAAAAGGCCCTCATCTCCATACTAAAAGAAATAGTTATTTTGTTTGTATTCACGGTAAGGTAGTTTTTGTAATTAAAGACAAAAAAGGAAATTATAAAGAAATAGAATCTAGTGCAGAAGAACCCGTACTAATTTTTGTACCCAAGAATGTTCCATCTGCTCACATAAATTTGTCTGATACAACATCAAGAATACTTACTTTAGCTGATTTGGCATGGAAACCAAATGATAATGAAATGATCAACGTTTCTTTTGATGATTATGATTGGGAAAAAATAAATCCACATTAAATTGAATAAAACAATAATTATTGTAAACAATATTGATAATGTTTCACAATTAAATAAAATAATTTTACAGTATCCTAACTCTAAAATTTTTTCATTAAATTATTTTACTCATAATAAATTATTTAAAAATTCTATTGAACATGAAATAGGTGATAATTACCTTACTAGTATTGACAAAAAAATTATCGATAATCAAACAATAGATACTGCATCTAATTGGTATCTGAACCAAAATTTTAAAAATTTCTTGATGTTTGATGGAATTAATTTGGCAAGTTTAATTGAAATGGAATTATTTGATTACTTTTCTAAAGTTTACAAAACTGCACTTTCAATAATAAGAATAATTGAAAATAAAAATCCAACTACTTTGATAGATATGACTGATTATGGTGATTTAATACAACAAATCTGTAATGCGGAAAAAATAGATTGCATACAAATTCATGATATAAAACACACATCAACATATTTTGATAAAATAAATATTAAACATAATATAGGTTCATTACCAATATCTATTACAATTTCAAAGAATAATTATAAGAAAATCAAAAATTTTGTTGAAAAAATTACTAAACAATTTTTAAAATTAAGTCAAAATTTCAATTCAGAAAAAAAATCTATTCTTTTACTGGATTTTAACCCTATACAATATGATTTATTATTAAAAGAATTATCTAATTCTGACAAGAATATACTACTGCTAAATCAACGTAGACCTGCAGTATGGAATTTACAGTCTTTCAATATTATACGTAAATTGGGAAATAATATTATTAATTTAAATGATTTTGGTAAAAAAATTGAAAATAAAATGAACTTAAGCATACATCAGAAAAAAAATGAACTTGAGAAAATGTGGGAACTTAATTCTATTTTTGAAGAAATATTTATGATTGAAAATTATAGCATTTGGAATTCGATCAAAGGTCATTTTACAAAAATATGTAATTCGAGATTTTATGATTCCATTGAGAGATTGATGTTATTAAATCAAGTATTTACAAAATATGATATATCTGTAATATTGGAATGGGCCGAAACCGCTCCACAAGAAAAAGAAGTAATTCATGTAGCAAAAATTTTTGGGATAAAATCAGTTTTACTTCAACATGCTTTATCTCCAAATGGTGAAATTTGGGATAAAGCAGGGAAATTCTTTTCATTTTTTTCTGGTTCTATAATTAGTGATAAACAAGTAGTTTGGGGAGAAACTACCAAGAATCATGCCATACAAAATAGGCATAATCCAAATAATATAGAATCTCTAGGTAGTCCACGACACGACAAATTTTTTCAAACAAAAAAAATTCACAATAAAGGAATAATTTTGTTTGCTACTACCGGCTTAAGTGAATTTTTTGCAGAAACATCCACTACTAATGATTATCTAAAGTTTAACAATTTTGTACGAGAAGTATGCCGTGTTGTAAAAAATCTAAATAATAAAAAACTTGTAATTAAACCACATCCACAACCAGACTTCGTAAATAATATTATTGATTTAATAAAAGAAATTGATCCTCAAATAGAAATTGTACTTGATACCGATCTTGTTGAATTAATTAATTCGTGTGAGATATTAATTACTTTTAAAAATTCTACAATAGCTCTTGAATCCATGATCTTAAACAAACCCACAATATCTCTTCAAACTGAAAAATGGGCAGAAGAAAGTGAAATTGTAAAAAAACATGGCGTAATATCTATTTCTAAAATTGAAGATATTGAACCTATGATTCACCGTATCTTAAAAGATGAGGCATTCAAAATTAGCACATTAAAAAACTCAGAAAATTTCATACAAAAATATTTTTCAAATAGAGGCAAAGCATCAAATTTTTTAGCAGAATTTCTTGAAAAGTTTTAAAATACCATAATTAATGTTGATTAACTTGATAATGGAGTTTTTTTTAAATTGAATGTATTAGTAATTGGATACGGTTCCATAGGTAAGAGACATGTTAAAAATTTACTTTCTATTTCTGATTATAATATTATTATTTGTACTACACAACCAAAACCTGAATTAATTAAAAACAATAGATGTAGTTTTGTAAAGACAATTCAAGAAGGATTATTACATAATCCCACAATTGGATTTGTAACAAATGTATCTAATCAACACATCAAAACATCTATGTTACTTGCAAATGCAGGTTGTCATATTTTTATTGAAAAACCACTTTCAAATTCATTGAAAAATACTGAAAAATTACTAGATATAGTACAAAAAGAAAAACTTGTAACCTTAATGGGATGTAATTTAAGATTTCATGATTGTATAAAAAAAATAAAGTCATTACTTGAACAAAAAACAATAGGAAAAATTGTTTCAGTAAAAGCTGAATGTGGTACATATTTGCCAGATTGGCATCCTTATGAAAATTATTCTAAGAGCTATGCAGCAAGAGATGATTTAGGTGGAGGTGTAGTGTTAACTTGCATTCATGAACTAGATTATCTTTATTGGTTTTTTGGCGAAATTAAGCAAGTTTTTTCAATGACAGGAAAGTTTAGTGATTTAAAAATTAAATCAAGCGATCTATCAGCTATAATTCTAAAATTTAAAAACAATATCATAGGTGAAGTTCATTTAGATTATTTTCAAAGACCAGAATTTCGTTCCTGTAAAATTATAGGTACTAAAGGAACAATTTATTGGGATTCAACAAATAATGAAGTTAAAATTTTTGATATAAAAAAGAAAAAATGGGTTACAAAATTAAAAATAAAAAATTATAATAAAAATAAACAATATGTTGATGAACTTTCTCATTTTCTTAATTGTATAGATGAGAGAGAAAAATCAATTAACAATTTAACTCAAGGTATTGAAACATTAAAAATTGCTTTAACTACAATAAAGTCCTCCAAAGAAAAAAAATTAATTAAAATGATTTCCTAATTTTTTTACTTTCCATATTCAAATTTAAAAAGTACTTCGGCTATTTTAAATTCAATTTCTGTATCTATCATTAAGCCAGATTCTGGAGAAATTTCATATGGTAAAGCTTTTGGCATTATAGGATCACCAAATTTCAAAAACTTTTTTGCATCAAAAGTGAATAATCCATTTAATTGAAAAACTATTGGTGCCTTTTGTCTACTTTTTGGTCTTTCTTTTAGTTTTTTACTGAGGCGTAAATATCCCTCCTTATTTTTTTCCATCATATTGAAATAAGGATTAAGATGTTGACGGTAAACTCCATAAACTGCATCACATTTTTTCTTTTTTATTAATTCTATGGTTTTTTTAATATCTGAATTTTTAATGAATGGTACTGTACAATCTCTATTTACAAAAATTTCAAATTCATATCCCAATGAATATAATTTTTTGATTGCATGAATGAATACATCTCCTACAGATGTAGTATCTGAAGATAATTTTTTTGGACGAATAAAAGGTACTTCTGCACCATATTTTTTTGAAATTTGTGCAATTTTTTTATCTTCTGTAGAAACTATTACATGACTAAATAATTTTGAATTAATTGCAGATGTAATTGTATGAGCAATTAATGGTTTTTTTGAAATAATTTTGATATTTTTATTTGGCACTCCCTTTGAGCCTCCTCTTGCACAGATTAAACAAATTGGTTTCATATTTTATCACTAGTTTATTCAAGAAATGTTTGACCAAAAAATTGGAGAATCTTTTTTTATGTCAGCCTTTATGGTTTTTCCTAAAATTGATGGAAGATATTTGGGTTCAATCCCATCAGCAGGTCTTTTAATCATGATATCTTTTTCTTGAATTTTTTCACCCTGTTGTAAATCTCGTTTGGCAGTAATGGATTTTCTAATTGCAAGTCTATTTTCTATCTCAGAAGACTGAGGAATTTTTATTCCATCTCCTTTCATTTGATCAATTTCACGAATTTGAGAAATTAATGATTTTAATCCATCTGGGTCAATAGAAAAACCATGATCCGGTCCTGACATATTTTTGTCTAATGTAAAATGTTTTTCAATAATATTTGCCCCCATACTTACTGCTACAATATCAACAAGTGAAGATTCTCCATTATCTGAATACCCAATTGGAAAATCAAATGTTTTTTTTAAAGTGTTTAAAACATTCATGTTTACTTCGTTTGGTTGTGTTGGATAATTTGCTACACAATGTAATAAAGCAATTTGATTATTTCCTTCAAACAAGCAACAATTTACAGCATCTTCAATCTCTTTCAAAGTAGCTAATCCACTAGAAATTATCATTGGTTTTTGCATTTTAGCAATTCTACTAATTAAAGGCAAATTTGTTAAATCGGATGAAGCAATTTTAAAACATGGTACATCTAATTCATAAAGAAATTCTGCACTTTCAATATCAAAAGGGGTTGAAAAAAATGTCAGTTCTGCACTTTTTGCATAATCTTTTAATTCTTTAAACTCGTCAAATGTTAATTCTGCATTTTTAAATACATTGAAATATTGATTTGTTTCTCTCACAAAATTTTCAGTTTTATATGTTTGAAATTTAATGGCATTTGCTCCTGATTTTTTTGCTGCATCTATTAGCTTTTTACCAATATTCACATCCCCATTATGATTTAATCCTCCTTCAGCTATAACGAACGTTTCTTTATCATTTAATGTAATAGAATCAATTTTAAACATAATTTCATCTTCCAAAAAATCTATTTAAATAAAATTTTTGCATTAATAAAAAAATTACCATGCTGTCCAACCTCCATCAACTACCATATTTGAACCAGTCATATATGATGAGGCATCTGATGCTAAAAAGATCAAAGCACCTGTAAATTCATTTTTCTTTGCCATCCTACCAATCATTGTTTTTTCTGAATATTTTTGAATAAACTTTGGATCTTGATTGTTCTCAACACCTCCAAGTGTTAACGTGTTTATTCGCACTCCTGTATTTCTCCAATATGATGCTAAATATCTTGTAAAATTAAACAATGAACTTTTTGTTACTGCATATGCAGCAGTAGAATTGAGACCACTATTTCCATAAATTCTTTGATCAGCAGCTACTATTCCATACATAGAACTTATGTTGATGATAGAACCTTTTTTTTGTTTTACCATGATAGAACCAATTTTTTGATTACATAAGAAAACACCAGTTACATTTACAGCAAAAATCTTATTCCATAATTCTAAGGGAAATTTTTCAAACTGTATACTTCGTTCTTTTTGTGTTTCTGGAAAAACAGCATTATTTACAAGAACATCTATTGTTGAGTATTTTTTCATAACTTTAGCAATTGCATTATCTATGGATTTTTTATTAGAAATATCCATTTTTATAGAAAATGGTGATACGTTATTTTTTTCCTTTAATTCTTTTTCAATTTTTTTACACTTGTTATAATTAATATCTGCAAGAACAACATTTGCACCAGCACTGCTTAGTGCGGTTGCATATTGTGTTCCTAATAGACCTGCAGCACCTGTTAAGAACACAACTTTTTCAGATAAATTATTCATTTTTTTAACGTTCATTTTTCTCTCTGAATTTTAATTAATCTATAAAACATGAATATTAAAGATTTTTAAAAAGAAAATCCAATTTTAAAAGAATGAAAACATGGACCAAACCGACTTATGATGAGAATGGTATGACTCAATGGTATTGGAGAGTAATAGATATTGAAAATTTTAAACTTGGAGAAAGAGTAGAAATTGGCTCATTTACAATTATTGATGCTAAAGAGGGAGTAACAATTGAAGATAATGTGAAAATTGGATGGAGTTGTTCTATTTTCAGTGTATCTTCAATTGATAATAAAAAAGGAAAAATTGTTTTGAAAAAAGGTTGTAAGATAGGTGCAAACTCAGTTATAATGCCGGGAATTATTGTTGGAGAAAATTCTACAGTTGGAGCAAATAGTTTAGTAAACAAAAGTATTCCAGCAAATGAAGTGTGGATAGGAACTCCAGCAAGAAAGATAGATTAATTCTTTAATATGGAAAAAATCCTCTTTAGAACTTCAGGTGGTAGAATTCGTAAGAAAGAATTAGGTTTAGGACATGTTTTTAGATGCATTAATCTGGGTTATCAATTAAAACCTCATAGAATTCAATTTTTAATTGAAGATTATGGTTCAGTTTCTCGAGTATTACAAGAACATGGTTTTAAAAAAATATTCAACTTAATTCCAGGATTATCTGTAAATGATGACATTAAAAAAACAACAGCACATATTCTAAAAAATAATATTTCCATATTGGTTGTAGATAAATATGGATTAACAAATCGGTATATCCAGGCACTGAAAAAAATTGTTCATGTAGTAGTAATTTCTGATTTGAAGAATATTGAATACGATGCAGATCTTGTTATTGATGGTTTTATAGGATTTAATAATAAAATTACAAAAAACAAATTTAAAACTAAGTGCTTGCTTGGTCCAAAATACCAAATATTACACCAACAATATAACAAGATAGAAAATTTCAAGAAAAAATATGATTTACTAATTACGTTAGGAGGGTTTGATGCAAATAATCTCTTGGAAATTATTCTTAAAAAAATAAGCAAATATGAGAAAAAAATAAAAATAAAAATAATTCTTGGTCATGCAACAAAAAAAACATCGACACTCAAAAAATTTGTCACAGAAAATAATGAAATTATAATTGTTAATAAAACAAATAATATGAAAAAAGAGATTTCTAGCACAAAATTTGGTATTTGTGCTGGAGGAATAACGACTTATGAATTTGCTACTTTACACATACCTTTTGCAATTGTATGTCAATACAAACATCAAATTTTCACTGCAAAAGAATGGCATAAACAAAAAATTGCTAAAAATCTAGGATTTATTCAAAAAGATTCAAAAAAAATTGATGTTTTTCTTAATCAATTATTGCAAAATAAAATTATTCTAAATCAAAGCAATTTAGTAGATGGTTTAGGTTCTCAAAGAATATCTAAAGAAATACTAAAGATGATAAAAAGCTGAATTTTGTTATTATAGTAATGTTTTTGAATAGGATTAGCCTAGAAAATTTAAAATTTCTGGTGATTTGATTGTTTCCTCCTCCTAACGAATTAAAAAACTATCTTGGTGAATTAAGACCTTGTATTATTTGCAATGGTGAAAATCTTGAAGCATGGGCTAAATTAGATTATCTTGAAGCAAAAAAATGTAAAGATTGTGGAATGATTTCGGTAAACCCTCATCTAAATGATGAAGGTTTATCCAAAGTCTATCAAGATTATTTTTCTCATAGATTAGATGAAAAAGAACTTTTTGAAAAAAGAAAAATTATGTATAAAATTGATCATGATTGGATTACAAAATTCATTAATCGTGGAAAAATGTTGGATGTTGGATGTTCAGGAGGTCAATTTCTTAGTTTTTTTGATTCTAAAAAATGGGAAAGACAAGGAGTTGAGATTGATAAGAATGCTGCAGAATTTGCAAAGTCAGAACATAACATTCCTGTAAGCATTGGTTATTTTCCGGAAATTTCATTTGAGGAAAAATTTGATCTTGTAGTAATTAGAGGAGTTATAGAACATTTTTCAGATCCAATTTCAGTTCTAAAAAAATGTGCTGAAATTCTAAAACCAAATGGATTTCTTTTCATTACTGCAACTCCTGTTGGTAATTCTTTTGCATTTGATGTGTATAGAGAAAAATGGCATCTTTTCACCCCTTTAGCTCATATTCATTTTTTTACGGTAGATCTACTTTCACAAGTTTTGAAAACTTTTGGAATGTCATTGATTGATCAACATTATCAATATGAAGAAACACCATATGCCAATCCTGAAAAAGATTTTGCTAAAATTCAAGAGGATATTGTTCTTATTTCTAAAGGTAAACAAGATGAAATCGAAAAATCAGTTACATTTTCTGGTAGTATGATGACTGCAGTATGGCAGAAATCTCAATGATTAATGAAATTTCAAGTAAATTTATGAAAATACTGAAGAATTAAAACATAGGAAAATATCTTTTTTAATTATGAAAACAGCTGTAATTACTACTGGTGGATTAGGAACTAGATTACTGACTACAACAAAAGAAAGTCCTAAAACTATGTTGCCATTATATGATAAAGCATTCGATAATGGAGATCCTACGTTGCGACCTCTTATTGAATTAATATTCCACAATCTTTACGATCATGGATTTAGAAAATTTTGCATAATTGTTGGTTCAAAAACAAAATCTTCAATTTTACATCATATGTCGGTTGATAAATCATTCATAAATTTGTTAAAAAAAAGAAATTCATTTTATGATAAAAGATTCATCAAAACCCTATCAGATCTATATAAAAAAATTGACAATTGTGAGATACATTGGATAGAACAATCAACACCTATGGGATTTGGACATGCATTACTTTCTGCCAAAAAATTTGTATCTGATGATAATTTTCTTCTTCATGCAGGTGATACATATTTTCCAAATTATGATTTTATTCACCAATTAATCAAAATGTCTAAAAAACCACAAAATTCTTCATGTGTAATGTTACTTCAATCTAAAAAACATCTAAAAGGATATGGTATTGCAGAAATCAAAAAGATAAAAAACATGAATCTTGTATTAAATGTTGAAGAAAAACCAAAAATACCAAAAAGTAATTTAGCAATTCTTCCTGTCTACACATTTAATCCAATTATCTTTGATGCTCTAAAACAAACTAAGCTAGGTCATAATAAAGAATTACAAGTTACAGATGCAATTAAGACATTGATTAATTGTAATGAAAAAGTTGTTGCATTAAAAATGACAAAACAATGGTTTGATATCGGAACTCCTCATAATTATTTTAAAGCCTTAAATTATTCTTATAAACATAATAGAATTTGAGCCTAAGATATTACAGTATTAGAAAATTTTCAATAAATAAGGTTTATTTTCGTATATTTTGACAAATTTTTGCAGAAGAAACTATGAATTCAAAAGTAATTTGTTGGCAGGATTTTGATTTTACCACTTTTGGTATTGCAAAAAATCTACAAGAAAAACATAATTGTGATTTATTTGGAATATTTGATTTTCCTGATAGACCCACAAAATTTTTCCAAGAACAATCATTAGTAAAATATGACAAAAAATGGTTCTATCATAATCACATATCTCCAAATAAAAAACCAGATTTAGAATATCTCAAATACATAGAAAAAAAATATAAAATTGATATTTGGAAAATTGCATATAATGATAGAATTTTTTTCAAGTATAATGATTTTTACAAATTCACTCCTGATGAAATTTTATCAATAATTGAACAAGGTTGTAGATTATTTGAAAATGTACTAAATGAAGTAAATCCTGATTTTGTATTAATGCCTATCTCAAATAGTGGAAGAATGAATATTTTTTATGAAATGTGCAAAGCTAAAGACATCAAAGTTTTGATGTTAGTTCCAACAAGATTTGGAAAAAGAACTATGATCTCTGAAGACACAGATATTATTGATTATCCTGAAGAGACACCTTCAAGAAATAATTCTCGAACGCTTGAAGAACTTCAAAATTATTTGAAAGGTCATGATACTTTTAAAGAAACATCTCAATACTCTAAAGAATTCCAAAAATCTAAGGTACAATTCTTAAAAGCAGCTATAGACTTTTTTCTATTTTCTAAAAACACAAATCTAAAAACACATTATACATATTTTGGAAGAACAAAACTACGTGTATTTTTTAATTATATTGGAGCTATAATAAAAAAAAAATATCGAGTAAATTTTATAAACAAAAATTTATCAAGAAAGATAGATGATGAACCTTTCATTTTTTTCCCAATGATCACAGAACCAGAAAGAGGTTTACTTATTGCAGCTCCGTTTCACACAAATCAGTTTGAATCAATAGTAGATATAGTAAAATCATTACCAATTGGTTACAAACTCTATGTAAAAGATAATCCATTAATGAGTGCTCGTGATTGGAGATCTGTATCATTTTACAAGCAAATTATGGAATTACCAAACGTCAAACTACTTCATCCATCAATTTCTCCTTATGATATTTTGAAAAAATGTTCACTTGTAATTACAGCAGGTGGTACTACAGGTCTACAAGCTGCATTTTATGAAAAACCAACCATTACTTTTGTTGATACTAATTATTCTACACTAAAATCTGTTTATCTATTAAAAAATATTAAAGATTTACCAAGTGTTATACGTTCACAACTAACTAAAAAAACTGATCTTGATGATCTAAATTCATTTGTTAATTTGATTGATAAAAACTCTTTTGAATTTAACTATGGAGATCTTGATATTGATTTTCATCATACTTTTTTTTATGGTGGGTTTTTATCAGATGTTAAAATTGAAATACCTGTAATGGATGCCTTCTTACAAAAACATCAATCAGAGTTTGACCAATTAGGTTTAGAGTATGCCAAAAAAATTAAACAACATCAAGAGCATTTATGTTAGGATTTAATAGGTAATACTTTTTCAATAGTTTCTATAACGTCTTTAGATTGTTTTAGAGTACACATTCGGTCATCATATTGATTATTTTTTACATAATTATAAAAAGCACGTGCCTGTTTGTAAAATCCTGGTTTAAAGTCTTCTTCAATTTTATCCTCTTTACTCGCTTTGATTAATTTAGGAACATATTTTCTAATAGGATCTTCCGTAGTTGGCTCAATAATTTGCATTCCTTTGTAGAAATATGCTTTTTCAATTGGTAACAGATCTATTTTTTCATCCTGATGAATTATTTCTATTTTAAAATTAGATGGAGCATTCCAATTTGAAATAAGATTAATCACATCACCTCTTTTAGTCTTAAAAACTGCTGTTAAACCAGATAATTTTTTTTCAATAATAAAATTATTAGAATAGTCAAGTTGTAGATCATTAAAAAAATAATTCATCAGATCTATGATGTGTGAGCTGTTATAATAAAAATTCAAATGATGCATTTCGGGAATGAAAAAAGTTGCACTAACATTAGATTTGGATTCTATAAAGTTTTTTGCCCAAGCAGTACTGGCATAATATCGTCTATTATAAGCTACAAAGATTTTTTTGTTATTTTTCTGTACAAGTTTGGCAATCTCTTTAGATTTTATCGAAACAGGTTTCTCAACAAGTATGGGCTTATCTATTTTTATCAGTTTATTTAAAATTTCAAAAGTTAAATCTATTTTTACCGCAAGCACTATTGCATCATAACTGTCAGTAATATCAAAAAGTTCATGCCAATCTGATATGATATTTTTGATATCAAATTTCTGAGCAAATTTCTGAATATTTTTAGAGTTTTTTCTGGATGAGACAGATGATATGTTAAATCCTGCTTTTCTTAATGCTGGTATATGGAATTCTGAAATAGGGCCCGTGCCTATATATGCTAAATTTAACATTATGAAATCCTAAATTTCTTGTTTGCTAAAATATTATCATGTGAAACAGGCAATTCAATAGATTTTTTTAGATTATTAGAAATAATTGAGCCTATTATACAATGTACATTATAAAAAGCAATTTTATCATCTGATCTATTTTTTTTATTCATTATGGCATCCTTGATAATCCCATAACATGGAATATATTCATCAGAAAATAATTTGCCATGATCAATCTGCTTATTTGCTGCTTGATGTCTATAAATTTTATTACTTATTTTACCATCAATACCAAAAACAGTAAATAAATTATTTGAATTTATGGTCATGTATGCATTTTCAAAAATTATTATGATTGTTTCTTGAATTCTACTTGAATTTGACATGCTTAAAACAAATTCAAGATTATTTCTAAATTTCCAAATCGAAGTACCTTCAAAATATGACAAGTCCTTTGATCTAGGATTAATTTTATCTGAATAAAGATTTGAAATAACACCTTTTGGATTACTTTTAAAACATTGTATTGCGAGATCTACTAAATGAGAACCATTCGTGGATAAATCTAAAGCTCCTGTATAACAAATCATTTTTTTAATTGAGCCAAGTTGGTGTTTTTTCTTGATTTTTTCTACTTTAGATTTAAAATTTAGATATCTATATGTAAGATGTATTCTTATTTTTAATTTTCTTTTTTTCACTAAAGTCTGAAATTTGTATGCATCAGATATTGATGTGACTATTGGTTTTTCTATAATGAAGTTTTTAAATCCATATGAACTAAGTTGTTCCAAAAATGTAAAATGTGTTGGTCCTAGTGTACTAATTATTACTGTACATGACTTCTTTTCTTTAAGATCTTTTATTTTTGCTTGATTGATGTTTTTATAGAAACCAATGATATGTGGATATTGAATAGAATCATATTTTTTACTTATTTCATTATTTTTATCAATACATATAGTTGGTTTTTTCAATTTGTTTAAAACATCTAAATGTTTTCTCCCAATTGAACCAATTCCAATTAAAATAAATTTTTTCATAACTTATGTTTAATATTCAAAATTGAATAATATAAATTCATTATCAAAATATTTTTTCTAATTCAAATATTGATATTGACGACGCTTAATGACATTACTTTATGGATACCAGTTTTTCTTCAACTAGAATTTTTTTTAATTCCTCTTTCGTAAGTAATTCTGTTTTATCTGATGAGTATTGGTCTGTTAAAGCAGATTTTTTTATTTTAATATTTTCCTGTAATCTTTCTTCAAGAATTACATAGTCTTCTTTATCTTCAAATGTATTTCGTATTTCTTCATTACTGATTAAGGACTCGTGATATTTTTCTCCCTGTCTGACAGAAATTAATTCAGTTTTCACATCTTTTTTTAACACTTCCAAAATTGCATCTTTTAAAATTCCTAATGAATATGCTTTTAATTTAGGTATAAACACTTCACCACCATTTCCTTTTTTTGAGGATCTTATGATGAAATCTAAAGCTTGATTCATTGTGATATTGAATCTAGTCATATTCGGATCTGTTATGGTGATGTTTCTACCTGATTCTATTTGTTTTAATAATGTAGGTACAACAGAACCACTACTTCCCAATACATTACCATATCTGATAGCGATAAATTTTGTTCTGTGACGTCTCTGATCTGTATAATTACTAGCTGTGACAAATAATTTCTCCATTAATAATTTGGTTGCACCATATGTGTTAAGTGGTGAAACTGCTTTGTCTGTACCGACACAAACAGCAGTTTCAATATTTTCATGAAGACAAGCATCTATAACATTTTGAGATCCTAGAATATTTGTCTTAATGGCTTCAAATGGATTGTATTCTACTACTGGAACATGTTTTAATGCAGCAGCATGATAGACTATATCTACATCTTCCATGGCTTTGATTAGTCTTGGTAAATCTCGTACATCACCAATAAAATAACGTAGTCTCTCATCATTCAATTCTGATTGCATTGTGGCTTGATTAGTTTCATTTCTACTGAAAATTCTAACAACATCTGCATCTAATTCTAATACTTTTTTAGCAAGTGCTTTGCCTAACGAACCAGTTCCTCCAGTAATTAGAATTTTTTTACCCTTGAACATATTGTTGATTCTTTATTGGGTAAAATAAACTTACGATGAATATTTCATTCTGATAAATTCATTAAGAATCATACAAATTATTTACTGCGTGAATTATTTTATTAACCTCAGAATTTGTTAAATTTGGATGTGTTGGAATGGAAACAATTTCATTTGCAACTTGTTCTGTTATGGGGAGTTTAATTTTACTTTTATAATGTAACATTTTATGAACTGGATTGTAATGGATTCCTGTTTCTATTCCTTTTTCATACATTTTTTTCATAAATTTTTCTCTATTTTTGACTCTAATCCAATAAAAATGATAAACACAATCATCTGAATAAGGCATTTTATTCTTTATTTTTAATTTGGAAGAGTATTTTTTTGCTACACTTCTTCGTTTTCTATTTGCAAAATCAAGTTTTTTTAATTGAACTAACCCAATTGCTGCAGAAATTTCATTCATATAATAATTCCAACCTAACCTTCCAACATCATATTGAAATTTTTTTCTATTTTCAATGCCACACCATCTTAATGATTGAAGAATTTTTTTTGATTTCTTTATATTTTTATTATTAATACAAATCGCTCCACCAGTAGGCATGGCAAGATTTTTCACTGGATGAAAACTAAAACATACTGCATCTAAATGAGAACCAATTCTTTTTCCATTATGAATTGCCCCAGCTGAATGAGCTGCATCTTCAATGACTGGAATTTTATTTTTGTCCGCAATTTTTTTTATTTCTTCAATATTGGCAGGCATTCCAGCAAAATCTACAATTATTATAGCTCCAGTTTTTTTTGTAATTTTCTTTTTTATATCCATAATATCTATGCATAAATTTTTAGAATCAATATCAACAAAAATTGGTTTTCCTCTATTATACAAAATTGCATTTACAGAACTAACAAAGGTTAGAGATGGTACTAATACTTCTTTATTTTCTATATTAAATAATGAAAGTGCTAAATGAAGTGCTGCAGTGCCACTATTTACTGCAATACAATTTTTGCTTTTAGTATATTTTAAAAACGCATCTTCAAATTTTTTTACATTATTTGTTCCACTTCCTGATGCCCAAAATTTACTTTGAATAACTTTAGTCGTGGTTTTAGCCTCTTCTTTGGAAATATATGGATCAAATAATTTTATCAAGTATTTTTTTTCATTTTGAATCAAGTAAAAAGTTATCGTGAACTTTTTTACTAGGATATTATTACATTTTTCATGATAATAGCTATTATTCAGGCAAGATCTGGCTCAACAAGACTTCCTGGAAAAATTTTGATGAAGATAAAAAATAAATCAGTTTTGTATTATGTGATTAATCAAGTTAAACATTCAAAAAAAATTGATAAAATAGTTGTAGCTACAACTAAAAAAACTCAAGATGATCAGGTAGCAAAATTATCTGCTTCGTATGATGCTGAAGTATTTCGAGGAGATGAAAATGATGTTTTGGATAGATATTATCAATGTGCAAAAATTTTTAATGCTGATACTATAGTACGAATTACCTCTGATTGCCCTCTCATTGATCCTACTATAATAGATAGATGTATCATGGAATTTCAAAATACTGATTATGATTATATTAGCAATGCTAACAAACTAGAAAACGATTCATGGGTCTACCACCTTAATGGTTTTCCATTAGGATTTGCTGTAGAAGTATTTACTTTTAATGCATTAGAAAGAGCTTGGAAAGATGCAAAAAAACCATCCGAAAGAGAACATGTAACTCAATACATACCTAATAACCCAAAATTATTCAAAATTGGTGTAATTGAAAATTCTAATGATTTTTCTGATATTCATTTAGCAGTAGATCATCAAGTTGATTTTGATTTAGTAAAACTCGTTATAGAAAATTTCCCAGATGACGAAATATATGATTTAAAAAAAATTATTTCCTTTTTTGAGAAAAATCCTCACCTAAAACAAATTAATTCACATATTCGATTTGATGAAGGTTATCTAAAATCTCTTGAAGAAGACAAAATTGCAGAAAAAAATCATTCTGATTAATTATATGTTGGATGATGTCAAGATTGTTTGTTTTGACAAATTGTTTGACATTAAAATTTCATAACTTTTGGGTCCATAATTAAAAAGTAAATCTAATACTGAAAGATTTGGAATAAACTCTTTATGCAATTGCTTGTATGAAGGATGGTTATAATTTTGGAAAACTACATTTATTCCAGCATTTTTAAAATTATTAATTTCAGCATAATCTTCTCCAAGCTTTCCAAAAATGTATGTTGAAACATTAAGTTTTTTACACATATCTAATACTAAATCTGATTTAGTTCCAGCAAAATCAAAATCCGATGCCCTAAGAAATTCTACATTAATCTCCAGTTTTTCCAAGAACCATCTTAACATTTGTTCATTAAGATCAGCTAAATATTTCCATTTTTTTGTATAAATATCCTCAAAAAAGTCAATATAATTTTCGAAGAATGATGATTTTTTATAATTTTGAATAATTGTTTTTAAATGTTTTTCCTGCCAATTTGTTTCATTATTAATTTCTATTTCACTCGTTTTTTTATTTCTATACCCTTTTCTTAGAACTGGAACTGTAAGTAAAATTTCTCCTGAAGCACTTTTGATTTTATTTCTATTCATCCAATCTTTTGGTAGATATTGTACTTGATTAAAAAATACAAATTTATCTGCTAATGCAATTTTGTGAAATAATCCTAGCCATGGTAAATAAACTGGTTGATGTGCTGTTAAAATCATTGATCTCATAATTGATTATGATTAAAAGTAATTTAATGTAATGAGATTTTATTCAATTTTCCGAATTATCTCGAATGCTTCAGCAGCTTTGTTTCCAGAAACAGAACCCCATCTTTCTGATACATTTTTCAAATTTTCAACTGATCTTGGGTGTGGAAAGTTTCTTATTTCATTTTTGTAAGCTTTCATAGCTTTGATTTTAGTAGACAACTGCGATTTAATTCCTATAAAATAATTTGGACTAAAATGTATAGGATGATTCCATTCTGTTGAAGATGGTACTTCAAACGAAATTACTTCCTTCACACTTGATCCTATTGGACGAGTTGCGGTTAATACTGCATTGAACACTGTTCTATGATCTATGTTAAGATCATGAAAATGGTGTGTATAAATTCTATCTGGCTTTGTTTCTTTAATTTCTTTTTCAATAACCTTAACAATTTTCAAGAGCGGAACACTATCCATCTCATTATCTGGAAAATCATAGAATTTACAATCTTTGACTTTCAAAATATTGCATGATCTTTTGGCGTCATTTCTTAAATCTTTAATCTCTTTTTGCATTTCATTTGTTTTATTTTCATTTTGTTCATATGAAACACTATTTTGAAAGTTTGTAGATCTTCTTGAAGTAATCCCCGTTGCCAAATATACTACTTTTACAAAATCTCCTTTTTGAGAATGTTTCAAAATGGTACCTCCCATTCCAAGAACTTCATCATCAGGATGTGCTACAAAAATTACTATTTTCATAATTATTTAATCAATTCTTGCATATTAATTATTTTAGATTATAATTAAATCAATTCAACCTATTTTTTCGCAACAAAATTCCATGCAGCAAATTTATTTTTTTCAGGAATTTTTTTAGTCACTACTTTATGTTCTAAAACTAAAATTTCAAATTTATTAAATAACTTTTTTAAATGTGATTCATTTGTAAAATGTACAGTTCCAACATTTGCAAATTGCCCTTTAGAATATTTTGTCCTAGAATACATATCTAGTTTTTTAACGAAATTTGAATAATCATGATGATCTGTTGAAAACCAATCTATTCCAATATACATAGAATCTTTTTTCATTTTATCATAAACTAATTCTAGACAATTTCTAATTCCATCTGTAGTATTATGAGTAAGCGATGATCTATCTACAACAAGATCAAATTTTTCTTCAAACTGAATTTGTTTAGTAAAATCACCCACTACTAAATTATTTTTGATTTTTGGAAATTTTCTTTTTAGTTTATTTACTATAGTATTACTTCCTTCAATTCCATAATACTTGAAACCTTGTCCTAAAAAGAATGGTATATTTGCTCCCGACCCACAACCAAGTTCTAAAACTCGAGTTTGTTCTCCTGCTGGTTTTGTATAACGAATTACATAACTTACTAGATCTGAAAAAGGCCAAATATTCATTTGTAAATTTGATCTATATCGTTCATCCCATTCTGATGAAAAAGCCATTTTACAATCTTATGTTATTGCAGACAATATAATATCTATCTCTTTATCAGTCAGTGTTGGGTATACAGGTAGTGATACTGTTTTTCTAGAAAGTTCTACTGAATTTGGTAATAATTCATGTTTTCCAAGTAATTCCCAATCTTCTGTTGGAACAATGGCTTTTACATTAACAGACTCTAAAGATTTGATAATTTTTTCTGGTTCACTGGTTTTCATCACTGCTCTATATCTAACTGGTGATAAATGATTTTGATTTATTCCTACATCTAATAATTCTAAACCTGCTTTTTTGTATTTTTGGAATATTTCTTCTCTTCTTTCTAAAAATTTTGGCAATTTTTTTAGCTGTTCTCTACCTATCGCTGCTTGAATTTCTGTCATTTGAAAATTAAATCGTTTTTTTTGATCATGCCTATAATCAAATTTTCTGTAATCTCTCACCATATCTGCAGATTTTTTATCTTTAGAGACATACATTCCACCATGACCCCCTGTAGTAATTATTTTAGTTGCATAAAATGAGAATATTCCAGCATTTCCATGAAGTCCTACTGAATTACCGTTAATTTTTGCACCTAATGCCTGTGCACAGTCTTCAACTATCTTCATATCTTTAATTTTTGTAATATCTGTAGGAATTCCGTACATGTGAGGAATTATTGTAATGGATTTTTTTTTAATTCCTTCATACTCCATATTTGGTGTTTCTTTTATTACATCCAAAATTTCCTCTTTTCCTCCAACCATATTTACTGCATTTCTTAATGCTGAACAAACATATCCTGGAAAAGAAATTGTTTTATTTTTCCCTTCTAATATCTGTAAAGATAAAAAAAGAGCAGCAGTTCCACTACTAACTGCTACTGCACGTCCTCTAGGTAATCCTAAAAAATCACAAAATTCATTTTCAAATTCTTCTATTTCATTCCCTTCAACTAAACAACGAGATCTTAAAACTCGAATTACTGCTTCCTCTTCTTCAACACCAATCGTGGGTTTGTTATGTGGAATCATTTTAAATGAATTGTTTATAGTATCCTTCTTTGACATTCATTGGATTTCCAATAATTAGTGAATATGGAGGAATTTTACTTCCATCCACAATTGTTCCAGCTGCAACTACTGAATGATGTCCTATGTAACTTCCACCCTTAATTACAGAATGTGATCCAACGAAAACATTATTTTCTATCGTAATATTCTTTCTTTCAGTTTTTTTTGACAACTCTAAACATTTTTTATGAGAATCAGCACAATTAATTGAAACAAATGATGCTATATCACAATCATTACCAATTTTCACTTTAGCATGATTTGCATTAATTTCAGACATTCCACCAATGTAAACATTTTCACCTATTTCTGGTTCTCCAACTATCCAAACAAGTGGGTGATATTGATTTTTCTTAAATGTGGTTATTTTTGAAAATAATTTGTTAAACTCTTCTTCATTCATAATTTAAAATCTCCAAAATTAATTTTTTCTCCTTTTTTAATATCTCTTACAGACATTAAACCTATAATATTTTCAATAAAATACGGTGTTAGTCCTGTTCCTGGTCTTCTAAAACCAAGATTGTTCATGTCAAATTTTTCTCCTTTTTTAACATCTTTCAATGTTACAATACTTCTCCGAGCTATTTTTCTCATTTTTAATTCATCTTTTGTAGGTTTTAATTCTGAATTTCCTAATAATGCATAAGCATTTTTTATTGATGAAACCCAATTTTTTAAACTTAAAGGATTTTCTGAAAACCAGTGATCTGGACCTGGCAAATTATTATCTAAAGTAAAATGCTTTTCAAAAACAACTGCTCCCAAAGATACTGCAAGAGAAGATGCTAGAGGTCCTTGTGTATGATCGGAAAAACCTAATGGAATATTTGGAAATGTGTTTTCTAATGTTTTTAGTTTTAATAGATTTACATTTTTTTCTGGAGTTGGATATTGAGATGTAGTATGAAGTAAAACAGTAGGATATCCATCAAATGTTCCAATTGTATTTAATGATGTAGATATTTCTGAAAGATCTGCCATTCCACAAGAAAGAAGAAGTGGTAATCCTGTAGAAGAATATTCTTTTATTAATGGTAAATTTGTAAAGTCATCTGAACCAACTTTAATTGCAGTGATTCCTAAATCTAATAGTAAATCTAAATCTGTTTTATTCTGTGGAGTGGATAAAAATAATATTTTTTTTTCATCACATCGTTTTTTTATTTTTCTCCAATCACCTTTCTCTAATTCACATCGTTTAAACATGTCATACATAGATTCTGTAACATTTTTTCCTTGTGATTTGTATGTGTATTTTTGATTATGATCAGAAATTAATTCAGATGCTTTGAATGTTTGAAACTTAATTGCATTTACTGCTGATGATTTAGCAATATCTATCATCTTTAATGCATTTTTAATATCACCATTATGATTAATTCCTACTTCAGCTATGATGAATGGAGGTTTACCTTTTGCAATTATATGGTTATTTAATTTGATTTGTTTCATATTTTTTCATTTAATTTTCCGTTTGAAATATTTTATTTACTATTCTTTTAACTCCTTTCCCATCTACTAATACTAAGCATTTTTTTGAAATTTCCTTCAATTTTTTGGAGTTAATTTCATTTAATGCTTTAACATAATCTAACTTGGTGGTTTTTTCTGCAGATCCTAAATTTATTACACATCCAATTTTTGATAGATTTTCAATTATTTTTTCCTGATCTTTTGATAGGCTAGTAATTATTGTAGGTAATCCTAAACAACATCTTTCCCAGGTAGTGGATCCACCAGCTCCAATTGCTAAATCAGCTTTTTTCATATATTTAGAAATATTTTCTACTTGTTCATAAAAATTGCAATAGGGAATTTTTGAACATAGTTTCATAATTTGTTTTTTATTTGGATTATTTGTTCCTACAATGACATCAATTCTATATTTTTCTCCTAAATCCATAATTGCTGATAATGTTTTTGCAGTTTCATTTGATGGATCACTTCCTCCAAAAGAGATGAGAATTCGTTTTAACTCATTTTCTCTTTTCAAATTTTTTCTGGCATTTAAAAATTCAGGTCTGAGTATTGTAAATTTTGGACCTAGAAATTGTTTACAAAAATTTGGAATTAATTTAGAATATCTTTTTTCCATTTTTTCATAAAAATTTTGATCAATTAGTATATCACAATAGTGTTTTCTATTTGCAAGATCATCTATTACGATAACTTTCTCTATAATTTCATAAATCTTTTTTTCCCAAACATAATCTATTCCATAATGATCAACAATTAACCAATTCGATGAATTTTTATATTTTTCAATAATCTTTTTTGTTTGAATAATATCTTTTTGAATTAACTGTTTCTTTAATTTCATTGTTGTTTCTTCTTCTTGAATATGTGAATACCCATTAATTTTACATATTTTAAAATTATTTTTTTCTATAATTTGAAAAAAATGTTTGGGTAATTGATTTGAAATAAATATAATTTGCTTAAATTCTTTTTTTAATTTATCTACTAATGTTAAACAACGTAAGAAATGACCATCTCCTATTTTCATCCCAGCATCAACTCTTATGAACAAATTTTCATATTTTGAACTCATAGCTATTTTGTTTAAATCTAAATAAAAAAACATGTTGATTGTTCACATATCTAAAAATAATTCAAATATCATCAAGGAAAATAATACAAAATAATAATTACTAGTAAGATTTTCTTTAATTATGTTAGAGCAGACAATTGCTGAAGAAGAAAAAATGTATCGTTTAAAATCAGGAAAAAATTTTTTGGGAATATTAAATGATATTAAAAGAAGGCCTGAAGATGCTGCAATTGAACTAGGTGTAGAACTTTCTGATATTGAATCTATTATACAAGGAAAAACTCTGATTTCTCAAGACCTTGTTGAAAGAGCCACTACAATTTGGCCTGTAAATTCTCGTGATTTCTTTGTTATTCGTGATGATTGTCCTTCTGGGATTAAAATCATGAATTCTGAAGAATCTAAAAAAAGTTCTCGAATTATGGATAGAGCTGGTAAACCATATTATGAATATCGTGATACTGCAATGAGTACTGTAGCTCCCTTTAGACCTGAATGGATTCTTGAACTATGTCATGTTGATGATAATGAACCAACCAATCAAAATGTTCAATGGAATAATGGACACTTTATGCACCAATTCACATATTTTATTGGAGATGTAAATTTCTACTATCGCGATTCTAAAGGAGACAAAAAAATAGCAGTAATGAATACTGGTGATTCTATGTATATTACACCATTTACTCCTCATACATTTACAACAAGAAAAGGTGCAAAAGAAAATGGTTTAATTTTGGCATTAACATATGGTGGAAAACTTACAGGAGACGTTCAACAAGAATTATCTGGAATGTCTACAGAATTGGGTTCCAATTTTGCACTAGATTTTTCCAATAAAGAAATAGCAAGTGCATCACTGTTAAAATATCATCGAGAAATTTCTAATCTTTCTCTTGAGGAGTTATCTAAAAGAAGTTCAATTTCAATAGATGATTTAAAATCATTTGAAAATGGTTCCAAAATTGCATCTTTTTCAGATCTAGAGAAAATTGCACATGCACTTACAATTAACATAAGAGATTTGTTATCAAATGATAAAATCGAAGATAAAGTAATTGTTAAACATCATGAGGAAGGCAAAACTTGGTTTTATCCAGAAGATACAAAGGCATATGAATTTTGTGAATTAGCTTCTACAACTGCACTACCTTTTTCTAAAGCATTTGAGATTCTTGTTCTTAATTCTGAAAGTTCACAACTTGACTTAAAATCTGGATTACATCAATATGTATACAATGTTGGTAATACTTCTATCTCTATTAATTGGGAATTTGATGGGAAAAAATTTAAGGAAATTATTAATTCTAATGATTCATTATACATGAAACCTTTTGTTAAACATAACTTTCGAGGTAATGGAAAACTATTAATTTTAAGAATTGGTGGAAAAATAGCTGGAGATTCTCAGAGGGAATTATCTATAGTTGGTAAAAAAAATGCACAAAGAGCAATCTCAGAAACTATGCAGTGGTTTGATTCTCAAGGAAAAAATTAGATATTTATTAATTATTTTTTCATCATGAATAAAAAAAATGTAATCATAATTATGATAGATGGAGGAAGATTAGATCGAGCCAAAAAATCTCATGTTTTCAATAATCTAAAATCAAAATCTGTCTTCTTTTCTCAATCTATAACTTATGGTCCACATACAATTGCCGCAATGCATGCTGTTTTTAGTGGATGTTATGGAACAAGAACAGGTACAAACAGCTATTGGTCAACTTACAAATTTAAAAAAGATAAATTCAAAACTCTTACAGAATATTTAAAAGAAAATAATTTCTATACTTATGCTGATGTTATTAATCAATTAGTAGTTCCTCAACAAGGTTTTGATAATTATGTTGTACATGATGAATTAAATGATGATTTAACTGAACGACATAAAAAATTGTTAGAAGAAATGAATGCAAAATATAAAGAAGATAAACATTTTTTTCTTTATTTACATTATAGTAAAATCCATACTGGTATCATGAATGAAGTTTTAAAAGTATATGATAATTTTAGCGATAATTTTTTTTCAAATAGAGAAAAAAATGAATCTCGATATGATGATCTCTTTCATGATGCAGAATCATATTTTGAAAAGATATTTACAAAAATTACTCAATTAAACTTGGACAAAAATTCTATTATTTTAGTAATGTCCGATCATGGCATTAGTGTAGGTGAAAAAATTGGAGAAAGAGCTTATGGAGCTTTTTGCTATGATTATACTCTAAGAACATTTTCATATTTTTTAATCCCTGGATTTGATCCTAAAGAGATAAAACAACAGATTCGAACTATTGATTTCATGCCTACATTAATGGAATTGTTGGACATATCACATAGCAAAACATCTAGTATCTTGGATGGCACCTCTTTAATGCCTCTTATTGAAAATGAATCTATTCTAGAGCAATATGCTTTTTCTGAAACAGGAAACCCTCTTAATGAAAAATCTCCTCCAAAAGAACCTAATGTGAAATCAATTCGAACTTCAAAATGGAAATTAATTTTTAATGAATATGATCATAGTAAAGAATTATACAATCTTGAATTAGATCCAAACGAAAATAAAAATTTAATTGGAATTGGAGAAAAAATGGAAGAAACATTATGGATTGAATTACAAAAATTAATCAATAAATGTGATTAGCGATAAAATATTTTTTCAGCATTTTTTAAATCTTGCATGGTATCTATTTCACACCATTTTCCTGAAATAAAAACTGGTTCAACATTAATTTTTGAATCAATTAATTCTTGAATCATATCTGTAATATACGCTTTTGATAAAGATGCTGCTTGATGAAAAATTCCAGAATGATTTTTACTTAATTCATTATATTTTTTAACAAAAAGTTCAGAACCTTTTTGTGAAAGTTTCATTATTCCTAAAAATTCACCAATATCATTATTTTGATCTTGAATATTTTTTTGAATTTTAATAATTTTTTTTAAATTATCAAATTGAATATTTTCTGCTTCTGATCTTGGATGATCTGTACGTCCTTCATACATCTTTTTCCAATTCATATCTACTGCAATAGAGATATCATTTTTTGAATCTAAAATCTGTTGAATTATTTTTAATTCAAAAATAATGTCTGAATACAACACTAAAACATCATTTTTTAAAAATTCCTTTCCTTCCATTAAACTTCCTAAAATATCGTGATTAGAATAATTTTGATCTTTAATGTATTTTACATTATTCAATTGGAATTTTTCACTATTTGGACCTGTAATAATAAAAATATTCTTAACCCCTACTTGCTTTAACACTTCTAATTGATATTCAATAATTGGTCTATCGTTAACTTTTACCAATGATTTAGGCGTATTTTTTACATCATTGCCTATTCTTTTACCTGAACCAGCAGCTATAATGATCACATTCATTTCTTTTTTAATGATTTTGTAAATCTTGTTTTAATTTCTGGTGGGCTAATATCCACTCTGATACTTTTTTCACCACCTTTATCAATTTTAACTAGAACAAGAATTGGCCCTGATTCCTTTTTAATTTTAGGAATAACTTTTTTTATTTGATTTTTTGTGGAAATTTTAAATGTTTTTAATTTTGTTACTTGTGCAATTTTATCCAAGTCTATTTTATTTGAATTAGTAGGTTGACCGCCTGTAGATTCATGTGAATTATTATCAAAAATAAAATGCACAAAATTTTTAGGTTTTAATGAACCAATTGTTACTAGCGAACCTAAATTCATTAAAATATTTCCATCCCCATCAAAAACATAAATTTTCTTTTTAGGATTTTTTAATGCTACCCCTAATCCAATTGATGATGCTAAACCCATAGAACCGATCATGTAAAAATTACTTTCCTTTTCATTTGTTTCAAATAGATCTCTACTCATAAATCCATTTGCTGAAATTATTGGATGATTCCCAATTCCTTTAGCAATATTTTCTATAGCCTCTTTTCTAATCAACAAAATCCCTCTTTATTATCAATCCAACCTGTTTACCATTTTTCAATTTCTTTATTGCCCAATCACATACATTTTGGAAATTCTTATCATCAATTATCTTTGATTCTAATCCTATTGTTTTAATTAATTCAGGTTGAATTTTACCGATTTTTTCATGTTCGGGTGCATCATTTTTTAGAAAACCTCTCCAACCAATGATTAGTATGATTGGAATCTCATATAATTGAAGAAGAGAAGTTATTGTACTAAGTGAATTTGCAAATCCTGCATTTTGCATAAAAACAATTATTTTTTTACCTGACAAACTCATTCCTGTTGCAATACCAATTGCCTCTTCTTCTCTAGTTGTAATCAAAATTTTCTTTTTCTTTAAACCTTCATCAATGAAATATTTCATAGTTGAATCTGGAACTCCTATAAAACTCTCTATCCCTTTTTTTTCTAATAAATTGAAAAACTTTCTTTGTGATATTTCTTTCAACTGATATAACCCATTTTCTTTAAGTCTTTCTCAATTATTTTTTCTTGATCATTAATTTTATACATTTCTTGAAGTTTAAAAATATCATTCATACTTGACATATCCATGCTTACTTCATCAATACTTTCTTTTTGGATTATTTCTTTTAATAATTTTGACATACTGTTATGTGCTACACGCAATGATTGATTTGCATAAATTATCATCTTTATTTTATGTGAAACAAGTTCATTTATTTTTACAGATGGATATGATGTAGGAACCACAACTAAAGGAATTTTACCTTCCCATTGATTAGAAAACTCAAAAATTTCATCGGGATTATTTTTTTTAGAATGAATTAAAATTGCATCTGCACCAGCATTTTCATATGCTCTTGCTCTTCTAATTGCTTCATCCATTCCTTTTTTTGCAATTAATGCCTCTGTACGTGCAATTATCATAAAATTTTTCTCTATTTTTGATTCTCTTGCAGCAATGATTTTTGCAACGAAATCTTTTTCAGGTAATAATTCTTGTTTTGAATTTTCTAAAAGACTATTTTGTTTAGGAAAAATTTTATCTTCAATACTCATTCCTGCAATTCCTGCTTTCTCATATTTTTTTACTGCATGACTTACATTTGCTGGTCCTCCAAAACCTGTATCGCAATCAGCAATTACTGGAATATTACATGCATCAACCATATTTTCAGCAACTCTAAGAAAATCAGTCATTGTTAGAATACTTGCATCTGGAAGTGCATGAGTTGCTGATATAGCAAAACTTCCTGCCCAAATTGCATCAAAACCAGATGTTTCTACAAGTTTTGCAGATAATGCATCATATGCTCCGCCAACTTTAACAATTGATTTTGACTCTAATATTTTTTTTAATTTTTCACTATTTGTCATGCTGATATCAGGATTCAGAATTGCTGTACTTATAAAGAATATTCGAATGTAGATTAATCACTTGCATACAATTAGACAGCCTAAAGAAATAATTTTTGGAAAAAATTCATGCCAAAATTTTGATTTTCCAAAAAATGCTCTTTTGATTACTTCTCCTGGAACTTCATCTAGAGGATGGTTTGATTATATAAAAATTGAAAATTTTGAATTATTTGATAAAGTTGAACCAAATCCTTCAATGGAAATAATAGATGAAATTCTTTCTAAATTTAAAAATAATTATTCTTCTGTAATTGGTTTAGGTGGTGGAAGTTCATTAGATGTTGCAAAATTTGTAGGCAATAAATTAAAAAAAACAAAAATCTTGATTCCAACTACATTTGGTAGTGGAAGTGAAGTAACTAGAATTTCTGTTTTAAAAGTAGATGGAAAAAAAACAAGCTTTCACAGTGATGATTTATTGGCAGATATAGCGATAATTGATCCTTATTTTATTAAAGATACACCTATGGAAATAATTAAAAATTCTGCAATTGATGCATGTGCACAATGTACCGAAGCTTTTGATAGTAAGATTGCAAATAATTATACTAGATTACTATGTAAGAAGGCTTTTGAAATTTTGGAAAAATCCATAATTGATGAAAAGTTTGAAGATTTAGCTTTTGGTGCAATGATTTCTGGCTTAGGATTTGGAAATTCATCTACAACTTTGGGTCATGCATTATCATATGTTTTTTCTAATGAAGGAATTTCTCATGGACATGCCTTGGCATTTACAACCACCATAGCTCATAAATTTAATAACTCACAATTTTATGAACGTTTCAAATCTTTAGTAGAAAAATTAAATTTTTCACCCATTAAATTAAAACAAGATTTGAATGATGCATCTGCATTAATTCAAAAAGACCGAAAACATCTTGATAATAACCCTAAAAATGTAAGTGATGAAGATATTATAAAATTACTATTAACAATTAATTCTTAAAATTTTGTAAAAACTATAATTCATTTTTAATATAATCAATAGATTTGACTGGTGTTGGATCTATATTTTTGAAAATTGCATTATAAATTGAAACATAATCAAGAAAATAAATCAAATTTACTATTTTTGCTAATATGCTCCCATTAATAGAAAAAATCTCTTTATACTCAATTTTTTCAGTATTAAAGAACTTTTTAATAATTACCCATCTTTTTTTTGTTTTCTCAAAATCATCTTTACCTTCAATTAAAATTGGTTTTATCTCAGAAAATTTTTCCCAAGCAACAATTCCATTATGACATGCCTCAATAATATCTTCAGAAATAGCATGTGTTTTTGCATTTTCTTGCATAGAATTTTTGAATCGAATTGCAACTGATTGTAATCCAAATGGGTAATAGATTAACGGAATATTGTCAATCCATTCTGCTAATTCTATTGCAAAATTATTTTTAAGATTTTTAGAATTTATTACCTCTCTTTGATTTTTCAACTCTTGAATTGATTCAATCACATCCTCGTTTTTCAAATTAATAACTTTATTTAGAATTTTTAGCATAGAGTACAAGTATATTACAAATGACGTTCGTGGAGAATGTGACATTTTAACATTAAAATGAGTAATATTTTTTTCATCACAAATTTTTTTCATTATTCCTCCTGAAGAAAATACTATGAGATTACAGTTTTTTTCATGAGCTTTTTTTAACACTGAAATTGTTTCTAATGTATTTCCTGATACACTAGTAGTTATTACCAATGTTTCTGAATTTACTGTATTTGGTAATAGATAGCCTTTAACAACTGAAATATGGATATTTGTTTTTGATAGTATGGCAGAAAAAACATCTCCTAATGCTCCTGAACCTCCCATTCCGGCAAAAACTATATGATTAATTTTTTTGAATTCTAAATTCTCAGAAAAACTATTGTATGCATCTTCAGCCATCTCTGGCCATCTATCATATTCTTCCAACATTTTTTGAGGATCAAAATTTTCAATATTTTCTTTATTCATATTTAATTGAAAAGAAGTTGTTTTGATATTTAATTCAGTCCCTGATTATAAATATGGCAATTCATTGATTTTATTATGGTTTCAACTAATGCAAATTTAAGAACAGTTGAATGGAAAAATAATAAAGTTATAATGATTGATCAAACAAAACTTCCAAATCAACTAATTATGGTGGAATTTGATGATTTTAATCAAGTTGCAAATGCAATTAAAACCCTAGTTGTTAGGGGGGCACCTGCAATTGGTGTATCTGGTGCTTTTGGTTTAGCATTAGCAGCTTTACAAAGTGATGCAACTACAAAAGATGAATTATTATCTGATTTAGAAAAAGCACAACAAATTCTTTTTGCAACTAGACCTACTGCTGTAAACTTGGGTTGGGGATTAGAAAAAATCATGAATGTTGCAAAAACTGGTGATTCTGTTGATGATATCAAAGAATTAGTTATTTCTGAAGCAAAAAAAATGGCTGATGAAGATATTGAAATTAATAAAACAATGGGAAAAAATGGCTCTATGTTATTTGAAAATAATGATACAATCATGACTCATTGTAATGCAGGTGCACTAGCTACTGTTGCATATGGAACAGCATTAGGTGTTATTCGAGCTACAAGAGAGAGTGGAAAAAATGTTAAAGTCATTGCAACTGAAACAAGACCCATTCAGCAAGGCTCTAGATTAACTGCATTTGAATTAAAACATGATGGTTTTGATGTTAGTTTGGTTCCTGATACTGCTGTTGGTTATTCAATGGCAAATGGATTAGTGAATAAAGTTGTAGTTGGAGCTGATAGAATTGTAAAAACTGGTCATGTCTTTAACAAAATTGGAACTTATCAGGTAGCAACAATGGCTAAACAACATGGAATTCCATTTTATGTTGCAGCACCATTATCTACAATTGATCTGGAAACAAAAGCAGAGAATGTCATCATTGAGATGCGGAAAGGGGATGAGGTAACTGGAATTGGAGATAAAAAGACCGCTCCTGATAACATAAATGTCATAAACCCTGCATTTGATATGACTCCACCTGAATTAATTTCAGGAATTATTACTGAAAAAGGTGTAGCTACAGCACCTTTTGAAGAATCTATCCCAAAATTATTTGAAGCTAATAATTAGAAAGTTTTTATTGTTTTTCAAATTGTTCCTAACAATGAGTACAGTTTCTGCACAGGCAATTGAAGAATCATTAAAACAATGCATGGATCCTGAAGTACCTCTTAACATTGTTGAGATGGGACTAATCTATGGAATTGATGTTGCAGAAAATAATGATGTTAATATCAAAATGACTATGACTACTCAAGGTTGTCCCCTGCATGAAACTTTGGTTGAAGATGCAACTAGATTTGCAAAAAAAGTACCTGGAGTCAATAATGTCAAAATAGATATTGTATGGGAACCTGCTTGGTCAATGGATAAAATGACTGAAGAAGGAAAAATGAAAATTAAAAATATGGGTGCTGCTATGAATACTCCTGCTCCAATTAACTATGAGACAGCACTACCTCAAGGTGTTGGAAAATTAGTTCAACAAGAAGACGGTTCTATGGTATTGGCAAATGAACATGATCAAGGATTTATGGTAAATCAAGCAATAGTTGATTTTTGGAAATCGTGTAATGGTCAACGAAAAGTTACTGAATTAGTCGAAGTTTTTGCACAACAAACGGGTCTGCAAAGAAAACAAGTTGAAAAAGAAGTCATGCAGTTATTACAGCAACTTCGGGATGGGGGATTAATTGCAATTACTGGTCAACCTGACACCCCAAATGTTGAATTCAAACATAATTGAATGACTCAGTTTTAAATACCCAGAATTTTTTTAAATTATTATGAAAAGTTTCTATGAACATTTACGATCAAGTCATGAATTTGGAGAAGAAGTTCAAAATACTAGGAAACCCGTTTTTAGAAGTTCAGGAATTTTTCCTGTAATAAAAAATTCTTCTTATTCTACACGAATCCTATTTCTTGGTTATTGGTTACTCAAAAGAAATATTTCTGAAATAAGTTCATTGGTAACACTTCGTGATCAATCTGGAAATATTTTAAAAAGAAATTCTATGTTAATCACTGAACCTAAATCTTATTCTATAGATTTAGATTCCATGTTAAAAGATAATTCTAATACCGATGATTTTTTAGGTTCAATGGAAGTAGAATTTTTTTCTACACATGATATGGTTTTTCCTTATCCTGCATTAGTATTGGATTATTTTAATGATAAATTCAATACGTGTGTTCATACAATTGGTCGAACTTATAATGATTCTGAGGATCTATCTGAAAATGAACAATTTTTAGTACCTGAAACAGGTTTTGATATTTATTCTAATTCTGAATTAACTTCTTTTTTGACTTTTGTTAATGGTCCAAAAATTAATGATAATGGAATAATTGACTATGTTATTACTAATCATGAATCAAAAAATTTTTTTGGCAAATTTTCTATTGGGAAAATAAATTCTTTTGAAACGGTATTCATAAAATTCTTTGAATATATTCCAAAACTTCGTGAAATTTTAAATGGAAAGTCAGGTTCTATATCTCTAAAGCATAATTTTTCTGGATTTTTCCCTAGATTTCTAGTTGGTAATGTACAATCCTCTTCCAATTTAGTTAGCATTACTCATAGCTATTATGATTGTACATCATGCGTTTCTAAATCTGATTATTGGGATAGAATTAATGATGATTATCATGATGGTTCAATATACATTCCATTATTTGTTGATGATAATTATTATACCGATCTCATTTTTTACCCTAATTTTTCTCCTAGTTCACTTGATTTACAAATCGACATATATGATAAAAATGGAAATCTTTTACAAGAATTTCCTAATTTTAAGAAAATTGACAGTAGTGAATCCAAATTATTAAAATTACATCTTAATGATTTAGTTAAAAATCTAAATACTGATAAACAAAACATTCTCACTGCTCACGTAATTGTTAATTCCATTGAACAAAAAATTCCAGCTAGACTAAAATTTGGTTTGAATATTGGAGTTTCAAAAAATGAAGCAAAACTACCTAGTAACATTTGTTTTAATCTAACTCCTGGTAATCCTCATACTGAAAAGAAACCTGGTTCATTTCACTGGTTTCCATTATTTTATAATGGAAATGCTGTTGCATCTATAGGTAATTTTTCACCTATGAAAAATTATTCAAGATCTGCTCAAATCATTTTAAATTTTTACCGTGAAACAGATTCAGAATCAATAGAAAGAAAAATTGAGATACCACCATTTAATGAATTTCGTTTTGAGCTAGATGAAGATTCTGAGATTAAATCATTTCTTCAAAATACAAATGGATGGGTAACTATGAAGGCAGATAATCCTAATATTCAAGGATACTATTTCAATTTTCACTCCTCTGGTGCTGTAGCTGGAGATCATGTTTTCTGATAAAATATTTTCATAATTACAACTCAGTCATTAATTTTGATTGATAATTTCACAAAATTTAGCATAGATTTTTTAATTAAACACATTTTTTAAATTTATGTCAAAAGAAGAACATAATAAAATCGCTAAAGTTGAAAATTTGATCTGGGAAATTGCAGAAACATTACAACCAAATATTATAATTGAAAATGAGAAAATCAAAGAAGCAAAAAAAACTTTACTACAAATCTTTAAAGAATAAAAATTATGAAAACAGGATTTAGTTCTAATGCTTTTACAAAAATTAATCTTTTTGACGGTATAGAAATTTTATCCAAAATTGGATATGATGGAATTGAAATTGTTCTAGATTCACCACATGCATTTTTACCTTTAAAAAAAGAACAAATTAATGAAATTCAAAATACTATAAAGAAAAATAATCTTGAAATAACAAATTTAAATTCAAATACTGTATCAGGTTGGTCACCTTCAAATGAAAATCCGTTTGAACCATCAATTTCAAACAAGAATCAAAAACTACGGAATTGGAGAATTTCATACACAAAAAATGCAATTGATCTTGCTTACAAATTAGACTCCCCTTCTGTCTGTATAACTTCTGGATTATTGAATCCATTGAATCTTTCTGAGGAACTTATTTTTTTTAAAAATTCTTTAACTCTTTTAGGGGATTATGCTGAACAAAAACATATCTCACTATCTATAGAATATGAACCAGGCCTTTTAATCAATAATTCTGAAGATGTTTGGAATTTAATTTCAAATGATTATTCAAATATTGGATTGAATCTTGATACTTGTCATGTTGCAGTTCTTGGTGAAAATATTTCTGAAATTATTAAAAAATTTGGTAAAAAAATATTTCACACTCATATTAGTGACTGTAAAAATAATATACATTATCACTTAATTCCTGGTTTAGGAGATATTAATTTCAAGGAAGTATATGATTCATTAAAAAAAATTGGTTATGATGGATATTTGACTGCAGAATTATATCCTTATGCGGATAATCCAAAAGAGGCAACATCAAAGGCTTTTATCTATTTAAAAAATTTGATGAATTGAAATGAAGTTCATTGATCCTCACGTTCACATGTATTCTAGAACTACTGATGACTATGAAAAAATGGCTCTTGCAGGAATTAGAACTGTTATAGAACCATCTTTTTGGTTAGGACAAGAAAGAACTTCTTCTGAAACTCTAAAAGATTATTGGGAATATATTATTTCATTTGAAAAAAATAGAGCGGCTGAATTTGGAATTGATCATTATTGTGCAATATCTATTAACCCAAAAGAAGCAAATAACAAAGAATTTGCTGAAAACTCTTTACAAATTTTAGGAGATTATCTCCAAAGGGAAAGTGTTGTTGCATTAGGTGAAATTGGTTTAGATTTGATTTCAAAACAAGAAGAAGAAATATTTCGAAAACAATTACTGATGGCTGATGATTTGGAAATTCCTATAATTGTTCATACTCCTCACATCAACAAACTTGAAGGAACAAAAAAAACCCTTGAAATTATTAAAGAAACTAAAGTTGAACAATCACGAATAATTATAGATCATAACAATGAAGACACAATTGAATTATCATTATCATATGATGTTCATTCGGGAATTACAGTTTATCCACATACCAAATTAAGTCCATTTCGTGCAGTAAATATTATGAAAAAATTTGGAATTGATAGAATTTTAATAAATAGTTCAGCTGATTGGGGAATATCAGATCCACTTAGTGTTCCTAAAACAGCACTTGAAATGGAATCTCATGGATTTAGTCAAAAAGAAATTCAAAAAGTGTTATTTACAAACCCCAATTTATTTTTTAAACAATCAAAAAATTACAAATTTAATGAATAAAATGAAATTTGCATTTAGTTCAAATGCTTATAGGAATTACAACATTGAAGAATGCATTGATTCTGTACATTTAGCAGGTTATGATGCTATTGAAATAATGTGTGACACTCCTCATGCATTTCCTCCAATTTCAGATGAGAAATTAAAATCAATTATTAATCATCTTAAAAAAAATTCGATGTCAATATCAAATTTAAATGGATTTATGATGACTGCGATTGAGGATTTTCATCATCCTTCATGGATTGAAGAATCCCAAAATTATAGACAAAAACGAATTGAGTATACAAAAAACTGTTTGAAATTAGCTCATCGACTTGGTGCAAAGACTGTTTCAACAGAACCTGGTGGTCCTAAAACTAATCAAACTACTGAAAAAGAATTAGAACTTTTTCAACAAGGATTACTTGAAGTCTTACCTTTGGCTGAAGAATTACAAATTTGTTTACTTATTGAACCGGAACCTGATTTACTAATAGAACATTCTACTCAATTTCTAAATTTTATTAATAAATTTGATTCAAAATTTGTTGGATTAAATTTTGATATTGGACATTTTTTTTGTGTAAATGAAGATCCAGCAAAATTAATTCATGAAATGCAAGATTATATCCATCATATTCATTTAGAAGACATTGATTCATCACGAAAACATCACCATTTAATTCCTGGACATGGTTCGATTGATTTTAAAGAAATCTTTACTTCTCTAAATTCTGTTAATTATAATGGATTCATAACAGTAGAACTTTATCCTTATCAAGATAATCCTCAAGAAGCTGCAATTGAATCAATAACGTTTCTAAAATCTATTCTTGACAATGTTTAAAGATTATTTACAACTGGTTAGAATTCCAGGTATTTTTACTGCATTAAGTAATGTTATGATAGGTTATTTTTTTTCATTATCTGAGACTAATATCATCTCATTCCCATTTCTTCTTCTAACTTCAGGATTTCTGTTCTGTTCAGGTATGATATTTAATGATTATTTTGATCTACGAATTGATAAAAAAGAAAGACCTGAAAGACCATTACCTTCTAAAAAAATATCAAAACAAAATGCATTTTTCCTTGGCATCATTTTTCTAATCCTTGCAAACCTCTTTGCATCAATTATAGGATATTATCCATTAATTATTTCGTTAATTATGACATTATTGATTATTGTTTATAATTATAAAACAAAATTTTTTTCATTTTTAGGAATTTTTAATCTTTCATTGATTAGATTTCTAAATGTACTGTTAGGATTTTCATTACTCTCCATTACATTTGATATTATTCAATATGCAATTCCTATAGGGATTTTTGTGGGAGGAATTAGTATTCTTGCCAAAAATGAATCTGATTTGATTACACCTATTTCTAAAAAATTGAATTATATTTTTATTTTAATTACAATAGGTTTTGTTTCTGTTTTAATAATAAATAATTTTCAAATCGAATCATTAGTTTTTCTAGGATTATTTTCAATCATGCAATTACATGCATTACTTGAGAAAAAAATTAAAAATCAAATTACATTTCAATTACTTTCAATTATACTGTTAGACGCCACTTTGGTTTCAATTTTAGCATCATTTTATGCATCTATTTTGGTATCATTACTATTTATTCCAGCATATTTTATTGCAAAAAAATTATACTTGACATAATATCTATGAGTTTATTTCCATCCAGTTATCATAAAAATTATGAAAAAATTAATTGTTTTAGATATTGTTGGTTTATCAAGAAAACAATTTGAAAAATTAAAACCAAAAAATATTTCTAAAATTTTAGAAAATGGTTCTTATGGATCATTTGATCCATCATTTCCTGCTGTAACATGTAGTGTTCAGGCATCCATATTTTCTGGAACATATCCATCAGAACATGGAATTATTTCAAACGGATATTATGATGAACTTTTTAAGCAGATTTCATTTTGGGAGCAACCAGCCAATTTAGTGAAAAAACCTAGAATTTGGGATTTATTGAAAAAAGACAATCCTGATTTTACTACTGGTTTATTGTTTTTACAAAATTCACTTTATGCTAATTCAAATGTAGTTCTTACTCCAAAACCACTACACCTAGATCAAAAAATGGTAATGTGGTGTTATTCAAAACCTGAAAATTTTTATGAAAAAATTACTGAATCCCTTGGAAATTTTGATTTAAAATCTTATTGGGGGCCATTTTCCTCGTTAAAATCTAGTGATTGGATAATCAATTCAGCAAAAATAACTATTCAAAGCCATTTACCTGATCTTTTAGTAACATATCTTCCACATCTTGATTATACTTCACAAAAATATGGACCTGATAGTGACGAATTCAAAAAAAGCGTTGATGAATTGGATGCTCTAATTGGAGATTTTATTCTTTTTTTGAATCAAGAATTTCCTGATACATATGAAATAATGATTTTATCTGAATACAATTTTAATAAAGTAAATAATTCTGTTTCACCAAATTTACTTTTGCGTCAACACGGATTACTTTCAACACGAAGAATTGAAGAAAAAGATTACATTGATTATGAATTTAGTAAAGCTTTTGCAATGGTAGATCATCAGATTGCTCATCTTTACATTAAACCAGGATATGAAGATCAGGTTAAATCTATTTTTAACAACGAACATGTGGGATCTATTCTAGATAATGATTTACAAAAAAATTTCAAAATTAATCATCCTAAAAGTGGTGATTTGATTCTATGTTCTAATACTAATTCATGGTTTAATTATTATTGGTGGGATGATATCAAATATGCTCCAGATTTTACATTTAATGTAGACATTCATAGAAAACCGGGATATGATCCGTTAGAATTATTCATTGATTTTAAATCTAAAACAATCTCTCATGATATTTCATTGATTAAAGGTTCACATGGATTAATTTCAAAAGATCCTATGAATTCACCCTTAATTGGAACTTCATTTGAATCAAATATTGATGAAACACTACCTATAGTTGAAATAAAAAACAAAATTCAGAATTTCTTTAAAGAAAATAAAAATTAATCATTTGATGAAACAATTACTTTAATTCTATTTTTACCATCATTAGCTAATTTTATAGCTTTTAATGAATTTTCAAATCTAAATTCATGTGTAATCAAATCACTTAAATTAATTTGATTTTCTAAAATTTTTTTTATTGATTCTTGAAAATTGAAATTTGTAGCTGAATAACTTGTTATTATTTTAATTTCTTTAGAATATATTTTTAAAAGTTCTACTTTTATTCTAGAATCTGCTTTGGGCTCTCCAAAAAATAGAATAGTTCCTCCCTTTCTTACTATATCTAATGCCCTGGTTAGGCAGGAAATATCTGAATTAGCAATAATGCATAAATCTATTTTTTCATAAAATCTTTCAAATCCCTCAACATTTGAATTACTAATATTTAGAAAATCATCACCAAGATTTTCTTTTTTACCAAAATTTAGTCTAAAATCATCATAATCTACAATAATTCTATTCAATTCTTTTTCTTTAGCAATGATTGAATGAAAAATCCCAATAGTCCCAAATCCAAATATCATCACTGAATCATCTTTTTTAACTTGAATTTTCTTCCATGATCTCAAACAACATGCAAATGGTTCAATCAAAATTGCTTCTTTAAACGATATTTCATTTGGAATTTTAAAAATCCCTTTATTTTCAATAATACAATTTGAAACTAGAAATTTTTCTGCTAATCCACATGGTTCAATTCCTTCTGTAAATTTTTCACACATAGTTTCATTTCCATGCAAGCATAAATGACATTTTTGACATGAACAATGATGATTAACTATTACTCTGTCACCAATCTTTAAATCAATAATTTTCCTCCCAATTTCATAAACAATTCCTGAAATTTCATGTCCAATTTTGTTTGTTGGTTTTGATGATTTTCCAAAAATATTCCCAATATCTGAACCACAAATTCCACATGCTTTTAATTTAACAACAATTTCTTTATCTCCACAATTTAATTCAGAATGATTTTCTAGTATAGGCAAATTATTTTTAATTGATATTACTTTCATGACTATCTTCTTTTAATTATGTATAAATTCTAAATCATTCCTTATTAAAAAATATAGTTTGAATTTGCACCATCAAAGTTTATTGTAACACCTGAAAGATATTTTATTTTATTTTCAATTATTGCTTTAACAAAATTTCCTATTTCTTCAGGCTCACCTAATCTCTTCATTGGTAAAGATTTTTCATATTCTTGAACATTCTCAATTAATTCTTGAGTTCTATCTGTATTGATTGGACCTGGAGCAATATTTATGCAACTAATGTTTTTTTGAGCATAATCTTTACTTAAAATTTTAAAGACTTCACTAAATGCTGCACGATATGCTGATGAAATTATTAATTTCTGATTTGGTTCTTTGATAACACTTGAACTGATCAAAAAAATATATCCATCATCATTAATTTTCATATTCTGTAAAATTGTGCAAAATCCTAAAAACAATTGATTATGATATAGTTTCCAATCTTCTTCTGTAATTGTTTGAAATTGTTTTGGTGCTGGACCTCCCGTGTTTAAAATAAGAATGTCAGTTTGATTATTTTTACCCAAAAATCTTTTTACACTATCTAAATTTGATGTGTCTATATCATTTTTTGATACTGCAAAAACATCAATTTCAATTGATTTTAGAGCATCAGAAATTGCTTTACCTATACCTCTTGAACCTCCAAGAACAATTGCACTAGTCATACTGTTTTCAAAATATTATTAGATAATTAAATTTCTTTAATCTCAGTAATTGTTCCTAAAACTGAATCCATCTGAATTATTGCCTTTTTTTCATTCCAACCTAGTGCAACATACCAATCACCAGAATCATCATGATACTTTGTCTCTAGAGTTTTGATATCATCAGGTTTTACGTCATATTTTTTTGCAATTCCTGAAATTGCAAGAGCAATTGCATCTTTCTCTTTTTCCAATCTTCTTTTCATTAATCCAATTCCAGGACTCATGTTTTTGATACATTTTGTCTTCTAATATAGTTAATTGAAAAAATTACTCACGAAGTCCAATTTTTCAAATTGATAAATTTACAAGATTTCAAATACTACTCTAAAAAAGACGATTTAATGAGACTGATATCCAGACTTTCAAATTCTGTAGTTTATCAAACTACTAACTTGGTTTCATTTGTTTCAATCTTTGCAGTATTGGGTCCTGTAATTACCGTCTCAGGTGGATTTTGGGATGCAATATCACATTTACTCCAAGAACCTGAATTTTTTTGGACCATTCAACATATCACAGTTTATTCAGGAGTGTCGTTAGTTTCTCTAGCAGCATTTGTGGGAATTATTCTTTTAATCAAAAATTCTGTTTCAAATTCTCTAAAAACAGGAATTATTCTTGTAATTATAGGAGCTGCAGTTCAACTAGTTTCAGGTTTTGCTGACTCTTTATCTCATGATATTTATGGAATTGATGGATTAATCTCATGGTCACATCAACCACTTGAATTAGGTTTAGTTTTAGCATCTTTAGGTGGATTAATAATTTTAAAAAATAGAGAACACACAAAACTCAAAATACTAATTCCATTTTCAATTATTTCATTTATTTTTTTTACCACTTGGCTTGTCTTTAACCTTGTATTGATTTTTGGACATACAATTCAATGTATTCCAGTTTATGAAATATTTTCATCTGGATGTTCTATCTTGTAATTTTTTAATTTCATAAATGATATACTTATTATCAAAATCACTCCAACTAGAATCATAATTCCTGATGGGATCATATTTTCTGAGTTTGTTTCACCAAATTCCACTTGCATATTGATTTTCTCTTTGGAAATATTTGAAACACTTATTGTATATTTTCCATTTTTCTCAAATTCAAAATAACCTACTGACATTTTTGTATGGACAGTTTGCTCTGAAATTATATTTTTATTATAATCTAAAACTTGCACAAAAACCTCATATCCTAGATAATCAGGCATGAAAATTTTGTAATACCCAATTCCATTACCTTGAAAATCTAAATTTACATGATGAGAATTTGATGGTTCTAGAAGGAATTGCTCTGTAATTTTTTCTCCTTCTACAAATACTAGAGAAATCCAAACCATGCCTACGATACTTAGAATAATTCCAATTTTGAATAGAGATATTTTCAATATGAAGAGTTTGTAATTTTTTGTTTAATAAAATAATCTAAAGGGCTCGGAGGGCTTCGATCCCTCGACCTAGCGGTTCGAAGCCGCTCGCACTATCCAGACTGTGCAACGAGTCCAAACAAGTAAGAATTTAACGGGCCTAAATA
>Ga0209992_10000574_pt1 | contig 48221 bp, 33 predicted proteins | sample 2SBtaG_2_FD_182564 | JGI IMG/M metagenome (GOLD analysis project Ga0209992, IMG submission 182564) | Deep subsurface microbial communities from Kolumbo volcano to uncover new lineages of life (NeLLi) - 2SBTROV12_ACTIVE470 metaG (SPAdes)... | ecosystem: Environmental > Aquatic > Marine >... | reverse complement strand
CATTTGCACACAAGTCATGCTGTGCAGTATGGCACTGATGAATCAGGCATCAGCAATGGAAGACACCAGCTCATCCCTTAGTACAGGCAGTCATATCGGGAACAATATAGAAAATCTCGTGTTTGACAAAACGATTTCGCCTGAGGGACGTGAATTCTATCGTGCTTTTGTTAAGGCATGGCGCAATCACAATGACAGCGAGCGCTACCACGTTTTGGTATACGAACGCCGCAATGACTTGGGTGCAAACAAGCTATGGGTGGAATATCGCCTTCGCAAACTCTTTTCTGGCGTAGCACTCATGGGTAAGCAAAATGTTCTTGAGAATATGGGAGCATACGCCGCTCAGGCAGTACTGCAAGGCATCAATGCGATTAATGCTCAGGAATAGTAATCGCATTTAAGGAATTATAAAAAGTAAATCAATGTGATAGGTTCAGTTGAGCCGAATTATTTCTGGATTTCAGCACGTTTAATGAGTTCATTTCCAAGCTGCTGAATCTGTTTTTTCCCAACTGCTAATGCTGTATCAGTGGTATGCATTTGGCCTCTATGGGTTATGACTTCATGGACCCATGGCGCAACTAAAGCCAAGACAAATTCACTGTCTGCTTCGGCATTGATGAAGATTTCTACTTCACTATTACCAGTCTGCTCTTCAAGCAATGCCATCTGTTCCGCATGAAACGCCTGTTGGTTGATACTTAAAGCTCCCGTTAAAGGATAGACAAAGCCTCGTGTTTGCCCTTTTGGAAATTGCCAATTAAATTCTTCGCCTTTCATAAGTTTGATATGTAAATAGCTGACATTATGGCTAACCTCTGCTGCAGCTTTTACGCCTTGATACTCACCGAGTAACACGCGTACATTCTGTACTTGAGGCACTTCATTGGGTTGCAAATTAAAATAGCGAACCGGCGCAGTTTCTTCATCCGGTGGCAGCAATAGCCATAATTGCAAAATGCCAATATGATCATGTTGAGCAACGTAGTTTTCTTTATGCCAGACACCTGAACCACTGGCCATCCACTGCAACCCACGACTTTTGATTGTGTCACCATTGCCTTCAGAATCTGCGTGATTTAAATCAGCATCATAAGGCATGGTAATCGTCGCAACGCCAGAATGAGGATGCCAGCCTATCGTCATTTCAGGCTGATTGATGATACCTGCATCGAAAAGTGCAAAGGGTTTGAGTAGGTCGAATACGTCATCACGTATATAGGCTGGACTGCCACTTTGCTTTTTAATGACTTGTCTAACTTTAGCGGTGACCCCAGATTCTATTTTATTCATGTCAATGCTCCGATGGGCTTTAGCCGGGTTTTATAACTTAATAAAATTACAAAAATTAACGTAGATAGCGCACATGCTGCCATGACCGAACTCATTGTCGTCGCATCGATACTTTCACTAATGCTGACAGCCGCACTGGAGAGCGCACCAATGCCAAATTGGAGCACACCATTGACGCCTGATAAGACACCGGTGTTTTCTCCTGCCGTTGCTAGGGCCGCTGAAATTGCATTGGATGCAATCAGGCCTAATAATCCGATATATATAACGATGCCAACAACGATAAAAACCAACGATAAATTTAAGAATGCGGCGCTAATAAGGTATGCGCCATCAATGGCCAACAGAACGCCTGCTAAGATAAGTTTTCGTGTCGGATCAACATTAACTAGCAAACGAGCATTGATTAAGTTCATACCCATCATCGCAATTGCATTGAGCGCGACCAAGCCGCTATATTGAGTTGGTGTTACGCCGTAATACTCGATATAAACAAACGGTGAGCCTGCAATAAAGGCGAACATCCCTGCAAATGCACTTCCCCCAGCCAATATATATGCCATAGTGGTGCCGTTGGACAAAATACTTCTATACCCGGCAAACAGTGATTTCAAGTTTAATGGCTGTGGCTGATAGCCAATTTTATTCGCAGGTAGCAGTTTGAGTTGTGTGAAAATCGTTATTAATGCAAAGACTGCTAATGTATAAAAAATCCACTCCCACCCCGCAACTGACAGAAGTTGACTACCTATCATTGGCGCTATCATTGGTGCGATGACGACACACGCCATCACATAGCTAATAATTTGATTGCTTTTCTTATTACCATAAAGTGTGTGAATGAGTGCAAAAACGACGACTGAACTACCACCAGAAAATGCCTGGATCGCTCGCCAAAAATACAGCTCACTCAGGCTTGATGACAAACCTATCATGGCACTGGCAAAGGCAAATACAAGCAACCCCAGCAATAAAAGTTTCGCCTTATTAATCGCATCAGCAAATGCGCCCAGTATAAGTTGACCGAGCGCAAAAAAGATTAAATAAATTGAAACAGACGCTTCCAGATCATCAATTTTGGTTGAGAAAAAATTGGCCATGCTCGGCAATGCAGGCAAGTACATATCAATCGCAAAAGGTGACAAGGAGAAAACCATTGCCATCAAAGCAACAAATGCCCAGAAGTTAATCTTTGGTACAGGATGATTGTTCATTATTAATTTCCTGTCATTAGGCTGAGATATCAGATTGATAACTTGTACGTTGCTATCAAATAGAATGAATTCTATTCGGCAGCGGTTTGAATGAACTTCATTCTAAGTGAGAACAAATCAAAGATTAATATCGAAAATGGATAGTAATTGTTTCCATATGAAGCGCAATTAATATATCTTTTCCTAATTAGCCAACTATCTATAGGTGATGAAATGTCATTCGATACAAAACTACTCGATGGAATAGTCATTTTTGTCAAAGTCATTGTTACCGGTAGCTTTACCAAGGCGGCAGAGGTGACCGGACATTCGACTTCATATATTTCAAAAGAGATCAATAAGTTAGAAGCTCGCCTCGGGGTGAGATTGATGAACCGAACCACCCGCTCCATTAGCCTAACGCCACAGGGCGAGATATATTTCCAGCAGTGTCAGCGGCTCATTGATGAAGCTGAGCAGGCCGAAGCGTCCGTAAATCAACAGCAACTTGAACCTAAGGGCACACTAAAAGTAAGCTGTCCGATCAGCTTTGGGTTTTCACATTTGCAACCCATCTTTTCGAAGTTTCTCATCAATTTTCCAAAAGTCGATTTGGATTTAGAGATGACAGGACGACAAGTTGATGTCGTCGGCGACGGGATTGATGTCGCTATTCGCACCGCTGTCGAAGTTGAAGACTCAAGCTTAATCTACCGGAAATTAATTTCCTCATATGGCGTGACCGTTGCGTCACCAAAATATTTATCTACCTATGGAATACCCAAGCACCCGGACGAATTAACGCAGCATCAAACGATTACTTATAGTTACATCAATATGCCCAATGTATGGCACTACAAAACCAAACAAGGTAAACAAGTCAATGTTCAGCTTAAGAGTCGGGTGATTACCAATAGCCCTGAAATGGAGTTGAATCTAGCGGTAAAAGGACTTGGCATTACCCGAATGCCAAAATTTTATCTAGGCGATAAATTGGATACAGGTGAGCTAGTGACCTTATTTGATGATTATCAAAAAACCCCCATTGATGTGTATCTCGTTTATGCCAGTCGTCAATATATGTCGGCTAAAGTCAGGTGTTATATCGATTTCATTGTGGCGGAATTAGGAAATGGTCAAATAGGCAATTAACTATCAAACGGAAACAATAGCTTTCCATTCTGGTTATTAATCTCCGTTTGAATATAATCTAGACTGCATTTTCACCAATCATCATTTAGGAGAAAATCATGAAATCAGTTAAATTACTGCTCTTACTCCCAATCGCATTAACCATATCTACATTGAGTACCGCAGCACAGGCTAGCGTGACAGAAATAAAAACCGTCAATACCGTTGCCCAATATCCGGCCGGATATCAGGGAACGCCTAAACGAGCTGTCAATGAAGACCCTTTGCTTTCACCCGAAAATTCAGCCTTAATACTGATCGATTATCAGCCACATATCATGATGGGTGTACGCACTATTGACCACAAAGACCTGATCAACAATACGACAGGTTTGATAAAAACGGCGGTGCTATACAATATACCCATCATATTTTCACATGTGGGCGTTGGACTGAATAATGCTCAACCCATGATCGAAGAGCTTACAAAACTCGCACCTAATGCCGTTTTTGTTGATCGCACTAACGTGAATGCATGGGAAGAGCCTGAGTTCGTTAAAGCCGTTGCCGCGACAGGCCGGAAAAAGCTAATCATGGGAGGATTGTGGACTGATGTGTGCTTGGCTTATCCTGCCATCGAAGCTGAAAACAATGGATATGATGTTTACGTTCCTGAAGATGTCGTCGGTAGTATTACGCAACTCAGCCACGAAAACGGCATGCGAAGGATGGAAAAAGCAGGCGTGGAACGTATTACCTGGAATGTCGTTCCTGCCGAACTGCAACGAGATCATGCCCGTTCAGAAACTGTCCCTCAAGTCACCCGGATATTCATGGAATATCTATTCAACATGGATCCAGATAAACCTTGGCAATAGCAGTAGTAGGGGTAGTAACTGTCTAATTTTTCGCCATTGAGCTTGTAATTCAATGGAAAAGCGTCAAGACAGTTGCTACCCCCTATTGCTCCCTTCTCGCCATCAATCAACAAATAAACACAAATAACACCCCCTAAGGGAACTAAACGCAGAAATTAGTAACCTACTTCCCTTCTCAGGAAAAGCGCGTTCATGCGAGTCATAAAATAATAATAGTGAATTTCAGCTTTGAATATTCTAAAATAGAACATTGAATCAGTAAGGTATATTAATGAAAAAATTAGCGTGTACTATTGCAATTGCAACCCTCCTGCAAGGGTGTGGTATGCAGGTTGATGAAGAAAAAATCAAAAAAATGCCCGGATATGACGTTGCCAAAAGCTTTTGCTCACAATGTCACAAAATGCCCTATGGTGTTCAACATGTCGCTGTAGCATGGCCCTCAATCATCAAGCGCATGGAAGGGCACATGGTAAAAGCCAAAAAAAGGTTACCTACGCCTCAAGAACGCACCACCCTGGTGGAATTCTTCCAAAAAACAGCCGCAAAGTGATAGTTGCTGTGTGACTAACTAAAGTAGCGCAGCTCAGCCAGAGCTGCTTATGCTTAAACGTCACCGAAGAAAACCCCGTGAAACCAGTCGTACTGTTAGAAACAACAGGTTGCGGCATCTATGGTGAACCGACACGCTTCGAATTCGTTTAAATTCTTCATCCGCAACCTACACTGATATTGACTGATTGGATATAAGGAAAATCCTTATTCGTTATTTTTGTGATCGGGCTGCTATTCCCTTGGTGTCGAGGCATACAAAGCTGGCCCATACAACGCAGCCCTGTCATTCAAAATAACCCTGACTGGCATTGCTTCCAACAGTGGGCGCATCCGCCCTTTGTTGGAGAAGGCTTCGAGGAATGCGCCGGTTTGCAGCAGCGGTAGTATCTTGGGAGCGATACCTCCCCCTATATATATACCGCCCCGGCTCATCACTTTTAGTGCCAGATTGCCTGCCTCCGCGCCATAGAGCTTGACGAAGCAGTCCAACGTCTCGACACAGATTTCGTCGCGCCCGCTTATCGCGGCGTTGGAGATCGCGGCTGCCGCATCACCTTGTTTCATTTCTGCTTGTAACCATTCAGGGAGGGTTGCCTTGCGGTGTAGGCACAGGAATTTGTGCAAGTCTAGTATGCCCATACCGGAGACGATGCGCTCCCAGCTGACATGGGGATGCCGCTGCTGCATGTGTTTGAGCAGTGCGATCTCAAGATCGTTGCCGGGACTGAAACTGGTATGACCGCCTTCGGTGGCATAGGGATGGTGACGCTGCCCGTCCCAAAATAATCCGGCCTCGCCCAGCCCGGTACCCGCTGCGATAACGGCCTGATTGCCGCACGCTTTTGACTCTCCCGAATGCAAGGTCAGCAAATCATCCTCGCCCAGTGCGGGCAATCCGCTGGCGGTCGCTTCCAGATCATTGAGCAATTGACAGTATTCGAATCCATATTGCTGCTGCATCGCATCAGCATCAATGCGCCAGGGCAGATTAGTGGTGTGCACCACCCTGCCCTGTACCGGGCCGGCGATACCGAATGCGGCACGCAGCGGGATATCGGCATCACGTAGAAAATCGCGGAGCAGTTCGTCGAACGTTTGATAATCACGGCTGGCGTAGCTTTGCTCGTATTCGGTTGTGAGCTGCGTGCCGGTCACGACAATGATAGCGAGGCGAGTTTTAGTACCACCTATATCCCCACTTAATACACGGATTGGTGTCGGGAGCATTTAAAATTCCAGAACTAATTGATAACGCTTGGATTCTATCAGTTTGACGAATAAGGTAACGAATATCACTTCTAGGAGATGCTTGCCTTTGCTGCAATTTTTGACAAGAATGTCGTCATCTACAAGCAGGTTCTCTTAACTTCACAAAGCCCTACCCATAAATTCCATGTCAAAAAAATCCATTGCAGACTTTTCATTGCCCGCCACCGGAGGTCAAGACTTCACCCTGTCAGGTGCACGCGGCAAACATCTGGTTATTTATTTCTACCCCAAGGACAACACGCCCGGCTGCACCACTCAGGCGCAGCAGTTCCGCGACTTGTATGAAAAGTTTAAGCAAGCCGGTTGTGAAATCGTTGGTATCTCACGGGACAGCATCAAATCACACGAAAACTTCAAGGCCAAATTCACGCTGCCGTTCGAGCTGCTTTCTGATGCGGACGAAGTCGCATGCGAGTTGTTCGATGTGATTAAGCTGAAGAATATGTATGGCAAACAGGTGCGCGGTATCGAGCGAAGCACTTTTGTTTTCGACAAGGATGGCGCGCTTTGCCATGAATGGCGGAAGCTGAAGGCGGATGGTCATGCACAGGAAGTGCTGGATTTCATCAAGACACTCAATTAATCAACTCATTCATTTTAAGGAACGTAATGCCGCCTCGCTCACAAAAAACAACTGCTGAACCTGAGAATAAAGATAATGCAACAAAGTTGTTTGTGTTGGACACAAATGTTCTTTTGCACGACCCCACCAGTCTGTTCCGTTTTGAAGAAAACGACATTTGTCTGCCGATGTTCGTGCTGGAGGAATTAGATAATAAGAAAAAGGGCATGACCGAAGTCGCCAGAAATGCCCGGCAAGCCAGTCGATGGCTAGACGGTATTGTCAGCGATGCGCCGCATAACATCGAAGCGGGCATCAAACTGGAATCAGCATCGCACAAAAACTGTACAGGCCGCTTGTATCTCCAGACCAGTTTTGTGAAACACGAACTACCGCAAAATCTTGAGCTGGGTAAAGCGGACAATGCGATCCTCGGTGTGGTCATCGGCTTGCAGGAAGAGCAGCCGGCACGCCCGGTTATCCTAGTCAGTAAAGATATCAATATGCGCATCAAAGCCCGTGCTTTGGGCTTGGAAGCGCAGGATTACTTTAATGACAAGGTGCTGGAAGATAGTGATCTGCTCTATAACGGCATACTGCCTTTGCCGGAAGATTTCTGGGAGCAGCATGGCAAAGATATGAAATCCTGGCAGGAGGATGGGTATACTTTTTATGAGCTTCATGGCCCGTTATGCGGAGCGTTTTTCATCAATCAGTTTGTCTATCTGGAATCCGAGGCCAACCCTTTCTACGCGGTGGTACTTGAGCAGGATGAGAACAGAGCTTTGCTGCGCACCCTTACTGACTACACCCATTCCAAAAACAATGTATGGGGCATCACCGCACGTAACCGTGAGCAGAATTTTGTGATGAACCTGCTATTGAATCCAGAGATTGATTTCATTACCTTGCTGGGGCAAGCCGGAACGGGGAAGACCCTGCTGACACTGGCAGCCGGCTTGTTGCAATCACTGGAAAGCAAATTGTACTCAGAGATCATTATCACCAGAGTGACCGTCCCTGTCGGTGAAGACATTGGTTTTTTACCGGGCACGGAAGAAGAGAAAATGACGCCCTGGATGGGTGCGCTGGAAGATAATCTGGATGTATTGAACAAAGATGATGACGAAGGTGGTGAATGGGGACGTGCCGCGACCCGTGACTTGATTCGTTCACGCATCAAGGTCAAATCACTGAATTTCATGCGCGGCAGGACGTTCATGAATAAATATGTGATTATCGACGAGGCACAGAACCTGACGCCCAAGCAGATGAAAACGCTGATTACGCGTGCCGGACCAGGCACCAAAGTCGTGTGCATGGGAAACATCGCACAGATCGATACACCCTATCTCACCGAGGGTAGCTCAGGGCTGACATATGTTGTAGATCGCTTCAAAGGGTGGGAACATGGCGGCCATGTCACGCTAATGAGAGGAGAACGCTCAAGACTTGCTGACTTTGCAGGCGAGGTGCTTTGATAAATTATGAGTAATCCAATCAATAAAACTGATGAAGAGTGGCGTGGCGAGCTGACGGAGGAGCAATACCGGGTGTGCCGTCAATGCGGTACAGAGCCGGCATTTACCGGTGAGTATTGGGATTGCCACGATGCGGGTGTTTATCAGTGCGCTTGTTGCGGAGATGATCTTTTTGATTCATCCACCAAGTTCGATTCAGGTACCGGCTGGCCGAGTTATTGGCAACCGATCAAGCCTGACAATATTCTGGAGCGTGTAGACAATAGCCACGGCATGTCACGCACCGAGGTCAATTGCAAAAAATGTGGCGCACATTTGGGGCATGTTTTTCCGGATGGCCCTGCGCCGACAGGATTACGCTATTGCATCAATTCAGCATCGCTCAAGTTAGATAAAAAGTAAGATGGGATATGATGACGAACTCGCCACGCGCTTGCGCAAATTATTTGCTGCCAATCTAGACATCAGCGAAAAGAAGATGTTTGGCGGCTTAGCCTTTATGTGTCGTGGATACATGTTTGTCGGCATTAACGAGGGGGATTTGATGGCGCGTATCGGGCCAGTCAATTATCCCGAAGCTTTAAAGTTACCTCATGTCCGCGAAATGGATTTCACCGGAAAACCGATGAAAGGCTATGTATATGTTGCTCCTGAAGGCTTAGCCGATTCAAAAGATTTGGATAAATGGGCTAACATGTGCCTTGCGTTTATCGACACCCTACCCCCTAAAAAGTAACCACCTCAACAATAACCACAATGAAACTATTATTCGACCTATTCCCTGTCATTCTTTTCTTTGCCGCATTTAAACTCCAAGGCATCTATGTCGCGACGGCGGTTGCCATTGGCGCTACGGTTTTGCAGATTGCATGGGTGAAATTCAAACACGGCAAAGTGGATACCATGTTGTGGGTAAGTTTTGGCATCATCGCTGTGTTCGGCGGCGCAACGCTGTTGTTGCATGACGAGACCTTCATCAAATGGAAGCCCACTGTGCTTTATTGGTTGTTTTCCGCCATTCTACTGGTATCGAATGTCGTGTTTAAAAAGAACCTGATGCGTTCATTGCTGCATGAAAAAATTGCGTTACCACTGCATGCATGGCATCGACTCAATCTGAGCTGGAGCTTGTTTTTTGCCCTGCTAGGCTTCATCAATCTATATGTGGCATTCAATTATTCGACCGATAGCTGGGTGAACTTCAAACTATTCGGCTTTACCGGACTGATGCTGGCTTTCATCCTGGCGCAAGGAGTATGGCTATCGAAATATGTAGATGAAAAGAAGGAGAGTAACTAATGTGGTACACCATCATCGGGCAAGACACCCCAAATAGCCTGGAAAAGCGTAAGTCTGTACGCACGGCGCATATAGCGCGTTTACAAGCGTTGCAGGATAGCGGAAGGTTGTTGCTGGCTGGCCCCTTCCCTGCTGTGGATTGCGCTGACCCCGGTACTGCCGGATTCACTGGTAGCCTGATCGTCGCTGAATTTGATTCTCTGGAAGATGCCAAAGTCTGGGCGCAAGCTGACCCTTATGTGGCAGCAGATGTTTATGCGCAAGTTGAGGTAAAACCATTCCGAAAAGTCTTCCCTGCATGAGTACCGCCGATGCGCATACCGATAAAGACGATCGAATCGCCCGGATGACGGCCCTGCTGGAAGCGCTAGCGCCCCGGAGCATCGAAATCATTGATGACAGCCATCTACATGCAGGCCATGCCGGCGCACGTGACGGTGGCGGACATTATCGTCTGAATATCGTTTCAGCTCAGTTTGCCGGCAAGTCAACTGTAGCACGACACCGTATGGTATATTCCGCGCTCGCGGATATGATGAAAAATGACATACACGCGTTAAATATTTCGGCGAGTGTGCCGGAGTAAAATGCTGGAATAAATTTTGTTTAATCGAACCACTGTTTAATCAAACTACTTTGTAGAGGAACCAAATGCTGAAACTATTGAATATTCCAACACTGGCTATATTGGGTACGATATTCGCCACATCTGTTTGGGCAGATGACAAAACTGTCGCGACAGTCAACGGCGTTGCGATCCCTCAAGAACGAGCCGAACTCATGGCCAAAGCTGCCGTAGCTCAAGGCCAGGAAGACACCCCTCAGTTACGTGCTGCGATTCGTGATGAACTGATCAAGCTTGAGTTACTGGTGCAAGCAGCCCGGAAAGATAAACTCGACAAAAGTCCTGAGGTCATTCAACAAATCGAGCAAGCTCGACTATCGGTTCTGGGTACTGCATATTTACAAAAATATGCGCAGAAAAATCAAGTTACCGAAGACCAGTTAAAGCAGGAATACGACAAGATTAAAGCCAGCCCAGCGCGTAGCGAATTTGAGGTGAGGCATATTCTGGTCGCAACTGAAGATGAGGCCAAAAGCATTATCAAAGAACTAGGTGAAAAGGGGAAATTCGAGGAAATCGCTAAAGAGAAATCTCAGGATGCAGGGTCAGCAGCACGAGGCGGCTCTTTAGGTTGGACCATGCCGAATAGTCTTGTGCCATCGTTCGCAGCAGCGATGGTTGCATTGAAAAAGGGCGAAATCAGTAAGGTGCCGGTACAGTCACAATTTGGTTGGCATGTTATCAAGTTGGACGATGTCAGGGATATAGAAATCCCACCCTACGAAGAGCTGAAACCGCAAATCATTCAACGCGTGCAGCAACAGCTGTTGCAGGCACTGTTTAGCGATTTACGCAGCAAAGCTGAAATAAAGTAACGCTAAACCTTAGTTTCATTAGCTTGAACACAGAAAAGGACACAATGATTGTGTCCTTTTTTGCGTTAGATTTTTGCCTTTTTTGCGTTAGATTTTTGCCTTTTTTGCGTTAGATTTTTGACACTTTTTCGTCAAATTTGGACAATATTTTGACTGTTTTTTCTCACAAGCTGGAAATTTAATTAACTTTAAATCGTATCTGCATGATTTATTGAGGAATCATGCAATAAAAAAGTGTTGGCATAGTCTGTGCATATGTTATAGTTATGCAACTGCAACTACAACGTGCCCCAAACGACACATCAAACAATTTAGCTTTGGCAAATATTTTCAATTCCAAGCTTTACCTGTTACGCATCTCTTTTCTGAGCACATGCTTAGTCTTCTTCCCCCTAAATTCCTGGGCCGCAGGCACGACTGCCGGTTTTACCGTCACCAACTCCGCCACTTTGAGCTACAGCATCGGCGCAACTGCTGAGCCTCCCATCACCAGTTTGCCAGCAACTTTTCAGGTTGATGAAATCATTCAACCAGTGCTGACGTGGCAGGATGCATCTGCGGTATCCGTGAATACACCAAGCATCAACGCAGCGCTGACTTTCTTGCTGACTAACGCCGGTAACGGACAAGAGGCTTCCGGGCTGCTTGCACCAGTAACTCAAGCTTGATCAGTTCATCACGAATCGCAGCACGTAACTGAGGGGTGTCTTCCTGGCCTTGAGCTACGGCAGCTTTGGCCATGAGTTCGGCTCGTTCTTGAGGGATCGCAACGCCGTTGACTGTCGCGACAGTTTTGTCATCTGCCCAAACAGATGTGGCGAATATCGTACCCAATATAGCCAGTGTTGGAATATTCAATAGTTTCAGCATTCGGTCTGGCTCGCACTAACGGCCCGCTTCCATTGCCCGCCGGAAACTACACACCGCTGGATGGCACGGTCGGCTCGATTTATCTGGAGAACAATTTACAAACAGGCTTCCAGGCCAGTGGCCCCAATGCGGATACTGCCTATGTGGCCGGTGTTAATGATCCTGATCTTGCACCGGATGCTGGCCAAACAATTTATGTGATCAGCGATACCCCAACTGTTGCCGATAACTCACAAGGCGAAGTGCTTTTGACAGCAGCCTCTCTTACGGCTGGCGCAGCAGGCGCATTGCCGGGAACCGGGCTGGCCGGACTGGGACAAGGTGGTAGCTTTGCAGTGGTTGGCGGCAACAACGCACAGAGCAGCAATACCGGAAGCTACATTGCCAGCGGCCTGACGCTGGTAGTGGTTAAAACCGTACTCGGCACAGTTGATCCAAATGGAGGCACAGTCGTCATGCCAGGCGCAGTGATGACCTACCAGATCACTGCGACCCTGACTGGCACCGGCACGGCGGCTAATCTGGTACTCACCGATCCGTTACCTACCGAAACCACCTATGTGCCCGCCAGCATTACCGTTAACGGTACCTCAAGGACCGATGCAGCCGATGCCGATAATGCACAATTTCTTGCTAACACAATTTCGGTTTCGCTCGGGGATGTTGCCTCCCCGGCAGTTGTCACCGTCACATTTCGCGCAACGATCAATTGAACAAGGAGGCCGATATGAAAATTTCCAAATTGTTGCTCACCACCCTGCTGATTACAGCGATGTCCGGCATCTCTTTGAGCGCCCATGCTGCCGATGCGATCAAAGTCACCAGCATTGCTCAGACAGAAACTGAGGTCGTCGGCAAAAACGGAAAAAAAACGAAGGTACTTACGCCAGTCGAAAAAGCGGTGCCGGGCAGTGAAGTGGTTTTCACCACCACCTTTGAGAACATGCTAGACAAAGCCGCCAACGACATCTCCATCAACAATGCTATTCCTGACGGCACAACATACAAGGCTGGCAGCGCCTTCGGTAAAGATTGCGAGATTCTGTTCTCTGTTGATGGCAACTTTTTCGGATTTGCCGAAGAAATAAAGATCAAGGGTGAAGATGGCAAAGAGCGAATGGCGCTACCCAAGGAATATACCCATATACGTTGGAATTACAAAGTCCCGCTGGCAGCAGGAAAGTCCAGCCAAGTTGGTTTTCGCGCACTGATTAAATAAGCAATATCAAACAACAACCCTTTAAAAAATGACATCTAGGAGCAAATCATGAACATACATTTTTCGAGTTACCCCGGTCATTACGTAATGCCCGAACCGATGACGGATCCACCCTGGGTCCGTTCACCGTTTTTTGAGCGGGGATTTCACATCGGTTCAGGCCCGCCATAAATAACGTAGTTTTAGCATCTGAAGTTGCAGTATGTATTTAATTTTAAGTAGCATTTTAAGGAGAACCAAAATGAGAAACATAATTAAAGCAAGTAGCGCCACCAAGCTTGCCACGCTGTTGATCGGCGCGGCGATGCTTGGTTTAGGCTCGCAAGGGGCGTGGGCGCAAGCCGGTGACGTCATTAGCAACTTGGCAAAGATCAGCTATTCGGTCGGTGCCATTGCACAACAGGAAATCTGCTCCTCGCCAACAGGTAACGGTACCGGTAACGGCGGCACGACCGGTACAACTTGTACCGATGGTGTTAATGGTGCGGGTAACAGCAGCTTTGTAGTTGATAACAGAGTTGATGTCCTCGTAGCGGGTGGTGTTGTCACACCTGCCACGCCAGGTCAAACTGGTGTACTCACACCGTTCACGGTTACCAACAATGGTAACTCTACCCTTGACTTCAGCCTGGTCGCTGCCAATGCTGCAACAGCTTTGGCCTATGACGTCAACGGTACTGCCGTCAACGACAACTTCAATCCAGTTGCTGCGTTGACCATTTATTCTGACGGTGGCGTGCTCGGTATCATTGATGGTACTGATGCCATTATCACCTCAATCGCAAATCTGGCAGCCGGTGCCACTCAGAATATCTTGGTGCAGACTGACATACCCGCTGGTCAGGTAAATGGTGATGCAGCAGTGGTGAGCCTACAAGCAACCGCTGTCTGGCCAACTCCGTTGATTCCAGCTGAGTCTTCAGCAGCTGCCGTTGCAGGTGCTAACGTGGCTGCCACGGGTGGTGCTGATACTGCTGGCGTTGATGTGGTACTGGCAGATGCTGCGGGTGGTACGACTGGCCTTCCAGCTGACCTGGCTTCTGATGGCGTTCATTCTAACTACGGCGCATTCGACGTTTCTGCCGCTATATTGAGTGTTCAAAAAGTTGCCACACTGCTATGTGATCCGTTCAACGGTGCTACCAATCCGAAGAACATCCCCGGTGCGGCTATCCAGTATGCGATCACCATCACTAATGCAGCAGGTGGTGCAGCAGCTACCTTGTCACAAGTGACCGATACACTGGTTGCAGCATTGGCCTTTAATACCGACCTGATCAGTGGTGTAGGTGCTGGCGCTAATTGTGTCACCGGTACAGGCTCATTGTCAGCATCCGGCTTTGGTGCGGTCAGTGGTGCTGGTGTTACTACCAGCTATGCTGCACCAGGTTTGGCAGGCGAAGCAGTCACAGCAGGTGCAACACATGCTGCTGGTCTGGTGACCATTAACTTTGCCACACTGGCCAGCCCAGCGTATAGCTTGGTTGGTGCATCACTACCGGCCAATAGCTTTGTCACGGTGTATTTCAACGCGTTCGTGCAATAACTGACGATCGTTTACCGTGATTGATTGTTTAACAATCAGCGCATCATTACGCCGCACGATTCGTCGTGCGGGTTGTGATGTTTTGGGCAGGTTGGCCGCAAGGCCAGCCCGCCTTTTGCTGCGCATTTCCCGTGCGCAGCAAAAGGCGTTCGCTTTTGCAACGTTGGCATTGATGAGTACAGCAGCATTTTCTGCTACGCCGCCGAACACGCCTATTAGCAATACCGCGACGGCTACCTACCAGATTGGACCTGTCGTTTCCCCGACCACCATCATCAACAACAGCACTGTTGTTACAAACACAGCTTCATGTATCGCCGTCGGGGTTGATATTGAGTTGCTGCAATTTATTCCTGCCTCACGCGCCGCACAAGCACCGTTGGCGGTGACTGAAAGTGTTCAGCCCGCAATGTATTCGACCAGTGGACTCACTGCCGGCCCATTTAACGCACTGACCAACCCTACTCTGCTTGGCGATGCGACGCCGACAGCCTTACCGGCAAATCTGTTACTTTCGCCAGTAAATGACGCATCGGGTAACCCGCTTTCAGCTTATTCTCGTAACGAACCAATCTTTGTGCGTGTCGTCAGTTTCGATGCCAATCTGAACCCTGCCATCGCTGACACCTTAGTGGTCAACCTAAGCACCGTCACTGGTGGCGATAGTGAATTGGTCCAACTCACCGAGACCGGGCCATCTACCGGTGTCTTTATTGCTGCCGTGCCAACCATCTTTGCAACACTAGGTTCTGCCCCCACACTGAACGATGGTCAGATCACCATCTCGGCGCATAACGAAACCATCACCGGCATTTATAACCATACGGATTGCACAAGCGCCACGAACATCGCCAGCTCAAGTAGCGGTTTGATTGATCCGTATGGCATCGTGTTCGACTCCAGCACCGGTGCCCCGATTACGGGTGCTACTGTTACGTTGGTTAACACCTTTACTAATCTTCCGGCTGCTGTGTTCTGCGATGATGGCGTTACCGCTTTGCCACAACCTGTTACGACCGGCTCAGCAACCATATGTGACCCGGTCATGGTTGCAGGTGGTTTCCGCTTCCCGCAGGTTGCGGCAGGCAGCTACCACATCACGGTCACACCACCGACTGGATATTCATTCCCGTCTGCGACGCCTGCTGCCAGTCTGCCTGCGCTGGTTGGTACACCAGCTTCAGCACCGGCTATCGTCGGCAACCCCGGTATCACGCCGGGAGGTTCTTACGGCGGCACATTTACACTATGGGGCCCGGCGCTTAAAGTGGATATCCCGGTCGATGCGGGTAGCAACGCCATGACCATCAGCAAGACATCCGGGAAAACCGTCGTCAGCACTGGAGACTTTGTTCCCTACACATTATCAATCACCAACAACAGTGCAACATTACCTGTGATCGCAGGGACGGTTGCCGATCAACTTCCACAAGGTTTCCGTTACCAAAGCGGATCTGTCCGTGTAGATGGTGCCAGCACAGCTGATCCGGTGATTTCCGGCGACGGTCGTACCCTCACCTTTAGTGTAAATATCGCCACTGCATCAACGACTGCTATTGAATATGTACTAGAAGTCACCCCAGCTGCTAAAACCGGTAACGCCGAAAACATTGCTGCGGCCACCGGCATATCAACATCTAATACTGCCCGCGCAAGTGTATATGTACGTGAAGACCTGTATCGCAATAAGAGCATCTTAATCGGTCGCGTAGTCGATGGTTCATGCGATGACAAAGTAGACAATGATAAGAACGGACTGAAAAATGCACGTATCGTGCTCGAAGACGGCACCTATATTCTGAGTGATGAGGAAGGCCGCTGGCACATCGACAACCTGAACCCCGGCACACATGTTGTTCAGCTGGATTTGGATTCGCTACCCAAGGATTACGAAGTTGTCTCATGCGAGCAAAACAGCCGTTTTGCCGGACGCAGTTATTCCCGGTTTGTCAACCTGCAACCCGGCAGCCTATGGCGTGCTGATTTCCATGTGCGGAAGAAAGCACCTATTGCACCACGAATCTCACAAACGTTAAGTGCACAACAGAATGGCGATACGACAGTCGTTTCATTGCTGCTGGATAGCGCAACAGAGGTGACAGCTTATTCGGCTACGGTAATGTTGCCGGAGTTTTCCAGTTTCGTTCCAGGCTCTGTGAAATTGAATGGCGAAGCGATCGCTGACCCCTATTACACTGACGGTACATTAATTATCCGTAGTAAAGCGCACTCTGCCAGTTGGCAAGACCAATATACATTTGACGTTGAACATTTGAGCCGTAAAGCATCCTTCAAATCGCTGGTTCGCTTTACACCACCGGGACGTGCTGCTCAAAACATCCCTATTGCGTCGATCACACTGACCAACCATGCACCTGAAACGACAACTGTTTCTGCAAATGTAAAAGTAGAGCCAGCTGATCTGCGATCTGCAAAGACACCTCAGGATGACGATCCAACACAACTTTTGGAAAAGCTGCCATACGATGCTGCATGGCTGAATCAAGCTCAGCCCGGAGATGAATGGTTACATCCTCAAGAAGACTTCAGCCCTAACCTGCCAGTTATGTCTGTTGCCATCAAGCACAACCCTGCTCACCAGTTGGCGCTGACGGTAAACGGTGAGGCTGTTAACCCGCTTAACTTTGATGGCCGTAAAATGAATGCCACAAAGAGTATCGCACTCAGCAGTTGGCGCGGTGTTCAACTTGTCCCCGGCGGCAACGAAGTTATGCTGGTGATTAACGACAAGGATGGCAACGAAATCAGTCGGAACACGCGTACCATTCATTTTGCAACGACACCTGACCATGTTGAATTCGTACCTGAGCTGTCCCGACTCATTGCAGACGGTAAGAATCGTCCTGTGATTGCCATACGCTTCCTAGATAAGGATGGCGCACCCGTCCGTCGCGGCATCAACGGCGAGTACATGTTGAACGAGCCCTATCGTGCATACGAGAAGCATGAAGGTATAGAGCGTGAGCCTTTAACCGGGCGTATTGGCGGTAATGCACGCTATGAGATCAAGACAGATGGTCTGGCAATGATCGAACTGGAGCCCACCACTCACAGTGGCGAAGCGGTGCTCAATTTCCAATTTAGTGACAAACGCCAACAAGAGGTACGTGCATGGCTGGAAGCCGGGCAACGTGACTGGATACTGGTTGGTTTCGGTGAAGGCACAATCGGTCAAAAAACCTTGTCAGGTAATATTCAGGCACTCAAAGATGCGAATGCGGATCAAGAATTATTCGAGGAAGACCGTCTAGCGTTCTACGCCAAGGGCAGCATCAGGGGTGATTACCTGCTAACCATTGCATACGATACGAACAAACAGACTGATGGAAACCTGCTCAAGCAAGCTGTCGATCCTACTCAGTATTACACGCTGTATGCTGATGCCACGCAGGCAAATTATGATACGGCAAGCTCCGGAAAACTATATGTAAAGTTGGAGCGTAGCCAGTTCTATGCAATGTTTGGTGACTACGATACTGGATTGACTGTCACTGAGCTGTCTCGCTATAGCCGAACATTGAATGGCGTCAAGAGCGAGTACAAGGGTAAAACATTCGGCTATAACGCCTTTGCCACCCTAACCGATCAGGCTTATGTCAAAGATGAAATCCCCGGAAACGGCACCTCCGGCGTATACAAGCTTTCTCGTGGCAATCTGGTAGTCAACTCCGACAAGATACGCATAGAAACCCGTGACCGTTTCCAATCACAGAATATTGTCAGCGAGCAAAGCCTGACCCGTTATCTGGATTACGACATTGACTATCAAAACGGCACACTGACGTTCCGCGAGCCAGTTAATGTTCGTGACGGCAGCTTTAATCCTATCTACATCGTTGCTGAATTTGAATCTGCGGATGCCTCAGACGAAAAAGCCACTTACGGTGGTCGTGGCAGCTTCAAGCCGATAGAAGACATTGAGCTTGGTGTCACTGTGGTGCATGAAGGCACAGTGGGCGCCAGCGGTGACCTGAAAGGAGTGGATGCAACTTACCAGGTAAGCGACAACACAGAAGTCCGTGCTGAGATGGCAGCAACAGACCGTGACCTTGCCAATGTACCCGTCAGCGGCAATGCCTGGTTAGGTGAAGTGATGCATCATGAAGAAAAGTGGGATGCGAAAATCTACCTGAGTGAACAAGAAGGCGCATTCGGTATGGGGCAACAAGCCGCCTCTGAAAACGCCACCCGTAAGATTGGTATTGATGGGCGTTATAAATTATCCGATTCAACAGAATTGAAAGCGCAGGCATACCAGCAACAGAATCTGACCAACAGCACAGAAAACCGCTTGACTGAAGGTCGAGTAGACACCCGCCTGGGTAGTGACTTGAATGCCTACTACGGTGCACGTATCGCTCAAGATGTGACAACTACCGGTAGCACTGCACAAAGTAATCAACTATTGGGTGGTGCTTCTTACTCCATGCTTGAAAATCGCTTATCCGTGCACGGTGATGCTGAGGTCAGCAGTGGTTCTGCCGAGAGCAGCATGATGCCGAACAGATTGGTCTTGGGAAGTGACTACAAATTAACCGAGCAGAGCAAGCTGTTTGCCGAGCAGGAATTTGCTCGCGGTGAGAATATCGAAGCAAACACCACCCGGGTTGGTATCCGCACGCAGCCTTGGACTGGCAACGAGATGTCTGCTTCTGTCGGCAGCAATTACAACAAGGATGCCGAGCGCATCTATTCCAATCTGGGTATGGTTCAGCGTTGGCAAATCAATGAGCACTGGCAGACCAATTTCAGCATCGATCGTAGCCAGACCATGCACAATACTGCCACACCGCTCAATCTGAATACGCCGTTGCCATCCGGCTCAGGTGGTATCGCACAACTACCAGCAGCGTCCGGTGATTACACTGCCTCTGCTTTCAGCCTGGCATACCATGACAAAGTATGGAGCAGTGACGGTCGAATTGAATTCCGCGATTCCAGCATCGACAAGCAACGCAACCTTCAATTCGGATTGCAGCGCCAGTTGGATCGTGGTCGTGTACTTGCTGCTGGCTACACCCTCCGTCATGCAGACAGTACCATCAGCAAGAAACGAAATACCAACCTGCGCTTCTCATATGCACATCGTCCAAATGACAGCCAGTGGGTATGGTTCGACCGTATCGACTACATCACCGAATACAACGAAACTGGAACTTCATCGCTCAATGGCGAAAAAGTGGTGAACAATCTGCACGCGAATTACATGCCTAGCCGCAAAACACAGATATCAATGCAATACGGCGCAAAGTATGTGCTGGATACGATCAATAATGCCGACTACAAAGGCTACACAGACCTCGTTGGTGCGGAAGTCAGACATGACCTGACCCGGCGTTGGGATATCGGTGCTTTCGCTTCTATGATGCGTTCGGTCAATGCCGGCGTGACCAACTACGGAATCGGCGGCTCTATCGGATACAAGGTGGTGGATAATATGTGGGTGTCGGCAGGCTATAACCTGCGCGGCATGGACGACCGTGACTTCAGTTCGGCTTCCTATCGCGCTCAAGGGCCATATGTCACATTACGTATGAAAATTGACCAAGATACTTTTGGATTGAACCAAGGTGGCGAAAAGATTCGTCCGATGAACCCTGAGTAATGAAGAAATGATGGTGCACGTTATTAATAAGCGATTTGTGTTGTTCTTGTTGGGTTTGATGACGGTACTTGTCACACTATCCTTCGACGCACAGGCCGCCCCTCGTCCGTTCGCCGTACGTTACAGTACCAATGTCAATGGTAATCTGGCTCAAACTGGCAACACCGTGATGGTCTGCACGCCCTGCGGCGCGACCAACATCAGCAGCACAATGCTGGATTTCGACGGGGATACAGATCTATCCACATTCAACTCAAGTAGTGCCGACCTGACGATACCTTCCGGCTCAACTATCTTATGGGCAGGCCTGTACTGGGGCTCTCGTTCTGTTTCGCCTTCTATTGGGCAAGTGCTATTCAAAAGACCCGGAGCATTCGGTTACGCTGTGGTCAACGCCAGCCAGCTAGATACAGCAGTAGGCGGGCAAGCTAATGAATACGGCGGGTATGCCGATGTCACCAGCATAGTCAGTGCCGGAGGAAGTGGCACCTACTGGGTTGGAAATGTGCAGACAACTTCACCGAGTAATGTTTGGGGTGGTTGGAGCCTGATCGTTGCCTACGAAAATAGCAGCGAGCCGCTCAACAATATTACCGTATTCGACGGATACCAGATCATCAGGAATGCAACCGGTATCACGATGAATATGAGCGGCTTCCTGACACCACTATCCGGTCCTGTTGTCACCAGGATAGGTTTGGTCGGCTGGGATGGTGACGATGGTGTACTCGGCGGTGGCGGCTATACAGGAGATGCTTTCCGCGTCAATGGCATACCGTTGTTCGATAGCTGCAATCCGACAACAAACGACTTTTTCAATTCTACGATATGTAATCTGGGTATTCCCAACGAGGCAAGATTCCCCAATACCGCCTCTTATCCGACGGGAATGTTCAACACCATGGGAACCGATGTTGATCTGGTACAAATAGCCTCGGGCATCATACTGAATGGTGCCACCAGTGCCAGTCTGCAGTTCACCACCAACGGTGAATTATTCAGTGCACATGCTGCAGCCTTCGTGACTAATCTGTATGTGCCCATCGTAACCCCGAACGTGGTCAAAACAGTGGTCGACTTGGATGGCGGTGATCTCCTGATAGGCGATACGATGCGCTATACCATTTCCATGACGAATTCCGGGCAGGATACTGCCACGAATGTCATCGTAAACGACCCCATACCAGCATTCACAACCTATGTTCCCAATTCACTGCAAGTTGTCAATGGTCCCAATACTGGCGCGAAGTCAGATATAGCGGGGGATGATCAAGCCGAATATATTGCCACGGGAATCCCTCGGGTCGTATTCCGTATCGGAACGGGTGCTGACGCAGTCAATGGCGGTAATTTACCGTTTTATACCCCGCCGCCCGTACAGACTTCGATCTCCTTTGATGTCACGGTCGATAGCGGCATTCCCACTGGCACGCTTATTAGTAACTCGGCGGAAATTTCATACAGCGGACAAACACTGCCCGGTAACTCTTACTCCACATCCAGTTCGGCTGCGACGGCCAATGTGCTCGCCCCTGCCACGATCAACAAAACGTTCAGTCCGAGCACAATAGATGTCAACCAAGTATCGCAGTTACAAATCACGGTTGCTAATGCCGCGACTAATCCGGCGGCGATCAACGGTGTTACCTTTACCGACAATTATCCGCCCGGCTTAATCAATGCGACACCTGCTAACGCTGCAATCACATGTACGCCCGGCTCCACACCCGGCGCGCTGACTGGTGGTGTCGCCGGCGGTAACGCTATCGGCATGAGTCCGGGTGCTAACCTGGCTGTAGGTGGCAGTTGCACTGTCACCGTAGACGTGACTTCCAGCATTGCCGGAAACTACACCAACACCACCAGTGGTGCTGGCTCTATCAATGCCGGAACCGGCGCCCCAGCCTCCACCGTTCTATCGGTGGGTAAACCATCAATCAGCAAGACATTCGTCGGCAACCCGATCCTGGCTGGCAATAACTCGCGATTGACCTTGACCATCACAAATAGCTTGGCAGCTAATCTTACTGGCGTTGCCTTTACCGACAGCTACCCTGCGGGATTGGTGAATGCGACGGTGCCGAACACAGCGACCACATGCGGAGGCACTGTGACTGCCGCAGCTGGGGGTAATTCATTATCACTTGCCGGTGGTAATGTTGCATCACTTAGCAACTGTACGGTCAGCGTCGATGTAAGCAGCAACACAGCAGGAATTTATGCCAATGCCAGTGGTGGTGTGTCTTCCATTGAGTCAGGCGCAGCCGGAAATGGCAGCAATACCGCCAACCTGACTGTGGTTGGCCCGCCTCAGGCCGTCAAGAGCTTCAGCCCTGCCTCTGTCGGGGTCGGCCTTGATGCAGAGTTACGCATCACGATCAGTAATCCGAACACCACCACCGCACTGACAGGTATCAGTTTTACCGACACCTATCCTGCCAATCTGTTGAACAGTCTGATCCCGAATGCAACACTGGATTGCACGCCGGGATCATCGGCAGTTCGAACGGGTGGCACGGCTGGCTCAAGCACGATAGGCATGAGTACTGGCAGTCTGGCACCGAGTGGCAGTTGTTGGGTGACTGTTAACGTCAACAGTGCAGTCGCAGGCGCTTATTTAAACGATACCGGAACCATCACCTCCGCGAACGGGGGCACGGGTGCTGCAGCAAACGCGACACTGACTGTCAGTAATCTGGTTTCACCTAGTGTGAGCAAAGCTTTTGCACCCGCCAGCATCGTTCAGAACGGAACATCCGTACTGACCATCACCCTGAACAATGCTAACGGTGTGCCGGTCACGGGTGCAGCCATCATTGATAGTTATCCGGTCAACATCGTCAATGCAGCCCTACCCGCAGCAGCGACAACCTGTGCAGGGGGTGTCGTTACCGCTGTCGCCGGTGCGGGATCGGTCGCACTCACTGGCGGAACGATACCCGCAGGTGGAAACTGTACTGTGACCGTAACCGTGACCGGCAGTGTGCCGGGAAGTTATAACAACAACTTACCGATCGGCGCACTCAGTACGACTAATGCAGGTTCAAGCGCGCTAAGTGCATCAGCAATTCTGGATGTTGTGGCGTCGCCTGTCATCAGCAAAACTTTTACGCCAGATACCGTTGCGGTCAATTCCAACTCACTATTGACCATCACCGTGAGTAATCCGAACACGGTAACAGCGCTGACGGGCGTTGCGTTCACGGACACTTATCCGCCGAATGTCACCAATAACGGCGGTGTTGTCAGCAGCAACTGTACCGCCGGTGGTACGGTCGGTACGGTTACCGGTGTAAACGGTGGTAACAGCCTGTCCCGTTCCGGCACCACAATAGCCCCCAACGGCAGTTGCACCATCACGATCAACGTACGGGCAAACGCCGCAGGAACCTATCTCAACACCACAGGGCCCGTCACCTCAACAAACGGTGGTGCGGGCATTGCCGCAAGTGCAACACTTTCGGTAGGTCAACCCGGCATCAGCAAAGTATTTGCACCGACTATCATCAACACCAATGGCACTTCGCTGTTGACCATCACGCTGACCAACCCAACCCCGGCAGCCATGACACTTGCAGCGTTCACTGATACCTACCCTGCAGGAATGACCAATGCCACCGTTCCCGCTGGAGCGACAACTTGTGCGTTGGGTACGGTTACTGCCCTGCCTGGTGGTCCTTCGGTCGCACTGTCAGGCGGCACGATACCCGCTAATGGCACTTGTACTGTCACGGTGACAGTACAAGCCAACGGCACGGTGACTAACACTATCCCTGCCGGTGGAATGACCGTCAGCGGTCCTGCCAGCAATGCCACACCCGCTTCTGCCTCACTGACCGTCAATCCGGCGCCGATTGCCAGCAAGAGTTTCTCCCCTGCTTCCATCGCCAAGAACGGAACAAGTACGCTGACCGTAACGGTACAAAACAATAATAATGTTGCGATGACAGGTGTCGCGTTTACAGATACCTATCCCGCAGGATTGGTCAATACTGGCACACCGACGGTGACCGCCACGCCGGCCTCCTGTACATTTACAACGCTAACTGCCGCAGCCGGTGGCAACACCTTAGCTCTGACGGGGGGCACGATTCCGCTTAACAGTGCTTGTAACTATACTGTTCAGGTCACTAGCCCCACCGAAGGTAATTACCTGAACGACACCGGTGCTGTCAGCTCTGTCAATTTCGGCATCGGTGCGGCTGCAACCAGCACTCTGACTGTGACACCTTCTGCACCGACCATAACCAAGTCATTCAGCCCCGCCGCAATCACCGCTGGTGCGACTTCGGTCATGAGCATCGCCATCACTAATCCGAATCTTGCCGCAGCGATCACGGGTGCAGCTTTGAATGACCTTTACCCGGCCGGTATGACCAATACCAACTTTGCCAACCCTTCATTTAATTGTGCGGGCGCAGTGGTTGCATCAAACAACGGCAACTCGGTGCAGTTATCAAGTGCGACGATACCTGCCAACAGCACCTGTACACTGACAGTCAATGTCACCTCGGCGTTGGGTGGTGATTACACCAACAATACCGGGGCGGTAACGACCACCAACACCACCGATGGCCTTTCTGCAGCGGGTGTATTGTCGGTAGTCGGGCCACCCAATGTGGCTAAGGCTTTTGCACCCGCCACCATCGCACCCGGTGCCACCAGTGTATTGACCATTACACTGACCAATCCTAATTTAACAACCCCGTTGACCGGCATTAATTTCACTGACACTTATCCGGTAGACATCACCAATTCTGCGGCACCATCCGTAGCAACGACCTGTGGAGGTGTAGCGACTGCAACTCCGGCTGGCGCGGACGTGACATTGACAGGCGGCACTATCGCCGCCGGGGGTAGCTGCAGCGTGACAGTCAATGTAACGGCTACGGTATTAGGGGCTCACACCAACACCATTCCGATCGGTGGTGTTTCAAGCAGTGCCGGAAACACCGTAACGTCAGCATCCGCAATCCTGACGGTCACTAACTTGCCAACACCGACAGTCACCAAGACCTTTACGCCTAGTGCGCAAACCATCAACCGGAATACCTTGTTGACGATCACACTGACCAATCCGACTGCGATACCGATTACTGGAGTCGCGTTTACTGATAATTACCCGGTTAATTTGTTCAATAGAACGGGTGGGAATTTAATCAATACTTGTGGTGGTACAGCAGTAAGAACAACTGTCGCTCCATTCAGCCTGTCTCTGACGGGTGGCACCATCCCTGCTAATGGTAGTTGCGTCGTTAGTTTTAACCGGGTTCGTGCATCCGCGCTCGGTGCTTATCTGAATGACACCGGACCGATCACTTCCACCAATGGCAATACCGTTCCGGGAGCAACTGCCACACTGACGGTTCAAAGTCTCGCAGCCACCAAAGCATTCGTGCCCACTACCGTATCTCCAAACGCTAGTTCTACTCTGACGTTTACAATTACAAACGGTACCAATGCTCATATTCCCAATGGCATTACATTAATAGATACCTATCCTGTCGGGCTGGTAAATGCCACACCATTAGTCACCGGTGGCACCTGTGTCGGCACCTTTACGGCAGTTGCAGGCGGCACGGGTGTCCAATTTGTCACTACGGGCCAATTAAATCGTCGTGGCGGAAGTTGTACAGTAACCATTGATGTCACAAGCCCATCGCAGGGGAGTTATGTCAACACCTTGCCTATTGGCGCGGTAACTGACGGTGTAAGCCCAACGCTTGTTGCTTCAAGCGACACCCTGACAGTCGCAATTTCACCGCCTAATGTATCCAAATCATTGGCACCTGCTGCCATTGTGCCCGGTGCTAACAGCGTTTTAACCATCACACTGACCAACCCCAATGCAACAGTCCCTGTAACAGGGATTAATTTCACAGATACATATCCTTTGGATGTCACCAATGCTGCCTTACCGGTCGTAACGACAGATTGTGGAGGTGTAGCAACTGCCACACCGGGAGGATCGGATGTGACATTGACAGGCGGAAGTTTACCTTCCGGTGGCAGTTGTACGGTGAAGGTAAACGTGACTGCCACCGTATTGGGTGTGCACACCAACACCATTCCGATTGGTGGTGTTTCAAGCAGTGCAGGAAACAATACCGTAGCAGCATCCGCAAGCGTGACTGTTACAAACCTCCCAACACCAACAGTGACAAAGACTTTTTTACCCGCTGCTCAGCGCGCCAACAGAAACACCTTGCTGACCATCACGCTTACAAATCCGACTGCGACCCCTATCACCGGCGTTGCCTTCACCGATAACTATCCGGCCAATATGTCGAATAACACCGGTGGTGGCGGTGGTAATCTGGTCAATACTTGCGGTGGTGTAGCGGTTAGAACGGCCGTTGCACCATTCAGCCTTTCACTGACGGGGGGTACGATTCCTGCCAATGGTAGCTGTATCGTCAGCTATGATCGCGTTAGAGCTTCTGTATTGGGTGTCTACGTGAATAACACTGGGCCGGTCACCTCAACGAATGGCACCACGGTACCGGGCGCAACTGGCACGTTGACCATTGAAAGTCTAGCTGCTGAAAAGGCATTCACACCAACAGCGGTATTGCCCAACGTCAGTTCAACACTGACGTTTACGATCACCAATGGTACCAATGTCACCATCCCCAACGGCATCACCTTGATCGATACTTATCCAGCAGGCATGGTCAATGCAACCCCACTGGTAACTGGCGGCACTTGTGTGGGTACGTTCACAGCAGTTGCAGGCGGCCCTGATGTGCAGTTTGTCACAACTGGCGCACTGGCTCGACGTGGTGGAAGTTGTACAGTAACGATAGATGTAACCAGCGCGACACCGGGTGAGTATCTCAACACGCTGCCGATAGGCGCAGTCACTGACGGTCTCAGCCCAACACTTGTCGCTTCCAGTGCTAACCTGACAGTTATAGCACCACCTGTCGTAACGAAATCATTTAGCCCGACTACGGTTCCTTTAAGCGGGATATCAACAATGACAGTCACGTTGATCAACACGAATGCGGTAGGCATAACAGGATTGGCATTTACCGATACCTACCCTGCCAATCTATTAAACAATGCCGGATTGGTGAACACCTGTGGTAGTACAGCTACAGCTACTCCCGCAACGTCTACCATGACCTTGGTTGGTGGCATCATTCCTGCAAATGGCGGCTGTACAATATCTGTTCCGGTAACTTCAGCGATAGGAGGTAGTTATGTCAACACATTGGCCATTGGCAGCGTCACCTCGACAAATGCAGGTGCCAATACCGTTGCCGGTTCAGCCACACTAACGGTACAGTCAATGCCCAGCATTACGCTGTTGAAAACCGTTGCTGCCTACTGGGATCCGGTAAATGGCACAGCAGACCCGTTGGTATACGCCCCGAATGCGAAAAATATTCCGGGCTCGATCACTGAATACACCATTATCGCCAGTAACTCCGGTGGTTCAGCAGACCTTGACTCCACCTACATCACAGACAAGTTGCCTGCCAACACTGTTTTACATGTCAGAGACATCGGCGGTGTTGGCTCAGGTCCGGTGCTACTCGATGGGCCATCAAATACCAGCACGATGACTTACACCTTTACGGCGTTAAATGACTTGGGGGATGATCTGGAATTTTCGAATGATGGTGGGGCAACCTGGACACTTGTATCACCTACCCTGACTTTTGATCCGGTCACGGGTTGCGACACGACTGTTCCATCCATCACTCACATCCGAATTCGTCCGAAAGGCACTTTCATCGGTAATCCGGTTCCACCCAGCCCGAGCTTCCAGCTCAAATTCAGAGTCTGTGTACAATGACAATAAAACAGGATTTATCTCATGTATAAATATGTATTTTCACTGCTACCCTTACTGCTTCCCACACTCGCATTCGGGGCAGAAGCCGTCACGCCTGAACAGCTACAAAACATCTATGACCAGCAACGCCGTGCTGATAACCTTGCCATCGATGATCTGGATTTGAATAACTATCATCGTGCTAAAGCGCGTGCTTGGCTGGACTTAGCAGAGAGTGAATATCATGAAAAAGACACCAGCGGTACTGTTACTGCTGCACTCTCTCAGGCAACAGGCCTGCTTGATGCGGTAGAAAGCCAGCAAGCGACTATCAGCATGAATACCCCGCATATTAAGGGCAGTGAAGTGATCCCGACTGACTTGGGTGACAAGATCGCAACTTGGAAAAAACATGAGTTCTTCTCATGCGGTCAGCGCCCTCTTGCCACCGCAGAAGTCTATCTGGTATGGGCCGGGCATGAATTTTCAGAATATGGTCAGAGCCATGCAGATTCATATCTGCGTAGTGTTGATAATTTGATTTACGATGCCAAAGTCGCCATTGAAAATTGCGCAGGGATGACAGACACTGATACACCGACATCAGAAAGAGTCACTCTGTCGGGTGATGCATTGTTTGCTTTCAACAAAGCAACCCTCAATCCATCCGCTATCTGGCAACTGAATAAGTTAGCAGACAATATTAAGCAAGTGGATAACCTGCTAGAAGTCACTTTGGTCGGACATACTGACAGACTACGCAGCGATGGAAAGGAAGAGCGCAATCAGCAACTATCATTGGATAGAGCGCGTAGCATTAGGACATTCTTGATTAAGAAAGGCATTCCGAGCGAGAAAATTCACGCCAGCGGTGCCGGCTCGTCTCAACCCCTCGTTGAATGTTCAAGCAAGCAGAGCAAAAAGAAACAAATAGTTTGCCTGCAACCTAACCGTCGAGTTGAGATCACCATAACAGGTGCCAAATAGTAATCTGAGAAACCATGTATAAGACGCAAGGTACATTTCAAACTATGCAAGTCATCGCAATGCTGGCTGCGCTGTTGATAAATGGCGCATCACACGCCGAAGATGCTAATGTGTTATCGCAGATTGATGCATTGCAAAACCGTGCAGATGTATTAGTCATTGGCGGACCCGGTGCGGAAAACTATCATCTCGCTAAAGCCCGCACCCTGCTGGATTTTGCACTGAGCGAATATCACGAAAATGAAAAATACGGGATCGTTGCCGAAACGATTGAACGGATTGAGTCGTTGCTGAGTGCGCTTGAGAATAATCAAGTAGATATTCCGATGAATCCAATCATGGCGATAGCGGATAGTGAAATAGTTCGCCAGGATATGTGGGAAGAGATTGCGGCATTAAAGAATAAGCCGCACTTCTCATGTGGACAGCGCTCAATCGCTGAAGCAGAGGTCCAACTGGTGTGGGCAGGTCACGAAAAGCAGGAATCAAGCTGGGCACATGCGCAATCGTATGCCCAAAGCGCTGAAGAATTATTGCGTGATGCTCAGTCTGCTATCAAGACCTGTGCTAAAAATTATCCCGTAGAACAAATTACGCTGGCAAATGACACGTTGTTTGCCTTTGACAACGCAAATTTAGATCCGTCTGCTTATTGGCGACTTAACAGACTGGCAGATACCCTTTTGCAGCAAGATGCTAAGCTGGAAAAAATTACATTGGTCGGACATACCGATCGTCTGCGCAGTGATGGCATTGCGGAGAAAAATCAAAAATTGTCCGAACAACGTGCAGAAAGTATCAAAGAATATCTAATCGGAAAAAACATACCGGCTGACAAAATATTCACGAGTGGTGCAGGTTCTTCTCAGCCACTGGTCATGTGTTCAGCGCGTCAAAGTAAGGAGAAGCAGATAGCATGTCTGACGCCCAACCGCCGCGTAGAGATCATGCTGTACGGAACTCGCCTAGGAAATGCTTCTGCCAAGAGGTAGGCAATGAAGAAGTTTGCTTGCTACTGCATCCTGCTAACTACGCAACTTGCAAGTCTATGCACCGCCGCCGATGAAGCTACCTGGCAATCCTGTCTGGATATGCAAAACAAGCTGTCTGTCGATAAAGAGCTTGATTGCTATCGGAAAATTGCACAAGGCCAACCTCCAAGCATAAAAAAAGTCTCGTTGATGGCGACCCGTCCGCGCGGCCTGCTTAACGAGTGGACACCCGCAAACACATTGCTGAATGTCTATAAGTTAAACTATTTACTGGTCTTTTCGCGCAGTTCGCAAACCAACCCGACACCTAGCAGCCCCAATCCCCAGAATCAAGCACTCACAGCAACTAGCCAAGATGACCGTGATCTGAAATTCCAATTCAGCATCAAACACGACTTAGCGGATTTCGATCGCTACGGTTCACTCTGGTTTGGATATACCCAACAATCTTTCTGGCAACTATACGATGCGACCAACTCGCGCCCTTTCCGGGAAAATAATTATGCACCTGAGCTGATCTACTCGCTACGGCCCAACGATCTGTTACCCGGTTTTTCCCTTAATCCAGCCATACTCAATGCCGGGCTGCTACACCAATCTAACGGTCAATCAAATCCAAGATCGCGTAGTTGGAATCGTATTTATATACAACCTGGCATTGAACGTAGTTTCGGAAATGGTAAACGGTTGATAGTGCTGGTGCGATTGTGGCAGCGTATCAAAGAGCCCGCATTATCTGACGACAATCCTGACATCACAAATTTTATGGGCTACGGAGATATTGAGCTGCGTTATTCTCAGGATGGAAAATGGGAAGCCAACGCAATTGTACGCAGTAAATCATTTCAGTTGAATCTCGCTGCACCGTGGGAATCAATAAGACTGCTTACTTTAGCTGCGCCTGGTGAGCACAATACCAATATCCATTTACAGTACTTTAGTGGTTACGGCGAAAACCTGATCGACTACAACCACAAGCACACTAGTTGGGGCGTCGGCCTTTCTTTTCCATTCGACTGATCCCTTTCCATTCGACTCGTGACGAATATGGCATTGCCAGATTAAATTCCCCTGTCCTTCTTAATTAGGTCATAAGCCAGTTGAATTTCTTTGGATTGCTCAGTCGCCATCGCAATCATATCTTCAGGCATACCCTGCCCCATCAATTTATCAGGGTGATATTGGCTCATGAGTTTTCGGTACGCACGCTTGATCTCAGCATCCGAATTATCTTTAGTCATGCCCAATGCTTTATACGCATCATCCAAAGCTTCAGCAGAGCCGGCCTGCCCACCCGCAAAGTGGGTCTGGTTCAGCACCATATTCATCATCTGCTTGAAAGCTTCTGGCCCATACCCCAAATAGCCCGCAAGTTCGGTCAATAGTGCTTCTTCCTTCTCATGGAAGTGACCATCAGCCATGGCCATCACGATGAGATAGGTGATTAGCACCTCTTTCAGGTTTCTGGTATTACCGCATACGGAATTGAAACGCTGATAAACAGGATAGATGTCGAACTCAGGCTCTGCACCCTGCTTGAATAACTTGATCGCTTGCTGTCGATGCTCTGGGGTCATGCCTAATTTCTGCATGAACTGTTCGACGTGATCCACCTCGTGTTGTGACACATGACCATCTACTTTGGCCAGCTTACCCATTGAGACAAATACAGTCTCAATAAATACTGCCTGACGCATCGCATTACCCATAGGGTTGATTGCACCTGAGCCGTATTCCCTAGTGCGATCCATCATTGAACCGATGAACCAGCCCAACAGCATGCCCCAGAAACCAAAAAAGTAAAATCCCGCTAAAACAATGATAATTTTGAACAAGATAGCTCCAGAATAATATTAACCCGCGCCGTGGCTCAACAAATTTCGCCACCAACAGTGGCGCGCATTATAGCGCAGCAACCCATTCTTCTGGAAAGCTAGGCCTCTGGATAAGCGGGCCTCTGGAAAGCCCGAATGAACTCGATGTGAAGACTATTAGAAGTTGGTGCGGAAACCCAATGAGAAATATCGACGAGAAATGGTTGAAGACTGTAGCGCACTTGGATTGCTACTGGTCTGCTCAACGCCGCCTTCAACTTCCACCGTGAGATTACTCTTCACTTTATAGCCAACTTTGAGCGTGGGAGAAATCACAGTTTCCTTCCCACCGCTACTGTCGTTTTGCCAATACATCCTCAGGGTCGTGTCCAGTGTCCACAGATCCATCAAAGCAGCATGGTGGTTCAGCAGCATGGTCTTTCCTGTAATCGTTGGGCTGTTGTTGTAACCCAAACTAAAGATAGCCAAATCCCGATCTATCAGTAGATCATTACCGATCACTCTAGCAGTGAGCGTAGATGAATTCCCGGACGATGCACTCGCAGGTACAAAGCCTTCTATCCCCGTTGTCCCATCAGGATTCAACGTCCCGCTGGCCGACATGCTAGAAGTATTGGAAATCACAAAATCAGACCCCCATTGCCATTGTTTGTTAATTGTGCCGGTCATGCCGAATTGTGCCATGTTGGTGGTCGCGGTACGTTTCTTGGCTAATGCGATTAAATCATCCTGAGTCCAACCATTCTGTAACAAACTATCAACCGTAGCCGTTGTGCCACTTACCGCACTCCCTATGCTGAGTGAAGGAGACCTGCGCTGGTCCACAAGATAACTATATACGATTCCCGATTCGCTATTGAAGGTCCCCTGTAAAGTGAACATATTCAACAGCCTGAACTGCCTGTCATAGTCCCATATAGCCATGGATGTCATGTCCTGATCAAAATATCTGATCGTTCCGCCAACCGCTTTCCGATCATCATTTCCGCCTACGGATTGCGTGATTGAATAAATCGAGCCGCCCAGCGCATCCATCGTGCCAAAATCAAGGCTGAATCCAGTGAACATCGGTTGTGCATCCAGTGTGCTGTCAGACAGTCGGCCTGCATTCGCATTGAAACGCCAATTCGGTAAAAAACCATAACCCGCAGAAATACCATCAAATCTGCCCAGCACCCCGCCACCATAGGCAGACTGACGACCGACACGTGCACTATAATCATGGTGGCGATTCCTCACCTCAAAAAAGGCTGCGTTCAACCTGTTTCTATTTTCCCCGTTGGGCAAAAAGTCCACCGCATAGAAATCCTGAAAGGAAATGCGATTATCAAACACGTCATTGTATGAACGTATTGATGCATTCACATTCGTTAACAACGCAGATTGATCGGTAGTCGACAGACTCGATGGCGTTTGAATACCACCCACTGTTGAAATCGTATCTGTCTTGCTTGAGCCATGGTAGTAGTACATAGACAGGCTGCCAAAGCTTGTGGTTATGAAGTCAGATGCCTGTGCCACAATCGTATCTGTCACTATAGGCGTCGCGGGCTTTATTGATTTTGATCGGTCTATCAACGCAATCCTATTTTTAACCCATTTGGCTGACTTACCCTTAGGATATAGTTTGATATATGATTTGTACTCTGCAATTGATCTGGTTCTTTGGCCAGACTTTTCTCTTGCAATACCCACCCACATCTGTGCATCTTGTGAATATCTGTTTTGTGCCAGATTAAGCACATTATTAAACGCTTCAATCGCGGCAGGGATTTCACCAGCCAACATCGCATCCCTGCCCTTGGCCATTTCTATGGCTGCCTGACTGTTGGCCTGAATGATGTGCTGTTTAACGTTAAGGTCATCTGAAGGGGCCTTGCCGACATTATCAAGGTCAACCTGCATAATCTTGGGGAATTTTGGGAAGCCATCCTTACCACCCAACTTGGTTGAGCTAGGTTTGGCTGCTTGAGTCGATTTTGCGGGTGTGGATTTTTTAGCTGGCGCAGTTGCAGCCGTTTTAGGTACAGGCAACACTACCGGCGGTGTCACAACCACGGGTGGAACAGCTAACGGAAGCTCAGCTTTAGGTGCCTGAATGGCTTTTCTTTTGTCGGCTTTGATATGCAGCAACAAACTACGGCCACTTGAGCCTGCACTCAATGTATATTCAACTTCATGGTCGAATCTCACTTCAATTTTCGGGCCTGTCTCCAGATCCCGCGTAGATATCCAAAATCCGCGAATCAAGTCAGATGGTGGGGAGCGACGTGCATCATAGTTTTGCCACATACTCAGAGGAACGTTGTCCAGTATGTTGAAATGGATCACCATGAACTCAGATTTCCGCCTCGGAAAATATCTGATCTGCTGGATCGGTACAGTGAATCTAATGATGGCATCAACATCGCCGTTGCTATTGCTTCTGATGCTGATGTCATCAATGATCTCAGCAGATGCCTGATTGGGCATCGCGCCACAAACCAGCAGCAAGGCAATCAATATCCCTGACCAAATTGTTGAAAAAGTAGTTGTCATTTTCGTCGTCGTGTTAAATCTATCCAGGTCAGTCTTTCTGGATCAATGATTCTGAGAAATTTAAGAAGGATGAGGCGACCCATGTTGCGGTCGCCCCCGTGTCGTTTAGTCCCACCTAATGTAGGTTGCACCTGTCCTACCCAAGGGCTTGTGGCACCCTGATCTTGAACAATCTTTGGCGACACTGGCTCCTTCATGCCGCTTTTTTTCCATCCTGCCCTGATAGGTTGTGCCAGTCAGATGACATGTCACACAGAAGACAGGATTGCCGCCGCCCATGGCTCCGTTGTGATTCATCCTTTGACCCACAGACCAAGCAGCTGCACCCGCGGTTGGCTTACCATTAGGTGGCGTACCTTTATGACAAGTGTTGCAATCCAGCGAACCCGTGATGGTGGTCGGTATATGTCTGGTTACCTTGGCCACTGCGCCGAATGTGCCCTGCGTTGTGTAGCTACCGTTATGACAGGTGCTACAAGGTGTCGCTGCGACCACAGAATGGTTCAAGGTTCCGCCAGCAAATGAAGTCACAGACGTTCCGTTAAACATGGCGTGACATCCTCCTGCGTCACACGACATATTGACGGGGACGTGGCCCACCGATTTACCCCTCGCGGCGGCACCGTTGTGGCATGTCTGGCAAATACCTGCCATAGATGCATCATGGGCCAGACTTGCACCCAAAAATGTGGTGAAGTTATTGGTATTAGTCTGGGTATGGCAAGCATCACATGCCGCTGTGGTAGGCGAATGTCCCGCCGGCTTGCCCAACGCCTTGACACCATTGTGGCAAGAGGCACAGCTGCCGGGAGCGACACCAGTGTGATTGAATGTCGCACCTAGGAAGGTTGTGAAATTCAAGGTATTAGACTGGGTATGACATGTGTCACAAGCAGCTGTTGTGGCTATATGAGTCACTGGCTTACCCTTGGCCTTGATACCGTCGTGACAGGTGGCACAACTTCCGGGAGCGACACCTGTGTGATTGAATACTGCACCTAGGAATGATGTGAAGTTCAAGGTGTTCGACTGGGTATGACACGTATCACAAGCAGCCGTTGTGGCTATGTGAGTCACTGGCTTACCTATGGCTTGAGTCCCGTTATGGCAATTCGCACAGCTTCCAGCCACCACGCCTGAGTGATTGTAGGTCGCACCAAGGAAAGTAGTGAAGTTCGCAGTGTTGGACTGGGTATGGCACGTGTCACACACTGCTGTTGTCACCAAGTGCGAAGCCGGCTTGCCAATCGCACCCGTTCCGTTATGGCAATTTGCACAGCTACCCGGCACGACACCGACATGATCATATTTTGCACCCAGGAATGTCGTGAAGTTCGCAGTATTCGCCACGGTATGACAAACATCACAGTCCGAACTACCGGTATTGATGTGATTGATTTGTTTGCCCCTAGCCTGTATCCCGTTGTGGCAGGACGAACACGCACCCGTAATCGTCGTTGTAGTGTGCGGATTCACGATGCCGGTGAACGTCGTATAGTTATTAGAGATGGCCTTGGTATGACATTGATCACAGGATACACTCGTGTTGATATGGTTAGCAGTCTTGCCTTTGGCTTTCGTACCGTTATGGCAGGTGTTACAAGTTCCGGGGACAACACCTGTATGGTCATATATCGCACCCAAGAAAGTGGTGAAATTAACCGTCAGCGCTTGAGTATGGCAAGTGTCGCACTGAGCGTTGGTAATCAGGTGACCCGCGTGTTTACCTAAGGCACTCGGGAATGATCCGTTATGGCAAGTTGAGCAGATGCCTGCCGAACCGTTGTGGTTATAGAATCCACCCACAAAGGAGACATAATTACTGGTGTTCGCCTTGGTATGGCAGGTGTCGCATTGTGCTGTGGTGGGTAGGTGATTACCTGACTTGCCAAGCACACCAGGATGGGTTCCGCTATGACATCCTGAACAATTTCCAGATGCGTTGGCATGGTCATAGAACGCACCTAGGAAGGAAACATAATTACTCGTATTGCTCTTAGTGTGACAGGTGTCGCACTGTAAATTAGTGGGTACATGGTTATTGGGTTTTCCCAAGACCCCGGTAAATGTACCGTTATGACAGGTCGAACATGAGCCTGCAGCGCTGGCAGAGTGACTGTATGCCGCACCCAGAAAGTTTACGTAGTTGCTGGTATTCGACTGCGTATGGCAAGTATCGCACTGGTCTGTTGTCGGTAAGTGATTCGTCGGCTTACCGGGTACACCAGGAAAGCTTCCATTATGGCAAGTTGAACAGACGCCAGCCACAGGTGGATTTGCAGTGATATGGTTGAATAGCGCCCCTGAAAAGGTGGAGAAATTAGCAGTATTCGCCTGAGTATGACATGTATCGCACTGTGCACCACTTGTTACGATGTGATTAACCGGTTTTGTCGTCGCACCGGCAATTGAGCCACCGTGACAGCTTATACAGTTATTTTTCACCGTAACTGGATCGTGACCATATACCGCACCAAAGAAGGTACTAAAATTCGCGGTATTGGATTGTGAATGACAAATTTCACACGGCGCAGTGGTTGCAATATGGCTAATAGACTTTGCTTTGATGCCCGGATATTGCCCGCCGTGACAATTCTGACAACCACTTGTTATGCCCATATGATCCATTTTCCAACTGGTAAATGTATTGGTGTTGGTATGGCAAGACTCACACGGCAATAAAGTCGGGAAGTGACCCAACGGTTTACTCACTACTCCCTGTGACTGTCCGTTATGACAAGATGCACATCCGGTAGAAATACCACTGTGGTTAAAATTCTTGACCAGAAAACTGGTCGCACTGGTATGGCAAGTATCACATTTTTGAGTGGTCTGAACATGATTGATCGGTTTGGGTTTTGCCGCGACGCGACTACCGATGGTGTGACATCCCGCGCAATCCCTCGGTGTGTTCTTGAACACGCCATCCACATGACACTGCTCACATCGCAATGTTGTATGGACGTCCTTAAGTATAAAACCTGTACGAGTATGATTGAATGGCGCAGCATTGTTAGCTGGCGCAGCCTGAGCTGGGAAAGTAGAAAAGATCATGGCAGAAATAATCATGACTGGCATAGACATCATCACAGTCATTCCTAACCACTTAACTATCTTAGTTCCTAGCCAATTCGCTACATTCGTATCGATACTGTTCATGACACACCTCACTCATTTAATTTATTTCGGAGCCGAAAAATTATCTCAGCAATCCCGAGAAGTGACGTGATTCTAGTGTGTACTGTCGGGTATGCAAGGCCACCTGTCTAACGTGATGAAAATGGGGATGAACGGTCAAAAATCCCGACGAACGGTAGGTGAATTAGCAAATGATTACAGATGGAAAATGAATACCGTATGGAAAATCATTGGCTTGCGTGGACGAATAGTGCAGCAACCCTCCCGAACGAACGTTTTGCGCCACTAATGATAAGTGCATTATTTGTGTCTAGCGCGGAATGTCAGGGGCCGCACGACAACCGACAGATGGGTTAACTAAAGATTAATCCACCGCTTACTACCCGCCTTGATGGTTTTCCATGATTTACCAACGTGGCAACGATCACATTGGTCCCCATAAGCACCATCATGCATGTCATCCTTGTCATGGCAGCTGACACAACTGACCGCCAGACTCAGGCTCTTACCGGCAGGTGACTTGTGGCATTCTACGCACTTGATTTCATTATGTTTGCCATCAAGTTTGAAGTCGGTTTTATTGTGGTCAAAATCCCATCCCACCCAGTCACGGGTGTTATGACAGGTCTCACATTTAGTGCCTAGCCTGCGCTTATGTTCATCATCTTCTTCATGGCAAGACCAACAATCGGTTTTTGCATCCTTATAGGTAGGCGCAGCATGACAATCCTTGCATGGGGTCAGTAAATGCTTCCCGGTTAGCGGGTAGGTTGATAATCGGTGATCCCAACTGGTTTTATCCCATGATTTCTCATCGTGACAGGATTCACATTTCTTGCCTTCTTGTCCTTTGTGTTCATCATCCTTTTTGTGGCAAGAATAACAATCGGTCTTTAATTCCTCTTTGTATAGCGTGCCTTTGTGACACTCAGTACATTCAAGCGGAGGCCGATGTTTACCTAACAGCTGAAAATCGGTTTTATCATGATCGAAAGGAATCTTCTTCCAGTCACTCTCCACATGACAGGTTTCACACTTGGTGCCGAACTTACCTTTGTGTGCCTTTTTGTCATCTTTTTTGTGGCAGGACACACAGGTTGTCTTCAGATTTTCTTTATAGATATAACCTTTATGGCACTCTGTACATTCAAGCGGAGGTCGATGTTTTCCGCGTAGCGGGAATTTAGTCTCTTTCTTATGATCGAAAAAATAATCTTCCCAGCTTTTTGCATCATGGCAGGTCTCACATTTCTTACCGAACTTCTCTTTGTGCGCCTTTTTGTCTTCCTTCTTGTGACAGGCAACGCATTCTTTCGGGGTACCCTCGTATTGTTCGTCGATATGACAACCCGTACATTTCACTTCGATGTGCTTGTCTAACAGTATGAAATCCGTCATGTCATGATCGAACTTGATGGTTTTCCAATTCTTTTCCTGATGGCAACTCTCGCATTTTTTACCTAGCTCGCCTTTGTGCTCGTCATCCTCTTTATGACAGGCGTAACAAGTATCGGGGGCTTCACGATACTTCTTGTCAGCTGCATGGCAATCATTACATTCGACATCACTATCCAGATGCCCGCCTTTCAATACAAAGTCCGTTTGCTTATGGTCGAAATCATCCTCATCAAATATGACGATATTCTCATCCCGCCCTTTGTGATCCGTATGACATCCATTACATGACTTCTCTTCCTTCATCATACCGTGGTAACCCTGCTTGTAATCAACATCCTTGCGGATTTCCTTGTGACAGTCCTTACAGAGGGTGGATTGAGCATCCTTTTCAAATGTCTTATGGCATTGGTCGCAATCCGTTTCCCACTTCACATGGCCCTCTATCACTTTGCCCGGAAGTAACAAGTCTGTGACAGATGCACTGCTTAGCGTCGAAACGGAGGACAGGAATACTAGGCAGAGAAAGAATCTGATTGGAGAGATCATATGTTCAATGAGCAGGTTAAGATATATGTATTAATACATATGGACAGCGATCACATGCCATATACCGCTGAATATAAGCATGTAAACCAGTGGGATATGGAAAATATGCCACAGTGAGAATAGCCTTGCATAAGTCTCAAACTGGGCGATACCCTGAATGGACTTCAAATACGACTCGATCAGTTTTTTGTTCTCAAAAAACATCTTATCAACCAGATCCATCTGGGCTGCATTCCACCCCTTTTCATTGGCATCGGCATACATCGCATCCTCCAGGTCGCGTATCGTTTTTCGGGCTATCCATTTGACGCGTATCCCCAAGGTGGCAAAGTTCCACAGTTTACGAATCCCGCGAAGTTTGGTATTCATTGCCTTGGTACTGAAAGTGTTGAGCTTTTCCTGGATATCCGGCACGAAACCGAGGATGGATTGAACATCGTTAGAGCCATCCAGGTCATCTTTCAGCTGTTTGAAAGTCGCCTGCCTGCCATACAGCCCGTGGTGTATCTTGGTGTAGAAAAATCGCCCGAATATCCCGCTACCTGAAACCAACATCATGCATGTCATCGCCACGCCGGCATTAACTGAACCGATTGTAAAAGTTGAGTGGAACATGATAAAGGTCGGGCCCAATATCCCAAGCACCATATGCCATTTGAACCAAGTGGGGAGAATGCCGATGTTATTGAGGAAAGCGATGCGTTTGCGCAACGGATAGAGCAGCAAGATCAACATCATAATGCCACCAGCCAATCCCAAGTTGTAGCCTATGTCGTCACCCGGCTCGAATAGATCATCGTAGGATACCAAAAAGCCCACCGCCAGCATCAAGGTGGTGATGATCAGGTATAGCGTCCAGCCATAATCCTTAGGACGATTTTTCTCCCTGGGTTTACGCCTGTCGACGTGTGGCCTGTGTTCGGTTTTTTTCCCCATAAACAACCTATTGAACACTGATAAATTAAGTGAATGCTGAACCACAGGTCTCCCCCGATTGATCGAAGGTGTGATTCTAGTAAGAATGTAGCATCTTGCAATGCCGCTAGTCTAACGTGGTCATACCGCAGATGAAAGGTCGAAATATCAGACAGACGGTACATTGACCAAGGTCTATTTTCTACCCCTGAAGACTCTATCCCACCCACTTCCGGGCATTCTGAAACATCCTCAACCAAGCCCCATTCTCCTGCCAGTCATCCGGGTACCATGAGTTCTGCACCGCGCGGAACACGCGTTCGGGGTGCGGCATCATGATGGTAAAACGGCCGTCCGCTGTGGTCAGTCCGGTAATGCCTTGCGGGGAACCGTTAGGGTTGAGCGGATAGTCTTCGGTGGGGTTGCCGCGATGGTCGATATAGCGCATCGCTACCAGTTCTTGCACAGCTTGCAGGTTTTTGTCATTGCCGAAATCAGCATAGCCTTCGCCATGTGAGACGACGACTGGCATACGGCTACCCGCCATGTCCGCAAATAAGATCGACGGTGAGGATGGCACTTCGACCATGACGAAGCGTGCCTCGAACTGTTCGGACTGGTTGCGGGTGAAATGCGCCCAGTTGTCTGCGCCGGGGATGATCTCGTGCAGATTGCTCATCATCTGACAACCGTTGCACACGCCCAATGCAAAGGTGTCTTTGCGATTGAAGAAGGTCTCGAATTCGTCGCGTGTCTTGCTATTGAGCAGGATGGATTTTGCCCAGCCCTCCCCCGCGCCCAGCACATCACCGTAAGAGAATCCACCGCATGCGGCGATACCTTTGAAGTCCGCAAGCTTCACATTGCCGTTGATGATGTCACTCATATGCACATCAACGGTTGCAAACCCCGCGCGGTCGAATGCCGCAGCCATCTCGACATGTCCGTTCACGCCCTGCTCTCGCAAGATGGCGATCTTCGGGCGGGTCAGCAGCAAACCCTGCCTCGTATTTTCATTCGGATCATAGGTCAGCTTCACATGCAGACCGGGATCATCTGCATCCAGAATGCGGTCGTATTCCTGTTTTGCACAGGCCGGATTGTCACGCAGATTTTGCATCTGGTAGGTGGTCTCCGACCATGTACGTTGCAGCGCTACCGCACTCTCGCCGTATAGTTTTTCGTTGCCGCGCAGCACTTCTATCATGCCGCTCTGGTTGGGCGTGGCAATGTTGCGCACGCTCTTCAGACCTGCTTCTTGAGCCAGTTGCAGGATGTGCGCTAAATCGCTGTTACGCACTTGCACCACTGCACCCAGTTCTTCGTTGAACAGTTCTCTATGGGTATTGCCCGGCAACTCATCAAGCTGGATGGTCAACCCGATATGTGATGCAAATGCCATCTCGCACAGGGTGGCGAATGCGCCGCCGTCAGAGCGGTCATGATAGGCCAGCAGCTTGCCATGCAGACTTTGTATCAACTCAAAGAATGACTTGAGCACGGTTGCATCATCTACATCCGGCGCGACATCACCGACCTGCTTATATACCTGTGCCAATGCCGAGCCACCCATGCGGTTCTTGCCCTGCCCCAGGTCGATCAACAACAAGGTGGTATCAAGGTCTGTCGACAGTAGCGGGGTTAATGTTTTGCGCGCATTATTGCAGTTCGCAAAGGCAGTGATGATGAGCGACAGTGGTGAGGTGACGGATTTATCTTCATTTCCTTCTTTCCAGGCCGACTTCATCGACATGGAATCTTTGCCGACCGGAATGCCGATACCCAACTGCGGACACAGCTCCATACCCACAGCGCGCACCGTGTCGAACAAGGCGGCATCTTCACCATGATGTCCGGCTGCGGCCATCCAGTTGGCAGACAGTTTGATGTCACTGATCTTGGATATACGCGCCGCTGCGATGTTGGTGATCGACTCACCAATCGCCATACGACCCGAGGCCGGTGCGTTGATCAATGCCAGCGGGGTACGCTCGCCAATGGCAAAGGCTTCGGCACGATCGGTGTCGAATCCCATCAAGGTCACGGCAACGTCCGCTACCGGAATCTGCCAGGGGCCGACCATTTGATCGCGGGCAGTCATGCCGCCCACGCTGCGGTCGCCGATGTTGATCAGAAAGCTTTTATTCGCCACCGATGGCAAACTCAGTACGCGGTCTATCGACTCACTCAGGTTAAGATCGGTGGTGTCGAACGACGATAGCCGTGGTGTTTCGCGCACCACGTCACGGGTCATCTTAGGTGGCTTGCCGAGCAATACCGACAACGGCATATCCACCGGATCATTTTTAAATTCTGTGTCGTGGACGATCAACTGGTCGTCTTCTGCCGCTACACCCACCACGGCAAATGGACAACGCTCACGCTCACAGAAAGCGCGGAATGCTTCCAATCGTTCTGGTGCGATCGCCAGTACATAGCGTTCTTGTGATTCATTGCACCAGATCTGTTTCGGCGACATACCGGTTTCATCCAGCGGTATCTTGCGCAGTTCGAAGGTCGCACCACGTCCGCCACCGTGCACCAGTTCGGGCAAGGCATTCGACATCCCCCCCGCGCCTACGTCGTGGATGGACAGGATGGGGTTGTTATCTCTCAATTGCCAGCAGCGATCTATCACTTCCTGCGCACGACGCTGCATCTCGGGATTGCCGCGCTGCACGGAATCGAAATCAAGATTCTCATCATTGCTACCGGTGTCCATACTAGATGCGGCACTACCGCCCAGACCGATCAACATGCCGGGACCACCCAGATGCACCACCAGCGCACCAGCAGGTATATCGTGCTTATGGGTATGGATCGCGGAAATGTTACCCACTCCGCCCGCCAGCATGATGGGCTTGTGGTAGCCGCGCATTTCGCCGCTGACTTCTTCTTCAAAGGTACGGAAATAACCCGCCAGATTGGGGCGGCCGAATTCGTTGTTGAAAGCCGCCCCACCGATAGGCCCTTCCAACATAATCTGCAATGCAGAGACGATACGCGAAGGTCTACCATAAGGTGATTCCCAAGCTTGTGCAAAGCCGGGGATGTTCAAGTTGGAGACGGAAAATCCGGTCAATCCCGCTTTAGGTTTGGAGCCGGTACCGGTCGCGCCCTCATCGCGTATCTCACCGCCGCTGCCGGTTGCGGCACCCGCAAATGGCGCAATCGCGGTGGGATGATTATGCGTCTCGACCTTCATCAGGGTATGCATCAATTCATCGTTATACGCATAGCCGCCGTCTGCATCAGGATAGAAACGCTTGACGTTCGCCCCCTCGATCACCGAAGAATTATCGGAATAAGCCACCACCGTCCCTTCAGGGCTAAGCTTATGGGTGTTGCGTATCATGCCGAACAGCGAAATATCCTGCGCCTCGCCGTCGATCACCCAGTCGGCGTTGAATATCTTATGGCGGCAATGTTCGGAATTCGCCTGCGCGAACATCATCAACTCGACATCGGTCGGGTTGCGTTCCAGCATCTTGAAGTTGTCCACCAGATACTCGACCTCGTCCGCAGACAATGCCAATCCCATCTCACTGTTAGCAGCTTGCAACGCCTTGATGCCACCCTTTAGCACATCCACAGTGGCTAGCGGCTGAGGTTTGCCATGCTTGAAGATTTTCTTCGATGCGGCTGAGATGTCGTTCAATACCGTCTCGGTCATGCGGTCATGCAACAAAGGCAATACGGCGGTCAGCTCTTTTTTGTTCAGGGATTTACCGTTTTGCTTAGCGAGGTAATACACCACCCCGCGCTCGATGCGTTTGACACCGGATAATCCGCAATGCTGAGCGATATCGGTCGCTTTGGTAGACCAGGGGGAGATCGTGCCGAGGCGAGGTACCACTAACAGCCGCTGGCAGTCATCCGTTTTGTTGGGTTCACCTGAGGATCTGTCCAGCCCCAGCACTTTGCCTAACAATTTGGCTTGCGGCTTGCTGAGGGTATCGCTGCGTAATGCGCTGAAATAGCAATGCCGCGTATGCGCTATGGTGATGCCGGGTGCGGCCTCATGAAGGGCAGCAGATAGTTTTTCTAAGCGAAAGGCAGATAAGGCAGATTTACCGTAACAGGTATGGAACATAGATATGAAGTGACGTTTTGATAACAATGCGCGATTATACTATGCACCCTGCCCTTTTAACTTGCAGTGTATTAAAGGAAACTTGGCCTGATATATAGAAAGCTTTAAACGACTATGGCTAAACGAATCCCTGCCATCACCCGCAAGATGGTTGCAAACCTGCTACCAGCGCGCCTGCCGGACAGCCATAAAGCCATGTTCGGCATTGTCACGGTGCTAGGTGGCGCATCGGGCATGGTGGGTGCGCCGCTACTAGCCGCCCGTGCCGCCCTGAAAATGGGGGCAGGCAGCGTTCATGTCGGGCTGCTGACGGCAAACACCCCTGAAGTGGACTGGGTGCAGCCCGAGCTGATGTTACACAATGCCATGACCGCACTTGAACAGATCGAAGCCAGCGTGATCGCCATCGGCTGTGGCTTAGGTACATCAAATAATGCCCAGATATTGCTGTTTGAAGTGCTTAAACGAAACGTCCCCATCGTGTTGGATGCCGATGCACTCAACCTGCTTGCCATCCATCCAGACCTGCAAAACGATCTAGAAAAGCGCACCAGCCCAACGGTGCTAACGCCACATCCCGGTGAAGCCGCTCGCCTGCTGGGTTGCGAAACCGTGCAAGACGACCGAATTACTGCGGCAAGGCAACTGTCCGAGCAATTTGCTTGTAGCGTAGTATTAAAAGGTGCTGGCAGCCTGTGCGTCCCCAAAGGTGGCAAGCTGTTGATCAACAACAGCGGTAATCCCGGCATGAGCAGTGCTGGTATGGGTGATGTACTGACCGGCATGATCGCCGCCTTTATCGCGCAGGGAGCAAGTGCGGATGATGCTATGCTATTGGCTGTCTATCTGCACGGTGCAGCAGCTGACGCCCTCGCTAAACAGGCCGTCAGCATCGGCATGACCGCAACAGACATCACAGAATGGGCACGCTGGCTGTTAAACCAACTGGGCACTACCCGCTAAAAATGAGCATTTTGTTCCGCTATCTGATCGTCATCATCGCCTGCGCCTCGCTGTTGGCGGGCTTGCAAGTGCCCAACTTTGCAGATCAATATCAAAAGCGCGTGGATGCTCATCTACGCGAAGTCAGCATCAACCTTCAGCCGTTTCAGGACATCGCCGATAAATTCTTCAAGGGTGATATGGCACTGCTGATCGATTTGAACAGGCAAAGCGATGCCGAGCCATTACAAGCGGAAGGTGATGCCATCGAGCAGATGGCCCAGCGCAAGCAACGTTTTGAAGCTGAAATGGCCGCGCTGCAGACAGGCTTGGCTAGCAAGGCGATACATATCCTGCTGCATGGCGATCAAGAAATACTAGAAGAAACGCGAGCTCAATATAGCTATAACGTTCCGCTTGATGAGGAGGCACTTGTTTTTGGTATCAGCTCGGTTGTCGTGCTGTTGATTACAGCAGAACTCTTGTTTGCGTTGATGCGAATTGCCTTTATCAGGCTATCACCGCTGTTGAAGCGTAAGGATTCTTCCACATAAGACGAATGAAGGGAGAATTCAGTTCACATAGGCTAGGATTGAAAATCAATATGGCAACAGCAAGCTGGTACAAATATTATGAGTTTCTGGACAGCTTCAAATCATCCGTATAGGGGTTGCAAGGATATTGAAATGCGACCGGGCCATCAGCTTGACCATGTACAAACTGTCGTACAAACGGATCTTCTGACTCGATGATTTCAGCTGTTTCACCCTCTGCCATTACGATGCCATTGTGTATGAAGTAAACATAATCGACGACTTTAAGTGATTCCGACATATCATACGTCACGACCACAGAGGAAACCCCAAGTGCATCATTCAGGCGGCGAATCAGGTTGGCAATGGTGTTAAGCGATATCGGATCAAGACCTGCAAATGGCTCGTCGTAGATTATCAGCGCAGGATCAGCCGCAATTGCCCGGGCCAGCGCAACGCGACGCTCCATGCCACCGGACAATTCACGCGGCATCAGATTTCTGGCGTTGCGTAAACCCACGGCTTGAAGCTTCATCAGCACCAGATCATGGATCAATTCCTCAGGCAGTTCGGTATGCTCCCTTAACGGGAACGCAACATTGTCGTAGACGGTGAGGTCAGTAAACAAGCCGCTTACCTGAAACATCATGCCTAATTTCAATCGAAGTTTGTACAGCTGATCATTATCCATTTCATGAACAATTTGATCCATGAAACTAACACTTCCGCTTGATGGTTTGAGCTGTCCGCCAAAATGCCTGAGTAATGTACTTTTTCCACATCCGCTGGCACCGAGAATGGCGACGATTTTGCCTTTGGGTATCGTCAAATTGATACCTTTAAGCACCTGATGTTCACCATAGGCAAAATGCAGGTCGCGAACTTCAAGCAGATTGTCCGGCTCGATATTCAATGGCTACTCCTGTTTAACCTCATTAAATACCCACTTAATCCTGTAAAACATTGGCCTGACCTTATCAAGTCACAGGTAAAGCTTGTACTTGCTCAAGCTCCCAGATTTCATCGTTGTACTGCTTGATGGTGCGATCACTTGAGAACTTGCCACTGGTTGCTGTGTTGAGAATGCTCATGCGAGTCCAGCCTTCCTGATCTCTAAAAGCTTCAGCAGCGCGCTTCTGCTCGTCAATATAGCTACGGAAGTCAGCTATCGTCATCCAATAATCTCCATTTGTCGTAAGAGACTGAATGATGGGATCGAAGATATTCGGCTCATCTTGATTGAAAAGTCCTGACGTAAGCATATCCATCACCTGCTTTATATCCTTGTCCGCCTCGATAATCGCGTTTGGATCGTGCCTGTGTCTTCCACTTTCCACTTCTTCAGCAGTCAACCCGAACAGGAAGAAATTCTCTGCACCCACTTCTTCACGCATTTCAATGTTGGCACCATCAAGCGTGCCGATGGTGAGTGCACCGTTCATCATGAACTTCATGTTGCCGGTACCTGAAGCTTCTTTACCGGCTGTTGATACCTGTTCAGAAAGGTCAGTCCCCGGACAGATGATCTCCATCGCGGTAACACGATAGTTGGGTATGAAAGCCACTTTAAGCAAATCACCAACTGCCGGATCGTTATTGACGACTTTTGCAACATTACAAATCAGCTTGATGATGTTCTTTGCCATCAAGTATCCAGGTGCCGCTTTACCACCAATTAGTACGCAACGAGGCGTCCAATTCTTGGTATCGCCGCGCTTGATGCGATCGTAGAGGTGAATGACATGAAGAATATTCAATAGCTGGCGCTTATATTCATGAATACGCTTAACCTGAACGTCGAACATCGCGTTGGTGTTGAAGACAACTCCGCAATCCTGCTCTACCAAATCAGCAAGTCTTGCTTTATTCACTTGCTTCGCCTTGCGCCATTTTTCGCCGAATTTCTTATCGTCCGCAAAAGCAGCTAGCTTGCTCAAATCGCTCAGTTCAGTAATCCAGCTCTCTCCGATCTTGTCATTGATCAGCGTATTCAAGGTTGGGTTCGCCCATGCTAACCAACGACGCTGAGTAACACCATTGGTCTTGTTGTTGAATTTGTTCGGCCACAATTCGTGAAAGTCGCGGAACAATGTCTGCACCAGCAGTTCAGAGTGTAATGCTGCGACACCATTCACTGAAAAGCTCGCGACGATCGC
>Ga0209992_10000571_pt1 | contig 48465 bp, 37 predicted proteins | sample 2SBtaG_2_FD_182564 | JGI IMG/M metagenome (GOLD analysis project Ga0209992, IMG submission 182564) | Deep subsurface microbial communities from Kolumbo volcano to uncover new lineages of life (NeLLi) - 2SBTROV12_ACTIVE470 metaG (SPAdes)... | ecosystem: Environmental > Aquatic > Marine >... | reverse complement strand
GCACGGCCCTGGTGGGCGAGCACTACCGGCTGGCGGGCGAGGCCGGCAAGGCCTTCTGCCTGTTGGTCGATGCGGCCGAGCGGATGCACGGTCGCTGGCTCACCGGTGCGGCGTGGGATCTGGCGACGCGGGCGGCGGCGCTCGAGGACCTGGCCCGGGTCGACCTGACGTCGGCCGAGATGGGGGCGTCGCTGGTCCAGCTGCTGCGGGTCCAGGGTGAGATGCTCTACGGGCGCGGCGAGTGGGCGGCAGCCCAGAGGACCTTCGAGCGCCTGATGGAGGTCGCCGAGAAGCGACGGGATGACCGCGAGAGCGTGCGTGCCGCGATTCGCCTCTCCCGCGCCCTGCACCGCACCAAGGCGCTGGACCGGGCGATCGCCTTGTCCGAGGGCGCCCTCAAGGCCGCCCGCTCGGCCCACGATCGCGAGGCCGTGGCGATGGCCCTGCACGAGCTCGCGAGCTTCGCCTGGGACGCTGGCGACCTGGACCGGACCGAGCGCCTGGCCCAGGAGGGCCTGGTCCTGGCGGTCGGCGACGACATGGCGCACATTCGCGGGGAGCTGCTCCTGGCGCTCACCGCGGTCCAGGCCGCCAGGGGCAGCCTGACCCTCGCCGCCCGAGGCTTGATCGAGGCCGAGGGCCTGTTCCAGCTGCTGGGGCGCAAGAGCATCCGCACCCTGGCCCTGTGCAACCTGGCGGAGATGCTGATCTGGCAGGGCCAGCTGTCCGGGGCCATCCACCGGGCCGAGGAAGCGCTGACCATCGCCAACGAGGTCGACTACCGGGTCGGCCAGGTGGTCGCCCGTCGGATCCGGGCCGAAGCGTGGCTGGAGCTCGGTCACCTGGAACAGGCCCGGATCGAGATGGAGCAGGCCCTGGCCGAAGCCGCCGAGCTCGACTTGACCACCGAGATGATCGGCGCTCGCCACGGCCTGGCCCGGCTCGCGGCCGGCCGCCAGGACGCTTCGGACACCGAAGCCCACGTGTCGGTGGCAAGGGCCCTGGCCCAGCGCCAGGACCCGGAGCGCTACGCACCGGCACTGGTGGCGCTCAAGGCCTGGGCCTGTGCCTTCACGGGCGACCTGGACGACGCCGCCCGCATGCTGGCCCAGGTCGAGCGCACCCTGGGCAAGCTCCAGGTGCCCCGGCGCTGCCAGGTCATGCTCTCGGCGGCCCAGGCCCACGCAGCCTTGGGCGCCAGCGAAGACGCTCGCAGGCTCGCCAGCGAGGCGGCGGGACTGGCGGGCTCACGCAGCTTCCGCTTGTGGGACCTCCAGGCCCGCTGGCTCTTGGCCCAGGTCACCGAGGACCCGTCGGCTGCGGCGGGGTGGCGGATGGAAGCCATGGACCGGGCCCGGAGCCTGTACGAGGACCTGGACCCGGCCCACCGCGACGTCTACGGGGCCCGTCCCGAGGTGGCGGCGTTGCTGGAGGACGGCGAGCCCTGAGGCCCGCCGAGTCCGGGTCACAGGTCACGGCGTGAAGGCACCGTCCGGACAGGTGCCCTGGGGGTCGTCGGCCGCGACCGTGTAGCTGACACCGTCGGTCACGGTCACGGTGATCGGTCCGTCCCCGATGCAGAGCCGCGCATGCCCGCCGGCCAGGCTGCCGGGCTCGGGCACCCACACGGCGCCGCCGCCGACCCGCGTGCCGATGCGGTCGAGCACGTCCTGGTCAGGGGCCGAGAGGTAGATCGGGTTGGCGCCCACCAAGACCTGGCGGTCGTGCCCGTCGTCGGGCAGGAGCGCGTCGAGCCAGGTGGTGTTCGTGCTGGAGTCGATGCCGTGGTGGTTGAGCTGGAGCACGTCGACGCCGTCGAGGGGCAGGTCGGCGTGGTCGATCACGTGACTCTCCACGTCGGGCGTGTCCTTGCCGCCGCCGGTCAGGTCCCCGCCGAAGACCGCGTCGAAGTCGCCAAAGGACAGGTGCGCCACCAGGCTCCGACTGTTCTCGTCGTCGTGGGGCAGGTCCATCGTGGACCCTCCGGCCCAGCCATTGACCGCGACGACCCGCAGCAAGGCCCCGCCTCCCAGGTCGAGCTCCCAGTCCCCGCAGCCCGATGCAGGCCAGGGTCCCCCGCCGTCCTCGATGTCACAAGGCGCCCGCTCGTCGCCCTCGCAGAGTTCGGTCACCGGCAGGTCCTCGCCCAGCTCGCACACCTCGGCCCACGAGTCCGGGTTGGTGTCGCTGGGGTCCAGGTCGAAGGGCCCCCGGTGCACGATCGTGCCCTTGAGGGCGACCCCGGCGTCGTCGAAGAGCTTGTCCATGCCACCCACGTGGTCCTCGTGGAAGTGGGTCAGCAGCACGTGGTCCACGGACAGGCCACCTGCCGCTGCGAGAGCGTCCAGGACGTCGTCGTCGTGGCTGTCGTTGCCCACGTCGATCAGGACCTTGTCGCCAGCGGGCCCCACGATGAGCAGCGCCTCACCCGTGCTCCAGCCTGTCATCTGCAGCTGGGTCACCGTGAGGGTGCCCACCGCCGGATGGTCGGTGGTCCCGCCGCCTGGGATCACGATCGACGTGGACTGGGAGCTGGACTCCGACTCGGTCAGGTTCATGATCGTGATCGAACACGCGGTCAGGAGGGCCAGGAGCACCCTACCGTCGTAGCACCACCCTCTGGTCGACGTCGATCGGTCCGTGCTCGGTCTCGCCGCCATCGGGCCAGCGCACGACCACCCGGTCGGCCGTCGTCGCGCTTCCCAGCCCCACGTGGACCCGCGGGGGCGCTCCGCTGGCCAGGCCCACGCTGCCGGCGGTCACCTCCTGGGAGTGGAGGATCGACCCGGCCTCGACCCCGATCCGGGCCCCGATCCCGTGCCCGTTGGGCCCGTCCTGGGCCAGGCTCAGCTGCAGCCAGTGGCCATCGCCGCACTGGGCCCTGTAGGCCTTGGGAGGCCCGTCGAGCTCCCGCTTGAGCCAGTCCCGCCACCCATCGCCGTCCAAGTCGACCCAGAGGCCCCCGCGCCCGACCCCGGTGTCCGCGGCCCCCCAGTCGGCTGCCACGGGGCTGAACCCCCCGTCGTCCCCCTGGAGCCAGACCTCGTCGGGCTGCAGGGTCGGGTCCGGCAGGCCCAGCGCGTCCAGGTCTTCGGTCACGGCGTCCGGGACCTCCAGGAAGCCGTACTGGACCGAGACGTCCAGGTCCCCGTCGTTGTCCAGGTCCGCCAGGACCCCGCCCCAGGCGGTCTTCTGGTCGCCGGTCGGCACCAGGCCTCGCGCCTGGGCGGCGTCGTACCAGGTGCCGTCTCCGGCGGACTGGAGCCAGTGGAGATCGTTCCACGCGGCGACCAGGAGCTCCGGGTGGCCGTCGCCGTCCTCGTCGACGGCCTGGCCGCCCATGCTGAACGCGGCGACGCCCAGTCCGGCGTCGTCGCCCAGGGTCATGAGCCCGTCCTGGTTCCACAGCACCTGGTTGGCGATGCCGATGGGGCCGAAGTCGTTGAGCTGGACCAGGTCGGGGTCGCCGTCGTCGTCCAGGTCGGTCCAGACACCGCTGAAGGTGAACCCGTCGGCCGCCTGGGCCCCCAGCGCGACAGCCGCGAAGGTCCCGTCTCCCAGGTTGCGCCAGAGCCGATTCGGGTGCGCCGGCTCGGCCTGGCCTTGGAGCAGCTCGCCCAGCAGCGCCGGCTCCTCGCGGTGGTTGCCCACGAACAAGTCCAGCCAGCCGTCGCCGTCGAAGTCCGCCCAGCTGCTGCCGACGGAGTGCCAGCTCGCGTCGCCCAGGCCCGATGTGGCCGTGGCATCGGAGAAGTGCGCACCGCCGTCGTTCAGGAGCAGGCGGTTGGGCCCCTCCAGCACCGTCACGAACAGGTCCAGGTCGCCGTCGCCGTCCACGTCTGCGGCGGACGCCCCGGTGTCCACGGCCGTCCCGCCATCCGGCACCCGGGCGGCGCCGTCTTCCTCGAAAGAACCGTCGCCCTGCTGCAGCCACAGGCCGTCGGCGCCCACCCCAGGGACCAGCACGTCGAGCAGCCCGTCGCCGTCCAGATCGGCGACCACCAGGCCGCTGCCGCCGTACTGGGTGCCCGCGTTGTCGGGCCAGCTCGACCAGCCGTCGCCCAGGTCCCAGGGCGAGAGGGGGTCAATGTCGCGGAGCCCCGGCTCCGAACAGGCGACCAGGGTCGGGGCAGCGGAGTCCGTCGCCTCGCCGTCCTGACAGGCGATCCCACTCCAGATCAACAGGGCTGGGAGCACAGGCCCAGCGTAGCCGAGTGCGTGACACCACTGTCGCGGTCCAAGGGCCGACGGGGCCGTGTCATGCGGGTCCACGGAGCGGCATGGACGTTGCAGTCTGAGGCACACTGGACCCGGAGACCCGATGACCCGCGCTGAGATCGCTGCCACCGCCGCCGCCCTGGTCCTGGGGACCAGCTGCATCACCGACAGCATGGTGGTGGTGGGCATGCCGGTCCCGGACACCGCCGGCCCCCAGGTCACATCCGAGGACCCCCTGGGCGACGTGGATCTGGCCGAGCTGCTGACCGAGATCCAGGTCTGTGCGGACACCCAAGCGGTCCTGTTCGACCCGGAGCGCACCTTTGCGCTCTACCTGTCCGTGCCCGGGGCCGGCCAGGCGGCCTATGCGGACCAGATCACCACGACCTATGGCTGGGAGGAGGACGAGGACGAAGAGCGGGCCGACACACGGCTCTGGCGGGGCACCGCCATGGACCTGGACGACTGCAGTGGCGACGGGGCCGAGTTCAGCTACCAGGTCGAGCAGGGCACCCTGACGCTCAAGGTCAGCCCCACCGAGCTGGATCTGGACGCCGACGGCGCTGCGCCGATCCGCGCCACCGTCAACGCGGAGCGCGTGGGCTTCGACGCCTTGGACGGCGGCGACGAGGACGTGTGGATCTCCGAGCTGGAGCTGTCCTGGCAGGGCAGCGTGGCGCCCTACTAGGTTGTAGGAGATTGGGGGCCAGAGCGCCCAGTGTGGCCGTCGGGTGACTGGTGGGACGGCAACCGGGAACCTTCGATCGGGATCGCCAGGCAAGCGCTGGCGTCTGGTCGAGCGGATGCGGCTGGGCTGACGCTGGCGCTTTCATGTTCCCTCCTCGGGTGTCCACGTCGGGCGTCGAAGCGGGCAGGGTGCCAATTGGCGGCGGGTTCTGTGCCGACTCGGGACTGGTCTCGGGTTCGCCTTCTTGGCCGTGCGAGCGTCGGGCGTCAGGCCGCAGTCCTGGGCTGGCGTCCGTGTCTTGCGGGTTCGACCACGCCGCCCCGGTGCACGGCCATCAGCTGGCCCTGGTCGACGAAGAGGCCCACGTGGCCACCCCTCGTCCCCAGATCCGCCCGACCCGAGACCGGCCCCCAGACAGCAAAATGCTACACCCAACCCAGAGTCATGCCCCAGGGTCAGAATCAATCACAATCACGACCCATCCGCGCGCGGCTAATGCTTAACAAAAGGTTCCCGACCCCGGTTCCCACGACCCCGGTTCCCAGCGGCCGCCTTAATTGGCACCTGCTGATTCGACGCCGACGCCCCCCGAAAAGAGGGAACATCAAACCACCAGCGCTCGCCTCGGCGACCCCGGTCGACCAAGCACCGAGGCTCCCATTGGCTAAACGCTGGCAGGTTCCCGGTTGAGGTTGGCCCAGCCATCGCCGCCGGAACCCGGGTTGGTGGCCCCCAATTCCCTACAAGCTCCTAGGGCAGCTCTTCGCCCGCATCGGACTCGGCGTCGCTGCTGAACACGGTGGCCAGGTCCTCGGCCGCCTCGCTGGCCAGCACCTTGTGGAGCTTGACCAGGTCGCGGGTGTGGGTGCTCTTGGCGTACCAGGTCTCCTTGCCGTCGGGGTTGTTGCCCGATGAGACCGTGACCTGGGTGGCCACACCGTCGGCGCCGGTCACGTTGAGCGTGAAGGCGGTGGTCAGGCCCGTGGGGATGTCCGCGGTCTGCACGTAGCCGGCGCTGCGCAGGCGGAAGACCTTGTCCAGCCAGGCCTCGGCAACGTCGTTGGGTTGGTCGGCGCCCTGGAGGGCCCAGAATGCGGCGTCCTTGTCGTCGGCGTTCTTGTGCTCCAGGGTGAGCTGCTGGCCCGATCCCTGGACCGCGACGGTCGCGACGTCGTCCTTGTCGGTGGGGATCAGGTTGCGCTCGGGCAGGCGGCTCTTGGCATACTGGAGGGGCTTGAAGGTCTGGTCGTCGACCAGGTAGACCTTGCCGCTGTCCGTGTCGCGCACGTAGCGGTCCTTGACGCCGTAGGCCTCGCCGCCGATCTCGAGGACCTTGTCGGGCTTGCCCTCGCGGCGGATGGTGAGCACCGCGGTGGGGTCGTCCAGGCCGAACTCGGAGACCTTGTCCCCGGACAGCTCGATCAGGCGCTTGGCCATCAGTGGGGCCAGGGCGTCGAGCAGCTTCTGGCCGGCGGCGCCCGCCATGAAGGCCTGCTGCTTCTCCTCGCGGATCATCTCGACGGGTGCTTCTTCCCGCTCGTCCTCGGCGCCTTCGTCGTGCTTGGTGTCGTCGGTGTCGTCGTCGCCGTCGCCGTGTCCGTGGCCGTCGTCGTCGCTGTGGCCGTCGTCTGGGGCGGTCTCGGGCAGCTTGTCCTGGATGACGTCGGCCGGGTCGGACTTGGGCGCGGGCTTCTCCTTGATCTCGGTCAGGTCGACCCACAGGTAGGAGCCCACGCTGTCCGAGCGCACGCTGATGTCCACGTCGAGCTTCTCGCTCTTCCAGGACAGGCCGGTCAGGTTGTCGGCGGTGGCCTGGACCAGCACCACGCCTTCCTTGGGCTCGCCGGTGTCCTCGGCGGTCCAGGTCATGTAGCTGGCGGTCAGCAGGCCCAGGAGCAGGACCCCGTAGGTGGCGACGGTGCGGTTCATGCGGCACCTCCCTTCTTCACGCGGCGTCGCAGACGCACCACGCCGAACAGGAAGACCAAGGCGGGAACGCCGAGCACGGTGCTGTAGAAGAAGGCGTTGTCTTCCTCCTTGGCGTGCTTGATCTTCACGTCTTCCTCGTTGTTGGTCTCGCCCGACGAGTCGGCCTCGTCGATGAGCCAGTTGATGCCGTCGTAGACGAAGCGCTGGTTGCCCAGGTTCTGGAGCGCGAAGTCGCTGAACAGGTTGGCGTCGCTCACCACCACGGCGCGGTGGGGGGTCTCGCCGGCGCCCAGGGACGCAGCGGCCAGGGGCCGGATCTTCTTCTTCTCGCCGTCGTCCTTGTCGAAGTCCAGATCGTCGTCCAGGTCGGCCCAGGCGTCGGACTGGCTGCGCACGGTGATGGTCACGCTGGCGTCGCTGCCCTTGGTCTCTTCGAGGAAGCCCGCGGTGGGGGTGAACAGGAAGAGCTGGCTGCTGTTCTTGGACAGGACCCGGGTGGAGTCGTGGCTGGAGAAGCGGTCGGTGCCCAGGTTCAGGCGGTCGCTCTTGGTCCGGGTCAGGGGGACGTACTTGGTCTCCTGGACCAACACCCCTTCGCCCATGGCCAGGCCCAGCTCGGCGACCAGGGTGTCGAGGGGGTCGTCTGGGCGCTCCAGGGCCGTCGCTTCCTTGGAGAACTCGGGCTCCAGAGCCACGAACAGGGCGCCGCCCCCTGCAGCGTAGGCCTTGAGTGCGTCGACCTCGGGCTCCAGGAAGGGCTCGTCGGGGCCCAGGATGAACACCACGTCGGCGTCGTCGGGCACGTGCTCGGCCAGGCCGTCGGCGACGCCGAGCTCCTTGACCTTGAAGTTCATGGCCTGGAGGAGCTTCTTGAGGCCGGAGAGCTTCTCGAGCGGGGTGGCGGTGCCCTTCCAGGAGAGCTCGCCGTGGCCCACGGTGACGTAGGCCAGGCGCTCACCCTTGGCGACCTTGATGATCAGCTCCTGGATCTCCGCGTCGAGCTTCTTGAGCGTGCGCTTGGCGTCGTCGAGCTCGGTGCCGACCTTGAGGGTCTTGGTCACCGGCTTGAGCGTGGGGTCGGCGTCGTCGCCCAGCTGGACTTCGCCCAGGGTGATGGCCACGTAGCCGTTGTCCCGCACCTTGAGGGCCTTGGCCAGGCTGGGCTCGGCGGCGTGGTCCAGGAAGCTCACCCGGAATTTGGGGCTGTCCAGGGGGCCGAAGTAGGCCTTGAGCTCGGTGTAGGTCTCGGCGCTCGACGGCAGGAAGATGCGCACGTCGACCGGCTCGTCCAGATTGGCGATCAGCCCCTGGGTGGCGCTGCCGGCCTGGGCGGTCTTGAAGTAGGTCAGGTCCCACTTCTCGTTGTGCTCGCTGGCCAGGTAGTTCAGCGGGAACACCAGGGACAGGCCCAGCGCAGCGGCCAGTCCGTTCTGGGCGGCCTGCCGGATGCGCTTCGGCTGCACCACGATGGGGCTGTCGTTCAGCGCGTGGTCCACCGCGATCAGCGGGAACAGGCCGCACAGGAGCACGATGGGCCAGACCGCGCCGAACACGCCGCGCCAGCGGCGCTCCATCTCGTCGGCGAAGCCGAAGGCCTCGATGGCCATGTCGGTGGTCAGGCCGTAGACGACCAGCCCGATCAGGCCGACCAGGCCCCACTTGACGGCGGTCTTGCGGGCCGGCTGGGTCTTGCCGGCCTTGGCCAGCAGGGCCAGGGACACCAGCACCAGCAGCTCACCGCTGCCGCTCAGGATGGGGCGGAGGGTCTCGTCTCCGCCGTACAGGCGCTCGCCCGCGAACAGCAGGACCAGGCCCAGGATGTAGAGGACGACTTGGGCGCTCATCGCCACCTCCTCGCGGCCATCCAGCGGGTGGACAGCATTAGGAACGCGAAGGTCAGGGACAGGTAGTACACGACGTCTTCGAGGTTGATCCGGCCCCTCTGGAAGGGCTGGAAGTGACGGTCGTAGAGGCTCAGGTAGCTGAACACGTCGCTCAGGGGCGCTTCGGTCACGCGGCCGAGCAGCCAGCTCAGGATGAGCACGCCCACGATGACGCCGGCGATGACCGCGGCGACCAGCTGGGAGCGAGACAGGGACGACGCAAAGGTGCCGATGGCGATCACCGCGCTGCCGGTCAGCAGCAGGCCGGTGTAGCCAGCGGCGATGTGGCCGTAGCTGACCTTGCCCTCGACGAAGATCAGGGCCGGCATGTAGCCGGTCAGCGCGATCATCAGGGTCAAGAAGCCCATGGCCGACAGGTACTTGCCGGCGACCACTTGCCAGTCGCTCAGCGGAGAGCTGTCGATCAGGACGATGGTGCCGGTCTGGCGTTCCTCGGCGATGAGCCGCATCGTGAGCAGCACCGCGGCTGCGACGATGAAGCCAAAGGTCCAGTAGAAGAAGTCTTCCAGGACATCGGTGCTGTACTTGGCCGTCTTGCCCATGGCGAAGACGTTGAACGCCAAGCCGTTGAAGAACAGCAGGGCCGCCACGACGAGGTAGCCCCAGATCGAGTTGAAGTAGGCCGCCAGGTCTCGCCGGGCGATGAGCAGTACGCCTCTCATGGTCCCTTGCTCCTAGGGCTGGGTGCCGGCCGTCAGGCCAAGGAAGATCTCTTCGAGTTCGGCCTCGGAGTCACCGAGGGAGCGCAGGCCCAAGCCGGCGCCCACGAGCTCCCAGACGAGCTTCTCGCGGTCGTCCTGGGCCATGTTCACCGTGGCGCGCCACACGTCGCCCTGGGGTCGGACGTCGTGGTCGAGCACGGAGCCGGAGTCGCTCAGCACCTTGTCCAGGGCGTCGCGGCTGCCCCGCACGGTCAGCACGATCTCGTTGCTCCCGGCCATGCGGTTGGAGAGCTCGTCCTCGGTGCCCTGGGCCACGAGCCGGCCGTCGTTGAGCACCAGGATGCGGTCACAGGTCTGGCTGATCTCGCTCAGGATGTGGCTGCTGATGAGCACGGTGCAGTGCTTCTTGAGCGCCTTGATCACGTCGCGCATCTCGACGATCTGCACCGGGTCCAGGCCGCTGATGGGTTCGTCCAGGATGACCAGATCGGGCTCGTGGATGATCGCCTGGGCGATGCCGACGCGCTTGCGGTAGCCGTGGGACAGGGTGTCGATCACCCGGTCCGCCACGTGGCTGATCTGGCAGATCTTGAGGACCTCGGCCATGCGGGCCTTGATCTGGCTGTCCGAGCGGCCCTTGATGCGGCCGGCCCACAACAGGAAGTCCCGGACCCGCATCTCGGTGTAGAGCGGCGGGTCCTCGGGCAGGAAGCCGATCCGGGCTCGGATGCTGTCGGGGGCTTCGAGGGCGTCGACGTCGTCGATGCGCACGGAGCCTGCGTTGGGGAGCAGCAGGCCTGCCAGGACCTTGAGTGTGGTGGACTTGCCTGCGCCGTTCAGCCCCAAGAAGCCCACGATCTCGTTGGACTCGATCCGGAACGAGACGTCCCGGACGGCTGGGTGGCTCCCGTAGTAGCGGGTGAGTCCGCTGACCTGGATCATGTCGCCAACCTCCTAGTCGGGGCAGCGTTTTAGCCCTTGCTGGCCGTCCGTCAAGCGCGGCGGTCTTGACTCCGGCCCAGAAGGTACGAGGGCCCCGCCGGAGGATCCGGCGGGGCCCAGGACACTTGGTGGTTCAGGCCAGCGACCCGTCTCCAGGTCCGGAAGGCACCGAAATCCGCCGGCGAAAGGACAATTCCCTCACCGATTCCACCGCAGCTAAACCCAGCTGGGGTGTCTGGTCTGTTCCTCCAAGGGTTCGGGATTCCTTAGAGCAAGCGCCGTGCCAACCTGGATCTGGCCGGTCCAGGCCGTTTCCAAGGGGGGATCTGGGGTGTTCATTCCCCAGTTGGGGCCCGGACTCCCGAGGTCCCGGGACCCTGATGTCCCAGCCCGTGCGAATCCGCTGACATCTCCCTGACAAGCGTGTCCAGCAAGCTCACCCCGGCGAGCACGTGTGGGGTCTTGTCCGCCGGGTTGTACCAGCGAAAGTAGTCCCGCCAGGTCGCGGGCTCGACCAGGCGGATGCCCGAGCGGGTGAGCTCGATCAGGAAGCTGGGGGTCCCGTAGGTGCCGTAGATGTGGTCGATCTCCATGCCCAGCCCGCGGAACCAGGACATGTTCCGAGCGAGCTGGTTGATGCGGTAGGGCCGGCCGGGCATGTCGGCGACCATCTGTTCGGCGGTGGCCCGGTGGGCGCCGCCGTCGTCGGGGGCGCCGTAGCGGCCGGCCCAGGGGAAGTAGACGTAGCCGCCAAAGGCGTGCAGCGAGACCGCGGTGTCGAACCCGGTGGCCGCCACCCGATCGACGATGCGGGACTCGGGCTGGGAGAGCGGCGCCGGGCTCGTGTAGTAGTAGCGCCGGGTGAAGGGCAGCCGGGACCACAGGTTGTCGTTGTCCCGGTGGACCGCAAAGTCCCGGTTCAGATCGACCCGGTTGGCGTTGGCCCGGCGATAGGTCCGGGTGCGGCCGTCGAGCAAGTCTTCCTCGGTCCGCCAGCGCCCGTCCCGGTTGACCACGGGCAGCACAACCAGCTCGATCCCCGCCGGCGGTGCGCCGCCATAGCGCTCGAGCAAGGCCACGGCGACTTCGGCCCCGATCCACTCCAGGGCGTGGAGCTGGGCGAAGACCAGCAGGCGTTGCTGCACCGGCGCGGTCTCGCTGCGCACGGTGAAGGACCACACCCGACGCTGCTCGACCGTCAGGCCGACGCATTCCGGGAGCACGGTGGTGGGGTGGTCGGCCACCAGGGTGGCCAGCCGGTGCCACAGGGTGGCTTCGAAGTCCCAGCCCGCTGCACGCTCGGGGTGCACCGCCGGGGGCTCGCGGGTCGAGGCCCAGGCCAGGAAGTCCTGGTCCGGGCAGGGGCGGTCCAGGGTGGGCGCCGGCGGACCCGCCGCGCCCTGGGCAGGCACGGGCCGATCCACGTCGGTGTCGTCGGCGAGGCTGAGCCCGATCAGCACCAGGAGGAAGGACAGCACGGCGAGAGCTTAGTCTGATAGGAACGTCGTCCGGTCGGAGGACGCGGTGGCCGCTGAGATCGAGGACGCGAGGACCACCCCGGGGTGGCTGCGGGGGCCGGCTGTGCTGCTGCTGCTGGCGCAGCTGGTCGTGTTCGGGCTGGGCTTCCTCTACGCCCAGGGCATGGTGGCCCACAACGGGCCCCGATGGATCCTCAAGGCCGAGCCGATCGCGTTCTTCGGCAACTGGAAGATGTTCACCACGGTGGACCGCAAGCAGCGGGACATGGACGGCTACGCCATGTGGGACGGGGAGTGGGCCCCGATCGATCTGCCGGCGCTGTTCCCGTCCCGGTGGGAGTCCGGCCCGCGCTACACCCGCAAGACCATCCGGCGCAGCCCCAAGCACCTGGCGATCCTGGCTGGCGCGGCCTGTGGGCGGCTCACCGAGCGCCCGGAGCGGGTCCTGTTGGTCGACGTGCGGTGGCGCTCCAAGCGCGGCCAGCGCGAACAGCCCCGCTGGGGCAAGGTCCGAGAGAAGCCGCTGATGGACTGGGACTGCTCCCGCGAGCCCCCCCAGGTCTCTGGGCGGCCGATCTGATGGCGGGCTGGTGGCAGGCCCGCTGGACGCCGGTCTGGGCGGGGGGGTGGACCCTCGCGCGGGTCTTGTTCTGCCTGGCGGCGCTGTACAACCAGCTCCTGCGCTACCCGCGGGTGGCCGACGCCTACGCCAGCACCGACATGGTGTTTTCCTACAAGCCGTTCTACCTGGCCGATCACGTTGTGCTCACGCCGAGCACCGGATTCGCGCTGTGGTGGACAGGGCTCCTGGCCCTGCTGGCGCTGCTGTGGGGCGGGCGCCTGGCCAAGCCAGCGCTGTTGATCTGGCTGCTCAGCGGGTGGGTGCTGCTGTCCGCCGAGGGCTTCAACATCAAGGCCTACGACCGGCTCATGACGTGGCAGGCCGTGGCGCTCCTGTTGGGGCCGATCGGCGAGCGCGACCTGACGACCAAGGCCCGCTCCCCCCTGGGGCGCTGGTGGTTGTTGGTGACCTACTGCTGCATCTACGGCTCCACTGGGTACTTCAAGGCCCGCTACGAGCCCTTGTGGTGGACCGGCGAGGCCCTCCAGTGGCACATGGTGCTGCCGTACTTCGGGCAGACGGTGGTCGGGGCCTGGATCAGCGACAAGCTCTGGATCACGTGGCCCCTGGGGGTCTTCACCGTGCTGTTCGAGTGCGGCTTTCCGCTGCTGGTGTGGTTCCGCCGACTCAACCCGTGGGTGCTGCTGGCCGGCGTTGCGCTCCACCTGGGCATTCTGCTGACCATGAATGTCGGGGTGTTCAGCCACGCGGCCATCGCGCTCTACCCGGTGTTGCTGCACCCCGAGATCGCCCGGGCGTGGTGGGGGCGATGGCAGGCCTGGCGAGGGGTCGGGTCAGGGGCGCCCGGTCGACCGGGGCTCAGTCCAGCGTGCCCGTCCAGCGGAATCGCTCCAGCTCTGGACCGCTGAGTCGGCGGCCGCCGTAGAGAGCCCCCACCAGGGCATCGAGCCCGCCGGTGTCGCCCACCACCCGCAGGCTCACGGGCACGCCATTGCGCAGCTGGAGGGCCCGGCGCTCGCCCGGTGCGGCCCGCTCGAACAGCACGACCCGGGGCTCTCCCGTGCCCCCGTCGTGGCGGCGGAAGGCGAGCAGGTCGCGCGCCTCGACCCGGGTCGCGACGAACACCTGCCCCCGGCTGGTGCGCACGAGGGACGTCACCGACGGCGAGCCCTGGGTCACGCCCCGTCGCACCGTCGCCGTGCCGCCGTCTGGGCCGCTGTAGGCGTACTGCAGGGTGCTCAAGAGGGCCCGCAAGGGCGGATGGGAGACGGCGAGATCGCGAAACCGGGCGGCTTCGATCCGCAGAGCGACCAGCGCGGTCTCGGCCCGGACCGTCGCTGCTCGCGGCGCACCCCGAGCCAGGGCCAGCTCACCGAAGCACTGGCCCCGTTGGTACCGGCGCAGCCCCTGAGCGCCGTCGGCACCGACGGCCCCGGCCATGCCCTCGACCACGAACCAGGCGGCGTCCCCGGGGTCGCCGGCTCGGAACACGGCGTCCCCGGGCTCGAAGCGCCGCAGGCTCATGCCAGCGTCGACCGCTGGCAGGTCGCGTAGCACCGGCAGGTCGGGCAGCGCTTCCCACACGGCGGCGTCGGCCATGGGCTGGTCCAGGTGAGGCGCCACATGGCTCTGGTAGATCGCCTCGGGCACGACCAGCAACCGGGTCGGCGCCGCCCCGCGCACCCCGGCGGTCCGCCGATGGCTCGCACCGCGCCCCAGGGCTCGCTCGCCAAAGGCCTCGCCCGGCCCCAGCCGCGCCACCACCACCGGGCCCTCCGTGCCCTGGACGAAGACCTCGACCTGGCCAGACTGGATCACGAAGAGCTCGTTCCCGGCGTCCCCCGCCCGGAACAGCACCTCGCCGGCCCCCAGGACCCGACCCCTGGCACTGTCTACGACCGCAGTCCAGGCGTCGTCTGGGAGCGCCGCGAGCAGCGCCTCGGTCCTCAGGCTCTGGCCACTCACGGGGCGCGCTTGCCCTTCTTCTTCTTGCGGGCACGGCGCTTTTCGTCCTTGGCCCGCTCAACCACCTTCTCCGCGTCCAGGTGATCGGTCTGGGAGCGGGCCATCAGGTCCGCGTAGGTCCCGTGGAAGTCCTCGACCCCGTCCTCCCGCAGCTCCAGCACCCGGGTGGCGAGCTTGTCCACGAACCAGCGGTCGTGGGACACGAACAGGATCGTGCCGTCATAGGCCAGCAGCCCGTCGGCCAGGGCCTCGATGCCCTCCAGATCCAGGTGGTTTGTGGGCTCGTCGAGCACCAGCACCGTGGGCTGGACGGCGGCGATCCGGGCGAAGAGCAGCCGGGCGGCCTCGCCCCCGGACAGGTTGCCGACCTTCTTCTCCACGTCGTCCCGGGAGAACAGCACCATCGCCAGCCGGGCCACCACGCCGCCCAGCCCGTCGGTGGGCACGCTCTTCCACATGCTCTCCTTGACCGTGCCGTCCGGGGGGCCCAGGGCGTCCCGGTGGTCTTGGGGGAAGTAGCCGAAGTCGGCCTCGTGGCCCCACTCGAATGTGCCGTCGTCTGCGTTGAGCTCGTCGACCAGGATCTTGAGCAAGGTCGACTTGCCGATGCCGTTGGGCCCGATGATGGCCAGCCGGTCTCCCCGCTCGACCTCGAAGCCCACGTCCAGCAAGACGATCTTGTCGTCGTAGGCCTTGGACAGGCCGTCGACGGTCAGAACCTTGCGGCCGCTGGGGCGCCGACCCTGGAACTGGAAGCGGGGGTGCCGGCGGGAGCTCTGGGGGAGCTGGTCGATCACGATCTTCTCGACCCGCTTCTGCCGGCTGTTGGCTTGGCGGGCCTTGGTGGCCTTGGCCTTGAAGCGGGTGATGAAGGCCTTGTGGTCGGCGATCTCCTTTTCTCGCTTCTTGATCTCGGACTCGCGGCGGGCCCGCTCGGCGACCTTTTGCTGCAGGAACGCCGCGTAGTTGCCCTTGTAGGAGACGACCCGCTCGTAGTCGACGTCGAGGATGTGGGTGCAGACCCGGTCCAGGAAGCGGTGGTCGTGGCTCACGACCACGCAGCAGCCGCGGAAGTCGAGCATGAACTGCTCGAGCCACGAGATCGCCAGGATGTCCAGGTGGTTGGTGGGCTCGTCCAGCATCAACAGGTCGGGCTCGGCGGCCAGGGTCTTGCCCAGCAAGGCGCGGAGCTTGAACCCCCCGGACAACACCCGCAGGGGCTCACGGTGGACCGCGGTCGGGATGCCGAGCCCCTCGAGGATGGCGCCGGCCCGGGACTCCAGCCCGTAGCCGTCATGAGCCATGACGATGTCCTCGAGCTTGCTGTAGCGGTCGTCGTCGAAGGACTCGTGGGCGTTGGCCAGCAGCGCTTCCTTCTCGACCATCGCGTCCCACAGCAGGGGATTGCCCATCATGACGACATCGAGGATCGGCGTGTCCTCGTAGGCGAAGTGGTCCTGTTCCAGCACGCCCATGCGGGCGGCCCGCGGGCGGGTCACGTCGCCGCTGCTCGAGGTCTCCTGGCCCGCGAGCACGCGGAGCAGGGTCGACTTGCCAGAGCCATTGGCGCCCACGATGCCGTAGCGGTTGCCGCGATCGAGCTGCAGGTTCACGTCGCGGAACAGGGCCTGGGCCCCGTACTCCATCGCGAGATCGGTGACGGTGAGCATGGCGGGGGCACTTAGCCCGCTCCGTGCGCACAGCTCCACGCGGTAGGATCCCCCCCCTCTGGAGCTGGAGTCTCGCCATGTCGGAAGCCAACAAGCGTGCCCTCATCGGGTACTGGATCTTCACCGCCCTCATCGTCGTGAGCCAGGGGGCGTCTGGCGTGATGGACTTCCTGGGGGCGGCGCCGGTGCTCGAGGGCGTCACTGCCCTCGGCTACCCGGCCTACATCCTGTACATCCTGGGCACCGCCAAGATCCTGGGCGTGATCGCCATCGCCGTGCCCGGCAAGCCCCTGCTCAAGGAGTGGGCCTATGCCGGGTTCACGTTCGACTTTCTGGGTGCCGCGGCGTCCCACGTTCTCAACGGTGACGGCCCGGACCTGTTCATGGCGCCCCTCGTGATCCTGGCCTTCTTGATCGGCAGCTACAAGCTGCGGCCTGCGGACCGCAAGCTATAGGGCGGGGGACCCGTGGAGGTCCCCATGTCCGCCCCTGGCACCACGAACCCGGTGGACGGCAGCGCCCTGCCGGCCGTCGATGCCACATCGCCCGACGCCGTGGCCGGCCTGGTCGACGCCGCCCGGCAGGCCCAGCCCGCCTGGGGTGCCCTGAGCGTCGCCGCCCGGAGCAAGGCCGTGCTCGCCTTTGCCCGGGCCGCCGTCGAACGGCACGCCGAGATCATCCCCATCCTGGCCAGCGAGACCGGCCGCAGTGCCCTGGAGTGCGGGCTGAACGAGGCCAACGGCATCCTGGAGTACGCCCGGGGCGCCGTCGGGGTCGCCAAGAAGACCCTGAAGCCCGAGCGGGTGCCCTTCAACCCCGTGGCCTTTCCCGGCAAGCGGGCCGTGATCGAGCCGCTGCCCCGGGGGGTGGTCGGCATCGTCGCGCCGTGGAACTACCCGCTGGCGAACTTCTACAAGTCGCTCTTCCCGGCGCTGCTGTCGGGCAATGCCGTGGTCCTGAAGCCGTCCGAGCACACCCCGCGGTCGGGCGCCTGGCTGGCGGGCGTGGCCGCCGAGACCTTGCCGGACGGCCTGGTCCAGCTGGCCCAGGGCGCCGGCGACGTGGGGGCCGCGGTGGTCGACGCGGTCGACGCCGTGGTGTTCACGGGCTCGGTGGCCACCGGCCGCAAGATCGCCGCACGGGCCGGGGAGCGTCTGATCCCTTGCTCTGTGGAGCTCGGGGGCAAGGACGCGGCCATCGTGCTCGCCGACTGCGACCTGCCGCGCACGGTCGCGGGCATCGCTCAGTGGGGCATGCACAACGCCGGTCAGAACTGTGCCGGCATCGAGCGGGTCTACGTCGAGGATGCGATCGCCGACACCTTCGTGCCGGCGCTGGCGCGGGCAGTGGGTCGGCTGCGGGTCGAGGACGGCAGCGGTGAGAGCGAGCTGGGGCCACTCCAGAACGCCCCCCAGCTGGCCATCGTCGAAGCCCACGTGGCCGACGCGCGGGCCAAGGGCGCCACGGTGCTCTGCGGCGGGGAGCGGGTGGGCCAGGGCCTGGGCTACGCCGCGACCGTGATCGATGGCTGCGCCAAGGGCATGGCGGTGGTCGACCAGGAGACCTTTGGGCCCGTGCTGGCCGTGGTGCGGGTGCCGGACGCAGACGCCGCGGTCGCCGCAGCCAACGACTCGAAGTACGGCCTCAACGGCAGCGTGTGGACCACGAACCTGGCCCTTGGCGAGACCCTGGCGCGCCAGCTCGACGTGGGCATCGCCAACGTGAACAACCACAGCTTCGCGGGCATCGTGCCGCAGATCCCCTGGACCGGGGTCAAGGACACGGGCCATGGGGTTGCGGCCAGTCGGCACAGCTACAGCACCTTCGTGCGGCCGCGCACGGTGCTGGTGGACAAGAACACCGCCCCGGACCCGTTCTGGTTTCCGGCCAATGCGGACCTGGAGACCCTGGCGACGGCGGTTCGGGACCTGAGCATGGGCGCCCTGGGGGCGGTGTTCCGCTTGCTGCCTGTGCTGGGCAAGCGGACCAAGGCGATCCGGGCCCTGTCTCAGGAGGAGCCGACTTGACGCCACCCCGCCAACGGGCGACAGCGGGGTGTGCGAACCCTCCGCTTCGACCGCGGCACCCTGTTGATCGACGGCATCGTCGACGGCGAGGAACCGCCCGGCTTCACCTGGGATGGCCGGGTCAACCGCTTCCGAGGCGACGCAAACCTCTACCGCCACGTGGTGCTGGAGTGGCATCGCTCCGGGCAGCCGTGGACCGACGAGGCCCGGGCCTACGGCAAGCTCGAGGATCTGGTCCACCACACGGATCGAACCCCTCGCGAGTACCAGGAAGCAGCGCTCGAGGCCTGGCGCACCCGGGGGCGCAGCGGCTGCGTGATCCTGCCGACCGGTTCGGGCAAGACCTACGTCGCCGAGCTGTGCATCGCCGACGCCCACCGCTCGACCCTGGTGCTGGCCCCGACCATCGACCTGGTGCTCCAGTGGGTGACCGTGCTGGAGCGGGCTTTCCAGCGGCCCATCGGCATGCTCGGCGGGGGGCAACACGAGCTGCACGACATCACCGTCTCGACCTATGACAGCGCGTACCTGCACATGGGGCGCTACGGCGCTCGCTTCGGGCTGCTCATCTGCGACGAGGTCCACCACCTGCCCTCCGAGGCGTACAGCCAGGCCGCGCTCATGAGCCTGGCCCCTTGGCGGCTGGGGCTCACCGCGACGTTTGAGCGGCCCGACGACGGCCACCACGACGTGGTCGGACTGATCGGCCCGGTGGTCTACCGCCGCGGCATCCGGGAGCTCGCCGGCGAGGTGCTCGCCGACTACACCGTGGTCCACGTCGAGGTCGACCTGACCGACGACGAGTCCGACCGGTACTTCGAGGCCCGCGGGACGTTTCGCAGCTTCGTGGGCCGGAAGCGCATCCGGCTGGGCGGCCGCAATGGCTGGGGCAACTTCCTGCGGGCCGCCGCCATGTCCAAGGCCGGGCGAGCCGCCCTCAAGGCCCACCGCGAGAGCCGGCGGGTCATCCACGAGGCCAGCGGCAAGCTCGACGCCCTGGAGACCATCCTCCAGCGCCATCCAGAGGGCCGCGTCCTGTTGTTCACCAACGACAACGCCACGGTCTACCGCGTCTCGCGCGAGTTCGGCGTGCCCTGCATCACCCACCAGACCGACGTGAAGGAGCGGCGGGCCATCCTGGCGGCGTTCGGCGAGGGCCGCTGGCGGGTCATCGCCACGAGCCGGGTGCTCAACGAGGGCGTCGACATGCCCGAGGCCGATGTGGGCGTCGTGCTGTCGGGGACCAGCACGGTCCGGGAGCACGTGCAGCGCCTCGGCCGCATCCTGCGCCCTCGCGAGGGCAAGCAGGCCGTGCTCTACGAGCTCGTCACCACCGGCACCTCCGAGGAAGCGACCAGCCGCCGCCGCCGGGAGCACGCGGCCTACGAGGAGGACTGAGGGTGCTGACCGGGGACCTGGTGCGGGTGCGGGTGAAGGGCAAGGAGCTCCACCCCTCCTACGTGAAGCCCGAGGAGCCGCGCTTCCAGGAGCGGGCGGCAGAGCTGGTCGCGCTGTACCGCAGGGCGGTGACCCAGGGGCACACCCGGGCCTGGCTCGCGAGCGAGGTCGAGGAGATGATCGGCGACGGCGTCGACCACAAGCTCACCAAGGGCCTGGCCAAGACCCTGACGGACCGCGCCGAGTTTGCCGTCGAAGCGCCTGTGCCCCCAGCCGAGCTCCGTGCTCGGCTCTTTGATGTGACAGCCGCGGCGCCTTCGCGGGCCAAGACCGCGGCGGCCATCGCCGCCCTGGCCGACCAGGTGGGCGTCACCCCCGACGCCCTCAAGGGGCTGCTCTATGCCGACCGCAAGGAGGAGCAGCGCATCCTAAAATGCGACGTGTCCGACGGCGACTGGTTGCTCCACCGCTACAACACCGGCCTAGTCCAGGCCTGCCTGCTCAAGGCCGTCTCGGTCGAGGTGTCCCTGGACGGCCCCACGCCCGAGCGCGCCCGCCAGCTCTTCCGGCTCATCCAGTTCAACGGCCTGATGTACTCGGTCACGCCCACTGCGCTCGGCTACCGGATCCACCTGGACGGTCCTGCGTCGGTCCTGCGCCACAGCACCCGCTACGGCATGAGCCTGGCGACGTGGTTCCCCGGCCTGCTCCTCCAGGAGTGCCCCTGGTCCATGGACGCCGTGGTGCGGTGGGGGCGCAAGCGCAAGCTCAAGAAGGCCCTGCACGTGGACTCGGAGCGCGGCCTGCGCTCCCACCATCGGGACACCGGGGCCTACACGACCCGGACCGAGGACTGGTTCCGGGAGCGCTTCGAGGCCCTGGACTGCGACTGGGCCCTGTCCCGGGAGGGCACGCCCCTGAACCTGGAGGGCAAGGGCGTCGTGGTCCCGAACTTCACGTTTCGGAAGGGCGGTCGGGTGGCGCACCTGGAGATCGTCGGCTTCTGGCGCAAGGACTGGCTGCGTCGGCGCCTGGACCTGCTCCAGGCCCACGGCCCGGGCAACCTGGTGCTCGCCGTGAGCAGCAAGCTGGCGGTGACCAAGGAGGTGTGGAAGCACTTTCCGGGCCAGGTGGTCAGCTTCAAGGAGATCGTGCCGGCCAAGGACGTGTTGGCGGCCGTGGAGGCTTGCGCGAAGGGGGGGTGAAGTGGGAGGGGACGAACGTCCGTACTTCGGACGTTGAGGGGCCCCAACTGAGTTGGACGGGACGAACGTCCGAAGTACGGACGTTCGTCCCTCCGCAGCGCGGCCGGGAGGGGACGAACGTCCGTACTTCGGACGTTGAGGGGCCCCAACTGAGTTGGACGGGACGAACGTCCGAAGTACGGACGTTCGTCCCTCCGCAGCGCCTACTCCAGCGTGATCCCCGCCAGATACGCCGGCGCCTGGGGCCTGACCCAGCCCAGGAAGCGGGCGTCGACCACCGAGAACTGGAAGTCCGGCGTGCCGGTCTCCGGGTCGACGAACTGGCGCTCTACCGCCGCGGCCTTGGGCGTGCGGTACAGGGTCACCCGGGCGCCGTCGTCGGTGTCGGTGACGTCGGCCTGGCGCAGCGGGCGCCGCAGGTCGGGCACCACCCGGTTGTAGGTCCCCTGGCTCTCGAAGCAGGGCTCGCTGGACCAGCAAGCCACGTCGAGGGCCACCAGCAGACCGTCGTAGAAGTCGAAGCAGACGGCGTCGCCGCCGCTGCTGGGCAGGCAGCTGCGGGCCACCCGGTCGCTCTTGAAGGGCTTGGCAGCCGGCTCCTGGAACGGGAAGACCAGGCCGACCTCGGCCTGGGTCCAGCCCAGTCGGATGCGACGGCCCTGGACGGTGATCGCCACGTCGGACCGCGCGGACCGGGACACGCTGGCGCAGCGCTCGCGGACCTGGAATGGGTAGCGCAGCGTCACGCCGCCCTCGATGTCGACCACCACCTGCCAGCCCGCGTCGTCTCCGTCGGCGCGGCACAGGGGTCGGGACAGGGTGGTCTCGAGCAACAAGGGGTCGGGCTGGTACCAGTCGATCGCCAGGGTCTCGGCGGGCACTCGCCACGCCGGCAGCCCGGCGTCCGTCAGCAGAGGCAGCCACGCGTCCTGGGCCGTGCGAGCGGACTCTCCGGCGCCGGTCTCCAGCCGGACGCTCACCGCCACGCCGGGCACGGGCACTCGGACCTGGACCGACCGGTCGTCGGCGTCGACCCACGGCGGCGTCAGGCCTTCCTGGCCCAAGCCCAGCAGGGCCGAGTGGTTCTCACTGTCGTTGAGCGAGACCTGGACCAGCGCCTCGTGCACCCGGCGCCAGGCGTCCGGCGAGCGCGGATCGGTCGGGTAGGTCTTGGCAAAGGCCAGCAAGCCCTCGGGACCCAGGGCCTCAGAGTCCCGCCAGATGGCGTCGATGCGGCGAGACGCGGCCTCTTCCAGCCGGGGGTGCTCGGGGTGGATCGACAGGAGCTCCGCCCAGGCCTCTGCGGTGTCGACCTGTTCGACCTCGGACCAGACCGCGGCCATCCACTGGCCCTGGATCTCCGCCAGCTGGCCGTGCTCGGGGTACGCCTCGAGCAAGGCCTGCCAAGCCTCGCTGGTGCCCTGGGCGGCCGTCGCCTCGAAGGCCAACGTGTGCTCCAGCGCCACCGCTTTGGTGGCCTGGGGGGTGTCCGGGAACTCCTCCTGGAACGCCCGGGCGGCATCGATGGTGCGCAGTGTCGCGGCTTGATCCCAGAAGCCCTGGAGCACGGTCTCGGCGGCGTCGGTGCCCTGGTAGTCGGCGTAGAGCTGGCGTCTCAGGGTCTCGTCGTCGCCCGCCTCGCGGAGAGCCAGCTGCGCTGCGAGTCCCTGGGTCTTTGCGCCGGCCTGGGTCCCGGACCACGCCTGCCAGTGACTGTCCAGCGCCGATCGGGGAATGCCGGCCGGGTGCAGGCGCTCCAGCCCCGTGAGCTCGGCCCTGGCACAGACGTCTCTCACGTCTGGGTCCTGGAGTCCGTCCGCCACTCGATCCGCACAGGTCTCGAGCACCTTGTCGAGCTTGTCCTTCTTGAGGAGCTTCTCGAGCTTTGACGCGTCCTTGCTCGCGGCCTGGACCGCGGGCGGCAGGGCCACCAGGCCCGCCAGGAGCACCAGGGTGCGGGCCCTCATAGCGTGAGCCTCACGTACCAGAGCATGGCGCCTTCGGTGGTGGACAGGAGCACCGCATAGGTGCCGTCCGGCCTGCGCCAGGCGTCCAGGGGGCGTGCGGTGGCGAGCCCCTCTGGCAGCGGCTCCACGCCATTGGCGACCAGCTGAAAGGTGCCGCCGGTGCCCAGGCTGACCAGGCCGAACTCGGCGTCGCCGTGCACGGCGAGCCACGGCGGGCGCCCTAGATCGATGGGCCCCGGCGCCGGCACCGTGAAGAACCCCCCGGCGCGGCCCTGATACGTCAGCGTGCCGTCGGAGTGCAGCAGGACCAGGCGCTTGTCGAGCTGTCCGATGTCCACGACCGGCGCGTGATCCGGCAGGTCCTTGACCCGGACCTGTTTGCCCCGGTGCAGGCGCTGGACCTGGGCATCTGCAGTCAGCATGTACAGGCCATAGCGATCCGCGTTCGCGGCCACCGTCAGGCGGTTCACCGAGGTCGTGCGGGCGTCCTGGCCGGCGGCCAGATCGACCAGCTGGTTGCGCTCCAGGGCGTAGATCGCACCGTCGCTGAACGCCACGGCCCCGACAGGCTGCAGGCCGACCATCTCCCAGCCGGCCAGGTCGTTGAGCTGTTGGGCGCTGAAGCTCTCGCGGCTGAACACCCGCCCCTCGACGTCGTGGTAGGCCAGCTTGGCCCCCTGGCCGATGCGGACCGGCCCAGACGGCACGGCCATCTGCTCGCACTTGGTCTTGCCCGACGGGCACCACCACAGCTGGTGGAGCCGATCCACCAGCGCGATGCCGTCCTTGGTTCGCACCGCCGCCGTGTAGCCCCCGGAGTCGCCGGCCTTGAGCACGGGCCCGGGCTCCCAGGACGCGGACGGGTGCTCCGACGGGGGCAGGGGCCAGGTGGTGAAGGCCGGGCAGCCATCGCCACTTGCCGTGTCGCCGGGCTGCAGGATGCAGGCGTCGGTCTGGTCGGGCAGACCGTCCTGGTCGTGGTCCAGGTCCTTGCCCGTCGGGGCCGACAGATCGAGCCGGAGCGTGTCGTAGCCCGCCGTGTCCAGGTGCTCGAAGGTCCAGCCCAGGTTGGCGGGTCGGGCCATGAGCAGGCGGCCATTGGCGGCGAAGCAGGCCCCGCGGTGGTCCTCGCGCTCGCCCCGCTCGTAGAGCAAGGCGCCTTCGGTGCCTTCGGTGGGGGCGTCCCAGTTGGTCGCCAGCTCGAGCTGGCCGCCGGTCTCTCGCAGGTCGTAGACCGTGGCGCCGTCGGGGTCGGCGTCGAGCACGTGCCAAGGTGGCGTGTTCGGGGCCCGCTCGCCGGGGGGCTCCAGCAGAGCCAGGGCGATGAATCCGCCGTGGAACAGACCCGCGACGCGCCCGTCGGACAGCACGTGCAGGCGCTTGCCCACCCACCCTGGCTGCCCGGTGGACCGGGGCAGCAGGGGCCTGGAGCGCACCTTGGCGCCGTCGTCGGGGTAGAAGCGCAGCTTGCCGCCGCCGACCACGTAGACGCCATCGGGCCCGCGGCCCAGGGCCGGGTGGTCTTGGACCGCGAATTCCTCGAGGACCTGGACCACCTGGAGGTCGGCCGGTCCACGCTCGCGGAGCAGGAGGACCTTGGAGCGGGCGCCTTCGAGGCTGCCGTCGGCAGAGGGCCCGTGGGTGATCACCGCCACCAGCTCCTTGCCCGAGCGGGAGACCAGCTGGATGTCCAGGGGCTGGTGGTCCCGGGGAATGGAGCCGACGGTGGCCGGCCCCGGCCACAGGGCCCGGCCCCGAGCCTGGTCCAGCGCGATCACGCTGAAGGTGTTGTTGAGCTGGTCCTCGTAGGCCACCCACACGGCGTTGCCACGGGCCAAGAGCGACAGGTCCCAGGGCTTCAGCTCGCCTTCGGCGGTGCCCAGCACGTGGTGCCATTGCACGTCGCCCGAAGGACCGACCCGCCAGATGCGCTGGGTCGTGCCGCCGTCCGAGTCCGGGGCGCTCGGATCCTGAGGGGCCGCCACGATGGTCGCGTCCTGGAGGGGCAGGCAGGCGGCTTCGTCCTGGGCCAGAGCCGGCGAAGCGCACAGGAGACCAGCGATGAGCAGGCCCACAGCCCGCATCCAGAAGCCTCCGGCACCCTGAGAGACGCGGGAAGTTAGCACGCCCAGCCCCAGGAGCAGGGCGGTGCGGGTCACGAACGGTCACGTCTCCAGGCCAGGCCGAGGGCCAACACCACCAGGGCCAGGCTGATCAGGTGCACTGGGAGCCACCAGCCCCCCAGCCCAGGCGGGCGCACCAGGTCCTCCGGGGCGCGGTACCAGGCCTTGGCCGTGCGGGACCAGGCCCCGAAGCCATCTCCCACAGGCAGCAGGCCAAAGGCAAAGGCCGTCCGGCCGTCGCGGGTGCTGGGCCACAGAAAGGCCTGCCCGGCCGCCAGCAGCGCATCGGCCAGGGGGTCGTCTCCGTGGATGCGCGCCACCCCCGCGCCGATGGCGCTGGCCGACAGGCTCACCCCAGCCACAAGCGGCCCGCTGTCGATGTCCCCGACGCCGTCGCCGTCCAGGTGCTCCAGCACGCCCGGCACCCCCAGTCGTTCGACCACCAGCCGATGCCGAAAGGTCAGGTACATCGCGCTCGCCCAGCCCGGATCCAGGTCGTGCAGGAAGCGCAGGATCAGCGCCGTCGAGCTTCCTCTCGGGGCGCTCGTGGCCTGGCCGGTGGCGACGTCTGCGGTGTGGCCCAACAGTCCTGTTGCAGGATCGGCGGTGGCCTTGGCCCGCTCGAGCCAGCTCTGGATGACCCCTTCATACCGGGCGCCCAGCAGTGCGTCGCAGCCCCGCAGTGACGCCATCGCCACCACCGAGTCCACCGGCCACACCTGACCCGGGTACGACGCCACGAACGGGGGCCCCGGCGCTGCGTGGGCCAGGGCGATCACGTCACAGGACGCCCGCAGCTCGGCCAGCTCCTCCAGGCGCCGGTCCTCGGGGGCCTGCAGCAGCAAGGCGCCGACCCGCACCTGGTTGGTCCAGCCGGCGTGGAAGATGCCCCACGGCGGGTCCAGGTGGCTGTCAAAGGGCGCGCGCCCCAGAGGGGACTCCATGGCCGCTCGGGCACGGGCGGCCGCCTCGTGGGCCGCCTGCCGCACGGGATGCCCCACCGGGTAGCGCAGGCCGAGCTCGATCCACGCCAGCGCCCACGTGGCGTGGGTGAACAGGTGGCCTTCGGGGAACAGCACCTGCATGTCCCGGTCTGCGCCGGCCTGGATCTGCTCGTCCAGCCAGAGCAGCTGGGGTCCGACCGCTGCGGTCAGCTCGGCCCGGGTCTTGGGCGCCTGGTGGTGCAGCCGCCAGTTGACCGGGACCAACACCGCCAGCAAGAGCAACACCAGCAGCCAGGGCGCCAGGTCGGCCAGCCCTCGCCGTCGTCGCGGGGCCAGGATCGACGCGTCTTCCGGGTATCCTGGGTCCATGACTCGCTCGGTTGCCTGGATGTCCCTCTTCCTCCTCGGCTGTCAGGGAGACGACTGCTCCGAGACGACCTGCACGGACAGCTTCACGTTCGTCTTCGATGGCGGGGGGCTGCTGGAGACCTACAAGGCCGAGCTCACGGACGAGACCGGTCGGCAGGAGTCCTTCAAGTGCTACGGACTGGAAGTCGAGAACCTGACGGATGATTCCCTGTTGGTGTGGTGCGAGGACGAAGGCTTCACGGTGGCCGGGTGGTCCTTGACCACGGTCACCCTGGCGATCAACAGCGCCGACGGCACGACGGACTGGGAGCTGAGCCCCACGTGGGAGCCGGTCTACCCCCAGGGCGACGAGTGTCCGGCCGCCTGCCAGGCCGCCACTGAGACGCTGATCCTCGAGGCGGTCGCCGGCGACTCCGGGGACACGGGCTGAGCCGACTGCGCACCAGTGTCCTGGGCGTGGCCGCGATCGGTCTCCTGGGCGTGGCACCCCAGGAGCCCTGGGTGCCGGTGGCGCCGTCGGACCCGGACATCCGCTGGCTCGGCCGGGTGGATCTGAGCGTGTCGGCGAGCCCTCGCATGGCCTGGAGCGGCTCGGGCTTCTGGCTGGAGTTCGACGGGACCGGCGTCGTGGCGACCCTGGAGACCTTCTCCCAGGAGGGGCCCGCGGGCGTGGACCGCTACTCGGTGCGGGTGGACCGCGGCCTGCCGATCCAGCTCGACGCCCCCGCTGGCGAACAGGAGCTCGTGCTGGCCACCGGTCTCGAACCAGGCCGCCACGTGATCGAGGTGCGCAAGACCACCGAGGGCATGGTCGGCACCGGCGTGCTCTATGCGCTGACCCTGGAGCCCCACAGCCGACTGCGCAACCCGCACCCGGGGCTGCCCCGGCGCATCGAGGTCGTGGGCGGCACCGAGGCCTGTGGCTACGGGGTCCGGACCACCGAGCGCCGGCCGCCCACCGGCTTCGACCCAGCCCACGAGGACTACCTGCTGGCGTGGCCCTACCTGGTCGGCGAGTCGCTCGCTGCCCAGGTCCAGACGGTCTGCTACAGCGGGCGGGGGCTGTTGCCAGCCGCCGGGCAGCCGGACCTCCCGCAGCTCCCGGAGCTGTGGCGGTTGTCGCTGCCTCACGAAGCCGACGCCGTCTGGGACTTCGATCGCTACGTGCCCGACCTGCTCGTGCTGCAGCTCGGGGCCCAGGACCTGGGCCAGGGCAGGCCTTCTCGCCGGGTCTTCCGTGCCGCGCTGGACCGCTGGATCCGCTCGATCCGGGACGTCTACCCGGATGCCTGGATCCTGCTCAACGCGAGCCCCACCGTGACCGCCAGCTGGCCCGAGGGGGGCTGGGGCCCGGACTGGCTCTCCGAGCGCTTCTCGGAGCAGCTGGCCCTGGCCGACGGCCGAGGGGATGCCCGGGTGCAGGTGCTGCCCATCGCACCCATCGCGGGACCCTGGGGGACCGACTACCAGCCGACCTCTTCGGCCCAGGCCGCGCTCGCCATGCGCCTGTCCCACGCCATCCAGGACCTCACCGGCTGGGTCCAAGCGGGAGCTCGCTGAGGTCGCGGAACACCCGGCCGCCACGGGCCTGGATCCGCGCGACCTCGTCGTCAGCCCCCTGGGACGGACCCCCGATCCGCAGCACGGCGTCGCAGCGCTCAGCCAGGGCCAGGGACAGGGGCATCATCAGGCGCTCGAAGTGGCCCTGTCCCGCAGCCTCGATGACCGGCAGGGCCAGGTTGAGCCCGATCAGCGGCACGTGGCCCCGCTCGAACACCGCCAGGGCGGCGCGGTTCATCGCGCGCAGGTTCTCCGCGCGCTGGGCCCCATCGGCGCCCCCGCTGGTGTAGGGCCCGGCGACCATCACCCACAGCCGCTCGCTCAAGGAATGAGCACCGCGTCGTCGAACCGGTCCCACTGGAGGCCGGGGCCGATGCCCTGGAGCGCCTGGTCGAAGAACAGGGTGCTGGCCGTGGTCAGGATCGCGTCGGAGCGGTCCAGGTCCATGAAGGTCTGGCCGCAGTCGTCCTGGACCGGCGGGGCCACGCCGGGACAGCCGTTGCTGGCCAGGTCCAACAGCTGCTGGTACCAGGTGGCGTTCAGGTCGTCGCGCCCTTCGAGGTAGGTCTGGGCCAGGCCGACCACGTCCATGCGACACAGGTCGCTGAAGGCCATGTGGCCGGCGTCTTGGAGCTGGAGGAGCTGGCCCACATCCAGGGACACGGCGGTCTCCAGGTTGTCGGCGTAGGGGTCACAGGAGCCGCTCAGGGTCAGCGCCGACGCGCTCTCCCGCGTGATCGTCACCGCCGACGCCAGGGCCAGCAGCGCCGAGAAGCGCGGATCCGGGTTGCCGACGGTCTCGGTGGTGCCCCCGCCGGCGCTGTGACCGCTCAGGCCCATGCGATCCAGGTCGAGCAGGCCCTGGAGGAAGCCGCCTGGATCGCCGTTCGCGTCCTCGAGCCAGGCCAGCACATCGGCCAGGTCTTCGGGGGCCGGGTCGTCCAGGGACGGGTCGCAGCCGTCCAGTGGCGGGTTGAAGACGCAGGGCAGCACGTCGGCCAGGTGACGACCGGGGTGGTCGGCGCTTATGACCACGTAGCCGCGGCTGGCCAGGTGCTCGGTGTAGGTGATCGACTGGGCCCGGAAGCCGCCCCAGCCATGGCTGAACAGGACCACCGGCAGCGGCGCATCGAGGGGGCGTGTGGGGGCGTCCCGGACCGCGCCGGTGGTGACCTGGGCCAGCTCGGTGGCCTGGAGCAGGTCGATCACGCTCTGGGGCGCGAAGTCCGCCAGGTCGATGGTCTCGGTGGGCTCCAGGCTCGCGTCGTTGGCGGCCGGGTACCAGACATCGAAGACCTGGCCCTTGTCGCGGATCGTGCGCACGCCGACGGGCACACCGCGGACCCCGGGGTCCGACGGCAGGTCCAGCGGCTCCAGGGTGGAGCAGGCGATCGACCACAGGATCAGCACGCCTCCTCCATAGCCCGACCGCTCACGGCACCGACGCTTGGGTGGCTTCGCCGGTCCAGCCGGTGTCGGACCACGTGCCCGGGGCCACCTGGAGGGTCTGGGTGAGGTCGCCCACGTGGAGCGTGACCGTGCCCTGGTGCCACAGCGCGAGCCGTGCCACGCCGTTCCGATCGGCGGTGGCTCCGACAGGGGGGTGACCGGGTGCCTCGATCCAGGCCACCTGGCCACGGGTCAGCCCGGAGACCGTGACGCGGCTCTCGGCCCGGTGGGTGCCCGGGATCCATGGCGACACGCCCTTGTCGACCAGGAGCTCCTGCCAGACCTGGGCCCACCCTTGGGCCCGTCCCCGGGCCGGTCCGTGCACGATCCCCCCGACGGCGCCGGCCTTGAGCGTGGCCAGCAGGCGCATCGGGAGGGCTCTGGGATCGGCGGCGTGCTCCCGGCGGGACCCCATCTCGGTGATCCAGTGCCCGGCGAACATCGACGGGTCCCGGCCGGACCCTGGGCCATCCACCACCAGCGCCTGGCCCGGCAGGTGGTGTCCCACGATCGGTCGCGCCAGCGGGTCGGTGAGCAGGCCCTCCCGGGCCTGGTTCGGGCCCCCGGGTCCCTCTTCGAGGATCCACAGGACCAGGGACGGATGGCCGCTCAGGGACTGGACCAGGGCGGCGTCCGGGGCCACGCAGGGTCCCGGGTCCCGGGCCTGGGCGGACAGGCCGCGCCAATTCAGGATGCCCGGGCAGCGGGGCAGCACCACCACCGGCAGCCCCCGCTCGTCGGCCTGGGCCAGGTCGGCCGGGGACGGCAGGCGGCCGTGGTACTCGACCACGTTGTGGCCCGCTGCGGCGGTCAGCCGGGCGATGGCGGTCAGGGTCGTGTCCTGGGTGACCCGCTGGCCTAGGAGCCGCAAGGTCTGCCCGTTGAGCGCCAGGGCCCGGTCCTCGACACCGAAGTCCCGGAGCCCGGTCCGGGTGGTGTGGCGGTCGAGGAGCGCACCGTCGGGCCCGGCCAGGGTGGCCTGGAGCTGGAAGAGGGCGGGACCCTGGGCGAGCCCCAGAGACCAGACCGGGCCCTTCCACGGGGCCGCCGCCGCGGTCGCCTGTCCGTCCACCACCTTGGCCTGCCCCAGGGTCTGGAGCACCCGGCCGTCGAGCATGGCCGAGAAGTGCACGACGCTGCCCGCCGGAGCGCTGTCGACCCTTGCGCTGGCCGTTGCAGCGCCGTCGTCCAGCGTGACCCAGGCGTCGTCGACGTAGGCTGCGGGCCGGAGCGAGAGCACAGGGGGCTCTCCCAGCCGCGCCCGGGCGCTGTCCTGTCCGGAGAGCAGGGGCGAGACCCCCCGGGGCCCGGAGATCCGGACCACCAGCTGGTTTGCGCCGGCCTTGAGGTACGGTCCGACCGGCACCTCGATGGGGGCCAGGCCACCGGTCTGGGCTGGCAGGGCCGTGCCGTTGACGGTCACCTGGGCGGACCAGCTCGTGTCCCTGAGCACCAGCACGCTGCCCGGGCCGACCCGATCTGCGGGAATGGTTACGGTGGTCTCCAGGTGGACCGCCGCGGTCCGAGCGGGCGCGACCCAGGGCGGCTTGGGGTCCGGCGTGACCGACCAGCCCCGGGCCAGGGTCAGGTCGAGACGGGCGGCGGCGCCCGAGGGCTCGCTGCCCCTGCAGGCCGGCGTCGACAGGCAGCCGACCGCCAGGAGCAGCGCCGCGGCGATCCATCTCCGGCCCATGCTCGCGCTCGCCCTCCGTGCGCAGACAGGGTACCCGGCGGGGCATGCCCGGCCCTCCTCCGACCCCCGCCGCCCTGGACCGCCACGTCGCGGCCTGCGAGCGCGACGAGGACGGCTACATGGATCCCCAGACGGGGCTCTTCGTGCTCACGAGCGCCTTCCTGACCCGCCGGGGCTGGTGCTGCGCGGCGGGCTGTCGGCACTGTCCCTTTCCGGTGTCGGAGCAGCGCCGGGTGGGGCGTCCGCGGGGGGTGCCGGCGTGGCCTTGGGGGGGCGGAGTCTAGTCCTCGCTACCGACACATCTGCGTCGCCGTCACCGTCTTCCCCCCACAATTCCCGTCCAGATCCACCGCCCCGTTGCAGTTCTCGACCCACGTCGCCGAGTCCCCGCACGCCGGCACCCCGGACTCCCAGCCGGCATCGCCTTCGCACGTCTTGCCGCTGGTCCCGCCGGCGGCACAGGTCGCCGCATCGGGCAGCTCCTGTTCCTCGAGGCCGTCACAGGTCCAGTCGTAGCTGCCGTCCCCGCGGTCGGTGCTGAAGAACGCCGTCTGGGCCGTGTTGGCGGCGGCGTTCAGGTCGTAACAGTCTGTGTCGTCGGCCACGTACCCGCTGGCGGGCAAGCTGCAGGCGTCGACGACGCTGGTGGCATCGCCGTAGCCATCGGCGTCCAGGTCGGCGTAGTAGGTCGTGGTCACGCCTTCGTCGACCGCCGTGTCGCAGTCCTGGTCCACCGTGTCGCACACCTCGGTCGCGTCGGGGTTCACGGTGGCGTCCCCGTCGTCGCAGTCGTCGCTGTTCTCCACGGTGCCCGACGGGGCGCTGCAGGCCTGGGTGCTCACCGCGGGGTCGCCGTGACCGTCGCCGTCGCCGTCGTCGTAGAAGGTCGTCGTGGCCCCCTCGTCGACGCTGCTGTCGCAGTCCTGGTCGGTGTGGTCGCAGACCTCGGCGGCGTCGGGGTTCACGGCGGCATCCCCGTCGTCGCAGTCGTCGTCGGTGGCCGACCAGCCACTGCCGAGCTCGCAGGCGATCTGGGAGACCAGGGCGTCGCCGAAGCCATCGCCGTCGCTGTCCCCGTAGAAGGTGTCGCCGTCGACCGGATCCTCGTCGATCGCGGTGTCGCAGTCCTCGTCCACCCCGTCGCAGCCCTCGCTGGCACCGGGCTTGATGCCCCCGTCGGCGTCGTTGCAGTCCCCGGGCTCGGCGACGTAGTCCGACGGGGCCGTGCAGGCCTCGACCGTGGTGGTGTCCACGCCATAGCCGTCGGCGTCGGCGTCCAGGTAGAAGGTCTCGGTCACCCCCTCGTCGACCAGGCTGTCGCAGTCCTCGTCGTCGCCGTCGCACTGCTCGGGGGCGTCGGGGTAGCGGGTGCCGTCCTGGTCGTCGCAGTCCGTGGCGTCGTCGACGTGATCCGGGGGGGCGTCGCAGGCCACCTCGGCCTCGGCCGGGTCCCCGTGACCGTCGCCGTCGCTGTCCAGGAACCACGCAGGCGCATCGCTGGCGGCCTCGTCGACCGTCGCGTCGCAGTCGTTGTCCACGTTGTCGCACAGCTCCGGGTTGCCGGGGAAGCGCCGGTCGTCGCTGTCGTCGCAGTCGTCGGTGGTGGCGGCCCACCCCCGCGGGTCGTCACAGGACAGGGTCGTCTCGTCGGCAACACCGTGGTCGTCGCCGTCGGCGTCCAGGTACCAGGTGCTGGCGTCCAGGGCTTCTTCGTCGACGGTGTCGTCGCAGTCCTGGTCCAGGCCGTCGCAGAACTCGTCGGCGCCGGGAAAGCTGTCCGGGTCGTCGTCGTCGCAGTCGCCGCCCGCTCGGGTGTATCCCGCGGGCTCTTCACAGCCTGTCAGCGTGTCGTCGTCGCTGCCGTAGCCGTCCGCGTCCCGATCCCGGTGCCAGACCTGGTCCTCGGGGTCCCCCTCGTCGACAGCACCGTCGCAGTCGTCGTCGAGCTGGTTGCAGTACTCGGTGGCGCCGGGGAAGGCCTCGGCGTCCCCATCGTCGCAGTCGCTGGCGTCGTCGACGAAGCCGCTCAGGTCACAGGTGTGGGTGACCACCGCAGGATCGCCGTAGCCGTCCTCGTCGGCGTCCGCGTACAGCGTGCACGGGTTGGTGTCGACGGGCACACCGCTGTCGCCATCCGGGACCGGCGGGGTGCAGCCCCACAGTGCCAGCACCAGGAGGGAGGGGGTCATGCTCGGCGGCATCATCGCACGGTCCGACTGGGCGCCCAGCCGCTTCCCGCCCATTCTCTTGACAGTCGGGCACCGGGAGGGGGACTAAGTTGCCGCTCCCAACGGGAGGTCTCCATGATTCCGACCCTCTTGCTCCTGCTGGCCTGTGGCGACGACACCACGGGCTCCGACACCGGCACGGTGGGCAGCGACAGCGGCACGACGGCGGTCGATGACACCGGCACCACCGCTGTCGACGACACCGGCAGCGACACCCAGGACACCGAGGACACTCAGGACACCGAGGACACCGAGCCTCCGGAGCCCGAGATCGACTGGGCCTTCGACGACGTGTTCGGCGTGCCCAACGTCGACGACGACGACGAGAACCGGACCAGCGACTTCACCGACAACGGCGGCTGGAGCGGGGTGAGCGGCGAGGACGACTTCACCACCCTGACACTCCCCCGGTCGGTGTTGAACAGCCTGCCCGATGGCGAGACCGTCCGGCTCACCTTGAGTGGCGAGACCAGCCAGATCCGGGTCCACACCTCGTCCGGTCAGATCCTGGGCAAGGGGAGCGACACGGTCTACGAGTTCACGCCCAGCGGCAAGCTCGACCTGGCCGTCGAGTTCGGGATCTTGCTGGCCCAGGGCTACCTGGAGCTCGAGCGGCTGAACAGCGCCGGCGTGGTCCAGGACAGCACCGAGGTGCTGTTGATGGCCAGCCCGCTGCTCATGAACAACCACCTCCAGGAGGCCGAGGAGGTCTGGGTCGTCTCCGTCGAGGCGTGGGGCACCGACAACCACGCCTTGGTCCAGGACTTCACCGACGAGCTGGGCAGCGCCTTCACGTCGGTCAATGGGCGCAACTACGGCAACGACGTCTGGATCCAGGACGAGTTCGAGTGGGGCAACCTGTACGGCACCGACACCCGCATCGGCGTGGTGCTGGACCTGATCCGGGACCGGGACCTGGACGACTACGCCGAGGACCACATGGTCGAGCCCGGGCGCATCGCCACGGTCTACGGCAGCGGCCGCGCCACGAGCCAGGACTACGGCGGCAACCTGGAGACCTCGCCCCCGGTGACGGTGGGCGGCACCGAGTACCCCCTGGGCCGGTTCTACTACGGCGACGACGGCCGCAACATCCGGCCCAACGACGACCTGGTCGACGCCATCAACGACAGCATCCTCCAAGAGCCCTTCACCCAGACGGTCAAGTGGCTGTGCGTCGGCCACGTCGACGAGTACCACACCTTCATTCCGGACTCGTCCAGCGCCAAGGGCTTCAAGCTGGTCGTGGCCGACGTGGACGCCGGCTACGCGTTCCTGGAGGGCCTGAACGAGAACACGAAGATCACGCAGTACCAGTCCAAGGGCTTCCGCACCATCGGCGACATCGTCGACGACCGCGCCATCCGGGCGCTGAACGAGGACCTGCGCGACGACTACATCGAGCCCAACATCGCCACCTTCAAGGCCGAGCTCGGACTCACCGAGTCGGACATCATCCGGGTCCCGGGGCTGTTCGAGCAGCCCACGGGCTGCGGTCAGTACACCGCGTCGCTGATGCCGGGCACGGTCAACCTGACGGTGGCCAACGTGGCCGGCGAGGCCGTCAAGCTGTTCGCCCCCGACCCATTCTTGCGACAGAACACCGGTGACCAGTCCAGCGACCCGCTGATCAGCGAGTGGAACAGCCTGATGCCCGCGTCGGTCGAGACCCACTTCGTCGACGACTGGGACGTCTACCACATGGCCCTGGGCGAGGTGCACTGCGGCTCCAAGGTCCAGCGAGCACCCGACGCCGACTGGTGGGACACCTCTCTCGATCTGCTGGAGGGCAACTGATCATGACCACGCTCCTGCTCCTGGGCGCTCTGAGCGCCCCCGCCCTCGCCGCCGACGCACCCCTCGTCCTGGTCGAGGCCGCCTACACCCCCGAGACCCTGGACCAGGCCCTGGCCTCGCCGGACTGGCGCGTCCGTCACGACGCCGCGGTCGCGCAGCTCTGGCGGGACCAGCCGGACCTGGCCGCCGACCTGTGGGCCATCCAGCCCATGCCGACCCGGGCCCGCTTCCTGCGGTTCTGGGGCGGCATCGTCGATGAGCCCGGTGCCGAGGCCGTGCTGCTCGAGCGCCTGATGGTCGGCGACGAAGGCGCCGGCCAGCGCCACGCCCTGGTCGACGCCATCAGCCGCAGTGGTTCGGACTACGCCCAGGCCTTTGCCGAGCTCATGTCCGACGAGCCCGATGGCTGGGTGCGGGCGGCCTATGTCGCCAGCATGCGCAAGCAGGACACCGCCTACGCCTGGCCGGTGTTCCGCCTGGCCCTGAGCGACGCCGACGCGTACGTGCGGGCCGAAGGCGCCCGGTCCCTGGCCTACCACCCCCAGGGCGAGGCCCTGGCCGCCGAGCTGCTCGGCGCCTTGGCCGACACCGACGCCCAGGTCCGCGAGGCGGCGGCGTGGTCGGTCGGCGTGCTGCGCATCGACGGGGCCTTCGAAACCGTGGCTGCCCTGCTGAGGGACAACGACGCCGAGGTGCGGCTCCAGGCCCTGCACGCCGTCGAGCGCATCGACGCCGACCGGGCCATGGCGCTGGCGGATCCGCTGTTGGACGACAGCGACGCCCGCATCGCCCGCCTGGCCATGAGGGTCAGCGGCCGCTGACAGTGCTCCACAGACGCCCCGTCTCGTCGGTTAGGCTCACGGCCTGCCGCACTCGGGGAGGGTGTCTTGCTCGCCATGTGGATGGTCCTGGCCTGTCAGGACCAGGGCTTCACCGCCTTCAACGAGCCTCCGGTCGCCCAGATCACGTCGCCCGGCGCAGGCGCCGAGATCGTCGAGGAGATCCCCTTCGACCTGGTGGGGGTGGTGTCCGACGCCGACGACGACCTGGCATCGCTGTCGGTGATGTGGATGCTCGGGGCCGAGCTCTTGTGCGACGAGGCTGCACCGGACAGCTCGGGGTTCTCCCTGTGCAGCGCGACCCTGCCCCGGGGCGAGCACACGATCACGCTCCTGGCGATGGACCCCACGGACGAGGCGGGCACCGACACGCTGGTGGTCGACGCCCTGGCCAACCGGGCGCCAGAGGTGAGCCTGGACTCGCCGGAGACCAGCGGGGTGTACTACAGCGACCACGCTGTGCCCCTGGAGGCCACGGTGATCGATGACCGGGACGCCAGTGGCGTGCTGGCCCTGGTCTGGACCGACGACGACGTGGACCTGGGGCTGAACCCCAGCGCCGACCCCGACGGTGTCACCGCCACGTCGACCTACCTGGAGGAGGGCCCGCACACCCTCACCCTCTGGGCCACCGACACCACCGACCTGACGGGCTCCGCGACGGTCAGCATCCTGGTGGGCGGGCCCAACGTGGCGCCGGACTGTGCGATCACGGCGCCCGCCGACGGCGTGGCCTTCAACCTGGGCGAGACCGTGACCTTTGAGGGCAGCGGCAGTGACCCGGCCGTGCCCGCCGACTGGCTCACGGCGACCTGGACCAGCGACCTGGACGGCGAGCTGGCTTCGGGGCCCCTGGCGACCGACGGCACCACCGCGGCCGCTGCGTCGGACCTGACCCTGGCCACCCACGTGGTCACCCTGTCCGTGGTCGACGAGCTGGACCTGACCTGCACGGCCCAGGTGGTCGTCACCATTGGCACGCCGCCGACCCTGGTGGTGACCGCGCCGAGCGACGGCGACGTGTTCAACGACGGGGATCGGGTCACGTTCAGCGCGACCGTGAGCGACGGCGAGGACGCCGCCCAGGACCTCGCTCTGGCCTGGACCAGCCACCTGGACGGCGAGTTCAACACCGATGGGCCCGACGCCACGGGCGCGGTGAGCTTCACGACCGCGGACCTGAGCGTCGGCAGTCACACCATCACCGCCCGGGCCACCGACACCGACGGCTTCTACGCCGAGGTGGACCTGGGCGTGGTCATCAACGGCCTGCCCAGTGCGCCGGCGATCTCCCTGTCGCCGGACCCGGCGACCACGACCGACGATCTGAGCGTCTCCATCGACAGCGACGCCGTGGACCCCGACGGAGACGCCGTCACCTACAGCTACGCCTGGACCCGCAACGGCGTGGCGTCGTCGGCGAGCACGTCGGCGACGTTGTTGGCGAGCCACACCGCCCGCGACGAGACCTGGGCCGTGACGGTCACGCCGTCGGACGGCATGGGGACCGGGGCCTCGGCGACGGCTTCCATCACGGTGTCGAACACCCCGCCGGTGCTCGCGTCGGCGACCCTGAGTCCGGACCCTGCGACCACCACCGACGACCTGACCTGCACGCCCGGCAGCACGTCGGACGACGACGGCGACAGCGTGTCCACAACCTTCACCTGGACCGTCGATGGGGTGACCACCAGCGGGTCCGGCACGCTGTCCGCGTCGGCGACCGCCAGGGACCAGAGCGTGCACTGCACCGTGACGCCGAGCGACGGCACCGACGCCGGCACCCCGGTGGACTCGAACACGGTGGTGATCGACAACACGCCGCCGACCGTCACCAGCGTGACCCTGGTCCCGACCACCCTCCGGACCGACGACACGGTGACGGCCAGTGTCACGACCGCCGACGACGACGGCGACAGCGTCAGCGTGAGCTATGCCTGGACGGTCGACGGCACGGCCGTGGCCGAGACGGGAGCCTCGCTGGACGGCACCACTTGGTTCGACAAGGGCCAGGTGGTGGTCGTCACCGTGACCCCAGACGACGGCACCGACACCGGCGCCGCGGTGAGCTCGAGTGGCCGCACGGTCCAGAACTCCGCGCCCGAGGCCCCGGGGGTCACCATCGAGCCGGCGTTGCCCTACAACAGCATCGACGACCTGATCTGTGTGCTGTCCATCGCCAGCACGGACCCCGACGGGGACAGCATCAGCTACAGCGTCGGCTGGGCCCGGGACGGTACACCCCACACCACGGTCTCGACCACCACCCTCACCGGGGACACGGTGTCTGGCGCCGACACCGGCCCCGGCGAGGTCTGGACCTGTACCGTGACCCCGACCGACGGCTTCGACGCCGGCACGCCGGCCAGTGCCAGCGTCACCATCCAGTGCCTGGACGGCAGCGACGCGTCGTGCCCGTCCACGGACTGCGCGACCATCCTGGCCGGCGGAGCGTCGACCGGCGACGGGACCTACTGGCTGGACCCGCTCGGAGCGGGGGCCTTCGAGGCCTGGTGTGACATGACCACCGACGGCGGTGGCTGGACCCTGGTGGCCGTCTCCAGCGACGACGGCGCCGACACGTGGACCTGGGACAACCGCGGGTACTGGGACAGCGACACGGCCACCTTTGGAGACCTGGGTGGCACCCACCAGGACATGAAGTCCCTGGCGCTCAACGAGGTCTCCTTTGCGGACCTGTTGTTCGTGCACCACCCCAGTGGCGACTGGGCCAGCTACGACGCGGTCTCCGACGGCTCCGCGGACCTGGGCACCTACATCGGAGGGGTGGGGGAGTCCGTCTGCTGGGACGCATCGACCGACGGCATCCCCATGACGGCGGGCACCATCGTGGCCTCCGACAAGCTGTGCAGCACGGACCTGTTCTTCAACGCCGCCGACGCCGACGGCAAGAGCACCTGTGACTGCACCAACTGCGCCAACACCCACGGGCCGGTGTGGAGCGTGGCGGACAACAGCAAGTGCCCCTTTGACGACCCTGGGCGTCGCTCGGCTCTGGGACCGTCCGAGAAGACCGGCACCACCGAACACACGGCGATTGGCTTCGGCTGGGCGCTCGAGCTGAACACCGGGGCCGAGCTGAACAGCGAGAACTACATGTGGGTCCTGGTGCGCTAGCGCGAGGGGGCTGTGGGGCCATCAGAGCCATCACTTTCTTCCGGCTGTGCAGACAGAGCCCCTGAGTTCTTCCGCTTTGGCCGAGAAATGGGTCAAAACGAGCCTGTTTGGGGCCGCGACGTCTCCCAAACGGCCTGCGATGGCCCCCAGGCGGAAGAGGGAAGGGGCTTTGCAGCCGGGAGGGCCAGTGTCAGCGCAGGCCATTGCCTGTCGCGGAATGTCACGGGCGCTTCAGACCCGACGCCGGGCCAGGACTGATGAAGGTCCGGGGGTCGGGTGGTCGCTGGGAAGCCCGACATGATGGACGAGACGCACACCAGGCAGCTGGCCTGGCAGACATTCTGCAAGCACCACACCGAGCCGGGCAACCTGGCGCTGCACCTGCTGGGCTTTGCCCTGTTCTGGGGTGGCCTGGGACTGACCCTGCTCCACCAGGACGCGATCTGGCTCTTCGCCGTGATCCTGTCGGGGCCCATCGCGACGCTGGGTCACCAACTCTTCGAGGCCGACGTGCCCGCCAGCGCCGCCCCGCCCGGGCACCCCTGGGTGCCCCGGTATGTGGGCCGCATGATCTGGCGGATCTGCACCGGCGAGTACGCCGACGACGTGCAACAGGTCAGTGGGCGATCCCCGTTCATGACCGCGCACCCGTCCAGACCGATCCTGATCTCTGGCAAGGAGATCCACTGATCGGCGCCTCCAGGCTCGTCTCTTCGGGGATTCTCGCCGTTGACCTCAGCCTGGAGGGGCGTCCGTCCGATTCACCGGGGAGACGGTTCAGGGGGACAGGGATGCGATCGACGCTCACCAGCCCAAGCGCGATCCAGGCCCGCCTCGAACAGGCATCCGAAGAGGGTTGGGCCGCCCGGATCCGGGTGTCCGACGGCACGGAGCTGTCGGGCATCGTGAGCCTGTCCGACGATGGGGCCCGGGTCGAGGTCCTGACGGGGCAGGCCGTCGCTCGACTCCGTTCCGGGGCGCCCGCCCACGCCAGCCTGACCGGCCCCGAAGGGGGCCTGTCGTTCTACTCCGGCGTCATGGGCGTGCACAACGACGGCCGGGTCGAGCTGGAGCTCCCCCGTGTGGTGCGCGTGGTCGACACCCGGGACCTGGACCGCAAGCCGCTGGACCAGGGGTGCAATGTGAAGCTCGTGGTGCCCCTGGGAGACCAGGACGGGCGCTTCGAAGTCGTGGACCTGTCTCCGCAGGGACTGTCGTTCCGCGTGCCGACCACGTGCTACGCCCTCGCACGGCACCAGCGACTCGAAGTCCGCCTGCAGGTTCCGGGGTCCCGGTCCCTGCGGCTGACGGTCACCGTGCGCAACCTGCGCCGGGACCCCCGGGTCTCGGGTTCCCGGCTGGTCGGCGCCCAGGTCGACGCCGGCCCCAGCGACCTGGCGCAGCACGTGGCCGACGCCATTCGTCGCGGAGGCCGGGCGGCCTGAATCAGTGGGGGGTCGTCAGACCGTCCAGATCCAGGTGGGGGAAGTCCTCGTACCACCGGGCGTAGCTGTTGATCCAGCCGCTGGCCCCACCGTCGTAGTGGGGCTGCGGGATCAGGTAGCCGTCGTCGTCGGCCCGGCGCTCGCCGCCGATGCCGTCCCACTGCCACATGATCGAGTAGGTCCAGTTGTAGCCGTCGAAGGCCACGCCGCCGTCGCTGGTCGGGTGGTTGATGGCGATGTAGCTGGTGAACGCGGCGTCGCCGTAGATGTCCTGGGTGTCGTCGCCCCAGCCGTCGAAGAGGTAGTCGGTCTGCTCGCCGAAGCCGAGGCCGAACTGCATGCCCTCGAGGCGGGAGTAGGGGGCGCCGTCTTCCCACTCGGCCGGGTCCAGGCTCTCGCACAGGTAGCCATTCGACGAGCTGCTGGCCCAGTAGTGCAGCGTGCCTTCCCACGACGCCCACAGGTTGGCCTGGGAGCCGTGGGTGGCCCAGGGGTTGGCGCTGTTGGGGTCGCTGTCCTCGTAGGCCTTGAACTGACCCTCTTCGTGGGTGAAGGAGTAGTACAGCTCGCAGTAGGTGCCCTCGTCGCCGGTGCTGAAGAAGTCCAGCTCGGCCAGGGTCACGACCACATAGGGGTCCTGCAGGGTGCCGTCGGACCAGGTCCAGCCGGTCAGGGACACGTCGTCGGCGTTGTAGCCACCCACGTACTCGAAGCCGACCGCGATGGGGTCGAAGTAGTCGGCGTCGGTGTCGCTGTCGGTGTCGCTGTCCGAGTCGCTGTCGGTGTCCGAGTCGGTGTCGGAGTCGCTGTCCGAGTCGCTGTCGCTGTCGGTGTCCGAGTCGCTGTCGCTGTCGGTGTCGGCGTCAGCGTCCCAGGTGCCGCTGTCGGTGGTCTCCGCCTGGGGACCTCCGCAGGCCAGGAGCAGGGTGGCGCCAAGGCCAAGGATCACGGTGAGTGCACGGGTCATGTCGGAGTCCTCCACAGATGAGACACGCGCGTAGTGTCTCGTCAGGGAGGGTTTGTCAACGGGTCAAGGGGCCCAGCCGGTCGCTGAGGGTCCGCTCTCGTAGACCCAGACGCGCTGATCGACGTCCCAGGGCCCATCGAACGCGACTGTGCCACTTCCGGGAAAAGCGACCACGATCCGGTCGATCTCGGCGATCCCATCGCCCAGCCCGAAGTGCAGGTAGCTGGAGTCTTGGCAGCCCTGGCCGTTGCCGCCGCTCACGTGGCGGACCCAGGTCTGGCTGCCGGACTCGATCCACACGGTGGCCCCCAGGGCCTCGCGGTTGCTCAGCACGTCACCCACGGCCTTGACGCTGAACCAGCTGCCCTTGGCGTCGTCGTCCAGCACGTTCTCGAACAGGCCTCCGCTGGTGCCCCAGTCGGTGTCGCCGTCGTTGTCGTAGTCCGCGGCGGCCGCGCCCCAGCCATTGGTGTAGTCGTCGAAGCCGGCGGTGTAGACGTCCAGGGTGAAGGTGCCGTCGCCGTTGCCCCAGTAGAAGTCCGTCGGCCGGCCGTCGTAGACCGCGGTGATGCCCAGGTCCAGGGCCCCGTCGTTGTCGACGTCGCTCAGCACGGGCACCGAGTGGGTCTCCTGGTACCGCAGGCCGGTGGGGTTCTCCAGCGGTGTCTCCCAGTCCCCTGCGCTGTCCGTGAAGTCCCCGGTGCCGTCGTTCAGGAGAACCTGGGTCTTGTCCGAGAAGTCGAAGAAGCGGGGGTGGGCCAGGTTGGCGGCGATCAGGTCCAGGTCCAGGTCGCCGTCCAGGTCTCCCCAGACCGCGCCGATGGTGTGGCCGAAGTAGATCAGGTTGGCTCGGTGGCCGCCGACGCCCGCGGTGTCTGCGGACTCGTCGACCGTGCCGTCGCCCAGGTTCTCGAAGTACAGGTTCTCGTGGAGCCGGTAGTTGTTCACGAACAGGTCCACGTCGCCGTCGCCGTCGGCGTCGGCCGGGGCGGCCCCACGGGCGGCCAGCCGCAGGTTGCTGAAGTCCGCGTCGGCCGTGGCGTCGGTGAAGGTGCCGTCGCCGTTGTTCAGGAAGAAGAGGTCCTTGTAGGAGCGCTCGTTGCCCCAGCAGATCATGTTGGCCATGTACAGGTCCAACAGGCCGTCGCCGTCGACGTCGAGCCACGCGGACGCCGCGGTGGGCGCGTGCACGTTGTTGTCCGGGTCGTCGCAGTCGTTGTAGTCCTGCAGGTCGGTGATGCCCGAGCGCTCTGTCACGTCGGTGAAGGTGCCGTCGCAGTCGTTCTGCAGCAGCACGTCAGCGCGGGAGTAGCTGTCGGCCTGGGCGAAGTAGTCCAGGCAGCCGTCGTTGTCGTAGTCGCCCCAGACGCCGCCGTCGCCGGAGATGACCCCCAGGTCGGCATCGCCGGTGACGTCGGTGAAGGTGCCGTCGCCGTTGTTGTGCCACAGGCGCACGCCGTTCACCATCACGTCGTCCCAGCCGTCGGCGTTGTAGTCGCCCCAGGCGATCCGGCTGGAGAGGGTGATCCCGTCGTGTAGCTCGAACGTGACCGGGCCCGGATCTGTCTGGGTGTAGCTCACGTGGAGCCGGACCATGTAGTCGTACGGGATCGGGTAGGTGATGCCGTTGTAGTAGACGCTCGACTCCAGGTCGGGCCCGTTCACCGAGCTGTGGCACTCGTCGAACGAGCCGCAGTCGCCGTCGTCGAGGTAGGTCTGGTCCATCTCGAAGGCGGGGGTCTCGGACCCCGGCCGCTGATGGGCCACGTAGACCAGCCCGGGCTGGTCGACCGTGTGGGGCTCGTCGAGCACATAGGTGACCCAGCCGTCGTCTCCGATCTCGGACGCGCAGACGGCGTCTTCGAAGATGGGGTCGGCGGCCCAGAAGTCGAAGCCGTTGTGGCCGAAGTCGTGGAACAGGCCGGCGGTCAGCATGTGGTCGGGGTCGTCGGGCACATGAGCCCACTTGACCGAGAATGCATGGACCTGGGCCGGGTGCTCCAGCTCGAAGCGCACGGCCTCGTTGAGTCGGATGTCTCGGAGCTCGTCGGCACCGTAGGCCCACGTCGTGCCCTCGATGGACGCTCCGCCCACGTCGTCGTCCCAGCTCAGGGTCTCGGAGCCGTCCGGGGCCGCACCCGCCCGGTCGCACGCCGGGCCCGTGTCGGTCACCGTGCCGGTGTCGTCGACGGGGGTCGTCGCGGTGGTCCCGGAGTCGGTGCCAGCGGTGGTCGTGGTGGTGTCATCGCCGCAGGCCCAAAGCCCGGTGAGGAGGATCCAGGCACCCATGGCGCGCTCCGCTACTTGGGGTTCAGCTTCGATCCGCACTTGGGGCAGACCGGTCGGTACTTGCTCATCTGCCCATTCCAGCCGCAGGCACATGCGCCTGCCACGAACTGGTCGCTCTTGCCCCCGCCCGACATGATCTTGCCGATGAGCTTGAGCACGATGAGGGCGCCGACGACGCCGGCGACGAGTTGCCAGAGGGGCATGGGAAGGGAGTCGAGCATAGGCGGACCTTATCAGGTTCACCGGGGGATTCCGGGGATGGCAGACTGTCGGTCCCCGCCCGGGAGAACCGGCTGATCCTGTTCCTGCTCACCGTCGTCTCGGCTCTGTGGGCCCAGGAGCCCATCGACGCCGCGCCCGAGCCGCCTGAGACCGTGCAGGCGTCGGGCCCGACCCTGCTGGGCCTCAGGCTCCCCCAAGTCTCGGGACACGCTCCGCTGCCCGGGCCGCCTGTGGGCCTGTGGACCTATCGGGGCCTTCGTTCCAGCCACGGCTGGGCTCTGGACCGCAAGACCGGCAGCATCGAGAACCTCCTCCCCTTCGGGGGCTCACCGGCCCGCCAATTCGCCTGGGAGTTCGGCACCGATCGCACCCGGCTGCTGCTGGCGATGCACCACGCGCCGCTCATGATCTGGCGCTCGAACGACTGGGCCGGGTGGCACCTTTTCACGGGCTCGGTGGGCATGCTCTTTGGCAACGACGTCCTGCGGGCTGGGCCGCACCTGACCGCCGGTCCGGTGGCCACGCTCGGGGTGGGGGGCCGGGTGGTGTGGGAGCCCTTGCGCATGGGCCACACCCGCATGGGGCCCGAGCTGGTCGTGACCCTCTACGCCCCCGGTGTCGGCGAGGCGATGCTCCTGTGGGGGTGGACCGTGCCGCGGGTGGTTCGCGGCGCCGAGGCCCTGCCCGAGCCCGCCAGCTGGGCCAAGGGCGCCCCGGGCTGCTCCCGGCTCACGCTGGGACTGGGCGTCGGAGGCACCGTCTTCTCGACCGAAGGGGCCTGGGAGTACGTGGGCACGTCGGCCAGCACCACCTGGCGGGGCTCTCCAGCCCTGGCGGTCACCTGTGAGACTCGGCAGGGCGCGGTGCGGCCCTTCGTGGGCGTCGACACGGCGCCCTACGCGTCGTACCTGGCGGATGGCGAGCCCGGACGAGGCCACCTGGCGGCGTTCACGGGGGGCGTGGTCTTTGGGGGGGACCGGGTGCGGACCGGGGTGCACGGCACGGCGGGCGCGCTCATCTTCGGGGTCGGTGGGCGGGTGCTGATCACCCCCTGGCAGGGCCGCGGCGGGGCCTGGCAGGGCATCGAGCTGCGCGGGAGCCTGTTGCTTCCGGGGGCGCCGGTGGGGGAGGGGCTGGTGTTGTGGACGGTGGGGTGGGACGCGAGGGCCTATCGAAACAACCCATCGTAGAAGTGCACCGCTTCATCCGTCACGAACGCCACCACGCTCCCATCCAGGCTGACGTCCACGGCCTTGGCGGGCACGGGCGTGTCGACCACGCCGCGGAGCTCGCCGGAGTCTGCGTCGAGCAGGACCAGTCCACCGGTCCCGTCCGGGTGGGCCACCGAGATCGCCGCGGTGCGGGCCGCGCCGCCGTCGGTGATGGCCTGGACCACGCCGGGCACGTGGGCGGTCCAGCTGACCTGGCCCTGGGCATCGATGGCGACCACCTGGTCCGACCCCTGGTCAGCGGTGAAGAGCCACGCGCTGACGGGATCCCAAGCCAGCAGCGCTGCGCCGCTCGCCTGGACCACGCTGCCGTCGGCGGACACGACCGCGATGCCAGAGTCGATCCCCACGAAGGCCTGGCCGGTCGCCGGGTCGACGTCGAAGGCGCCCGTGCAGGTTGCGTCCAGGGCCAGCTGGGCACCGGACTCCCAGGTGACCTGGCAGGCGTCGGTGGAGAGGGCCACCAGGTCGTCGTCGGAGAGCCGGGCCTGGTCGACGTCGGTGAGCTCGGTGTAGCGGGTCAGGTAGTCGCCCGTGCTCTTCTCGATGAGGACGACGCTCTCCTCGAGCACCATGACCACCGTCTCGGGCCCCAGCTCGGACTCGCCGACGTCTTGGACCTCTTCGTCCTCGCCCTCCAGGTCCACGTCGCCAGTCACGTCGCCGTTGATGGTCTCGAAGGGGCAGTTGGTGCCGAACATGCCCGCGTGGCCGACCTGGCCGTCGGCGTGCAGGGCCACGCCGTGGACTCCGATGTCCATGGTGCTGCGGTAGGCGATGACGCCGTCGGACTCGACCGCGGGGGCGCAGGCGATGAACAAGGAGGCGGCCAGGAGGGGGGACAGGCGGGTCATGGGGCGCTCCAGGGGCTCACCCTACCTTGACCCGCCAGGGGCGCGGGATGGAAAGCGCCAGCCCCCTGCATCACTGGGGAGTTCGGTACCCCTCCCCCTCCGACCAAGCACTCCAGCTCAGCCCCCGGTCCCGATACCGCACCCGCCAGCAGTGGTCCGTGTCCGCGGACAGACCCGTCACGGCCTGTCGCGTCAGGTCCACCCCTGCGGCCAGGTCCTGGCCCCCGAAGCGGTCCTCGTGCTGCTGCCAGTGGTCGAAGACCGGATCGTCGAAGCCCGCACAGGACAAGGCGACCTGCCAGTGGCTGGCCCCGTGCAGGTCCCCGTCCGGATCGCGGAAGGCGCTGCCGACGAGATCGTCGCCAGAGCTCACCGCCGTCGGCGTCTCAGGGGGCAGGTCGTGGAGCCGGATGCGCACCCGGTCCCGCTCGACATTGTCCAGGGTCTCGGTGCCATCGCCCCGGCTCAGTCGCACCAATTCCAACGACGGGTCGTCACCGCGGTGGATCTCCAGGGTCACGAAGCCCCAGTCCGACTCGCTGACCGAGTAGCTCTCATAGTTGATCGGTCCGGGCTGTCGCGACCCGGTAGTAGACCCGGGCGTCGGGTGTCAGGTCCGTCAACGGGACGTCGTGGACCACCCCCAGGCCTTCGGTGTCGATGGTGCCCGACGCGCTGTGGCCCAGCTCGGCGGTGTAGCCCCACTCCACGATCGAGTCTTCGTCGGTTTCGGTGATCCAGAGCACTCGCTGTCTGCTCGGGGTGGGGGACTGCAGGTACGGCGGCACGATCAGATCCGTCGTGTCGACCACCCGCACGGGCGTTCCGGTGTCTGGAGGCGTTCCCGTGCCGGCGCAGGCCCACACCAGGGCCCAGATCACGGCGGATCCGCGCCGGTCAGGTCCAGGTCCACACCCAGCTCGGCCAGCCGAGCCCGGAGGGTGTCCAGGTCGGAGCGGGACACCAGGTACTGGGCCCGAGCCACGGACCGGCGCAGGATCGGGCCGACGATCCGGTCCCTGCGCAGAGGCTCCGCGGCCCGATCCGGCACGTGCAGGATCAGCGCCGGCTCCACGGTGCAGGGCTCCAGGCCCTGGGCTGCCAGCACCGCGACCTCGAGCTCCCCGGGCAGGTCGCCTTCGACGTGCAGACGCCGCAGGGACTCCAGGGTGTGCTCGGGGTTGTCCAGGGGGACCGGCCGTGGACGGTAGGCGTGGTGGTCGGCGGTCGACGCCAAGGGCTCGGCCACCTGGCTGAGCCTTGCCCGCACGGTGAGGGCGTCTTGGCCCCGGGGCACCCGGAGCTCACCGTCGACCATCAGGAAGCTGGCCGCGGGCGGGTTGACCCCGCCGTACTCGATGACCCGGGCGTCGTCGGGCACCACCGCGGCGCGGACCAGCTCGCCGTCCTGTTCCACCACGTTGACCCCGGTGAACAGGGTCACCCGGGCCACGTTGCGCATCCAGCCGGTGAGGGTCTGGGTCACGGTGGTGGGCATGCCCGTCCGGGACAGCCCCTCCAGGAAGGCCAGGGCGTCGCTGTGGCCCGCTGCGAGGTCCGCGCCGATGCCCTCGCGGGAGAGCTTGTGGCGGTGGACCCGATCGCCCTCCTGGTAGGGCGCCAGACGACACAACCGCCCATAGTCCCGCAGGCCGAGCTCTCCTGGCGCCACGAGGATGTCCAGGTCCGGGGTGAGCATGAAGCCGGTCGCCCGGCGACGCTCGGGGAGCGCCTGGCGAACCGCCGTGGGGCCGTCGGAGCCGAGCTGCGCGTCCCAGACCCGGGTGCGGACCATGATCTCGGAGACCCTGCGCAGGGCGGCGGCCTCGACCCGCTCCCAGCCGTCCGCGTCGTAGGGCTGGCTGGGGCTCTCGGAGTAGCGGGCGCCTTCGGGGGTGCCGTCGGGTGAGTGCAGGACCCAGCGGCAGTGGTCTCGGAGCACCTGGAGGAGCTCGGTCATGTGGAGCCAGTCCTCGTGGACGAGCCGCAGCAGCACTCGGCCCGCAGGCACGTCTTCGGGATCGAGCACCGACACCGGGTCCACGAGCGCCCGCGGGGTGGCCTCGGGGAAGCCGAGCAGTCTCCCGCCCGCTCGCCGGGCCAGACCGGTGGCCTGGGCATAGCGCACCGCCAGGTCCCAGCGGGTGCGGTCTGAGCCCAGGGACTTGAGGATGCGCTCCTCGGTGTCCCGGCGCATCCGGCCCTCCTTGGTGAGGGTCGGCGGGTCCAGCTCCAGGCGGGCGGCGACCACGAGGGCGTCCCAGCGGGCGTCGGACGGCGGGAAGCCAGGGTAGAGCTCCAGGTCCGGCGCGTGGAGGACCTCTGCCAGGGGGCGGCGCCGGCGCAGCGCCGGTGTCAGGCGACAAGAGGCCGCGTAGTAGCGCGGATCCACGGTCGAGCCCCGTCGGGGGCGGATCTGGGGGAGCAGGAAGCCCTGGAGCCACAAGGCCTCACCGACAGCGTCGATGGGCTCGCGGAAGCGTGGATCCACGGGCTCGCCGGCCCCACACGCCAGCAGCAGTGTGTCGAGCAGGTCTCGGACTTCGCCGGGCAGGGCCTGGGCCCGGGCCCGAGCCGACGACTCGTCACAGGCCTCTTCCGGGGAGACGGGCATGCGCTGTCGGAACTCGGGGTCATAGGCCCCGATCAGGGCGGGCACTGCCAGGGACATGCTCAAGCCCCG
>Ga0209992_10000569_pt1 | contig 48555 bp, 50 predicted proteins | sample 2SBtaG_2_FD_182564 | JGI IMG/M metagenome (GOLD analysis project Ga0209992, IMG submission 182564) | Deep subsurface microbial communities from Kolumbo volcano to uncover new lineages of life (NeLLi) - 2SBTROV12_ACTIVE470 metaG (SPAdes)... | ecosystem: Environmental > Aquatic > Marine >... | reverse complement strand
AATAATGTATTGACCATTTATGCCCCTTGCATAACAGATCACATCACCTTTGTATAAAGCGGTCCACCAGTGCCATCCATATCTTGTGTTTTGTTTACCATTTTTTTCAGTTAAATAGCTAGCTGGCTGTAGTGCGTTTTTAAGATAGGTTTCAGAGATGACTTGATGTCCATTCCATTTACCATTGTTCAATACTAGCTGACCAATTTTTGCGTAATCCCTAGGAGTAATGTAAAGACAGCAAAAAGCTTTTTCATCACCATTAAATTTGTCTAGATTCCACATAGCGTTTTTCTCAGCATTTATTTTTTTCCAAATTTTTTCCTCCATGTATTTAGAAAGGGTTTTTCCGGTTGCTTTTTCCACTATATATCCAAGAATTTGTGTGTTTCCACTTTTATATTTAAATACTTTACCTGGCTTTTCTACACATATTAAATTATTGATCTGTCCCATAAGGTCTTCACCATAATAGGCTCTAGCATTATCAGAATAGGGATTGCCACCGCTTTCAGACCAATTAAGACCGCTGCTCATAGTTAATAGATCTTTAATAGTAATCTTGGATTTATAAGAGTTTATAAAAGAAGGCAGAAAGTATGCTACAGATTGTTCAACAGATTTTATGTGCCCCTCATCAATAGCTATCCCAATTAATAACGACACAATACTTTTTGCTGCAGAAAATGTGTTGGTAGGATGATTTTTGTCAAATCCATTCCAATAACGCTCAACAATTAATTCATTGTTTTTTACAACAAGAAAGCTAGTTGTTTTAATGGATGTTAATTTTTTATTAGCAGCAGCATTTAATTTGTTCTTAGAAATATTTCTAGATTCTTTCCATCTTACAGGATGTTCAGTATTAATAATATGGTTATAAAATAAATGTGATTCGTCTATTGCCGGCCCGCTTTGTCCTCTAAAATAAGCAAAGCAGACTCCTTTCAATACATATCCATAACCAGTTACCCAATGGCCAACAACTAACAAAAAAAGAGCAAGGCCAATAATTGTGAATGTCTTATATATCCTAGATATTATTACTTTATTCATTGTAATCGTAATCAAAAATAGTTGACATGTTCAGCTTTAATATTTGTTTAATTTCATTAAAGTCTATAGTGTGTCCCAACTCTTTTTTAAGAGAAGTTACTTTTTTATCCTTAATACCGCACGGAATAATAGCATTAAAATAAGACAGGTCTGTATTGATGTTAAACCCTATTCCATGCATGGTGACCCATCGACTACTTTTTACACCTAAGGCACATATTTTCCTAGCATTTTTCGGGTCAGCTGCATTTACCCAAACACCTGTAAGCCCTTCTATTCTTCCAGCATTAATTCCATATTCCTTAAGAGTTAAAATAACAGATTCTTCTAAAAAGCGCAAATACTTATGAATATCACTAAAAAAATAGTCTAAATCAAATATTGGATATGCTACTAGCTGCCCAGGACCGTGATAAGTGATGTCTCCTCCTCTGTTTATTTTATAAAAGGAGGCTCCTCTTGCTGTAAGTAGCTGCTCGCTAGCTAATAAATTGGAACTAGACCCACTAGTGCCTAAAGTGTATACATGGGGATGCTCACAAAATAGTAAATGGTTTTTAGTTGGAATTGTGTTTTCAGGATCTTTTCTATTGGCTATTTTTTGATTAACAATGGGCTCAAAAAGTGAAGTTTGATAGTCCCATGCAATTTTATAATCAATTACATCAAGATCTTCGAAATTGACTCTTGGACGATTAGGGTTAGATTTTAGAGAGTTCACTTTTTAAATAATCAATAACATTAACTTCTATTGAATCAACCTTGTTAAGGTCTGCTAAATAAACCGACACCCAATCTCCAAATAAAATAAGGTATAAGGTTTGTTCGATTAATGAATTTCCTTCAGCATAAATTTCATATAGATTGTCAGTATATTTAGAGATAATATTTTTACAAATATCCATTCTTACTTTAGACCTTGGGTGATCGTATGAAGTTCGTAAAAAGAGTACAGCATACTCGTTTTTACCACCAGCCCATCCTACCAATTCGTTATGATTCATTTCTGGCAGAACATGATGCCAGCATAATTGCTTGGCATTTTCATTGATTTGCTGACGCATTCTTATTGTTGCTCCTTCAAGTAAAGCTTCAGAATAAAGTACAGGGGTTTTAGATTGAAACGAAGAAGCAATTAATTTTGCTTTTTCTTTTATATGATCAGTTTTGTCGTTGAGTAGATCAACAGTAGCTAATATTTGTTTCTTAAAGCTATCGTTTATAAACCCATAATGGTTTAATAAGTAAAACTGTTGCACCATTGAATATGTAAGCATAGCCCTTGGAGATCTTTCTGTTGGTAGTATAATATGATTGTAATTTTTTTCTTTAGCCCATTGCTCTAATTTACCTCCAGATGTAATGCAAGCAATTTCAGCACCTTTAGACTCAGCAGATTTCATTGCAGCTAAAGTTTCTTCAGTGTTTCCAGAAAAACTAGAAACAATTACCAATGAATGATTATCAATATAATCAGGAATTGTGTAGTTACTTGAAATAAGTATAGGAATATTTATTTGGTCTTGGACTAATTGAGAAACAATTTTCCCTCCAATTCCAGAGCCACCTAAGCCAGTAATAGTAATATTTTTAAAAGACTGGTCTGTTTTATTAAGTTCAGCTAATTCTCCAATTTTTATAGCGTCTAATAATTGAGTAGTAAATTTTCCAACAAGGTCTTTCATGATTAATTATATTGAAGCAACACACTTTAATTCTATAGCAATAGGAGTAGGTAAAGAACTTATCTCAACTGTTGTTCTACAGGGTTGATTATCTTTAAAGTATTCGGCATATATCTTATTATATGTAGAGAAATCTCTTTTCATATTTACTAAAAAAACAGTAACATCAATTAGGTTACCCCAAGAAGAACCACTTTCTTCCAATATAGCCCTGACATTTTTAAAGACACTATGGCACTGTGCTTCAAAATCAAAAGACAAGAAGTTTCCGTTATGATCTAATTTTAATCCTGGAACTGAAGAATCATTGTCATTAGATTTAGCTATTCTTGGCCCTACACCAGATAAAAAAAGCAAATTACCTACTTTTCTTGAATGAGGATATAATCCAACTGGCTTTGGAGCTTTATCTGTGTTGAATTTATTAGATTCCATTTATTATTTTTTTAGCAAAGATAATAGACAATAGATATGATGGATTATTTGAAGACAGTTCTTTCTTTATTTGTCTAAAAGAACAATTTCAATTCTTCTGTTGAGGTCTCTACCCCACTTGTATTTATTTGGAGCAATAGGATTTTCAGATCCGCATCCTGAATAATAGAGTCTGGCAGGAGCAATGCCCTTTGTAATTAATTGATCATAAACAGCTTTAGCTCTTAATGCAGATAGCGGTATATTCTTTTCTTCTATGCCTGAAATGTCAGTATATCCTACGATCTCAATTTTTAATTTAGGATTAGATTTAAGATAAACAATGAGACTATCTATTTGTAATAATCCATTTTCACTTATGATAGTTTGACTTGGTTCAAAAACAACTTGTGATAAAATGACAGCACTTTTTACAATAGAAGCATCTAATTTAGAGTGTATCGACAAAGATGCTTTTGCATTATTATTCTCACTTACTAATACAGTCATATTTTCTTTCTTTTTATTAATGACCTTGATCTCAATCCTTCTATTAGCAGCCCTGCCTCTTTTTGTTTTATTAGTATATGCAGGTTTTGAGGATCCGTATCCCTTGTAGGTAAGTTTGTTATCTGAAATTCCTTTATTAATAAGGTGATTGTAAACGAATTTAGCTCTTTCTTTAGATAATCTTCTGTTGTCAGTTTCATTCCCAGATCTATCGGTATGACCACTAATCTCTATATGAAGCTCAGGACTCTTTAATAGTGCTTTTACCAATAGAATTAAATCCTCATTTGAATTTGGAGAAGAGAAGCTGGTTTTGTTAGGGCCAAATTTAATATGATTTAATATTAACGTTGTTCCAATTGGGATTGCTTCAGGAACAATTAATAGATGCTCTAGAGATAAAAACAATTGACTACTATCAATGTATTCAGGCATAGGTGGGCAAATCTTATTACCCAAGGAGTCCTCTAATTTAAATTCATCAAAGGGTTCAAAAGCCATTATTTTCTCTCTGATACTATTGTATCTTGGGCTAGTATTAGCTCCGTCAGTTCCAAGATCCCAATAAGTAACCGCATCTAGATCTGAAAATCCACAGAACTGTTTTAATATTACAGCAGAAATAAAACCTGATGCATGCCAACCATTCCAGCAGTGTAAATAGACAGGACCTGCATGCTCATTGATAGCACTTTCATAAATCAACTCCATCATCTGCCTTATGTGTTCTCTGTCGAAGTAATCGAATTGTGAATAGGTAAGATTATTCTCTGTATTATTTACACAGTTACAGGATTTACTTTTCTCAACAGACTCCCAATTGGTCCTATATAAATAGATTGAATGTGCAAACCCTTCATTACATAAATTCTCTAATCCGTCATTTGGTAAAGGGTTACTGTTTTTTCTTTTATTTGTTTTGTGATAATAATTATTAGCACCACCTCTATATGCCACGCCATGCAAGATGGGCCTTAAATTACGTGTTCCATACAATTCTTTAAAACCATCACCTCTATTGTCTACTATTTTAGTTAATAGATCTTTTTCATTATACCTATCTATATAGTATTCATTAGACATAATAAAGTCTGGTAGATATATTTTAGGAGCCATATCTACTGAAGGGCATATCTCAGGTAAATCCATTAGCATTAATTCTTCAGGACTATATAATGAATCTATATGATAATTAACACTATCTACTTTAAGTGAATCATAATGGAACATATGACTCAGTGGAAGTTGATTTGACCACACGAAAATATGACTGCAGAGCAATAAAAATGTTAAGACATATCTGACCATGTTACAAAAATAAACGTCAATTTACTGGAGGAAGGTGATTTCTGTATAAGTTATTAACAACTAAGTATTAAGGAGTAAGTATTAAAAACGCAATCTAGTAGAAAATGTTCGCTTTATTGTTTAATACATATATTAGTTTGTTCAGTGAAGAAATTAAAAGCATTAAACCCTCCTTCTCTACCAACACCAGATTCTTTAACTCCACCAAATGGTGTTCTTAGGTCACGAACTAACCAACAGTTTACCCAAACAATACCTGCCTCTAGAAGCTGTGTTAGTCTTTGCGCTCTTGATAAGTTTTCAGTCCATAGTATGCTACTTAACCCATACTTAGTACTGTTTGCATATTTTACAACTTCATCCTCTGTTTCAAAAGGAGTTATTGTAACAACAGGCCCGAAAATTTCTTCTTGATTAGTTCTGCAATTATAGGGAAGACCTTCAATGATAGTAGGGGCTAAAAAGTACCCATTTTCACACTTTCCTTTGAGTACAATTTTATGTCCACCAGTTAATACCTTACCGCCTTCTTTTTTAGCTAGTTCAACATAGGAAAGAATTTTTTCCTGATGCTCACTGGAAACTACAGCACCTATTTTACTTTTAGGGTCTTTAGGATCGCCAACGACAAGGTTTTTTGTTTTTTCCACAAAAGCATCACGAAACTTATTATAGATAGATTTTTCTATAAAAATTCTAGAACCACATAAACATATTTGCCCTTGATTGGCAAATGAACTTAGCATTGTAGTTTTTAAGGCATTGTCAAAATTGCAATCTGCAAAAATTATATTTGGGTTTTTGCCCCCTAATTCTAGGCTTAGCTTTTTAAACATTGGAGCGGCAGTTTTAGCTATTTCTGCTCCAGTTTTAGTACCACCAGTAAAGGAGATAGCTTTGATCCCTGGATGGCAAGTTATTGCTGCGCCTACTTTTTGCCCATAACCATGAACTATGTTTAAAACACCTGGAGGAAGCCCAGCTTCTTTACAGATCTTTGAAAATAGATAGGCGGTCATTGGGGTAATTTCAGATGGCTTTGCAACAACAGTATTACCAGTAGCTAATGCAGGCGCAATTTTCCAGGTAAATAAATAAAGTGGTAAATTCCAAGGTGAGATACACCCTACTACACCAATTGGTTTTTTTAAAGTATAGTTAATAGCTACATCATTTAGCTGATGGCTTTCAGAACCATAATGTAAGATAGCTGTTGCAAAAAACTCCATATTACTTGAAGCCCTTGGGATATCAACTTGATTTGCTAGACTAACTGGTTTACCATTATCAATAGACTCTGCTAAAGCCAATTCACCAGCATGTTCTTTTATTTTAAGCGCAATGTCTAGCATAATTCTTGACCGTTCTTCTTTAGAAGTACTGGACCAAACCGGAAAAGCTTTTTCTGCAGCTTGATATGCCAGCTCAACATCCTCTTCATCTGAATCTGGGATTTGGCTATATATTTTACCTATTGAGGGATCGAAATTATCAATCCATTGATCGGAAATTGGAGATTGACTTTCTCCGTTAATATAATTTAGAATTTTAAGCATTTATTCTAATTTATCGACATCCATTCTCTTGTAATGCGCTATAGGCAACATTGAATGCAGCCATTTCCTCTTCATTGTCTTTAATTTTATCTAGAATATTTTTGTATAGGTTATCACAAGAATCAGCCATACTGTATGAAGTGGAGTCTAGCTTTTCATGTTTTAACCTAGTCCAGCAATTACATAATTTTGTAGCATCAGGATGTTTAGGAGCGCTACAAGAAAAACCCCCAATAAAAATTAATAGTGTAAATAGTTTATTCATAGAGTAAAAATAAAAAAGGCTGTCAAATTTGACAGCCTTTTTTAAAATAAGTTAAATGAAGTTTAGTGAGATTCTTCTTCACCACCTTCTTCACCTTCAGCTTCGTCACACTTAGCTGCTTCGTACTCTTTTATTGCATCTTCTTCAGACGTACCTTCAGCAAAGCAAGCTTTTGCTTTTTCTTCATCATCACCTGCGTCTTTTACACAAGCACATAAATCACCACCACAAGAAGTTACTCCAAACATACCTGCAATAGCTAATAACATAAAAATCTTTTTCATCGTATACGATTTAATTGGTTAAACATTAGAAGCAAAAATATAAAGTTTACTACTATTTCCAAATAAAATTAGTTTTTTTTATCTGAAAAGGGTCTTAAATTTTATGATCTTTATGAAATTAGTAGCAACATCTTGTGTAATAAGTGTTTTTAACAAAAAGGTAGAAGGCTCATATAATAGCTCTTTATGTAATATATGAACCCCTTCTTTATACTCATCAATATAAGTTAAGTTGCCATGATCATCATACCGATAATTAACTTTAGTTATAGGTGTTTCGTTGTTGTTTTTAAAAGCAGAAACAGATTTAAGTAAGCCATGCTCATTGTACTCATAATTTATACTTGATCTTTTATTGTTTATCAGTAATCTTTTTGATAATTCCTTTAAATAACCCAAGCTATCATATAGAGATTCATGTTTTTCATAAATCCTTCCATTATTGTTAAAAGTGTTTTTAATTAATTTATTTTCTTGCTTACTATATGAGTAGGATTCATTAATGATAGTATATTGCTTTCCTAATTTAAAATTATATCTATTCTCGCTTGCATTTTCATCTCTGCAATAAGTTTTTTTAATGAGAAGAGCATTTTGATCATACTCATAATTATAAGAATAAAATCCATGAGCATCATTGGTTCTTTTTGTAATAAGATTACCTGAATTTGAATAGAGATACATGGTGAAGGTAGTATCAGTTTTATTATGCCTTTTATCTGAGTTATACTGTTTAATTAATTCCCCATTTTCATTAAAATCAAAATGAAACACCAGGTTGGTTTTCTTAATCGCACTCAGCTCTTTTTTTGTTGAAATAACCCCATGTATAGATTTTATTTTATTGTTTTTTATAAATAAGGTGTTAAAAAATGGATCATCATTAAAAACAAAAGCCCTTGAGTTGTCAATTAACTGAGTAAATGAAATGATTGGCAATAGTAATATTATAAGAAAAGAAAAAACCTTCATTAGATTATTTATATAAGCCATTGATTTTTTTGGCGGTGGTTGAAATATCGTTGGCTAATGATTTTGGCTTTAGTATTGTAACGGCATCACCAAAACCTAAAAGCGTCATTTTAAGCTCATATGACGGAAGAAGATAATAGCTAAAAGAATGTTCTCCATTTTCTAATTCTTTACTTTGCTGGGTGTGATGTAACGGTTGAGACAATAGATATTTAGCCATTACCTTATTTGCTTTAATAACTATGTTTTGTGGCTCGCCATCATAAGTAGTAATCCCAATAGAATATTTAAAAAACAACTCTGGATTAAAATTAGTATCTAATGAAAAAGTAGTTGATAAAGCCATAAAGTCAGTCATTCTATCCAAGCCAAAAGTCATTATCTTATTTTTAATTTCACTTTTACCTATTAAATACCACCTATTTCTGTATTCTTTCAGTAAATAAGGCTGGACCCTTCTTACAGCACTTTTTTCACTCTGATAGCTCTGGTAAGTAAATTGAATTGAATTTCGTTGTTTTATGGCATTTAAAATGGGTTCAAGATATTCATTGCCAACTACTGTAGGCTGAGTCTCAAAGTGAAGAATATCGTCATTAAAATTATGATGATTATTGGCCGAAAGGTTAACTCTGTCAAGGATTTTATCAATTGCATATTGAAATTGACTAAAAAGCTGAGTGTTTTTAAATTGATTTAAAATACTTGTAGCAGCCTTTATAGCTGAGATGTCAGCATCAGTAAGAGGAATGTCATCCATGCTAAAACTTGAATCTGTATAATAATAGCCTCTTTCTTTTCTGCTATATATAATTGGCGCGTCATGTTCCATTCTCATAGCGAAAATGTCCTTTTCTATTGTAGAATGGCAGATATTATTGCCTGTAGTAGACCCAAAAAGCTCTTCTTCACAAGCTTGTCTTAGCTCCTCTTTTGAAGGGTAAGGCTGGTATTCATTCCTAATGCATCTATCAAGAACTCTATACCTAAGAAGAGCATTTTTAATTACAGGCATATTGTTAGTTTATGTTTTCTGTTAATAGTTTTTCAATGAGCTCATTTATCTCATTGGTATATTCTTTATAATATTTATTTGTACCAGGTCCGTAAAAGCCACTATGTACTTTTTTCACTTTCCCTTGCTTGTCAAGAACTATGCAAGTAGGAAAGGAGGTGACATTTTTAATAAAAGGCAATGTCCTTTCAACCTCTTTTTTTGAAGATTCACCAGCGATCAAAAATTGATATTTAGCATCAGCATGCTTAATTAATCGTTTTAAGTTTTCACATTTAGCTTTGAAAGTATTTGGCTTTTCATATGCAAGACAGATTATTTCTAAGCCCTTTTTATTGTATTGATCATATAGGTTACTTAGAAAGATAGTTTCGTCCATGCAATTTGGGCACCAGGAGCCAATAATCTGTATAATGGTCACTTTGTTGCTAAATTCAGATGACGGATAATTAATAATGATACTATCTAAATTTGGAAAGGAAAAAACAATATCTTCATCAGAGCTTATTGAAGTTATAGAGTCGGGATTCTGTAATTTAAAGCTTACATTTTTTACAGCCTCCCATTGTTCTTCATAGTGATTTCCAGAATAAAACTTACCGATTAAACTTTTATTTTGATGAATAGCTTTAAATAAAAAGGCGTGTGAGCCATCAAAACAGGATAATAATAAAGAATCTTTTTTCACTATACCTTCTAAAAAACGGTAATCCCCAGTTTCTGTTATAAAAGTACCAGATAGAGCACTCCCATTTTGATTAAATAAACCTACTGCCTTATATTTTGTAGAATCTGAATTCCCAAAAGTGACTTCCCACTCTCCTTCTATATTTGAAGTAGGAGGACAGGTAAGTTTAAATCTAGAAATATTAGTTCCTTGAAAGGTAGCAAGAAAAGGCATTTTATAGTCTTTACTTTTGGCATAATTATGCCAAAAACCTACTAAAGAGTCATTGCTAATAGAAAAATTGAACAGGCTATTAAAAACAGGCATTTTAATTTGATAATTATTATTTATCTGTTCTAAATCGGCAACTATTTTTTCTTTATCATTTATAAATGTTACTGTATTGTCTAACACAGAAAAATTAAAAGGGATAAAAGTTGAACTATCTATAAAAAGTTTACCTAACCAGGCCCCTTCCTGAATAGCTTTCTCTTTCAAGATTAATTTACTTGCGCTATTTGCGCTACTTTTCTCAATACATGAAGGTTGAATGTATAGTAAAGCAAAGAGCAATAAAAAGGAGAAGATGTTTTTGCTAAAGATCAATGCTGATAAAAATTTTATAGTTCTATAATAAAAGAAAGCATCAAATTTAAAATATTTAGTAGTAACATTATTGTTTAAATGCACTTCAATTTAAAAAGAAATTCCTCCACGCAACCATTATTTATTATATTGAGTCTATAATGAGAGAAGAAAACCTTAACATGTCTGATGATGAATTGGTTGAACAGTGTCTTGAGAAGGATGTTAAAGCTCAGAAATTATTGTTTCAGAGGTTTGCACCAAAAATGATGGGAGTTTGCTTAAGGTATGCTAGCTCTTCAATTGAGGCTGAAGATATGCTACAAGAAGGGTTAATTAAGGTTTATGAGAAGTTGAAAATGTATTCAGGTAAAGGCTCTTTAGAAGGGTGGATAAGAAGAATTGTTGTGAATACAGCTTTAGATATAATAAGAAAAAACAAAAAAATGAAATTCAACACTTCAATTGATGATGTTGAATATAGTTTAAAAAAGGAACAATATATTATTGAGAATTTAACTGTTAATGACCTTATGAAAATCTTACAAACTATACCTGTTGGTTACAGAACTGTTTTTAACATGTATGCAATAGAAGGATTTAGTCATAAAGAAATAGCTGAAGAATTAGGCATTTCTGTAAGTACTTCTAAGAGTCAGCTTTCAAGAGCCAGAACAGTTTTAAAAAGGATTATTGAAGATAACGATTTACTATAATGAAAGAGGGAGATAAAAATATTGACCAATTGTTTAAAGAATCATTTGATTCTTTTGAGCCAGCTGTAAGTGATCAGCTCTGGTCTAGGGTATCGGAGAATATTGCGACTAATTCTTTAGGGGCAACTTCAAGTGCATTAGGCGCTTGGAAAATCGTATCTATTGCAGTTACTTGCGGGATAATTGGCGCATCAATTGCTTGGGTTTATCAGGAAATTAAAACTGAAACGAAAGAGCGTCCACAAACTGAAATTAAAGAATTAATTGATGAAGTTAAAAGCACTAGAAAAATCCCTCTCAAAGAAATTGTCTTCACCGAAAATTATCCAATAGACGAACAAGACCCTTTGGTTAAAGAAAATACAGCGCCAAATAAAGAATTTGAAATATATTTAAAAGAAGAACAAAAAGGTGAGGAAATAAAGAATTTGAAAAATCAGCCATCTTCAATTGTAAATTTATTTTTAACACCAAGAACAAAGGTTTTAAATAATGAAAAGAATAATGTCAATCTAAATTCTGAAATTCAGCCCTCTAATACTCAAGTAGAAATTGCAGAGGTAATAAAAAACAAATTAAACCCGACAATTAAAGCATCAGTTTCTGGTGGTTATGTGCCACTGGTTGTTTCTTTTCAACAAACCGAATTGGTAGATGAGGTGGTTTGGGATTTTGGAGACGGCACAATTTTAACTGGTAATTATGTAGAGCATATTTTTAGAGAGGCTAAAGAATATACTGTTAAGGTTACTATTAAGGATAATGATGGAAGAGAAGCAATAACAACTAAAAATATATCAGTAAAAACAAGATGTATTATTTCAAATGTTCCAAATATTTTTACTCCAAATGGTGATGGAGAAAACGATCTTTTTTACGTGCAGGGTGAGAATATTAAATCTTTTTTCATTCAGGTATTTAATATTGATGGAAAGGTTGTTTTTGAAACAGATTTTCTAGACGCTAAGTGGGATGGAAATGATGCAATGGGACAACAACTCTCAAACGGTCAATACCTATATTTCATTAAAGCAATTGGTGAGGACGGGAGTGATCTGTCAAGAACAGGCACTTTAACTTTAAGAAGGTAAGAGCATAAAATTTACGATTACAAGGAATTAACAATCCAGTATGAATCAAATCTATTGAACGATTTGAAAAATAACTGATGATTAGATTAATTTGGCTAAGTGTTTAGGTTACTAGGTATATTAGGGCTCATATTTTGTCAAATTCATTTATTTTCTCAGGAAGAGATGATTAAGCTGTCGATTCTTCCAAAGGCAGGAATTTATAATGACAGTGTCTATATAGAGATAAAGGGATCAGGTGAGATTTATTATACATTAGACGGAAGGATTCCTAAAGCAAGTTCAAAAAAGTATAATAATAACGGGTTCTATATTAATAAAAGCACTGTTCTGAGGGCAGTTCAGTTTTTAGATGGAAAAGTTATTAAAGAAAAAACAAGTTCTTATATCATTGGAAGAGAATTTGATATGGCAGTGATTAGTATTGCTGGAAATCCAGATGACTTTTTTGGATATACCAATGGTATTTTTTCAAAGGGATGTTGTGCCGATTCAATGCCGCCATTTAAAGGGGCTAACTTTTGGAAGAAATGGGAAAAGCCAATCAATATAGAAATGTTTGAATCAGATGGTGAAATTGCATTTAATCAAAAGGCTGGAGCAAAGGTTTTTGGTGGTTATAGCAGGGGAATGCCTATGAAATCATTAGCCATTCATTCTAGAAAGAGCTATCAAAAGAAATATTTTAAGTACCCTATTTTTCCTAAAAAGGAAATAAAAAAGTACAAATCATTTGTGTTAAGAAATTCAGGCAGTGATTTCAACGTAACTCATTTTAGGGATGCCATGGTTACTGACTTAACCGTGCCATTAGGAATAGAGATTCAATCCTTTAGACCTGCTGTCGTTTATATTAATGGGCAATATTGGGGTCTATATAATATGAGGGAAAAAATAAATGAACATTATCTAAAAGGTAATTGTGGAGCCAACCCAAATAACATTGACTTTATTCATCATAAGAAAGATATTGTTCATGGTAGCAGAAGACATTACGACAGAATGTTGAGTTTTATGAAAAATAATTCCATGGCAAAGACTAAAAATTTAGACTCATTGTCAAAGCTAATGGACATTAACAATTTTATCAACTATAATATCACTCAAATATATATTGATAATGGTGATGCAGGTGGAAATATTAGATTTTGGAGACCAAAATCAGATGAAGGGAAATGGAGATGGATTCTATTTGATACTGATTTAAGTTTTGGTAGATCGAATTGGAATGCTCATAAGATAAACACCTTACAAAAGATGACAACATTTAGTGATGAAAGATGGCCTAACCCTTCATGGTCTACATTTATCATAAGAAAGTTACTAGAAAATGATAGTATAAAAAACGTGTATATAAATCGTATCGCAGATCATCTTAATACAATATTCAGTACTGAAAATGTTTTGATGAAAATAGATTCTATAAAGGGATTATTAACTAATGAAATGCCTTTCCATTTAGAAATATGGAAAAGTAACAGCATGAGTAAATGGGACAGGAATATTTCTATTTTAAAAAAGTTTGCTACAAAAAGGCCTTCCTTTTTAAGGGGATTCACTATGCAGAAATTTGGAATTTCTGACACTATCAATGTTCAGGTTTCAACAAAAGAAAATGGAATGGTAAAACTAAATAGCATTTTAATAAAGGACACATTCAGTGGTGTCTATTTTAAGGGAATCCCTATTTATATTGAAGCAAAGCCTAAGGATGATTACATATTTCACCATTGGGAAGGGATTAATTCCAATGAAAATCCCACTCATATAAGCCTTAATGATTCTATAAAAATAAAACCAGTTTTTCAATTTAAAGAAAGAAGTAAGTTTTCTAAGAAAGTAGTTATTAACGAAGTTGGAATTCATTTAGGGTCAGGTAAAAAGAGTTACATTGAGCTTTATAATAATATAGAAAAAGGAGACCTTAAAAACTGGACAATTAACATAAACGGAAAGAAAAACACCTTGGGCGATACTGTTCAAATACAGCAATCAGGATATTTTGTTTTTAATTGTAAAATAAAAAGTAAGGTTAAAAAAAAGAAAGCAACTGAAATATTAATTCAGCTCTATGATAACGATGGGCTAAAGGTTGATTCATTATTTTACGTAATTGACCAAACCGTAAATACGAAAGGCAAAGATTATTTGGTTATAGAAAAGGTGTACTCTAAAAAAGAGACATCAAAAGAAAATTTACACTTGTCTTTTAATTCAAGCCCAGGGAAAGTAAATTATATCACCTTATTGAAAAAAAGTGAAGCTACATCATTTTGGAACATATGGACTATTTTAAGCCTGATTCTTTCCTTAGTACTTACGGTTACAGCAATTAAATTTTTTATTAATAGAGGGAGATGAGAAAATCAATAATTACATTACTTTCATTAATAGTTTTTGTCAACATAAATCATTCTCAAATTGATCCAGACATTGAAAAAACATTAAAAAAAAGAAAGGAAAACATAAAGAAGGATTCAACGAAAAACAACGTTGGCGCCTTGGTAAATTTAGGGTTTAATAGAGTCGGTCTATATAATTGGGCTGGAGGAGGGCAAAACTCAATATCTATTAATGGACTAGCTAGCTTTTATGCTTATCACACTAAAGGAAACTCGACTTGGGATAGTAATTTAGATATTGCTTTTGGGGTAATTAGAACAGGATACGGACCAGAGGTGCCTTGGTTTAAGAATGATGACAGGATTGAATTCAACTCTAAATTTGGGCATAAGGCCAATAAGAATTGGTATTATTCTGGACTAATTAATTTCAGGACCCAATTCACCTATGGATATAATATGGTTGATGACAGGATAGCGAATAATTATTTTTCCAATTTCTTCTCCCCTGCATATACAATTGGCGCTTTAGGATTTGATTTTAAGCCAAATGACAATTTTACTTGTTTTATTTCTCCAGGAACAATGAAAATAACATTTGTAATGAATGATTCATTGTCTTCAATAGGTGCTTTTGGAGTAGATGAAAATCAAAAGATAAGATCAGAATTTGGCGGATATTTTAAAATGTCTTTTTTGAAAAAAGAGCCATTTGACATTAAGGATTTATCATTTAAGACTAATCTTTCATTATTTAGTAATTATACGAATCAGCCGCAAAACATTGATGTTACATGGGAAACATTAACAAGCCTGAAAATTGGCAAATTTTTTTCTTTAACACTTTCGACTTATTTAATTTATGATCATGATATTGAGATTGCAAGATTTGAACAAAATGGAGTTGATCCAATCTATCTTACAAATACCGATGGTTCTTTTTATCTAGATACTCAAGGAAATAAAATACAAAAGACTGGTCCGATTACACAATTTAAGGAAGCAATGGGAATTGGCGTAAGCATGAACTTTTAGGAAGATAGCCAAGACTCAATTTCGTCAAGCTGAATAGCGGGGATCTCCAATTTATTTTTCTTTCGATACCCATTGAGCTTTTGATGGATAGCTGTAGGCTTAGAAGACTTTAAAGCAGCCACATCTGCAAAACCAGCTTTATAAACATGCTCAGCCCATAAATCATTAATACCCATGGCTTTAAAAGCGTCAAGATCTGGGCCAGCGTCCCATTTTTCAGGCTTCATTTGAGGGAAAAATAAAACTTCTTGAATAGAGGATTGATTAGTCATGAGCATTACCAATCGGTCAATACCGATTCCCATTCCAGAAGTTGGGGGCATTCCATATTCTAATGATCTTACAAAATCTTGGTCAATAAACATGGCTTCATCGTCCCCTTTTTCAGCTAATTTAACTTGCTCTTCAAAGCGTTCTTTTTGATCAATTGGATCATTCAATTCTGAATATGCATTAGCTAACTCTTTCCCATTGACCATTAATTCAAAACGCTCAGTTAATTCTGGATTATCTCTATGCTTTTTACACAAAGGTGACATTTCCACAGGGTAGTCAGTAATGAATGTGGGTTGAATGTAGCTGGCTTCACATTTTTCACCAAATATTTCATCAATCATTTTCCCTTTGCCCATGGTTTCATCAACCTCAACGTTAAGTTTTTTGCAAGTCTCTTTAAGCTCTAGTTCGTCCATTTTTGAAATGTCTATTCCTGTATACTCTTTTATAGAGTCAATCATAGAAATTCGTTTAAATGGCCTCTTAAAGCTTACTTCATTATCCCCAATTTTAACATCGGTCGTGCCAAGTACTTCTAAACAGATAGTTTCAAGCATTTCCTCAGTAAAATCCATCATCCACAAATAATCTTTGTAGGCAACATAAATTTCCATTTGAGTGAACTCAGGGTTGTGAGTTTTGTCCATTCCTTCATTTCTAAAGTCTTTAGCAAACTCATAAACGCCTTCAAAGCCCCCAACAATTAATCTTTTTAAATAAAGCTCATTAGCAATTCTCAAATATAATGGAACGTCTAATGCATTGTGATGGGTAATAAATGGTCGAGCAGCAGCTCCACCCGGAATAGACTGAAGAATAGGTGTTTCAACTTCTAAATATTCTTTTTGGTTTAAGAAATTTCTCATTGAAGCAATAATCTTAGATCTTTTGATAAACGTTTGTTTGACATGGTCGTTAACCACTAAATCAACATATCTTCTTCTGTATCGCAATTCAGGATCTGTAAATGCATCATGAACCTTACCTTCTTTATCAACCTTAGGAAGAGGAAGTGGTTTCAAGGATTTAGCTAGTAAGGTAAATTCTTTAACTAGTATTGTTATTTCGCCAACTTTAGTTTTAAAAACCTCCCCTTTTATTCCCAAAAAGTCACCAAGGTCAAGCCACTTTTTAAAAACATCATTATAAAGAGATTTATCCTCTCCAGGACAAATTTCATCTCTATTAAAATACACTTGTATTTTACCTTTTGAATCTTGAATAGATCCAAAGCTGGCTTTACCTTGTATTTTTCTCCTAACTAGTCTACCTGCAATACAAACTTCTTTCCCCTCTTCATAGGATGAAATTAGGTCATTTGAATAATCACTTACAGGATAAAGGTTTTGGGGAAATGGTTCTATGCCATATTCTCTTAGCTTGATTAAGCTCTCACGTCTAATAATTTCTTGTTCTGAGTGGACCATTTTAACTAATAAATAAATTCCACAATAGTGGCATTAGCTTTATAAAAAGAATCAGGGTGGTATTACCTCACAAAGATACTACCACTAGAGACAGTTGCCGATAATGGATTAACACAAAGAATGGGTATTTGCATTTCGTTTGTGATCAAAGCTTGTTCATATGTATTACCAAGCATACCCATAAGAGAATTTTTTTGCAAATTCATAATAGATATAAGATCGGCATCTACATCAGAAGCAAGGTTGATAATTTCTTTAACAAAATTTGATCCTTTTTTGGCAATATGAGCTTCTGATTTCACATTTTTGCTGGCAAGGTATTTTTTAGACCATGCTATATTTGCTTTTAAGCGAGTTTTGATGAATGAATCTGTTTCATAAGGAGTGATCAGATGAACTTCTGAGTCAAAATAGTGAGCCATACTACTAACAATTTCTAGCTTTTGTTTGGTTTCATTGTGAAAATCCAACGGAACAACGATGTTGTCATATCCTGAAGGTCTCATGTTTTGTTTTTGCACCACCACAAAAGGAATAGAAGAGTTGGTGATTACTTTTAAGGCATGACTTCCCACAACTTTTTGCCAACCACTTGCTCCATGGGTACCCATAATAATAAGCTGGGCTCCAATTTCTGATGCAGCCTGATCAATGTCATCAAATATATTACCAATTCTAACAATAGAGCTAACAGTAACATTAGCAGCAAAAGAACGAGCTACATCTTCTTCTGAAGATAGTTTTTTTGTAGCTTCAGGAATGTCTTCTTTTTGGCTAACTACATTTAAAAGAACAACTTCTCCTTTTATTGTTTCACCCAATCTAGCTGCATGCTGTATTGCAGTATGTGCAACTTCAGTAAAGTCAGTAGGAACTAATAGTTTGGTTTGCATAACTTGTCAATGTTTTTAATAATCCTAAATTAAATATAAAATTTTTTCCAGGCAACAAAGGTATCAATTTATCGGAGTAATTTAACTGAATAATTGACTTGAAGTACTAGAAAAACAAAGAAGGGAATAAAAAAATGTATGATTATTATTGTTGGAGGGTAATTGAAAAAGCTATTTATTACAAGTATAAGTATTCCAGAAAACAGCAATTTAATAGTGGTTAATAGCATAAAAGCATTAATAGTCCATTTTGGATTTATAGCTTTAATTTTATTAAAGATGGTTATATATAGAATGTTCCAACCGAAGAAAAATAGATAAACGAGTAATATTAGTTTTAATCCATAGAATGAAGGAACTAGATAAACTGTTAGTGCATGGATGACAAAAAGTGCCATTCCTACAAATAATGATTTATATGACTTTAATTGTATCATTGGTTGATTTTCATAACTCCCTTATAAAGTATATATAAACCTATAAAAACCCCTAGTAAGGATCCTATGATAGTATAGACAGGTGTGTTGTTATGAAAAACAGCATCAAGATAGTCCCCGCCAAAAGCGCCTAAAAAAATGACTACACCCATTTGTAAGCCTGAATTAGCTAGCCGAAGGGCTAATTTTTCTTTTCTATTTTTCTTGACCATTCCTTAGAGAAGAAAAAACTAAATTAAGCAGATTGCTCTTGTAGTTTTGACGAACTTTCTGGCTTCGTGGGTTCTGATAAGTCTTCTTTTATCATGTTTTTAAGGATACCGCCCATGCTGCAACTACCTGAAAAAACTGCGCCAGGCTCAATAGAAAGTTTAGTAGTTGAAATGTCACCTTGAAGTTTTGCAGAAGCTTTTAAAGTAAGTAATTCCTTTACATTGATGGTGCCGTTTAGAACACCTTCTATGTCAGCATTGTTACAAGTTATATCACCTTCAACTTTACCTTCTGGACCCAAAACCAATCTTCCTTTTGTGTTAATGGTCCCTTTTAAAAAGCCATCAATTCTTATATTCGATTCAGAGTTAATCTGACCTTCAATAGTGGTTCCTTCAACAATTCGGTTTAATCTATCTGGAGAGTTAATATTTGTTTTCAATTTATTTTGATTTTCTTTATTTGTTTTAAACATATTCTAATATCAAATTAGGAGTACAAAGATACAACATTTAATAATTTATTGGAAGTCAGGTTATTTCAGATAATTATTTTCAAAAAACAACAGATAATCCTGTAGGTTTTTTTCCAAATAAAGGGCAGCTAAATTTTTATCACTAATTACAAAAAAGTCATGATTGGCATTAATGGATTTAAGCTGGGAATTATTTACTTTAAAAGCAGTATAGTAGTCAATTGCTCCACTTACATTGTTGAATTGTTTTACAAGAATTAGCTGATCGGTACTATTTAAAAAGCTGCTTGATGTTTTAAGATTTGAGCCTGAAAATGAAGCTTTGTTAAAATTGGAAATTTTAACTTTTAGGGAGTTTACATTTCCAGAACCTTTTGGGACATATAGAGCGAAAAAATGAGATTCACTTGAGTTATAAATAAAATTACTATTGCCACTTTCCGCATTCTCAATAGATTGAATATTCCTTAATTTATCTAGTAATTGTTTAGCAGGAGCATAAAAGTCTGTTGATTTACAGTTTTTAACGGTATAAGCAAGTGCATTTTCAAATCTAGTCGAGTCATCAGTCAAGTTTTGAGTATAGCCTTTGGAAAGTGCATTTAGATAGCTGTACTTACAGAGATATACATTATTAGAGTCTTTGTTAATAATAGAATCTGTTTTATTTATTACAATTTCATATTCTTTATTTGAAAAAAGAGAATATATGTTTTTATAATAGAGTTCTTGTTTTTGCTTTTTCAACCTTTGACCCTCTAAATAATTAGGGTTTAGAATCAGTTGTGCGTACTCACTATTTTTATAATTAGTAAGGATGTCGTTTTTATAAGTATTAGATTGAGAAGTTTTACCTTGTTCTTTATATAAGAGATAAAGTTGATACAATCCAGCAATTGCTTTATTTTCTGGTAAAAATTCTTTTGAAACCCTTTCGTACATTTTTGCAGCTTCTGCCTCATCATTCAAAAGATGAAGGTAAATAGAGCCGGCATCATACAGCGAAAGCATTAATTCGTTTTCAATTGATGCTATTGCCCCTTCGTTTCCACAAGGGAGCTGATCTAGATAAAAGTCAATAGTTAGTTCTTTTAATGCTGATGAGTCATCTACATAATTGGTAGATAAGTCCAAAGAACTAGTGTTTTTATCAGATCTTCTCCAGTTGTCTTCTAACTTTACTTGATCACCCCATATTTTATTAAAGTCATTAAATCCAAGACCTCTTAAGTTTTCATCCCACATAAAAAGCATACCTCCAACATTGCCATTAGATCCTTGTTCAAGACCCGGAGAATTTGCTGCCAGCATATTCATTTCTTTTTCTTCTTTCTTCCTTTCAATTTCTTCTTTCTTTTTATCAATTATATCTTTTATAATATTGAGCACCTCTTTTTCTGGCAATTGACAGAGGTTTAAAATACTATCATTTAAATAAATAACATCTAGATGAAAGATAAGGTCCTTAAGGTTTTTGTTTTTGCTTTCTATTAGTTTATAGTTTTCATGTTCTTTTGGAATAACACTCATGCAATTCTCAAAATATTCATGTGCTTTTCTGTAGTTTTTGACTTCGTAATAAAGGTCAGCTAATCTTATATAGGAAGTTGTTTTTTGATAAGCATTCGAGACGCTTGTTTCAACTGAAAGCTCTAGATATTCAATTCCTTGCAGTCGATTATTTTCTTTAATTTCTATTTCTGCAAGAGCATAATATATCTGATCAAAGTAATCAATATTTTTATCATCCTTTAGCATTTTAAGTAATTGATTCTTAATGCTTTTACTGTCACTTCCTCCAAAGGCCAATGCCCTGTTGATTTTGGCTTGAAAAGCCATTTCGTAATCAGGGTTTCTTTTGACTACTTCTGCATATAGATCGGAAGCTTTGCTGTCTTTTAAACGATGATGAATTTGAGCAAGAATAAAGATTAAACGAGTTTTAAACTCTCTAGGGTGCTTTAAAAGAATTGCTTTTTCTAGCACTTCTATGGCTTTAGGAAAATCTTTGGTTCTAATGTAAAGATCTGCCATGGTTGGAAGGATCTTATTTATTAAATCATCTGGGAATTCAGGAGGAGATAAGTTTTCTTTTTTCTTTGATGATTTTATTCTTTTAGCGGGTGCTTTTTTAAGATTAGCTAACTTCTTTTTTTCTTCTTCTTTGAGAAGCGCTAACTCTTCTTTTTCTTTTAATAAGTCAAGTAAAATTTCTTCAGCAGTTAAATAATCTTGTATTTCAATTAAAGTCTTAGCCTGCCAGAATTTTGCTTCATAAATAATAGCTTCAGTTTTATATTGATTTTCAATATATTTGAATTTTTCCATTGCACTCTCAAAGTCCCGCTTATAAAATTGAGCCCACCCAATAGTAATCCAGTTGTCATCAATCCATTTACACCATTCAGCGTTACTATTTTTGCCCCTTTTTTCTGCTGGCATGGAATGACGACCTATCACTATTTCACATTTTGCTGCCGCAGTATCCATTGGAGCATATAGACTTTTAGACTCTTCATTATTTGCATAAACATAAATGGGGATGATCTCATGGTAGTTTTCAGCTCTTCCCTCTTCAAATTGAAGCATAGATTCTTTGATAATTTCATTGGCATTAAAGTAGCCATTATACTTTGCTGTAGTATTGTGAAATGCTCTATTAGGAAAAGCATTTTTTTCCGTAGAACAGCTCAAAATCCCTAGAAAGCTAAGTACTATAAAGAGAGATCTAATGATGTTTGATTTATGTGACAAATTCAAAAACTTGCAATATTAACTACAAAATCCTAAAATTATTTCATTTTTCATCATTTTCCTTCTCAGGCTTGCCTTGAATTAATAATCTATCTATAAAGTCAAGGATATTTTATTGATATTTGCAGTAATGAGCGAGGAAAGTTATGATATAAAAAGGAATTGGCTTAAAAAACTTATCGAATATCTTCGAAAAAAGGTAAAGGTCATTATCGTAAGTAAAGAAACTTATGAGGAAAAAAGATCATTTGATTTATCTGTAATAATGCTTTTTGTTTATTCTTTATTTGCTTTTTTAATTCTAATTGTGCTGTCCTATTTAATAATTTCTTCTACTTCTTTAAAACACCTGATTCCAGGTTTTCCGAAAACAGTAGATGTTGAGAGGGTTAAGCAAATTGACAAGAAGAACTTACTAAAATTAGCGGAATATGAAGATAAAATTGACCAGTATGAGAATTACTTCAGCAATTTATCTATTATATTAAATGGTGGAGAAATTTCAGAAGAAGTCAATAAAGCTGATACTTCAATAGTTAACCTAAACAATGAAGAATATAATTTTGATTTAACGGAGAATGATTCTTTATTGAGAATTAAAATTGATGATCGTGAAAAATATGACATTTCAGTTTTTTCATCAAATAATAGGTTAGAAGAAAAATTGAATGGCGTTCTGTTTTTCCCCCCATTAAAAGGTGAAATAACGAATAATTTCCAGCTAAAAAATGGACATTACGGTGTTGATGTTATTGCTTCTAATAATGAAGCTGTAAAGGCAATTTTAAACGGAACAGTTGTTTATTCTGATTGGAGTCCAGAAAACGGCCATGTTATTCATATACAACACGCACAAAATCTGGTTTCTATATACAAGCATAATTCATTTTTACTTAAAAAAACTGGAGACTTAATTAAGGCCGGTGATGCTATTGCAATTGTTGGGAATAGCGGGGAGCTTTCAACTGGACCACATTTGCACTTTGAACTATGGCATAATGGCATACCTTTAGACCCTGAGAAATTTGTTGTATTTGATTAAATCTTTATAGGTTTTTTATTTTAAGTACAATTGTTTAAATTTGCCGACCATTTTAAAGCAAATGGAAACACTAGAAGATTTTAAAATATTGTTTTCTAGCTTAAAAGATGGAGAAAATAGGTTTGATTATAGATTAGACCATTCGTTCTTTGAGGCTTTTGATTTTACTGAGATAATCAGTTGTGATATAGCAACCGAACTTATCCTTATAAAAACAACTTTATTATTGGATCTAAAGTTTGAATTAAAGGGTTCTTATAGTACCAATTGTGACAAATGCCTGGGTAAATTAGAGGTATTGTTAAATTCAAACTTCAGACAGATCGTTAAATTTGTTGATCAAGAAGAGGTCAAGGATGAAGATGTTTTATTTGTTGAGAGAACAGCATATGATATAAATGTTTCACCGTTTATATTTGAAGATTGTTTGCTTAACTTCCCTAAAAAACAAATACATAAAGTAGGGGAATGCGATAAAGAAAACATACAGGTTCTTAATCAATACTTGTTGATTGAATCGAAGGATGAAGAGTTGAAAAATAGCGACATATTGGATCCTAGGTGGGAAAAATTAAAAGATTTAAAGAAATAATAATAATAAGTAATTAATACGTAAAAGTATGGCACATCCTAAAAGAAAACAGTCTAAAACAAGACGTGATAAAAGGAGAACTCATTACAAGGCTGAGACACAGCAATTGGCTACATGTCCAACAACTGGTGAAACTCATGTTTACCATAGAGCTTTTTGGTCTGAAGGAAAACTTTACTATAAGGGTAAAGTAGTAATGGAAAAAGAGGCTTCAATTTAGAGCCGCTTTAATTTTCCAACAATCAACTAATTTTATTCCTTGAATATCGGGATAGACATTATGGGGGGTGATTTTGCCCCAGAAGCTGCGGTTCTTGGCGCAATACAGGCCAGGAGGGAGTTTTCGGAAGAACATCAGATCACTTTGATAGGAGATTCGGATGTTGCTAAAGAGATTATCAAAAGAGAAGCATATGACGCTTCTCTTTTTGAGTTTATACATACCACTGAAGTCATTGAAATGGCAGATCATGCTACAAAAGCAATGAGGAAAAAGCAAAACAGTAGTATTAGTATAGGGTTCAAATTATTAGGAGAAAAAAAGTTAGATGTATTTGCAAGTGCAGGAAACTCAGGCGCTATGCTTATTGGGTCTATGTTTTCAATAAGACCAATAGGAGGAGTGATACGGCCCTGTATTACTTCAGTATTGCCTAAAGAATCTGGTGGTGTAGGAGTTATTTTAGATGTAGGTATAAATGCAGATTGCAAACCTGATGTATTGTATCAGTTTGCTATTTTAGGATCATTATATGCTGAGTTTGTTTTTAATATTAAAAATCCTAAAGTAGGGCTTTTAAATATTGGGGAAGAAAAAGAAAAAGGTAACTTACTAACTCAAGCTTCTCACCAGTTAATGGCAGGATCGGAGGATTTTAACTTTATTGGAAATGTAGAAGGGAGAGAAATATTTGAAGATAAAGCAGATGTAATTGTTTGCGATGGATTTACAGGAAATGTAATTTTAAAAGAAGCAGAAGCTTTCTATACTTTATTGAGAAAAAGAGGATTGATGGATGAATATTTTGATAGATTTAATTATGAAATTTATGGAGGCACTCCTGTTTTGGGAGTTAACGGCAATGTGTTAATAGGTCATGGCATCAGTAGTCCAAAAGCGATAAAGAACATGTTACTTTTGGGACTTGATTTGGCAGAAGCGGATCTTCCAAATAAAATTAAAAAAGCTTTCAAATGAATCAGATAAAAGCAGCAATAACAGCCGTTCATGGTGTAGTTCCTTCTAAAGTGTTGTCAAATAAAGACCTAGAAAAGATGGTTGACACAAATGATGAATGGATAGTAACAAGAACTGGGATTAAAGAAAGAAGAATTATTGAAAAAGACAGGACTCTTTCTGACCTTGGGGCAGATGTTGTAAGGGGAATATGTGAAAAAAGAAACATTTCGCCTTTAGAGATTGATTTAATTATAGTGGGAACAGTAACAGCAGATCATCGTTTCCCTAGCACATCAAATATTATATGTGACAAAAGTGGAGCTAAAAACGCATGGGGATTTGACCTTAGTGCGGCATGCTCGGGTTTTATTTATACCCTAGTTACAGGGCAACAATTTATTGAAACAGGCAGGTATAAAAAAGTGATTGTAATTGGAGGTGATATAATGTCATCAATAGTTAATTATGAAGACAGAGCAACTTGTATAATTTTTGGTGATGGTGCAGGTGGAGTATTATTAGAACCTTCAGATGACGGTTTAGGGATTCAAGATTCTATCTTAAGAGCAGATGGTAGCGGTAGAGATTTTTTAATTCAGCAATTAGGAGGTTCTGCAGATCCAATTACAAAAGAAAATGTTGGTTCACCTGAAATGTATGTCTATCAAGAAGGTAAATCTGTTTTTAAATTTGCTGTAACTAATATGGCAGATGTTTCTGCTGAGATCATGGAGAAAAACAACTTATCAAGTGAAGATGTTGCTTGGTTAGTTCCTCATCAAGCAAACCTTCGAATAATTGATGCAACAGCAAATAGAATGGGTGTGTCTAAAGATAAGGTAATGATCAATATTGAAAAATATGGAAATACTACTTCAGGAACCATTCCATTGTGTTTGTGGGAATGGGAAGACAAACTTAAAAAAGGGGATAATATAATATTAGCTGCTTTTGGAGGAGGTTTTACTTGGGGCTCTGTATATTTAAAATGGGCTTATTAAATTCCTTCCTTTTTAATCTTTGTACAACTATAAAATTTTATAACTTCGTTGTAGAATTATTTTTTAAATAAATCAATATGGATCTAAGTGAAATTCAGGAACTGATTAAGTTTGTCGCTAAAGCTGGCGTAAATGAAGTCGAAATAGAAAAAAAAGATTTTAAGCTATTAATCAAATCTGATTATTTAGCTAAAAAGAAATCTAATTTTAAAGAGGAGCCAACAATTGTTCAACAAACTATGCCTGTAGCATCTATTCCAGCTGCAGCACCTGCTCCTATTCAAGAATCAGCTGTTCAAGTCGCTTCACCTGCGGCTGAAACCGAAGGTAAATCAAAAGAAGCAAGCGAGGAGGATAATTATATAACGATTAAAGCACAAATGATAGGTACTTTTTATCGTGCTCCTAGCCCAGATAAATCAGCATATGTTGAAGTCGGTGCAACTATTAAACCAGGAGACAAGATCTGTATTATTGAAGCGATGAAGTTGTTTAATGATATTGAATCTGAAGTAGCAGGAAAAGTAGTTAAAGTACTTGTTGACGATGCTTCTCCAGTAGAATTTGATCAACCATTATTCCTGATTGACCCTTCTTGATCATTAGATCATTTCATTAAAAAGTCTATACTATGTTTAAAAAAATATTAGTAGCAAATAGAGGTGAAATAGCCTTAAGGATTATAAGAACTTGTAAAGAAATGGGTATTAAAACTGTAGCTGTTTATTCAACTGCAGATAAAGATAGCCTTCATGTACGATTTGCTGATGAAGCAGTTTGTGTTGGTCCTGCTGCAAGTACAGAATCTTATTTAAAGATTCCAAACATTATAGCAGCAGCAGAAATCACTAATTCAGACGCTATTCATCCTGGTTATGGATTTCTTTCTGAAAATGCTCAATTTTCAAGAATATGTGGCGAGCATAAAATAAAGTTTATTGGAGCAACACCAGAACAGATTGAAGGAATGGGGGACAAGGCTTCCGCTAAGGAGACAATGAAAAAAGCGAAAGTACCCACAATACCAGGTTCAGATGGGCTGTTAAAAAACTTTGAAGATGCTAAAAAGACTGCTGCTAAAATTAAATACCCTATAATGTTGAAGGCCACTGCAGGTGGTGGTGGAAGAGGGATGAGATTATGTAAAAATGACGTTGAGCTTGAAGAAGGATGGAATTCTGCTAGACAGGAATCAGCGGCTGCTTTTGGAAATGATGGTATGTACATGGAAAAATTCATTGAAGAGCCAAGGCATATAGAAATTCAAATTGCGGCAGATCAATATGGAACAGTTTGTCATTTATCGGAACGAGATTGTTCTATACAAAGAAGACATCAAAAACTTGTAGAGGAAACACCTTCTCCTTTTATGACAGATGATTTAAGAAAAAAAATGGGAATAGCAGCAAAAAAAGCTGCTTCAGCTGTAAATTATGAAGGTGTAGGAACAGTTGAGTTTTTGGTAGATAAGCACAGGAATTTCTACTTTATGGAAATGAATACAAGGATTCAAGTTGAACATACTATAACAGAAGAAGTTATTAATCACGACTTGATCAAAGAACAGATCAAGATAGCTAATGGGGATAAAATATCAGGCAATGATTATTACCCAATGCTTCATTCTATTCAATGTAGGATCAATGCAGAAGACCCACATAAGGGATTTATTCCTAGCCCAGGGAAAGTCACTAGTTATCATGCTCCTGGTGGACATGGAATTAGAATAGACACCCATGTATATGCAAGTTATATGATCCCACCTCATTATGATTCTATGATTGCTAAGCTAATCACAGTTGCACAAACAAGAGAAGAAGCGATCACTAAAATGAAAAGGGCTTTAGAAGAATATATTATTGAAGGGGTAAAAACTACCATTCCTTTCCATATTCAATTATTGGAGGACAAGAAATTTCTTGAAGGAGACTTCACTACTAAATTCATGGACACATTTGAAATCAAGTAGGGTTAAGTCAGCTGAACTTCTTTTAACATTTCAATTCCTTTTTGAATATTATTTATATTCTCAAATCGGATCCTAAGTTTGTTATTTTTTTCACTTATTACAGGTCCATTTTCTTTAATTTGAACGTAGCTAAGAATTCTCGAAAACTGTTCAGAATCAAAATAATTAGAGTTTTTATTAGTAATAAAGTTTCCTATTAATAAGTTGTTCTTGAGCACTAACTTTTCAAACCCAACTTTTTTAGCAAGCCATCTTAATTTGAGGGTATTAATTAGTTCAATAGTTTCTGATGGAATTGGTCCAAAACGATCAATCAATCCATTTTCAAAATCAACCAATTGTTCTTCAGAAGCTATTTGATCAAGTTCTCGATATAAAGAAAGCCTCTCTGTAATTTGATTTACATAGTGATCGGGGATAATTAGTTCCATATCAGTTTCAAGGGTGCAGTCTTTTACAAATTCAGTAGATTTAAAGTCTTTCTTAAAAATTGATTTAAACTCATTTTCTTTTAATTCCTCTATAGTTTCGTTCAGGATTTTTTGGTAAGTTTCAAACCCAATTTCACTGATAAAACCACTTTGATCAGCCCCTAGTAGATCTCCAGCTCCTCTAATATCTAGGTCTCTCATTGAAATATTAAAACCACTACCTAAATCTGAGAATTGTTCAATTGCTCTTAATCTTTTTCTTGCATCATCTGTTATGTGCTGTGGGGGAGGTGTAAATAGATAAGCAAATGCTTTTTTATTAGATCTTCCAACTCTGCCCCTAAGCTGATGAAGATCGCTTAATCCAAATTGATTGGCATTATTAATAATAATGGTATTGGCATTAGGGATATCAATACCAGACTCAATAATTGTAGTTGCTATCAATACATCATAAAGACCTTCTATGAAATCAAGAATAATTGCTTCCAACTTTTTACCGTCCATCTTTCCATGACCAATTGCAATTCTAACATCTGGACATAATCTCGAAACCATTCCTGCTATCTCTTGAATATTTTGCACTCTGTTGTGTACGAAAAACACCTGACCACCTCTTTGAACTTCATATTGAATAGCATCTCTTATGGTTTCTTCTGAGAAAGACTGAACAATTGTATTGACTGGGTGTCTATTTGGCGGAGGAGTGTTTATTATTGATAGATCCCTTGCGTTCATTAAGCTGAATTGTAATGTTCTTGGAATAGGAGTAGCTGTAAGGGTTAGTGTATCTACATTGGCTTTAATGGTTTTTAATTTGTCTTTTACACTAACGCCAAACTTTTGCTCTTCGTCAATAATTAATAGGCCTAAATCATTAAAATCGACATCTTTTCCAATTAATCTATGTGTTCCTATAATAATATCTATTTTTCCTTTTTTAAGGTCAATAAGTGTTTTTTTAATTCTAGAAGAAGATTTAAACCTATTTACATAATCAATACCACAAGGAAAGTCTTTAAGCCTATCTGAAAATGTTTTATAATGCTGAAAAGCTAATATTGTAGTAGGGACTAAAATGGCCACTTGTTTATTATCTGCAACTGCTTTAAAAGCAGCTCTTATGGCAATCTCTGTTTTACCAAAACCTACATCTCCACATACCAATCTATCCATAGGGGAAGACTCTTCCATGTCCTTTTTTACTGCTATAGTAGATTTTAGTTGGTCTGGAGTATCTTCATAAATAAATGAAGCTTCTAATTCGTTTTGTAAATAACTATCTGGAGAAAATGAAAAACCCTTACTTAGTTTTCTTTCAGCATATAGCTTTATTAGATCAAAGGCAACTTCTTTGATTCTCTTCTTCGTTTTTTGTTTAGCAGTTGCCCAAGCAGGTGAACCTAGTTTATTTAATTTTGGCTGCCCCCCATCTTTAGAAGTAAATTTACTGATTCTATGTAAGGAATGAATAGAAACATAAAGAATATCGCCTCCTTTATAAGACAACCTAATTGCTTCTTGATTTTTGCCATTAATTTCAATTTTTTCTAATCCTGAAAACTGTCCTATTCCATGATCTATATGAACAACAAAATCTCCCTTTTTAAGATTATAAATTTCTTTAAGTGTAAATGCGGCTTGTGACTTCTTATATCCTTTTTTTAATTTAAAGCGATGATATCTTTCAAATATTTGATGGTCGGTAAAGCAAGCTATTTCAAGGTCTTTATCGATAAATCCTTCGTGCATTCCAATATTCAATGATGAGTACTCTACATGCTCTCCTATGTCATTAAAAATGGCTTCTAGTCTATCTAATTGAGACGTCTGTTCAGAAAAGATTAAATTTTTATACCCATTTTTATTGTAATCTTTAAGGGTGTTTAAAAGCAGGTCGAAGTTTTTATTAAAAGAGGGTTGAGGTGAGATATTGAAGGTTACTTTTAATGTAGGCTCAAAATAGAAACGACTTCCAAATTCCAAAAGAGAGAAAGTTTTAATTTGAGCTTCATAGTTTTCTGAGTTTAAATAAAGCTCATCTGGACTTAAATGATCAAGAGGGCTTTCAATTTTTTCAAAAATATAACTGGCTTTATCATACCCTTTTTGAATTTTACCTTTAGAAAGCTCAATGTCTTTTAACCAAATCTTTGTATTTTCTGGTATATAGCTTAGAAAGGGAGCTCTATTTTCAAGCATTTTCTTAGTTTGCACATTAGGAACGACTTGAATTTTGTTTAAGGTTTGGATAGACAGCTGATCTACAGGATTAAAGATTCTTATTGACTCAACAGTGTCCCCATCAAAATCAATTCTATAAGGCAAGCTGTTACTAAAGGAATAGATGTCCACAATCCCTCCTCTTACTGCAAATTGTCCAGGAGAATATACATGATCTGTTTTTTCAAAATCATATTCAATTAAAAGCTCATTAATAAACTCTATTGAATAGTCAATTCCAGTACAAACCTCAAAGGTAGTTTCATCTAATTTTTTTTTGGTTACAACATTTTCTATAATAGCCTCTGGATAGGTGACTATCATAATGTTTTTTCTTTTTTTTCTAATGATAGATAATACCTCTGTTCTTTGAATAATATTAGCGTTATCTATTTCTTCTATTTGGTAAGGTCTTCTATAAGATCCAGGATAAAATAGCAGGGTTGTCCCTCTTTCAGCATCAATAATATTCTCAAGGTTATTGTAAAAATAAGCCGCTTCTTCTTTGTCTGAAAGAACAATTAAATGGTTGCCTCCAATATTTCCAGATACAGCATGAGCAATAAAAGCATCAGAAGAGCCTGAAAGTCCAGTAAGGTGAACTCTTGCATTATCTTTTTGAAGTTCAGAAATTACTTTCTTTACTCCAGCAGAAGAAAAATAAGCTGATTTAAGATCATTTATTTTCACGCTCAATAAAAGCTGTAAGTTCATTAATCATATTAGAAGAGCCAATAAACAAGGGCTCTCTTTGATGAAGTTCAGTTGGTGTTATTTCCATAATTCTTTGGTTCCCATTAGTTGCTTTTCCACCAGCTTGTTCAATTAAAAATGCTAAAGGAGAACATTCATATAAGAGCCTCAATTTTCCTTTTGGAGAATTCAAGTTAGATGGATATAAGTAAATCCCACCTTTTATTAAGTTCCTGTGAAAGTCTGCAACCAATGAACCAATGTACCTTCCAGAATAAGGACGACTTCCTTCATTTTCTTTACAATAGCTGATGTAATTTACAATGGCTTTGTCACATAAATTAATATTCCCTTCATTAATAGAATATATTTTACCATCTTCTGGGGACTTCATGTTGGGGTGAGAAAGAAAAAACACTCCTATACTTGGGTCAAAAGTAAATCCATTCACGCCATTTCCAGTTGTGTAAACTAGCATAGTAGATGAGCCGTAAATAACATATCCAGCAGCCACTTGATTAACACCAGGCTGAAGAAAATCATTTAATTCAACAGGAGAGCCAATAGCTGTTTTTCTTTCGAATACGCTAAAAATAGTTCCGATGGAAACATTCACATCAATGTTAGAAGATCCATCTAAAGGGTCCATCAACACAACATATTTCCCTGCTTGACTATTTTTATCATCAAAGGCAATAAAATCATCATTTTCTTCAGAGCCAATTCCACATACTACTCCTCTAGCCATTAAAGAATCAATAAATAGCTCATTAGCATAAACATCTAATTTTTGTTGTTTTTCACCTTGAATATTTTCTTCTCCGCTGGCTCCTAGGATATGTTTGGCAAGCCCTGCTTTATTGATCTCATGACTAACTAATTTTGCAGCTAACCTTATTGAGCTTAATATTTTCGAAAGTTCACCTGTAGACCCTGGGAAATCATGTTGGGTGTCAATAATGAATTCTCCTAAAGTTTTGTTTTTCATGTCATTCAGCAATTTCTGTTCAAATATCGAAGAATTTAAGTAAATTATCGAAAAATACTTGAAAGAATGAAGGATTTAATTATTCGTAATGCATTGTCTTCTGATATGGAAACAGTCTTGTCATTGATTAAAGAGCTAGCAGATTTTGAAAATGCATCTGATCAAGTGAAAATGACTATCGATAGATTAATTGAGGATGGATTCGGTAATGAACCATTATTCAAAGTAATAGTAGCAGTGTACAATGGAGAGATTTGTGGTTATGCGCTCTATTATTATGGATATTCTACATGGAATGGCAAAACACTTTATTTAGAGGATTTTATGATAAAAAGTGAATACAGAAGAATGGGAATAGGGCAAATAGTATTTAATGAGATTAAAAAAATAGCTAATCAACAAATGGTTAAAAGGCTTGATTGGCAGGTCTTGGACTGGAACAAGACGGCAATTGATTTTTATAAAAAAAATAAAGCAAGTTTTGAGGGCGAATGGCTTAACGGAAGACTTTTCAGCTTAGATTTGAAGAACTTTTGAAAAATATTCAGAAATGAAAGTTTTTAAATTTGGTGGTGCTTCAGTAAAAAACACCAAAGCAATTATAAATGTTGCTAAAATCGTAAAGTCATTTGATGACCCGTTGATTATAGTTGTTTCAGCAATAGATAAAACTACTAATGCATTAGAAGAGGTATGGAACCAATTTGTTGTAGGAGATGTTAAAAAAATGGAATTAGCTATTCAGAAAGTTGTTCAATTTCATTTAGATATTATAAAGGAGCTTGAGCTAGAAAAAGATGATCAATTCATGGCTGCGATTCAAGAAAGCTTTAAAGCACTTGATAGCCATATAAAAAGAGATCCTAGCGATAATGTAGCTTTTGAATATGACCAGATAGTATCTTTTGGTGAATTGTGGTCTACCATGATTGTTTCTTGTTATTTAAATTCTATAGAGTTAAAAAATAACTGGGCTGATGCTAGAAAATTAATAAGGACAACTAACCATTATCAAGAAGCTAGAGTTAATTGGGAAAAAACAATTGAATTAATTCTATTAATGCTAAAAAGCAATTCAGCAGAAAATAAAAGAGCTATTTATATAACTCAGGGGTTTATTGGACACACAGATACCGGAATGACAACAACTCTTGGAAGAGAAGGGAGTGATTTTTCTGCATCTATTTTGGGTTGGTGTGTTGATGCAAAAGAAGTAATTATTTGGAAAGATGTAGAGGGAGTGTTAAATGCAGATCCTAAAGAGTTTGATGAAACTATAAAGCTGGATAGGATTTCCTATAAAGAAGCTATTGAGCTTAGCTATTTTGGAGCTTCTGTCATTCACCCTAAGACTTTAAAACCATTACAAAACAAGAACATACCTTTAAGAATAAAATCATTTATTGAGCCTGAATTAGAAGGAACTGTAATCCAAGAAAAAGAAGACAAGGATGGACTACACCCTTGTTATATCTACAACCCAAATCAATTATTATTGTCAATAAGCCCTAAAGACTTTTCATTTATTTTGGAAGATCATATTAGTGAAATATTTGGTTTATTCTCTAGGCATGGGCTTAAAGTTCATTTGACACAGAATTCTGCTTTGAGTTTTTCTGTATGCGCAAAGGTTAAAAAAGTGATGCTTAAAAGTTTAATTAATGAGTTGAGTGTAAAATATAGTGTAAAATATAATGATAAGGTAGACCTGCTAACTATTAGACATTATGCAGATCATCAATTTCCAAATAAATTAAAAAATAAAGAAATACTGATCAAGCAGAGAAGTAGATCAACACTTAGATATGTTCTTCGATAGTCTTATGTTATAAGCAATTATTATATTTGTTTTTTTTAATGAAAAAACCTATGCGTAAAATCAATTATATATTAGTGCTATCTATATGTGTTTATTTTAGTTCATGTAGTAATGACTCAGAAAGTAATGACGGTAACGATGGAACTGTTCCAAATAAATCTAAAACAGCTTTATTTGATACAACAAAATTACGTCCATTTTCTTTAAATGCTCAAGAATTGGACGTAACTATCTATGTGCCCAATGACACCTATAAAGATGAAGAAGGTATTGAAAGATATACTCCCCCTATTATAATTCATAATGATGGAGAAGCTAGATGGGGAATTAAGATGCCAAGTGATCCTAAATGGCATTTAGTCATAGAAGAAATGGGTAATGAAGAGGTTTCAGTCGAGAAAGAGAAAAACAGACAAGCAAATACCATTTTTGACTATCAATATATTGAAGAAGGTGATAATTACATACTTTTTACTGAAAATATCAATGCAGATAAATCTACTTTAGAAAAGGAAGAGGGTGCTATTTCTGCTGATTATCATTTTTATTGCACAAGAAAAATAAATGGTTATAATTTAGTTTTCAAAAGCAATGAGATGAGTGATTTTTATAAGCCGACAATTAAGGAAATGCTTGCTTCAGCAATCTATTCAAAATAAGTTATTTCACTTTAGAGTCACCAGCATTTTGTAATGCGTTATACTCTTTTTTTGTGAGTGTTTTTATATAAACATCACTGAAATCAAAATGCTCCATAGAGTTATAATGGAAATTTCTAACATCTGAATGAAAAAGTGTAAAATTTTCTTGATACCACAAAATAATCACAGGCGCTTCTTCCATCATGATTTTTTCAGCTTGTGCAAAAAGTTTAAACCTTTCTGCTTCATTTGAATTTTTAGTCTTAATTCCTTTAAGGTATAATTTATCAAAGTTTTCATTTTTGAAGCGCATTGTATTTGGGTAACAAGGATTGCTAAATGATTTTTCCTTTTCATTCCATGAGTCTTCAGGAACATTTCCACCATAGAAAATGCTAAGGAAAGACTCTGGAGATGGATAATCAGCTACCCAAGCAGACCTAAAAATTTCAGACTTGCCATATTTAGAATGTTCGATCTTGTCATTAAAGCTTACTTGCTCAAATTCGATCCATATATTCAAAACAGCATTTAATTGATGTTGTATTTCTTGTGCCACTAATAAATGAGTGTTTCCTCCAAGATTTAGCTCAAGTCTTACATTTGGAAATCCTTTTCCGTTTGGATAACCAGCTTCAGCAAATAATTTTTTAGCAAGTTCTGGATTATATTCATAACCTTCAATCTGATCAAAATCATATTTATTAAAGAGTTTAACATTTGGAGTGATCCCTTTAGAACCAACGGAACCTTGATTTTTCAAGGTGTTTAATAATATCTTTTCTTTGTCAATTGCATAATTAAATGCTTTTCTTACTCTTAGGTCATTAAATGGAGGTATTGTAGAATTGAATTCATAATATTGAGTAACTAATTCAGGATCATGCTCAACAATCCATTGAGGAGGACTATCAGTAAAATTATAGCTTTTTTCAGCAAAAACTTCAACGATTTTTGAAGGCGGAAGCCCATGGATTAGAGATAGTTTTTTTTGTTTGAACATTTCAAGTTCAATCATTTTAGATTCATTAAAATGAAAATGAACAGAATCTAGATAAGGCAATTTGTTACCATATGAATCTTGTAGAAAATAATTATTATTTGCAACTAAAAAAACATCGGTTAATTCATTTTCTGTTTCACCATATTTAAATGCCCCAGCACCTACCTTCATATTAATGCCATATTCTTCATATGCAGTTTTAGAGATAACTGATGTGTTGGGCATAGCCAGTTTGTATATAAAAGAGGATAGTGGCTCGTTTAAATATATTTTTAAAGTATGGTCATCAACAACATCTACACCCTCAAGTTCAGAAGTATTTCCATTATAGAATTCTTTTGCCCCTTTAATATTATTCTTTACCATATTATAGGAATTTTCAAACCCTTTTGAGCATAGAAGTTCAAAAGTGTACTTGAAATCTTGTGCTGTAACTTTAGGCCCTTTTCCACCTTCGAAGCATGGGTCATCATGAAAATATACATTGTCTCTTAATTCAAAAGTATAGATCGTTTCTGTAGAGTCGATTTCCCAATTTTTTGCTATACATGAATTAATAGAAAGGTCTTTAGCATTAAATCTAACTAGTCCATTATGTATTTGGGAAGCTATTTTTGCAGAAATTGCATCTACAATATCAAGTGGAAAAATAGAACGAAATGATTCTTCTTCTGAAATTTTAAGTGAACCTCCATAAACAGCTTTGTCACCTTTTGCTATTCTTGTAGATTGATTGGCTTTGTTGTTGTTTTTAGAGCCATTATTATCATCCAATTCACAGCTAGAAAAAGAAAGTAATAAAACACTACATATAGTAAGGTAATTTATTTTTATATTAAGAGAGCACATAAAATGTATTGTAATTGTAAAAATATTAGGGTCAGTTTAAAAACTATTACAAGAATACATTATAATTAGAATTTTACAAAGCATAATTTAAAATATAAAATTAAATATTAGAGAAATTAGAAAAAGGAGTATTATTTATTTTGTTTTTTTTAAAATTGCACTTATTATTGTCAACTTAAAGTAAGAATGTATTAGCTTTGTTGCAAATGAAGAATATACTGTTTCTAATTTCAATTGTTTCATGTTTGTGTTTTAACGCACAAAGTAATGAGACGAGTATTATACACGAGGGTCATTATCAAGGTAAGAACCTATACGTGCAAAATCCATTTTCAGGTTCAGGTGTTGGTTTTTGTGTAATAGCAGTTTATGTAAATGGTGATGTAACAACTGATCAAGTCAATTCAAGTGCTTTTGAAATAGATTTTTCTACATTAAGTTTAAAAGTTGGAGCTCCTGTAACTGTTAAAATCCAACATAAATTAGATTGTTTACCTAAAGTTTTAAATCCTGAAGTGTTAAGGCCTAGGAGTACTTTTGATGCTTTAAGTATTGAGGTTTCAGGAGACCAGGTACTTAAATGGAAAACAGTGAATGAGCAAGGGAAATTGACCTATATCATTGAGCAATACAGATGGAGTAAATGGGTAAAGGTAGGTGAAGTAGATGGCAACGGTGAAGAAACGGAGCAGTCATATGAATTTAAATTAACGCCACATTCAGGTGAAAATAAATTTAGAGTAAAACAAATTGATTACACAGGAAAGCCAAGGATATCGCCAAATGCCTCTTATTTAGATCCAGCGATTGCTGAGATCACTATACCAAATCCAAAAGTAAAAGACAATCTTGAATTTACAGGTGAGACACTTTATGAAATTTATGACACTTATGGTAATTTAGTTAAAAAAGGATTTGGTCAGTCAATAGGCGTTAACAACCTCAAAAAAGGATTATATTATATTAATTATGATTCAAAAACCGGAGAGGTTGTCAACAAAAAGTAATTAAGTCTTAATGCATTTACATCCTCCTTTTAGGGGGATTTTTTTTATCAACTAATGAATAAAATAGAACATGTAGGTATTGCCGTAAAAGATTTAGAAAAAGCAAATGAAACGTTTGCAAAAATATTGGGCAAAAAGCATTACAAGATAGAAGAAGTTGAGGTAGAGGGAGTGAAAACTTCGTTTTTCAAATTAGGTGAAAGTAAGATAGAGCTATTAGAGGCAAAAAATCCAGATAGTCCTATTGCTAAGTTCATTGATAAAAGAGGTGAAGGGGTGCATCATATAGCAATTCATGTTGATGATATTGAAAAAGAGATGTTAAGGCTAAAAGCCAATGGCTTTGAACTGATTAAGGAGCATTATAGCAAAGGAGCAGACAATAAGCTAATATGTTTTTTACATCCTAAATCTACTAACGGTGTGCTTATTGAATTATGTCAGGAACAATCCTAACTATATCTTCTGAAGAATCTAATAAATAGGATTTAATACCCATAGAAATTGCTCCTTTGATGTGCTGAATTGAATCGTCTATGAACAATGTTTCATTAGCTAGGAGTTTATTTTCTTCAAGAACATATCTAAAACAAGATTCATTAGGTTTTCTTAGTCCAATTTCTGAAGAGTAATAACATTCTTTAAAAGCAGCTGCAAATCGGTCATACCCAACATTTTTGTTAATGATGTTTTTAAATTCAGTGATATGGACCTCATTGGTATTGCTAAGTAAATAGAGTTGATGACTTTTATTGATTTTTTCAAGAAACGCTAATCTATTTAACGGAAGGTCAAGTAGCATGGCGTTCCATGCTGCTTTAATTTCATTAGTATTGATTTTTTTAGGACAATTAGCTTTAATATATTTATAAAAATCAGGAACACTTAATTTCCCGGTTTCAAAATTATTGAATAAACTGCTTTGTTTCTTTTGAGTATAGAAATCATCAAAATTATGGAAGCCAAGTTTTTTAAAAGCATCAATAGTTAGTTGATAATTTATGTTTAAAATAACTCCGCCAAGATCGAATATGATATTTTTTATTTGCGACACAATTAAATAATAGTTTGATTATTCAATACAAATATGTAAAATTGCACTCAAATTTTCAGAAATTAATTTCTGTGGGGCCCATAGCTCAGTTGGTTAGAGCACCTGACTCATAATCAGGGGGTCGAAGGTTCGAGCCCTTCTGGGCCCACAAATTAATTGGACATAAAAACATTTGTCAATTAAAGATGTCAGCAGATCAAATATTATTTTTTGACAACCTGAATGAGATTTCAGGTGGAGACGAGTCCTTTAATAAGGAACTATTAGTCTTGTTTTGCACCTCCTCTAAAGAAACTTTAGCAAATATGGATCTGTCTATTCAGCAAAAGGATTTTGAATTGTTTGGCAAATTAGCACACAAGATCAAGTTTTCAATCAACCTTATAGGTTCAGAAGAGCTAAAACAAATAGTGCTAGATCTAGAAAATAACAATGAATACCCTCAAAATGAAACATTAAATAGATACCAGGTGTTTAAAACTAAGGTTCAATTAATGATCGATTATATAGAAGCTGAATATCAGTAGTTTAGATTTCATTTCACTAATAAATATTTAATATTTTAAAATATTGTTTATTTTAATGGGCATTTTAAAATAATCCTATGAAAATATATTTATTAAAAATATGGGTTGTTGTTTGTTTGAGTGTTTCTTCAAACGCATTTCAGTCACAATATTTAATTTCAGCGACTTATTTAAATACTACTGACCCACTTACATTAAGTTTAGCTACTGGACTCTCCTTGCAATTTGATATAGACCTTTATAAAATGGTCTATAATACAGTTGACGCCCATGGGCAACCAACTATAGCATCTGGGGCATTTTTAGTGCCTTCTAATACAACTTGTACAGACTTTCCAATATTAGTTTATCACCACGGCACAAGTTTAAGAAAACAAGATGTGCCTTCTAGTGATATTCAAGAGACAATTATTGGTAAAATATTTGGAGCAGGTGGTTATTTTGTATTAATGCCAGACTATATTGGGATGGGTGACAGTCCCGGGTTACATCCTTATGTTCATGCGGAATCTGAAGCAACGGCTTCAAGGGATATGATCAGGGCGGCAAGAGAATTTATTATGGATAGTTTGCAAATGGTAGACAATGGTGAGGTTTTTTTAACAGGATATTCGCAAGGAGGACACGCTGCTATGGCAACACATAAATATATTGAGGATAACAACTTGCTTTCCGAATTTAATGTATTAGCGTCTGCTCCTTGTTCTGGCCCTTATGAAATGTCAGGCGCAATGGCCGATACGATACTATCTCCCTACCCTTATTCTAATCCAGGATATTTAGCCTATTTACTTGCTTCTTATCAATTGGTATATGGGAATTTATATAATAATTATTCTGAAATATTAAACCCTCCCTATGATACCATTGTGCCGCCTTATTTCGATGGAAATAACACTACTTTAGACATGGGGAGTTTAAATAATTTATTGTCTGGATATGTAGATACTTTGATGGTAGATACTGTACTTCAGAATTTCACTAACTCACAAGCTACTTTTGGACATCCATTGTGGACGGCTTTGCTCGATAACGATAACCATGATTGGGCACCACAACGTCCTGTGAAAATGTATTATTGCACAGGTGATGAACAGGTTACCTATCAGAATGCTATTTCTGCTGAGGCTACCATGATCGCCAATGGTGCTGCAGATGTAGAAGCAGTTAATATGGGCACAGGAAATCATGGTGATTGTGTTTTCCCAGCTTTAATTGGAGCCTTTATGTGGTTTGACGGAATAAGAACTTATTGTAATTCTGCTGGGCTTTCCACTAATGAAGAAAACCCTCAGCCATTTGCTTATCCTAACCCTACAGAGAATTTTTTAAACATTAGTGTTGATTCTCCATCTTTGCTCATTATTAGAAACATGATGGGTCAAGTAATTAAAAGAGTAGAGATTAATTCAAGCTCATTAATCTCAACGGAGGATTGGGCATCTGGCATTTACATTTTGGAATTACACAATAGTGATGCTGACATTATTCAAAGAGTGGTAAAACAGTAAAGAAGAGTTATACATATTTTTTCAAGATGCTATTTACTGAACCATAGTAGCTTTCTCCAAATAATATTAGATGAACCAATAGTGGATAAAGCTGATGTATGTCCATTCTTTTTTCCCATCCTTTTTCAAGAGGATAGATAAGCTCATATTCAATAATTGAGTCATTAGGAATGCTCCCAAAAAGAAAAAGCATAGCCAGGTCCATTTCTCTGTGACCATAATAAACAGCTGGGTCTATAAGTACGGGTTGTGAATCTTTATTACATAGTAAATTTCCTTGCCAAAGATCGCCATGTAAAAGTGAAGGAGATTCTTTAGGCAACAAGTCTTGTAGTTTAGTACAAAGCTTTTCTGCACTTATAATTTCAGTATTGGAAAGCAGTCCTAAGTTAAAGGCAGATTCTGATAAAGCAAGAATGCGCTGATTGGCATAAAATTCTTCCCAAGTTATTGCTGAATTATTTTTTTGTTCCAAGGACCCTATATAGTTCTGATGATCCAGTCCGAAAACATCATTGGATAGCTGATGCATTTTTGCGAGATTCTCGCCAAAGAGAGGCCAATTCATTTGTTGCTCAGAAAGTGTGTCTATGAAGTCAAGAATAAGATAGCTATAGTCTAAGTCTTCTCCATATGAAATAACGCTTGGAATAATAAAATCAGAATTTTTAAGCAACTTCAATCCTTTGGATTCTATTTCAAACATCCCCGGATACTTATCTTTAGAATTAAGTTTTATAAACCAGCTGTTTTCGGAATCACTCACACAAAAAGCATCATTGATGCTGCCGCCAGATAACGGACTGATCTTATCTGGTTTCACTCCTATTTCATTTTTTATAATATCTTCAATAATAGTTGTCATTAGCCAAGTAATAGAACAGATGTAAAGATAAATATTTAAATTCGCTAAAAATTGGGGATGTAGCTCAGTTGGCTAGAGCGCTTGACTGGCAGTCAAGAGGTCGTGAGTTCGAGTCTCATCTTCTCCACATCTGTTAAAGGACTTGATTTAAATATTGAGTCCTTTTGCATTTTCACAAATTTTTCACAAAACATCTATTAAAATGATCATTTATTAATAAGAACAAGCTGTTCTTTGTGAATTGAATGAACAAGAAGAACAAAAAGAACAAAAGCAATAAAGTGTAAATAAATGCAATTTGAAAAAAAATAAAAGCAATGATTAAGAAAATATTTTTATTTGGATTAATAAGTGTTGTGATAAATTCTTGTACTATTATTGCTCCAATTGTAGTTCACAATAAAACTAAAGGTTCTTCCTATACTCACAAAGAATATATGTCAAAGTATAAAACAAAATCACAAGTAGTTAGAAGTTTTGGTGTTCCAACAAACAAAGCTACTGAAGAAGGAATTGAATTTTACACATACAACAAAGGTCAATCAACAACATCTACTGATTATGGCAGTGCAAGAATAAATTCAACAGGTAATAGAGTAACTGGTAGTACTGTCACAAGAACAAACACTTATTCAAAATATGTTGAATTTCAATTTAATAGTGCTGGTTCTGTAATTGGCTGGAGAACTTCAGGTTTAGATTATGGCACAAAAGCTGGAAATCAATATGGAGTTGTTGCAGCTGGAGTTATTGGATTATGTCTTGATCTCATTGGATATTTAATTTATGATGCAGCCACTTATGATCCATATAATCCTTAAAGAATATATTTTGCTTAAGTGAGGTGATTGACCAACTGCTTTGACAAGGTTCTCACACCTTCAATACTTGGTCTAACCTTACCATCTTTGAAGTCTATTAAATTCATATTCATTCCTCTTGGATTGATTATAGATCTCTTGCTTATTTCATTGATGTTTTCCATTATTTCATTTAAACACTCAGTAAGCTTGTTTAATTCCTCATAAGCAAACTTTTCTTTGTCACTTTCAGCATAAGTCTTATATCCTTCTGCAAGTGCTTCCAGTTCTGTCTTATTTACACTAATTAAGCCATTAGAAAGCATAAAATAGTTTAATGGTATATGAGCCTTTTTAAAGTCAGTTAACACCTTATTTTTAACCTCTGTGAATTGATTATAAATGTCTTGATCTAAAAACAATTTATGTAATTCACTTATGTTTTTAAAGCCAAGTTTAGCTACATCATCTCTCTGGCTAATAAGCTCATTGATGTAGTTCTCATTGTAGAGTAATTCATTAAGGTTAACACCATCTTTAGTAATGATGTTTAGCTTGTAAAATTCATTCATTAGGTCATTTAATTTAATGCTCATAGCATCTATTGACCTCTTTCTAATATTGAAGTTTCTTTCATCAAAGTTGATTAATATCTTGTCCATAATTATGTATTATTATTTTAAGCACTTGTTTAGCATTATTCTCAATCCTTTCAGCTTCAGCAATAGCATCCATTTCATTTTCACTAATCTTAAACCTGTGCTGACTATCCTTAAATAAATCAGTTCCATTACTATAAAAAAACTGCTGACAAGGATGAACTTCTTTCTTTTCATTGATGTCATTGATTAATTCTTTTATAGCCTTCAGCTTCCTTGATCTTTGCATCTTTAATGTTTTGAAGTTCCTGAATAAGATCATCCAGTTCAGCATCTAAAGTCATTGTAGGCACTAAATACTTTAATGAACCTTCAATAAACCTTAACCTTGCAGAAGGACTGGCTTTTTTTAATGTCTGCTTGATAGTTTCAGTTGATAATTCTTCAATCAAAACTTCACCTAACAATTCTTGAAGTTGTCTTTTAACTAAATTGACCTTATTGATACTGCCAATAGGTCTGCCATTTGGATTTCCTGAAATACCTTTAATGAATGTCATTGTTTGAGATTGATATTTACAAGCTATTTTAATTTATTATGTCCTTTAGGAAGCTTCTTTACAGCTAATCCTTTTGAACTTTGAGTTTCAGTCTTAGGAGTATGAATTAATTTATCCATAGCCTTTTTTTTATTTTCTCTTTTCATTTCATTAAACTTTTTCAATTCTTTTATGTACCAACTTTGTCTTGTTTTGCCAGTAGATACATCATATTTATGAGCTAATAGTTCTACTCTTTTTAATAGTAGGTTTATACTATCATTTGATTTAATCCTTTTCATTTTGATCTATTTGAAATCTTCTTTTTTACAGTTTTTTGTGTTTGAATAATAAATAGACTTTTACCAGGCAATTGTAATTCATACCTTTCTATAATTCTATCTAATTTTCTTATTGCTTCATCTATTGAATTCTTTTCTTTCATAGGATATGTTTTTATACAATTTACTACATAAAAAAACCAATGTTACAGTTAAACACTGGCTCAATAATTATTAGTAATATTTAGTATTATTTAGAGGTAATTTTTTAAAAAGGAAGTTCCTCTTCTGAGGTGATTGCATCACCAAATGTAGGTTTGGTTTTTAGAAGTTCTCCAAAAGAATTATAATAAACTGTTTGAAGTTCATTGTTAACCACTTTTGAACTAAAACTTTCAATTAAAAAATCCTGAAACTCTTTATAAGCTACTCTTTCTCCATAAAAATTTTGAACCTCAATCCAGTAATATTCAAATTCAGGTAAATAAAAATTTAATCTTTTTAAGAACTTCTTTTCAAAAGGTCTCCATTTACTTGAGAAGTGATATTTAAATATTTTTTCATTCTCTTCAAAATCAGTTTCTAATTCAATAGGAAATCCTATATTCTTATCAATAAATTTTTCTTTGTAATCATTGTCTAAATACTTAAGATCTGAATACATACTTTCTATTAATCCATCATTACATAATTCTTTAAGTATTTTTTTATGTTCTTTTCTTACAGTTATTGTGTGTAATACTTTATTTGCCATAATTTCATTTTTTATTAATTAATATTCTCAAATAATAATCTGCTATATCTCCACCTTTTTGGAGTTTTCCTTCATTGAACCAGTTCTCACATTCTATTGATGTTTCAATAAAAACAGAGCTTAAATTTCTATTCAATGATTTAGCTTTTTCAGTCCAATCTTCATACTTGCTGTGATCTGGAAACAATACTACTTTTCTACCTTGCAAAATCCTCAATTTCCTTTCATTTAAGCCATTAGAACCACCACAGGCAAGCCATACAGAGGATGGATTAAAATAGCTCATTAAACAGGCTGTTTTTTCACTCTCTACAATTGCTATTTTGGACTTAATATTTTCTCTTATTAAATGCAATCCAAATAGACAAAGAGGATGTCTGTTTTCAGGATGTTCAGAATAAATAAAATCATTTCTCTTTCCAGTTTTAGGATTATACTGCATATGCTTTAGAGATATGATATTTCTGTTTTGATCTATGTAAGGAAATATTACAGCTCTGTTGTTTTTTGGTGAAGTTCCAATTAAATAATCAACAAGGATTTTGTCAGTATTATGAACACCAATTGTAGAACTCAAGAAATCAACAAAATTGTTTTTATCATTCTTATAGTCAAATAATAGTGATCTGTAATATTCTTTACTTACATATTCTTTTTTAGGCTCTGGCTTGTATTCTCTTTTAATCAATGGCTTATTTCCATCAGGATAAAAAGTTTCATTACAAGAATGACAATAGCCATATTTAGTATGTTCCTTAAAAGGCACAAATTTTCCATCATTATTGTTTTTGTTGCAAGGACAATACTTTACAAACCTTCTATTTCTACTATCAAGCTCTAAATTCATTTTATTAAAGCTTTGTTCTCTTTTAATTCTATGTTCTCTTTGTTTTCAGAAGAACAGTTGTTCTTTATTATAGAATGAACTTTAGTTTGACCATAAGGCACTTGATTTGTTATCTCTCTAACTGTCTGACCTTCATCTTTTAAAGCTAAAATTGTAGCTGTAATAGTTTCTTCAGCAACATCATCTAATTCTAATAAATGATTGGCTTCTTTTTCAAACTGCTGAAAGTTCATTTTTAGAAATGGTTCTTTTTCTATTCTACAAGTGATAACATTATTGTTATTGAAAATATACTTTCCATCTCTTCTTTTAACTTCAACCAAATACTTGATATCATCACCTTTTTTAGAGTTTCCAATTGCAACACAGCTATCTAATTGAATGCTTAAAGCTGATGATCCTTGTAAATCAGAAAGTTCCATCATTTTATACTTGTGCTGTTTAGGTGTATGACCTACAACCATAATAGAAACATTGTATTTATGTTTAAGAGCTGTTATCTTGTCCATTAATGGCTTTGCCTCTTTTGACTTCTCAAGACCTTCTTTTAAACAATGTAAATTGTCAATGATAATTACATTGAAATCCTTTTCTAAAATTTCATTTTCAATCTCTGGAATTATACTTTCAGAATAACTCTGTTTTTCATTTAATATATACTGTCTATTGACTTGCATATAATACAGATTGCCATTAAAAGAAGTATGATCTTTATATTCAATTGAATACCTATTTTCAAACTGTTTGTCTGATAATTCAGCATCAAAATAAAGCACCTTCTTTTCTCCAGCTTCATTAGGTAATTGGTTTTCAAATAAACCATCTCCTTCACTCAATGCTTTAGCTATTTGCTGTGCTAAAGTTGTTTTTCCTGAACCTGTATAAGCAAATAAAATCAATAGCTCACCTTCTTTCCATAGATTGCCTATTAATGGCTTTGGATTTGGCAATAATTTTGCTCTTTCTATTCTACTGTTGGCAGTTTCAACAATAAACATCTTCTCTGATGAAATCCTTTCATCAAAGACTGGACTTTTATCACCTGGCTTCATTACTTCTGACTTAGTCCATTACAAAATTCTTCACCTTCAAGACCTAATTCTTTGATTGTCTTAACTCTACCATCTTTAATAAATTCAATTAATTCTGACTTAAAGAAATACAGCTTTGACTTGTTGCCACCAGTCTTGTGAAATGGAATGGTTCTACTTGAAGTCTTTAAGTGCAAGTTAGAAACTGATAGACCTAAAAATTTAGCAGCCTCATTGATATCAATAGGCTTTTCAATTTGATCTGATGATTGAAGGTTTTTGATTTTGCTGTCAACTATTGAAGCAATTTTACTGGAAAGTTCTTCTGGAGTCACTCCATAGACTTCAGTTTTTTTTTGATTTTCTTTCATTACTGAAAAGTTTTAAATGTTAATAATTTAAAAGCTCACTTTCAATATGAAATTCAATTTTACTACCTTTGATATAACTATTGGTCTCCAAACTTATAGTTATTTAAGGAGGTGAATTTTCAATTTGAAGGTTCACTTCTTTTTTTTATATGTCAATCTTTTTGACAATTTCTTTTTATTAGTTTCTATTATTGATATATATAAAATCTTTCAATTTATTTCAGATTTCTATTACAAAGGTCTTTAATCATTTTCAATTATTAGTATTAAACACATTTAATCTTATCAACAGAAAAAGAGATAAAATACTGATTTTCATATATTTATATTTATAATTCCATATCTGATAAACAACCATTTATACCTATGTTAATAACTACTTTTTTAACTTTTTAAGTTCCTCTTTTAAGTCCTCTGTTTCAAATCCACTAACATAATTCAATGTGGTTTTCATATCTCTATGACCAGCTATTTGTCTTATCATATCTAATGAAGTTCCTTTCTTTAATAGATTAGAAAAACAGGTGTGCCTTGCCATTTGAAAATGAAGTTTTCTGTCTATGTCTATTGCTTTTGCAATTTCTTTTAATTGCTTATTCAATTTGCTTCTTAGGTTTTTTATTAATCTATATTCAGCTTCTTCAGATGAAGCGTTATCTAAATATTTGAAAGCATATTTTCCAGAACCTTCATAGGTTTTAATAATAGAATAAGAGTCTTGATCAAGGTTAATTAGTGACTCTCTAACAGTTGACTTGTTTTTATTTTTACTTCTACTAAATTGAAAATCCATCTTTTCTTGATCAATATTTTTTTTCTCAAGTTTTAACATATCCTTTAAATTCATTCCACCACACCAATAAGAGAATAGGAATAAATCTCTTGCTTCCTTTTGTGAAAATGTTTTTCCTTTATAATTGATCAACTTATTTAGATCATCATCATTTAAATACCTATTTCTTCTTGTTCCTTTCTTTTTAATATGAAACACAGATTTATCTGATTTACTATGATATTTATTAGCAAATGGATTAGAATTAAAAGGACAGCTTTTATCATTTACAGCTCTGCTAATTATTGTAATTAATGGCTTCAGATAATGCTGGATTGTAGCAATACTGCAACCTCTATTTCTACACCATTGTTCATATGACCTTAACCAAGAAGCTGTAATTTCAAATAAAGTTAAATCCTCATTTTCATTAAATTCAAGCAAAGACTTTAGTGAATTCCTGTATTGATTAGCATAACTAATATTGGAAATTTCCTTTATTTCTTTTTCATAGTGTTCTCTTAACAGAACTCCACCTTTAACATATCCTAATTCCTTTTTTAGATCTTTATAAGTGAAAATTTTTCCTTCTTCATTAATCTTTTTGACCTTATTTAGTAATGTTTTCAATCTTGCTTCAAGCCTGATATTCTTTTCTTCACTTTTAATTTTCTTCTTTTCAGCAAGAGAAACCTTTAAATGATTTTTCTCTCTTAAATATTCTGGAAAGAAAACCTGAAAAACTTTGAGACTGCAATAGTCTTCAGTTTCTTTCATATGAGTTTTTCCATATGGATGAGATGGAGTAACATTATATTTCTCTGTGATTTTTAGCTTAATTGGATATTCGCCATTATCTTTAGGCTTATACCTTGCATCAAAATAAAGACTATAGTTAAATGCATTTTTCATTTGTTCAAAGTTATATTTTTCACAAATATTTCACAAATAAATAATAATTATTAAGAACAAAAAGATGTTTAAAAATAGAAAACAAAGACTCTAACAGAGTAAAAAATAAATAATTGATAATAAATTAAAATAATAAGAGAATGATAGGAGTCTTGACTGGCAGTCAAGAGGTCGTGGGTTCGAATCCCATCTTCTCCACTAATGAATCAACCTACAAAAAATAAATTGATAAGAGCATTTATTTCTAATAAACTAGCCTTAATATTTAACTAGCTTCA
>Ga0209992_10000568_pt1 | contig 48580 bp, 36 predicted proteins | sample 2SBtaG_2_FD_182564 | JGI IMG/M metagenome (GOLD analysis project Ga0209992, IMG submission 182564) | Deep subsurface microbial communities from Kolumbo volcano to uncover new lineages of life (NeLLi) - 2SBTROV12_ACTIVE470 metaG (SPAdes)... | ecosystem: Environmental > Aquatic > Marine >... | reverse complement strand
GCCCTTCGGCGCACGGCCCACTGCGCCCCTGCTGATCATGGGGGGGGTGAAGCTGCGGCCGCCGTCGGGCTGAGTCTCCAGCCCCAACCGGCCCCGGCGCGGCTATTGTGGTCGCCGGCACCCCCCCCCGGACGGCCCCATGGGTTCCCTGCAGCATCAGTCCGTCGACAGCGATCAGACCACCGCCACGGGCACGTCGGGCCCCGCCCCGAGCAGCTCCGGCGGCCGGGGAAACAGCTTCGCCCAGGACCAGCTCCACGCCGGGCACGACTGCCACCGCGACGGCACCCGCCCCGACGCCCCCGTCGACCAGCGCGACGCCCTGTCCCGCCACCGCCGGAACCTGGCGATGATGAACCGGATCATCGACTCCGGGCTCTCGGTCCAGGTGGACCCCAGCGAGGGCTTCGATTCCCGGGCCAACCTGCTGCACAACACCGCCGAGTGGATCGACCAGGGCCAGGCGTTGATGTTCGTGCTCACACCGACCCACGACAGCCACCTGCGGCCCAGCGTGGGGGCCGGGGACTACGCCTTCTTCGACAACCGGGTCGACTACAAGGGCGCCGGCCACACCTACGACGACAGCCTGGACGCAGCGGGCCAGGCCACCAACGACGCGGGGCTGGACATCGAGCCCGGCGACATCCTCGGCGGCATGTCCAGCGACGGCACCCGCCTGACGGTCAACGACCCGACCAGCCAGGGCGAGAACACCATCACCGAGACCCTGATCCACGAGGTCCAGCACGACGCCGACCAATCCAATGCCGGGTCGCCCTGGGCCGTGACCCGTCCCGCCGCCGATCCCGCCGCCGTGGACCGTGCACCCAGCTGGACCTACAACAACTTCCAGTCCGAGTTTCGAGCCTATTGGATGGAGAACCCCGAGGGCTCGGCGGCGGACCAGTACGGCAGCTCGACGGACGCTGCGGTCACCAACATCGCCATCACCGCCATCGACCAGGGCGCAGACCAGGTCACGGGGGGCGGCGACGACACGACCACCACCGTGAACACCGCGTTCTCCAACAAGCGCCAAGAGGACATCTTCAACCACCTGTTCGACCAGCGGGCGGACAACCTGTACTGGGACTGGGCCCTAGACGGCGGGGCTGGCGACTTCACAGAGACCTATGGCTACCTGCCCCACTACTACGTGTTCGACCCCGCCTACAAGGCCATGGTCGACGCCTACACCCAGCCCGTGGCTGGCAACCTGGTCAACTCGGTGCGCATCCAGGCCCTGTCCGAGGCGCTGACGACCAAGGACATGACCCAGGTCCGCACGGCGGTCCAGGCTCTGGACGCTCTGGACCAGACCTACCTGGCCGACCGCAGCCAGTCCCAGCCGGTGTGGACCCAGGCCCAGGCCGACCTGACCGCCGCCGAATTCACCGCCTTCGAGGGCCTGATCGCCGCACCCATGGGTCCCTGGCAGGACGAGACCACCACGGTCCAGCGTGGCGACACACTATCTGCCCTGGCCGGGCGCTATCTGGGCGACACCGCTCGCTGGCGGGAGATCTACGTGCTCAACCGGGCCGTCATCGGCGACGACCCGGACCTGATCCTGCCGGGTCAGTTGCTGACCCTGCCGGCCATGTGAGCCCAGTCCTGCTGGCAGTCCTGGTGGTGTGCACCAGCCAGGCCGAGTCCCCCCCCCCTGCAGAAGCCCCAGCGGAGCAGCCCGTGTCCCAAGTCGTGAGCGTCGAGCTGGTGCCGGACCAGCCCCTCGAGGTCCCGGTGCTCGGCGCCCAGGTGACGCTGATCGACGCCCGGACCACCCTGCACGCAGGGGCCGACGGTCGCAAGGAACACCGCAGCCAGGGCACGCTGGTCTTCCAGGTCGGCGACCAGCGGGACGAGCTGAGCTTCGGCCCGGACGGCATGGGCCTGGAGTGGCAGGGGCACCGCATCACCGTGCGCGGTTCCCGGGGCTGGTACGAGCTGTTGATCCGACCGCCCGAGAGCGAGTAGGGGCTGAGCGCCCGACGGCGTTAGGGGCCGCCCGATGGACCGGCCCCACCTCCTGGGCATGACGCCCTCGGACCTCGTCTCGGCCGCCGCAACCCGCGGCGGGGCGCTGACGATCGGCGAAGCCCGGCGGGTCCTGGCGTCGCTCATCTCAGAGGGCGCGCCGAACCTGGCGGACATGCCCCGGCCGATCTCCAAGGCCAAGCGAGCCTGGCTCACCGAGCACTTCCGCTGGGAGCGACCCCGGGTCGTCGATCAGTCCCACGATCCCACCGACGACAGCACCAAGCTGTTGTTCCAGGCTCATGACGGCGCTCTGTTCGAAGCCGTGCGCATCGGCCTGGACAAGCCCGACCACCACACGGTCTGCCTGTCGTCCCAGGCGGGCTGTGCGATGGGCTGCGACTTCTGTGCGACCGGTCGCCTGGGCCTGCATCGACACCTGCAGGGCTGGGAGATCGTGGGTGCGTTCTGCGCCGCGCGAGACCGCACAGCCGGCCGCGTGAGCGGCGCGGTGTTCATGGGCCAGGGCGAGCCGCTGCACAACTACGACGCCGTGCTCCAGGCCGCGGCGGTGCTCAACCACCCGTGCGGTGGCCGGATCGACAAGAAGGCCATCACCATCTCGACCGTGGGCCTGGTGCCGCAGATCCAGCGCTATGTGGCCGACGGCGCCCGCTATCGGCTCATCGTGTCGCTCACGTCGGCGCTGCCGGACAAGCGCGAGCGGCTGCTGCCCATCGCGTCCCGGTGGTCGCTCGACGAGCTCGCCGAGGCCCTGGACGGGCTGCGGCGGACCGGGCAGCGTGTGACCTTGGCCTGGGTGCTGATGGGCGGCGTCAACGACGAACCCGAGGAGGTCGAGGCGCTGGCCCGCGCCTTTGGCAGCCTGCGACCGGTGGTCAACGTCATCGACGTCAACGACAGCCGCCCGGACGGCTATCGCCGCTCCACAGCCGCCGAGAAGAACCTCTTCGTGGACGCCCTGGCCGCCCACCGCCTGCCCTTCACCCTGCGCTACAGCGTCGGCCGAGCGAGCGACGCGGCCTGCGGCATGCTGGCGTCCAAGCGCCTGGCCCCGACCCTGTGACGGCTCGCCAGCAGGCGCTGGGGTGGCTGCCCGCGCCAGATCGCCGCGCCCGCATCGCGGCGCTGGCCCTGCCGATCATCGGCGGGATGATCAGCCAGAACGTGCTGAACCTGGTCGACACCGGCATGGTCGGCACCCTGGGGGACGCCGCGCTGGCCGCTGTCGGTGTCGGCAGCTTTGCCAACTTCATGGCGATCTCCTTCATCACCGGGCTGTCGGCGGGGGTCCAAGCCATGGCGTCCCGCCGCCTGGGCGAGGGCCGGGACGGCGAGACCGCCATCCCGCTCAACGGCGGTCTGTTGCTGGCGGTGCTGCTCGGCGTGCCGTGGGCCATCCTGCTTTGGGCCCTGGCGCCGGTGCTGTTCCCCTGGCTGAACGCCGACGCCGACGTGATCGCCCAGGGCGTGCCCTACCTCCAGGCCCGCCTCGTCGCCGTGGCCCTGGTGGGCATGAATTTCGCCTTCCGCGGCTACTGGAACGGCGTCAACCTGTCGCGGCTCTACATGCGCACGCTGGTCGTGATGCACGCCAGCAACATCCTGCTCAACTGGCTGCTGATCTTCGGCAACCTGGGCTTTCCCGAGCTCGGCGCCACAGGAGCCGGTGTGGCGTCGAGCCTCGCCACCGGCATCGGCACGCTGACCTACTTCGGCCTGGGCCTGCGCCATGCCCGTCAGGCCGGCTTTGGGAGAGGGCTCCCAGACCTGCCCACCGTGCGCACCATGCTTCGCCTGGCGGTGCCCGCTGGCTTCCAGCAGCTGTTCTTCTCCAGCGGCTACACCGCCCTGTTCTGGATCATCGGCCTGGTGGGCACGGCCGAGGTCGCCGCGGCCAACGTGCTGATCAACATCATGCTGGTGGCCATCCTGCCGGGGCTGGGACTGGGACTGGCCGCAGCGTCCCTGGTCGGCCAGGCCCTGGGCGCCAAGGACCCCGACGACGCGGAGCGCTGGGGCTGGGACGTGGTCAAGCTGGCCGCCATCGGCATGGCGCTGCTGGGCCTGCCCATGGTGTTGTTCCCCGAGGTCTTCCTGGGCATCTTCCTCCACGAGCCCGCCACCTTGGCGCTGGCGGCCCTGCCCCTGCGCCTGGTCGGGGCGACCGTGGTGCTGGATGCGGTCGGCCTGGTCCTGCTCAACGCCCACCTGGGGGCCGGCGCGAGCGGCACGGTGATGCGGGTCAGCGTCGGGCTCCAGTGGGGCATCGGCTTGAGCCTGGCCTATGTGGTGGGCCCGGTCCTGGGCGGCGGCCTGCTGGCCATCTGGCTCACCCAGATCGCCTACCGGGGGATCCAGGCAGTGGTGTTCGCCGGCCTGTGGAAGCGCGGCGCCTGGCGCTCGGTCCAGGTCTGACAGCGCCCCTCAGCGCCCCCCGCTGCGGCGTCGCACCCACCAGCTCAACGAACCCAGCACGCCCACGATCAGGGGCAACCAGGCCACGGCCCACAGGGGCTCTTCGGTGCGCTCCTTGACCCAGCGGCCAGCGTCTGGGTCGACCTTGGGGGGGCCATAGGCGCCTGGCAGGTGGTGCTCGCCGTCCGCGGCCAGGGCCAGCGCCGCGAGCAGGCTCTGGTTCGGCACCACGTGCTCGAGCTCCGGGTCTCGGCTGGTGACGGCGAAGACCGTCGTGCCGGTGCCCAGGCCTGCGCCGGACGCGGTGGTGGCCTGGGCCGTGACCTGGTGCGCACCGTGGTCCCGAGCCAGGAATTCCAGCACCACCTCGCCGTTGCCGTCGGTGACAAGCTCCGTGACCTGGGTCTCCTGGGGGCCGGCGACGGTCAGGCTGACCCGGGCGTCCGCCACCGGGTCGAAGCCCACGTCGCGCACCCGGGCCACGAGCCGAAGGGTCTCGCCGGGCAGCGCGTTCTCGCGGCCGGCCTCGACCTGGACAGGCTCGCCTGCCGGGTCCCGGACGAGCCACCGGATCGCGTTCTTCCAGAACCGCAGATAGGCCTGATTGCCGTGGCCCTGGGCGGCCTCGGTCATGTTCCAGCGCCAGCTGGAGTCGCCCATCAGGGCCATCGTTCGACCCCGTCCGGCCTCGCGCACAGCCAGCACGGGCAGCGGTGAGCCGGCGGGCGTGCGCTGGTCCGGGTGGGTCAGCAGCGCCGCGGATCCTGGCGCCAGGCCGGTGTTCAGGTTCAGTCCATCCAGCGGCGACAGCCGCGCCCACAGGGCCTCGTTCTCGCCCGGATCCCCCACCAGTCGCGTGATCGGGTGGTGCACGCCCTGGGTGCTCAGCTTCGGCTTGAAGGCACCCAGATCCACCGGCTCGCCGCTCACCCCCAGGGTCACGGGCAGCACCGCGCTCAGCGGTGTGCCGTCGTAGTCCCCCAGGTCGAAGCTCCGGTCCCCGCCGATCATGACGAGCGCGTTGCCGCGCTGGACGTAGTCGGCCAGGTTGCCCAGGAGCTCGTCGGACCGGTAGTGAAAGTACGGGCGGTAGTCGAAGTTCTGGAAGACCACCAGATCAAAGGTCCACAGATCGTCCGAGAACAGCCGCTCATAGGGGAACTCGATGAGCGACAGCTCACGGTGGTCGTAGTCCTGGGGTCCGTGCAGGTCTTCGTTGGTCCGCAGGATGAAGAAGCTCACCAGATCCACAGCCGGGTCCTGCTTGAGGAACAGGCGCAGGAACTTCTGGTCGAAGCTGGGGGCCCCGCACACCTGCAGGATGCGAAGCCGATCCCGGACCACCCGCACCACCACGGCCATGGCGTTGTTGCCCGGCACGGCGTCTCCGTCGAAGACCGGGACCGACGCCTCGTAGCTGAAGCGGCCGGGCCGGGTCGGGACCACAGAGAAAGTCACCTGGCCCAGGCCCGCTTCGTCCAGGGTGACCTCCTTGCGGGAGACCAGGGCGCCGTCTCGGGTCAGGGTCACGGGCACCTTGCGGCCACCGAAGCCAGCGCCCTCGACTTCGACCTGGACCGTGAAGGGGGTGCGCACAAAGGCGAAGTCACCGGTCTGCAGGGCAGCGAGGGACAAGTCCCGGACGTCCTCGACCGCGCCGACCTGGTACAGCGTCAGCGGGCCAGGCAGGCCCGGCGCCGCCACGGTGTCCTCGTCGCGCAGCCGTCGGCCCAGGGCCCCTCGGTCGATGCCGTCGGTGATCACCACCACCCCGGCCAGCCGCTCGCCGGTGAACCGCTCCCGGACCGCCTGGAGCGCGGCCCCCAGGTCCGTGTCGGGCTCCTCGAAGTCCAGCTCGGAGCCCGCCCGAAGCACCGAGGAGAAGGTGAAGCGCTCCACCAGGGCGTCACCGCCCAGGGCGTCCAAGGCCGCCGCCACCTGGTCGGAGCGCGGTGCGCCGCCTTCGAGCACACCCATCGAGCGCGAGTCGTCAACCAGCACCACCAACCGGGGTTGCTCCAGCCGCTTGCCTTCGACGACCCACAGCGGGCCGGCGGCGGCCACCACCGCGGCGCCGATCGCTGGGACCAGCAGGGCGAGCTCCAGCACCCGACGCTCTCCACCGCCCCTGCGCCACGCCAGGCCCAGGGTCAGCAGCCCCAGCACCACGGCCACCGCGGTGACCACGGGGGGCGACGACCAGACCAGCGTGCCGGTGCTCACTCCAGCCGCCCCTGGTCCATCAGGGCCTTCACGTGGGCCTGATCCTTCTTGTAGTTCGACGTCAGCGCGTAGACGTACAGGTTCACACCCAGCTTGACCGCTTCGCGCCGCTGGGCCGGCACGCCGCCGTCGACCGGAAAGGCGTGGCGACCGCTGCCGTCCCGGGCCAGGCCCCCGCCCAGGTCATTGCGGCTGTAGATGACGGGGGTGGTCTCACCCAGGGAGACGCCCTCGAGTCGGGTCCACGTGGACAGCCGCCCCACCGGGCGATGGATCAGGAAGAAGGCCCGATAGAGCGAGTGGTCCGACGGCAGGAAGGCCAGGGGGCGTGTCGGGAAGAGCCGGGCACACAGGCGGCGGACCGAAGCATCGAAGCCGGAGCCTTCCAGACCCGTGGTGTCGTCGAAGAGCAGGAAGCCGCCGTAGCTGATGTACCGCACCAGCTGCTGCCGGGCCTGGGTGCTCAGGGGCGCAAAAGGCGCCGACCCGGACAGGACGGCGAAGGGGTGGTCGAAGAGCGCAGGGTCCTCGGGGGCCAGCTGCACCACCGACGTGACCGTTTCGATGCTCGTGGTGACCTCGAGCTCGTAGAGCAGGCGCGTCCAGGCGTCGGGGCGCGAGACTGTGCCGGCCGGGAGCACGATCTCCGCCACGTCGGCCTCGGAGCTCCGCCCCAGGGCCAGGGCGGGCCCCGAAGCCAGGACCGCCGGCAGTCCCATCAGAAGGTCCCGACGCCTCACTTGGGCGTGATCCGACGGCCCAGGAGGCGGCTCGCCACCCCCTGCAAGGCCAGCAGCGCAACAGCCAACCAGATCGACCAGAGCCCAAGCTCGGCTCGCCGCAGAAACAGCTCCGGCTTGAGCTCGGCCTCGATCGTGGCCAGGGCGAGCCCCACCCGCACGTCGCTCTCCAGCGGGTCGGTGTTCACCGCGACCCGGGCGAAGGGCTTGCTGCCCTCGAATTGCAGGGCATAGGCCCCGGGTGTGGTGGGCAGGAAGCGCACGGCGGGCTCAGCGCCCGGGTGCACGGTGTAGGGCAGCTCCTCGCCTGCTGGGCCGGTCAGCCGTGGATCGCCTCCGCCGTCGGGCAAGGGCACCGAGACCCGCTCACCCACCAGGCCCTCGAAGCGCGACGAGCTCATGCCGGCCTCGCCACCCAGCCAGCTGGTCAGGCGTTGGACGAGCGGCAAGAAGGCGGCCTGGAGGGGCAGGTTGGTCCAGTCCAGGTCCAAGGTCGACGTCCACAGCAGCACACGGCCCCGCCCCACCAGGTGCTCGATCAGGACCGGGTTGCCGTCCTCGAGGCGCAGCAGGGTGCGCACGTCGTCGGACTCGGCATAGGGCTCGAGAGTCCAAGCCACCCGGACCTCGACCGCTTCCAGGGCCCGCCGTCCCCGCCGGGTGAAGGGCGCGAAGAGCGGGTCATCGACCGGGGGCAGCACCAAGGGCACCCCCCCCTCTGCGGACCCGGACACCAGGCTCCGGGGCTTGCGCAGGGTGGCCGGCATGAGCTCGCGCAGGGCGGCGTTGTATCGATCCGCCGTCACGTTGCTGCCCAAGGAGATGACCAGGCCCCCGCCGGCTCGCACGAAGTCCACCAAGTCGGTGGACCAGGCGGCCGGATCGGACAGGTTGGCCAGGTACACGACCCGGTGCACGTCGGGATCCAGGCGCGCCAGGCCCGCAGGGGCCACCGTCTCCGGCAGCACGCCGCCGCGCACCTCGCCCCAGGGCGCCAGGGCCCGCTCCAGGAAGTAGACCTCGCTGCGCACCGGCGTCGAGCCCGGATCCCCGTCGACCACCAGCACCCGCGAGGCGCCGACCCTGGGCAGGTGGAAGGCGCGGCTGTCGTCGACCGCGAGCCCTGGATCCCGGACGCGGGCGGTGCCGATGCCACCGGGGACCTCGGGGGGCACGGTGACTTGGACCCGGGCCGAGCCTTCGGCCGGCACGGTGGCAAAGGCCGTGATCTCCGACGCATCGGGCAGGGTCACCGACACCGGTGCCTCGATCTCGGCGGGGCCGAAGTTGTCGACCTGGAGGGTGATGGTGCCCCCCTCCAAGCCCTCGCCATAGACCGCCGAAGACACGACCAGGTTGCCCAGCTCACCCGCCTCGACGATGCGCGGGTGCACAGAGCTGCCCCGCTCCACCAGCCGCTCCAGCTCCTCGGCCGCGCCCTGGACCACCCCGGGACCGGCCTGGTCGGTGAACACGACGACCTCGCCTGGCTCGTCCTCGAGCAGGCCGCGGGCTAGCCGCAGGCCACCGCTCAAGTCGGTGCGCCCGAAGCCGGGCTCCAAGGAAGCCAGGTCCGCCAGCAGCCGAGAGCGGTCGGTGCTCAGGCTGCCAGAGAGCGCTTCGGCGCCGCCCCCCAGCCGGACCAGGCCGACCCGTGCGCCGTCGGGCAGGTCCCTGACCAGGGCGATGGCGTCGGCTTGTGCCTGGCTGAACAGCGTCGGCCCGCCGGCGAACTGTCGCAGGGACATGCTCATCGAGTCGTCGACCAGCAGCACCACGCGGCCCGTGCCCCCGAACTCCGGCACGTCGCCGGGCCAGCTGACCTCGGGTCGTGCGACCGCCAGCACCAGCGCGGCCACCGCCAGGGCCCGAAGCAGGAGCAGCCAGAGATCCCGCAGGCGCCGGCGCCTGCGCAGGCGCTTCACGAGCCGCTGGACGAGCATCATGGCGCCATAGGGCAGCCGCTCCACCGGCTTCTGGCGAGCCATGTGGGCCAGGATCGGCCCGCCGATGAGCACCCCGAGACCCAGGGCGATCGGCACCAGCAGCGCCAGGCTCATCGCGTCTTCACAAGAGCCCCTGGATGGCGCGGCGCAGGGCGTCCTCGAGGGGCAGATCCGACCACGTCGGGAAGTAGCGCCCGCCCTGGCCCACCACGGAGCCGCGCACCTCGTCGAGCCAGTCCGAGACCACCCGGTTGAACTCGCTGCGATCGCCGCCAGGGTCGATGGGCAAGGCGTCGCCTCCCTCGGGGCTGAACACCACCAGCGGTCGGTCGTAGTCCAGGCTGAGCTCTCGCCGGTCCAACAGGTGGAAGGCCACCACGTCGGCCCGCCGCCGGGCCAGGCCGCGCAGGGCCGGCAGCCAGTCGGTGCTCTCCTCCATGAAGTCGGTGATCAGCGCCACCAGGCCCCGACGGGGCACGCGCGGCGCGTACTGGGACAGCCCCGACGCGAGCTCGGCGGTGCCGCCGGCGCGAACCCTGGCCAGGGTCGCGAAGATCAGGCTCAGGTGCTGCCGACCGCCCCGCGGCGGGATCCAGGGCTGCTCGACGCCCTCTCCGCCCAACACGATCAGCCCGACCGGCTCCCCGTGCAGGTGCAGGAAGTAGGCAAGGGTCGCCGCCAGGGCCACGCCATAGGACAGCTTGCTGCCCTCGGGGGGCAGGCGGCCTCGCACGGCGCCGTCGCCGGTGCCCGTGTCCCCGGACGCGTCGAGCACCAGGGTGCACGCCAGCTCGGTCTCGGCCTCGTAGCGCTTGATGACCAGCCGATCCGAGCGAGCCATCACCTTCCAGTCCAGGTCCCGGAGCGGGTCGCCGGCCGAGTACTCCTTGTAGTCGGCGAACTCGACATTGGGGCCGAGCCTGCGGGCCCGGTGGGCGCCGTGCAGGACCCCCTCGACCACGTGGCGTGCCACCAGGTGGAGGTGGTGGATCCGGGCCAGGACCTCGGGCTCCCAGGGGGTCAGGACCTCGGTGCTCAAGCCCGCTCCAAGAGCTCCTCGATCACCCGCGCCGGGGTGATCCCCTGTGCTTCGGCCTGGAAGTTGAGCAGGACCCTGTGGCCCAGCACGGCGGGCGCCACGGCCCGAACGTCGTCCACGTGCGGGACCTCGTTGCCGTGCAGTGCCGCCCACACCCGTGCACCCAAGGACAGGTACTGGCTGGCGCGGGGTCCGGCCCCCCAGCGCACCCACTGCTGCGTGGCGTCCGGCGCTGCGTTTCCCGGGCGGGTCATGCGGGCAAGCCGCACGGCGAAGCGGGTCACGTCGTCGCTGACCGGGAGCCGGCGCACCAGCGCCTGGAGCTCCAGGAGCTTGGCGGCGCTGACCACGGGGTCCACGGTGGGCTGACTGCCGACGGTCGTGCGCCGGACCACCTCGACCTCCTCTTCCTCGGAGGGGTAGTCGACGTGGATCGAGAGCATGAAGCGATCCAGCTGAGCCTCGGGCAGGGGGTAGGTGCCCTCTTGCTCGATGGGGTTCTGGGTGGCGAAGACCTGGAAGGGGGGGTCCAGGTGCATCGTGTGGCCCCCGGCGGTGACCTCTCGCTCCTGCATGGCCTGGAGCAGAGCCGCCTGGGTCTTGGGCGGGGTCCGGTTGATCTCGTCTGCCAGCAGCAGGTTCGTGAACACCGGGCCCTGGATGAACCGCATGGACCGCGTGCCGGTGAGCTTGTCCTCTTCGAGGACCTCGGTCCCGATGATGTCCGTGGGCATCAGGTCGGGGGTGAACTGGATGCGGTTGAACGACAGACCCAGGGCCTGGGCCGTCGTGGACACCAGCAGGGTCTTGGCCAGGCCGGGCACGCCGATGAACAGGCAGTGGCCCTGGGCGAACAGGGCGGTGAGCATGAGCTCGACGACCTGGGACTGGCCCACGATCACCCGGCCGATCTGGCCGAGCAGGGCCTCGCGCGTGGCTTCGAACTGCTCGAAGAGGGCAACGTCAGACATCTGCACCTGCGGCTGTCGACCGACAGCGGAACGGGTTCTTCATCAGCGGTAGTTCAGCACGTCTACGTAGCCCCTGCGCCGGGCAGCAGCTTCCATCTGGCCGGTCTCTGCGAGCAGCCGCGCCAGGGTCTCCTGGGTCGCCAAGTGGAAGGGATCGGTGTCCGTCGACAGGGTCAGCTGGGCGATGGCCCCCGCGGTGTCTCCGGCGTCGAGCAGGACCTGGCCCATCAGGCGCCGGGTCGGCGCGTACTCGGGGTAGGCCGCCAGGCTCTCGTCGAGCAGCGTCCGGGCCTGGTCGGCGTGGCCCAGCTGGCGCTGCACGCCGGCGATGCGGAGGGCCAGATCGGGCCCCGCGGTCTCGGCGTCGGGCAGGGCCTGCTCGTAGTAGAGCAGGGCCGCGTCCAGGTGGTCCCGCTCGACCATCAGATCCCCCAGCCGGGCCATGTTCGCCCGCTCCTTGTCCTGGGACAGGTGGGGGTCGGTCGCGAAGCCGTCGCCCTGGCCGTCGAGCACCGTCGGCAGGGCCGCGAGCTGCTGCTGGACCAGGTCCATCTCGCCGATGAAGACCTTCCAGTCGGTCTCCAGGGCGGCGTAGTCGTCGGTGCCATAGACGTCGGCCATGGCGTCGTGGGCCTGGGCCCCGTCGCGGATGAGTCGGAGCACGCGGGCCATGGCGTCTGCGCCCTGAGTGCGCCGCACCAGCTCGACCTGGGTGGCGACCTGGGCATAGGCCAGCCCGGCCATGTCGGCGCTGGGCAGCAGCGCAAAAGAGGGGTGCATCTGCTCCAGCGTGACCCAGTTGTCCGACTGCAGGCCCTCGGCGAGCAGTGCTTGCATCTTCAGGTCCAGGTGGAACTCGTCCTGGTCCCAGAGCATGTCCAGGCCCTTGGCGATGCCCTCCTGGAGCCAGACCGGGCAGCGGTCGTCGGAGTGCCAGGCCACCACGCCGTGGATCCACTCGTGCACCAGGGTGTCCTTCCAGCCGTAGCCGCGGCCGAGCACCCGAGGGCTCACCATCAGCAGCCGATTCCACTTGGAGATGGCCACCACCCCGGTCGTCTGGATGGCCTCGAGCGGCAGGCTCGACGCCTTGGTGAAGCTGTCGCCGTCTGGGTAGATCTCGACCCGCACCGGCTCTGGCGGGTCGCCACCCAGGAGCGGTGCGATGCGCTCCTGGGCCAGCAGCAGGGACGCCAGCGCTTCGTCGACCAAGAGGCGATCGATGCCCGGATGGTGGAGCACCGTGACGTTGCCCCGCACGGTCTCGACCAGGCCCTGGTGAGCCGACGCCGTCTGGGAGTAGAGCGCGAGCTCGTAGCCGCCCTCGGTCCCTTCGGCGTAGGCGTCCGGTTGGGCCTGGGCCAGCCGCGCGAGGGTGCCGGCGGCCTGGGTGGCGCGGCCCTCGTGGAACCAGACCCGGGCCTCCAGGCGGTCCAGGTCCTCGCCCGTCTCGCCGGATGACCGCAGCGCGTCCACCGCCTCCCGGGCGCAGGTCAGGTGCGTGCGTTCCAGGCACGCCAGGCCCTCGTCCACAGAGGCGGCCTGGGCGGTGCCGCTGGTCAGGCCCGTCCACAGCGCCACAACGAGGGCGCTACTGGCGGACCAGCTCTTCATAGTACCTCCGCTTGAGGGCCTCGAATTCCGCGGGCACCTCTCCCTTCATGCCCTCTAGCAGGGCCTTGCGGTAGGCCTCGGCGTCGAGCAGGTCGTCCACTGGGATCTCGATCTCCGGGTTGTCGCTGAGCTCTTCCCCCTCGCCGCGCCGTTGACCGTCCTGGTCCCCGCGCTGGCCCTGGCCCTGCTGGGCGTCCATGGCCCGCTGGAGCTGCTCGAGCGCTGCGGCGCCCTGGGCCAGCTGCTGCTGGGCCTGCCACAGCCGGTCCGCAGCCGCGCTCTCCGCCCCTTCGGCCTCCTGGACCCGGGCGCCGTTCAGGCTTCGCTCGGCGCGGCCCATCTCGTCCCGGGCCGCGTCGATGGCGTCGACCACGCCGGGCAGCCCCAGGGGCGCAGCCATCTGATCGAGCTGCTGGGCCAGGTCCCGGGCCTGGTCGGTCTCGCGGTGCAGGCCCTCCTGGTCCAGGGCGAGCTCCTGGGCGGCCGCCGCCAGGTCGGGCGTGCCGTTGTTCAGGCAGGCGTGGATGCGCTCCACCAGCCTGTAGATCTGCTCGGCCCGAGACGCCGCCCGCTCCAGGTCCCGCAGGCTGCCCGCAGACGGTGCCGGGCTGCCGGGGTTGGCGAACCTGGCCTCGACGGTCAGCCGCCGGCTGGTCTTGTCCAGCCGCAGGGCGGTCTGGGCGGCCTCGTAGCGGGCACCGGTCAGGTCCCGGGCGGTCACCGACCGACCCAGCCGCTCCGCCTGTCGCAGGGCGGCCTCGACCTGGGTGAAGGAGATGTTCTCGTCCAGGCCGTCGTCGAGCAGCTCGTCATGAGCCCGCTGGGTGCGCTCGATGACCTCGGCTGCCAGGCCCGCTGCCGGGGTCCACAGGGCCTCTTCGCAGTCCTGATCGCCCTTCTGTTGGCGGGTCTGCTCGGTGGTGGCAAGCAGGGCTCGCTCGGCGGCCTCGAGCCTCGCGAGTTCTTCCATGAGCTCCGCGAGCATGTCCTGGGTCTGTTCCTCGGCGGCCTCCATCTCCCGCTGCATGTGGTCGATGCTCCGACCCATGCGCCGGAGGTTGTCGGCCATGAGCGCGATCTGCGGGGTCGCCAGCGCCACGCCGCCGGTCGCCAGATCGTCGCGGATCCGGTCCTCGAGCCGCCCCAGGTCGTCCAGCCCCGCGGTGACCAGATCGCTGAGGGAGCCGCTGTCGGCGTCGCGAGCTGCCCGGCGCATCTTGAGGGCCAGGCGGGCCAGGCTGTCCAGCCGGCTGGTCACCTCATAGACCTCGGCTTCGGTCTGGACCCTCGCCTCGAGCGCATCGCCCCGGGCGACCATCATCACCGCCACCTGGTTCAGCTCTGAGACGGCCCGGCGGCGGACGAGCAGGTCCAAGGTCAGGATGTTCTTCTCCAGCCGCTCGATGAGCTCCTGGCGCTGGGTCTCGAGGCTCGCCAGGTCCGAAGCGCCCACCGCGTCCTGGGCCCGCGGGTCCGCCACTTCGTGCACAAAGCGAAAGAGCCCACCGGCCAGGCGCCGGGTCTCGCCGACGATGATGGCCTCGAGCGACGTGTACTGGAAGGCGTCCCAGTACTTGTCGACCAGCTCGTCGATCGGATCGAGCCGCGCCGACGCGGTGCCGGCCCAGGTGGCCAGCTCGGCCTGGACGACGGCCGGCGGCGCGGGCTCGAGCGCAAATGGCGCCAGCGCATCGACCATCGCGTCCCGGAGCTCCCGCCACAGGGCCATGTTGCGCCGCTGCTTGCCCTTGGGTCCCAGCACCACGACCTGGATCTGGCGTGACGCGCCCTCCTTGGCGCCGGACACGCCATCGTTGTCCAGGCCCACCACCTCCAAGGTGACCTCGTCCCCGGGCTTGAGGCCCAGGCCTTGAGGCGTCTGGTTCAGGGCCCCTTCGAGCATGTCCGTGGGCTCCAGGGCCCGCTTGAGCGGGACGTCCCGGGCCTGGTCTCCTTGGCGGATCCGCAGCTTGGTCTCGGTCAGGCCGTAGTCGTCGCGGGCCTCCCACCGCAGGGGCAGGCGGTCGTCCCAGCCCACCTCGAGCTTGTCCCGCGCGGCCTGTACCTCGACCACGGGAGGCTGATCCGGGTCCACCTCGATGGCGTAGTCCGGGCTGCGCTGCTCGCTCGTCGCGGTGCGCAGCAGGAAGCGGTAGACCCCGGGCTCCTGGATCGAGAAGCCCGCCTGTAGGTCCCGGCCGCCTGCGAGCTGGGCCAGGGTCGGCTCCTGGTCGTCGACCTGGATCGCCGCGCTCTCGAAGGGCTCGGCGGTGCGGGCCCGAACCGTCACCTGGGTCCCTGGCGGGCCGTGGGCGGTGCCGTTGGAGTTGGGAACCTCCATCGGCTCCAGGCCGGTGTAGGCCGGATAGATGTAGACCAGCACCAGGTCCCCGACCAGCGCGGACTCCTCCTCGATGTGGACCTGGGCCGGGAGCGGCGCGGCCTGGGCTGGCTGGGCACCGGCCGCGAGCCAGGACAGGGCGGTCAGAGGCCCGATCGGCGACCACGTGCCCACGGCGACGAACAACAGGCCCGCCCAGGCCAGCGAAGCCAGCCAGGGCCGAAGGGCGGCACGGGGATGCACCTCTGCACCGCGCACGTCCGCCAGGACCCGGGCCGCTCGGGCCCGAGTCAGGGCCAGGATGTCCCCGGACTCCTGGCCCCGCGGGCCCTGAGGGCGCTCGGCTGCGGTCAACAGCCTGCCCCGAAGCTCCGGCCGGACAGCCTCGACCAGGCCCGCCTGGCGCAGGGGCGTCACGGCCCGGCGCCAGCGCCGCAAGACGAGCGTGCAGGCCACGAGGGCACCCAGCCCCAAGGCCACGGCCCCCGGCGTCAGACCCCAGCCCACCGCCCGGGCCGAAGCGGCCTGGACCATCGCTGCGGCCAGCAACACCAGCACCAGGGCGCACAGCTCCAGCACCCAGGCGGCCAGGCCCAGGCCACGCTCACGGCTCGCCAGTCCCGCCAGGGCCTTGGCGATGGGTCGGCTCTCTCCCGTCATTTCCTCTCTGGAGCGTCGTCGGCTGGGGGCTGAACACCCCAGGCAGGAGGCACCGTTCCCGGGCGCCTGGCCCCCACCTGGACCACCCACCCAACGTAGTCGGTGTCCGGGTCTTTCACTACAGCCCGCGACTCCGTCTCGTACAAGTGCTGGATCCGCAGGAAGCGGTCACGCACAGCCCGGCTGGACCAGCGGTGGTCCTGGAAGCCCACCAGCCAGAAGAGACAGCCGGAGTCCCTCCGAAGGTCCTCGGCCTCGTGGGGATCCAGGAGGTTGAAGTGCGAGCGCTGGCGCGCCTCGGGCAGGACGCGGCCGTCCTCGCACACCAGGGCGCAGTGGTCCAGGGCGTCCAGTGACCACTCGGGCAGATCCGGATCGAGGGAAGCCGCAAAGTCGTCCTCGCCGGCGTAGTAGCGGTCGGCGACGTCGGCGGTGTGGAGGCCCAGGGCCACGGCCGACGCGACCAGGACCAGCCACGCGGGCCGCCAGAGCGACAGGACGCCGAGCCCGGCGGCGAGCGCCGGCAGGGCGGTGAGCACGTGACGGAAGCCGTAGTCGTCAAAGGTCGCTCCGACAGCGTGCACCAGCGGCACCAAGACCATCAGCGGGAGCACCAGCCGGGGCCAGCGTCGAGCCCCCAGCCCCAGCCCCACCAAGGGCACCAGCAACAGGGTCTCCGACGAGAACGGGGCGAAGTAGTCGAACAACCCCCGGTTGGCGGCCCAGGACAGGCCCCGCTCCCCCGCGCCTGGCACTTCTCCCGGGTAGAGCATCAGGCCCAAGGCCGCGAGACCCAAGGCCGCGCCGGCCACCACAGGGGGGAGCCACCGGCGCCACCGGGGCGGCCGGTACAGGACGAGCCAGGCCAACCCCAGCGGACCCAGCAGCACGAGCTCGGCCCGAAAGGCGACGGCCAGCGCCGCAGCGCCCCCGGCCACCGCACCGGCCGCCCGGGGGGGGCCGCCGCGGATCAGCACCGCCAGTCCCCACAGGGACACGGCGCCCAGGGCGTGGGGATGCATCACGTTGTAGGCGCTGCTGCTCCAGAAAGCGTGGGTGCCCCACAGGGCCAAGGCGCAGCCAGCCACCAGACCGACTCGCGGCTCGGAGAGCCGGGACAGCAGGCCGATCCAGGCCCCGATGGCGAGCAGGCTGCCCCCCAGGGCCAGGACCAGCAGGGTGCCGGACCAGGGCGCCACCTGGCCCAGCCCCCAGGCCGTCCACTGCATCGCGGGCACCAGCAAGGGCCCGCCACGGGACAGATCCCGCTGGCCCAGCAGCAGGTCCAGGTACTCGGCCTCGTGCCCATCGAATTGGTGGTCCCCGAGGGGCAGCCACAGCACGCGCACGACCAACGCCAGGGCGAGCACCGCCCACACCGCCCGGGTCGGCCGGAGCTCGCGTCGAAGGCCCCAGGCCCCCCACAGGAGCAGGAGCAGGGCCAGTCCGGCAGGCCAGACTGTCTGCCAGGGCTCCAGCGGGGTGACGAGAGGGGGGTCAGGGGGCATCGGCTGCCGTCACCCGCACCATGTAGTCCCGCCCCAGCCCCGCGTCGCCTCCTGTCGGCAGGGGCACCGCGCCCCACGCCGCCAGGTGCCGCTCGAGCAGGCCCGGATAGTCGGCGGCGGGCCCGTGGTCGTAGAGCACGAACCACACGGCGTGGCCCGCGCCAAGATGCCAGGCCATGACCTGGTCCAGCTGCTCCTGCCACAGGTCGGTGGTCGTGTGGACCACCACGCCATCGAACACCCGAGGCTGCCCGAAGCCGTAGTCGGCGAACTCGAAGTCGGGCCCGCCGCCGGCGCGGGCCCCGTAGCCACGCCACGGGGGTGCGGGTCGCCACGGAGGCAAGCGCCACAACACGTCGCTGGTCATGGTCTTGTCGTCGTCTGGCATGAGCGCTGGGGCCAACAGCCAGAGGGCGTCCCCGGGGGCGAGCTGCGCGAGCACCTGGTCCACGGCCCGGTCCCGGTCCAGGTCAGCCCGGAGACGCTGGAGACGCTCTACCTCGGCGGGAACGCCCCACAGGCCGGCCACTGCCACCGCCCAGGCGACCGGGGCGAGGCCCGCACCCAGAGCCGCGGCCAGGGGAGGACCCACCGCGACCCAGTAGGGCTGCTGGTGGGGCGCCGCGACCTGCAAGCCGACGAGCAGGGCGATGGCGCCCACCGTGCCGAACAACACCACGGCCAGGTCCGGTCGGCGACGGCACGCCCAGGCCCCGGGCAGGAGCAACACCAGCCAGGGCCCGGACTTGGTCCAGATGCCGCCAGCGAGCGCCTGCCACGCCAGTCCCTGCTGGCCAAAAGTGCTCTCTTGTCCGGCGAGTCCCAGGGCGGTCCACGACACCGGCGCCGTGCCTAGGGCCAGGGCGGCCAGCGCGATGCCCCGCTGCCGCCAGCTGCCGACGGACAGCAGACAGAGTCCGGCCACCAGGCCCCCGAGCAGGTGGGTCCACCCGGCGAACACGCCAGCGGCGACCAACCAGGCCATGCCGCGGCCCCGTCGGGCACGCTCCTGGCCCGCCAGGCAGAGCGCGACCGCCAGCACCAACTGAGGGTAGTTGTTGACCTCGGCGCAGTAGGCCAGCTGGAAGGGGTCCACCGCGAGCACCGCCGCCGCGGCCGCACCCGCCAGCCGACCGATCACCCAGACCGCGCCCAGGCTGCAGGCCACGCTGAGCGCGAGCCAGGCCCCAGGCCTGTGGCCGCTCAGCCAGTCCACGGTGTGGAGCACCAGGGCGTAGCCCGGTGGATGCAGGCCGGTGAAGGTGGTCAGCGCCTCGCCCCAGGCCCCCCTTGCGGCGGCATCCCCCCAGGCTTGCCAGTAGGCCACGTAGGCCAGCGCGATTTCGTCCCAGCGCTGGGCGGCCCGCAGCAGGCGCAGGACGAGCGCGAGGGCGAGCACCCCCCAGAGCGCAGCCTGGGTGCGTCGCCTCAAGGAGCCGCCACGGGGAGGGCCAGGGTCACCTCGGCGCCGCCTTCCGGGTGGTTCGAGGCCCGCATCCAGCCGCCGAAGCCCTCCACGATCCGCTGGCTGGTGGCCAGGCCGAGACCGGTCCCCTCGCCCGGGTCCTTGGTCGTGAAGAAGGGGTCGAAGACCTTGCCCAGGTCCCCGACCACAAAGCCCGGGCCGTCGTCCCAGCAGCCCAGCACGACTTCCTTGCCGCGCTCCGCAGCCCACAGGGTGATGCGGCCCTCGCCTTGCAGAGCATGGGCCGCGTTCAACAACAGGTTCACCAGCACCTGGTGCACCTTGTCCGGTTCCACGTGCACCCCTGGCACCGGGCCCAGGGACTCGACCCGGACCCGGACCCGCTTGAACGCGGCCTGGGGCCGAACGGTGTCTGCCGCGTCCTCGAGCAGGCTCATGGGGTCCACCGTCAGTGCCAGCCCCGTGCCCGGCCTGGCGTAGTCCAGCAGCTCCCGGATGATGCGCTGGATGCGCTCCAGCTCGCCGGTCGTCCGACCCATCAGGTCCCTCTCCAGAGCCGGGTCCTCCAGGCCGCTCTCCAGGAGCGACACGTAGCCGAGCACCGCGCTGAGCGGGTTGCCGACCTCGTGGGCGATGCCGGCTGCCAGCCGACCGACCGACGCGAGCTTCTCGCTCTGGATCAGCTCCTCCTGGACCTGCTGGAGCTGGACGTTCGCCTGTTCCAGGCTCCGCAGCTGCTCTGCCGTGGAGCCCCGGTACCGCTGCAGCGAGGACGACATGGTGTTCAGGGCGGCCGAGAGGTCCACGAGCTCCTTGGCCGACGACAGGTCCAGGGTGTGGCCAAAGTCCCCCCCTGCGATCCGGTCTGTGGCTTCCTGCAGGGCCTGGACCGGACTCACCAGCCGGCGCTTGAACAGCACGTACCCGAACGCCGCGATGAACGTGCCCGAGAGCAGGGTGTAGCCCAACAGGAAGCCCAGCCGTCCCCCCAACGGGCCCGAGCGGCCCCAGGGCATCTTCAGCCGCAGAGCGCCAGCAACGCGGCCGCCCCGGATCACAGGCTCTGTGACCACGATGGCGCGCCCGCTCACCGGGTCGCCGGTGACCTCGACGTGCTCCTCTCTTCCGTACAGGGCGGTCCGCAGCCCCACGTCGGGAATGCGTGGTGGCTCGCCGATGACCTGGGCCACGGTCTCCAGCCCGGGGCTCACCACCCAGAGCTCACCCAGCGGAAAGCCCACCCGCTCCAAGCGGGCGAGCGGCCGCTGCCAGGCCTGCTTGCCTTCGCTCACCTCCAGATCCGCACGCAGGCTCCGGGCGGTGTGCAGCGCCAGATCGGTGCGTCGATCCACCTCTCCCTGCTCGGCCACGAGCCAGAACACGCCTGCGTTGAGCAGGATCGTCGCCAGGGTGATCAGCGCCAGAGCGAGGGCGATCTCTGCCCACAGTCCGGACGGGCGGGCCGACACCGCGCAAAGGTATCACTCCCTGGTCAGACCACGCTCCGGTAGAGGCCGATCACCTTGCCCAGGACGCTGAGCTGCTGGTCGGGGTGCACCAGGATCGACGCCATCTCGCGGTTGGCGGGCTCGAGTCGGACCCGGCCGCGCTCGCGGTAGAAGCGCTTGACTGTGGCGTCCTCGTCGACCAAGGCGACCACGGTGTCCCCGTTGCGGGCGGTCTCCTGTTGGCGCACGAACACGATGTCCCCGTCCAGGATGCCGTCCTCGATCATCGAGTCCCCGCGGACCCGGAGCCCGAAGACCACGGCGCCCTGGGGGACCAGGTTGGCGTCGACCCGCATGGACCCGTCGTAGTTCTCCTGGGCCAGCACCGGAACGCCAGCCGCGACCTGGCCCACCAGGGGCACCGAGACCGTGGCCTCGGTGTGGTAGCTCCCCGTGGCCTTGGCGGTCATGCGCAGGCTGCGGGCCCGCACGCTCTTGCCGTCCCCCCGCTTCAGGTAGCCCTTGCGGATCAGGGCCTTGATGTGGTCCGCCACCCCATTGGTGGAGCGGATGCCCAGCGCGTCCCCCAGCTCGCGGAGCGTGGGCGGAATTCCGAACTGGTCTACGTGGGACGCGATCGCGTCGAGCACCTGGCGCTGACGGGGGGCGAGGTCTTCCATCGGGGCTCCGGACTTGCGGTGTCAAGGACTGGCCTTGAACCCTTCCTACCTGAACAGGTGTTCCACTGTCAAGGCGAGCAGTGGAGGGACCGGGACCGGCGAGGGCGGTCGGGACTGCCGCCCGCCGCGGCCGGGTTAGCTGCTCACCATGCATCCCCAAGGCTCTGGCGGCGGCTTCGGCCTGAACATGACCCCGCTGTCGCGGAAGATCCTCGTCACCCTGGTGGTGGCGTACCTGCTACAGCTGGTCCTGTCCCACTGGTTCCCCGTCACCCAGTGGCTGGCCATGTGGCCGGTGCGGTCCGGGGCGTGGCGGCCCTGGCAGCCGCTCACCTTCCTGCTGCTGAACGGTGCCCTGCCCTGGCCGCTCATCGAGTGGTTCTTCCTGGCGTCCTTCCTGGGCTCGGTGGAGCAGATGCTGGGCCGCAAGCGGTTCATCCGCGGATGGCTCGTGGCCCACTTCTCCGGCGTGATCGGGGCGTTGGTCCTGGACGTCGCGGGACTGCTGCCCGGGGGCGAGCCGGCGCTGGGGCTGTCCACCGTGTGGACCGCACTCATCGTCTACTTCGGCCTGTCGCAGCCCCACGCCGAGATCCGGCTGATGGGCATCCTGCCGATCCGCGCCGGGTGGATGGCCTGGGGCATGGGGCTGTTGGCGCTGCTGTACTTCGTGGCCAATCCCAGTCCCCGCTGGGCCCTGGCCCTCTTCGCCTGGATCGGAGCCTGGGCCTGGATCCGCGGCCTGCGTCAGGTCCGCGACCACCTGGCAGCCCGCAAGGCCGCCCAGGACATCCAGCGCGACCTGGTCCACCTCCAGGTCCTCCAGGGCGGGCGCGACGACGACGACGAGGAGTACATTCACTAGGTCTTCAGGGGGTGAGGCCGCGGGCTCGCTGTCGCTCGCCTTCGCGGTCACCCCTCTGGTCCGGCGGCCCGTACGGTCCCGTCGGACTGCGTCCTCCGGGCTTTCGCCCCCCCTTGCGGGGTCCGCCTCCGCCGTACGTGGAAGTGGCTCGTGGGGAGTCTTCCCGGGACCTCGCAAGCTCGGCCTGCCCTCGCTGACGCTCGGCCGGTCCAGACTCCCCACGAACCACTTCCGCTCCCGGCTGCGGCCGCCGGGCAGGCCCTGGGCGCTCCCGCCAGGTCCTGCACCCGCGGCACGGGGGGGGAGGGGCCGGCACGATCCGGCGGTGGGGTACAGAAGCAGGAGTGAGAAACAGGGGTCAGGAACCTTTTGTTAAGCATTAGCCTGATGAGCCTGGAGCACTTTCATTCAGTGTTCGATGGCCGGGGCATGACTCCGATTTAGCTGATTGCATGCCCGCCGACCGGCGCCGGACGACGGGAGGGAATTCTCCGGTCGGCTATCCTCCTCAGGATGGTGATCCTGCTGCTCGCGACGGCCTGCTCGGGCGACGACGACATTCCCAAGGACCCGGGCACTTTTGCCGACGTCGCCGACATCCGGAGTGCCTGGCTGCCGGGCAATCCCGACCACTGGCTGATCATCCAGACCCTGCGCTCGAGCTCGACCTACGGGGACCCGGCCTGCCCCGTCGAGACCGAGAACGACCTGGAGCTGTCCTGGGACGGAGACTGCACGGACTCGGCTGGGGCGAGCTGGACGGGGTCCGCCACGGTGCGGGACGCCGAGAACCACCAGGACTTCCTGGACTGGGGACTCAGCCTGGACGGCACTTCATGGACCATCGACGGCGAGATGGACTGGTCCTTTCCCGACCCCAGCGAGCCGGAGCTCCAGGTCGAGATCGACGTGACCCTGACCTGGGACGATGGCGAGACCACCCGGGTGGCGAGCCTGGACCTCACCTACCTGCACCACAACGACGCGGGGAGCGACGAGCTGCTGTGGAGCGAGGGGGAGCTCGGCCTGTCCGACTGGGGCACCGCAACCGTCACCACCGACGCACTGCGCCTGGGCCGGGCCAACAGCTGCCACTTTCCCAACTCGGGCGAGCTCGTGATGACCGCCGCGAACACGGCCAGCGTGCCCTTCGACACCACCCACTGCCTCGACGAGTGCCCCCAGGGCCACATCGGGGCCGATCCGGTCGGCGACCTGTGCCTGGACGGCGGCGTGCCGACGCTCCCGATGCCCGGCTACGGGGTGGACACTGCGCCATTGTGATGAAAAACTTTCTTCAGCTCCAGTCCTCGCTTGTAGGGGCCGGAGTCCCCGCGATACCGTGCGCTCACTTGGACCAGGAAGCCCCATGAGACGTTCCCGCGCCTTGGCCGCACACCGGTCCCGCCGGGGGAACTACGCCATCGTGGTCGCCCTGATGGCGACGGTCCTGTTGGGCTTCGCGGCCTTCGTCATCGACTATGGCTACCTGCGCATGGTCAGCTTCCAGGCCCAGAACGCGGCAGACGCCGGGGCCCACGCGGCTCTCGTCGAGCTCCGCGAAGGCGGCAGCGAAGACGACGCACGCGACGTGGCCACCGACGTCATCGCGCTGAACACCATCGCTGGCGAAGCCGGACTGGTGGACGACTCGGACCTGACCTTTGGCTTCTACGACTTCGACGACCGCACCTTTGCGACCGATGGCGACTACGTCAACGCCGTGCGCACCCGCGTGCGCCGTACCACCGACTCTCCCGGTGGCCCGGTCGAGCTCTTCCTCGCGAAGATCTTCGGCACCGACTACGGCCAGGCCGGCTCGACAGGACAGGCCCTCGGCGCTCTGCGCAGCCGGGAGATCGAGCTGGTGATGGACGTCACCGCGTCCTTTGCCGACGAGATGGGGCACATCTACGACGACGTCGAGACCTGGGACCAATTCGGCGGCGTGTTCTACCAGGACACCTGGCCCGACGACGCCGACCACCTCTTCGGCGACCCCCAGGACGCTGCGGTGGCCTTCCTGGACTTCCTCGAAGCGCTCCAGCTCCCCGGCGACAAGGTCGGCATGGTCACGTTCGTCGGCGCCGCAGAGGAGTACACGGCCCTGTCCCTCCTCCAGGACGAGTACGACAACATCCGCTCGGACTGGATGAACCTGGACTGGTGTGACCGATCCTTCTGGCCCTGGAACTGCTACCACTTCGACGCGTCCGGCGGCGGGCCAGCGTGGTCCTGCGACAATCGTCTGGCCAAGCCCTACTACCGGGCCATGCACACGTCGAGCATGATCGCCTGCAACTCGGGTGTCGAGCCTTCCTATAGCGACAGCGGCACCAGCCAGGGCGCCGGCATCGAGGCCGCGGTCGACGTGCTCACGGACCCGGCGCAGACCAGCCAGTACGCGCTGAAGACCATCGTGTTGGTGTCGGACGGGCTGGCCCAGTGCGTGCCGTCCGAGGCCGCCTGCGACGCCGCAGTCGCCGACTATGGCCTGTCGATGGCCGACTTCGCCGACGCCAACAGCATCTCGATCTTCACCGTGTCCTTCAACGAGAGCGAGAACCCGGAGCAGACCGCCTACATGGAATCGCTGGTCCGCGGCTACGGCCAGGCATTCGAGACCCCGGACCCGGCCGAGCTGCCCGAGATCCTCGAGGCCATCGCGTCGGCCATCCCCATCGCGCTGGTGGAATAGTGCAGCGGGTTCGCCGGAGCCGTCGTGGCTCGAATGCCGTGGAGTTCGCGCTGGTGCTGCCGGTGTTCGTGGCGCTCATCTTCGGCATGATGGAGTTCTCCTGGGTCTTCTTCCAGCGCACCACCGTGGTGCACGCCGTGCGCAACGGCTGCCGGGCGGGGGCCACCGTGCACCCGGACGGCGACGACCGTGGCTCACCCGCCGACGTGGCCCAGGACGCCATCGAGTCCTACCTGGCCGAGCTGGGCATCGACTGCAACGGCAACGCCAGCTGCAGCTTCGACATCCAACAGGCCGGGGCCACGCCGTCCGAGAACCTGGACTGTTCCTTCTCGATGGCGTGGGAGCCGCTGCTGGGCCTGGACATGATCCCGCACCCCGACCAGCTCACCGCGCGCTCCATCATGCAATTCGAGCTGCAGCTATGAGGATCCGCGGGCCACGCAAGGGCGCCAGCGCGATCGAATTCGCGCTCACCGTGCCCTTCTTGTTCGCCGTGTTCAGCGGGATCATGGAGTACGGCATGGTGTTCTTCAACCAGGTCGGCGTGATCAACGCCGTGCGAGACGGCGCCCGCATCGCTGTCTCGGCCGACGACACCGAAGCCGTCAGCATCGCCGAAGCCCGGGCGCTCGAGGTGCTCGACGAATTCGGACTCACCTGCGACACCGGCTGCTCGGTCGCCGCCGTGCTCGGCACCGCAGCGGGCGGCTACGACACGCTCACCGTCACCGCCGAGGTCCCCTACGAGGTCCTGTTCGGGCTCATCCCCACCCCGGACAACCTGACCGGCAGCATCGTGATGCGGTACGAGTCTCTCGACTTCGGGAGCTGACCGCCATGTTCGCGCTCTGGACCTTGTTCACCCTGGGCTGCACCGACGACACGACCGACTCGGGGGACAGCGGACCGGTGGTGCTGGACTGTGCCGCTGGGTCGCCGACGCCCTACCCAGTGGGCACGGGCAGCTGGTCGGCTCTGACCGGCGACGGCCTGTACAACCACTGCGAGAACGACGCCGGCAACGGGCCCCACATCCACACCGGCAACACGGACGCTCTGGACTTCGTCGAGGACGGCGACTGCCTGTACACCACCGCTAACGAGACCTTTCCGGCGGACATGCAGGGCTACCACGACGGCACGGACTTCGAGATCGAGGGCTCCTTTGTCGAGGAGTGGGGCACCTGCGAGCTCCAGGTCGACGCCACCTTTGCCGGCACCATGACCGACGCCGACACGTTCACCTACACCTTCCACCTCAAGGTGACCGACCTGAACGAGTACTGCGCGGTGGCGGTGGGCGAGACCGACGCCCACACCTACAAGCAGCTGCCCTGCGAGCTCTCCTGGACCGGGACCGCGACCCGAGACTGAGCGCGCAGTCCGGACCGAGGGGCTACCAGCGCCGGGTCAGCCCCCAGACCGGGGTGCCATCGCTCGTCAGACCCACGATGCCGGCGGTCGTCAGGCTCACGGCGCCTGCGGCGGCGATGATCATGCCGCCGTAGTAGCGCCGGGCGATGGTCTCCTCGCGGTGGTTCTGCAGGTCTTCCTGGCAGGCCAGGTCTGCACAGGCCTCGAAGCCCGGCACGTACACGTCCCGGTATTCCTGGTGGGCGGAGCGATAGACCCAGGCACCGCCGCCCACCGCGCCGACACCCAGGGCCGCCAGGCCGATGCCGATGCCCTTGCGGATCCCCGCCAGATCCTGGGATGCGGCTGCAGGGGGCAGGGGCGCGGCCGGGGGCGGCAAGGTCAGGTCGAGGGTCAGGGACTGGGCGGTGCCCATCTCCACCCGGATCTGGCGGGTCTGGGCCCCGTGTTCCGGCGCTCGAACGAGCACGCTGTGCTCGCCACAGCCCAGCTCGGTGCCCACGCTGGGGCCTCGCCCGGCCAGCTCCCCGTCGATCACGATCTCCGCGTGGGGCGGCACCACGTTGACCTCGACGAAGCCCCCTGTGGTCTGGAGGTCGACGTCGACCCGGGCCAGCTGCCCGGACAGCACGGTCACGAAGGCCATGCCCAGCAGGCAGTCCCCGCGGACCTGGACCCGGTGCTCCCCCACGGCCACGCCGGTCAGGATGCCCGGCGCGGTGACCCCGGTGTCCCGGCCGTCCAGCAGGATCGTGCCGCTCTGACCGGGGGCGACCTCGACGATGAGGTCACCGCTCCCGATGGGTTCCTGGGCCTGGGCGGCCGAGAGTACGAACAGCAGGGCGAGCGTCATGGCCCGCGATCATGCCACGTCAGCGCGTGGCCCGCCTGCGCCAGAGGGGGATCAGCGCCAGCAACCATGCCGCCCCAGGGGCGCCGCCGCCGCACCCGCCACAGCCACCGCCGCAGCCGGCGTCGTCGTCGAGGCCGGTGTCGGTGGGCGGCATGACCGTGTCCACGGTGTCGGTCGTCTCGGCGGTGTCGCCGGTCTCGGCGGTGTCCACCGTGTCGCTGTCCCCGGTCTCTTCGGTGGGCCCCGAGTCGCTGGGCAGCCCGGTGTCCTGGGGCACCACGCAGTCCTCGTCGACCTGGTCATCGCAGTCCTCGTCGCCCCCGTAGCAGTCGTCCACGACCACGTCGGGACTCGTGCCCGGGTCGACGTCATGGCAGTCCAGTCCGCCCCAGGTCTCGCTGTCGTGGCCATCGGCGTCCTGGTCGTAGTCCGACGCCCCGTCGCAGTCGCTGTCCTGGCCGTCGTACCAGCGCTCCGGGGCACCCTCGTACACGGACGGATCGGCGTCGTCGCAGTCGGTGCCCTCGGGCAGCCGGTCGTGACCGTCGGCGTCGGCGTCGAAGTCGCTGGTGCCGCTACAGTCCTGGTCCACGTCGTCGTACCAGACCTCGGCGGCACCAGGGTGGATGGCCGGATCGGCGTCATCGCAGTCATCACCCCCCGAGCCAGCGTCGCCATAGCCGTCGCCGTCCCCGTCGAGCAGATCCTCACCATCACAGTCCTGGTCCACGCCGTCCAGAGCTGTCTCGGTGGCTCCGGGGTACACGAAGGCGTCGTCGTCGTCACAGTCGTCGCCGCCGTAGGCGCTGGCATCGAAGCCATCCAGGTCCGCGTCCAGGTCGCTCAGGCCGTTGCAGTCCTGGTCCACGCCGTCGTACCAGACCTCGGTGCCGCTCGGGGACACCCCGGCGTCCTGGTCGTCGCAGTCGTCGCCCCCGTAGACGTCCAGGTCGTGCCCGTCGCCATCGGCGTCGAAGTCGGAACCGCCGCTGCAGTCCTGGTCGATGCCGTCATAGGCGTGATCCACCCCGTCCGGATTCACGCTCGGATCGGCGTCGTCGCAGTCGGGCCCACCAGCGCCGTCCCAGTCGTACCCGTCGAAGTCCGCGTCGTCGTCGGAGTGGTCGTCGCAGTCCTGGTCCACGCCGTCGTACCAGGTCTCGCTCGCGTCCGGCGAGATCGCCGGGTCGGCGTCGTCACAGTCGGTCCCCCCGTCCTCCTCGCGGTCGTGGTCGTCGAAGTCGGCGTCGTAGTCGCTGTGTGCGTCGCAGTCCTGGTCCACGCCGTCGTACCAGAGCTCGGTGGCGTCGGGGGAGATCCCGGCGTCGGCGTCGTCGCAGTCGGTGCCCCCCTCGAGGGCGGTGGTGTCGTGGGTGTCCCCGTCGGCGTCGTGGTCGCTGCCCCCGCTGCAGTCGCCGTCGATGTCGTCGTACCAGATCTCGGTGGCGTCCGGCGAGATCGACGGGTCGGCGTCGTCGCAGTCGGTGCCGCCGTGGGCGTCGCTGGCGTGACCGTCCTGGTCGCAGTCGTTGTCGTCGTCTCCCGCGCAGTCGGCGTCCAGCCCGTCGTAGCAGGTGTCACTGGCCCCCGGGAACACACCGGCGTCGCCGTCGTCGCAGTCGTCTCCAGCGCCGATGGCGTCGGTGTTGAAGCCGTCTTCGTCGCAGTCCAGCTCGGCGTGGCCCGAGCAGTTGCTGTCGATGCCGTCGTAGCAGACCTCGGTCGCGTCCGGGTGGATGGTCGCGTCGTCGTCGTCGCAGTCGTCGCCCCCGTCCTCTTCGCCGCGGAAGCCGTCCAGGTCGTCGTCCCACTCGTCGACCCCGTCGCAGTCCTGGTCGATGCCGTCCTCGTCGTCGACCTCGGTCGCGCCGGGGTAGACCGCTGTGTCGGTGTCGTCGCAGTCATCCCCTCCGGCGCCGTCCCAGTCGAAGCCGTCGCCGTCGCAGTCGTTGTCCGAAGCCCCGTCGCAGTCCTGGTCGACGTTGTCGTAGCAAGCATCCGAGGCCACGCCGGGGTTCACCGTCGGCTCGGCGTCGTTGCAGTCGTCGCCGTCGTAGATCACCGACGTGTAGCCGTCCTGGTCGGCGTCGAAGTCCTCCTCGCCACCGCAGTCGCTGTCGACGCCGTCGTACCAGGTGTCCTCGGCGTCGGGATTGGTCGAGGCCTCGTCGTCGTCGCAGTCGTCCCCGCCCAGGGCGCCGGACGGGTAGCCGGGAGAGGAGTAGCCATCGCCGTCCGCGTCGTTGTCGTCGGCGCCGCCGTCGCAGTTGTCGTCGACGTCGTCGTAGAAGGTCTCCTCGGCGTCGGGACTGACACCGGCATCGCCGTCGTCGCAGTCGGTCCCGCCGGTGAAGCCGCCGGAGTCGTGGCCATCGAAGTCGGCGTCGTAGTCGCTCCAGCCGTCGCAGTCGGAGTCGGTGCCGTCGTACCAGACCTCCTCGGCATCGGGGCTGACCGTGGCGTCACCGTCGTTGCAGTCGCCGCCGCCCAGGTCGTAGCCATCGCCGTCGGAGTCGTAGTCCGAGCCGCCGTCGCAGTCGGAGTCCGTGCCGTCGTACCAGGTCTCGGTCGCGTCCGGGTTGGTGCTGCTGTCGCTGTCGTCGCAGTCGCCTTCGGACTCGGTGAAGCCGTCACCGTCGGCGTCGTCGAGGCCCAGCACCGACAGACTCAGATCGTCCAGGCCCCAGGTGATGAACCCCGGCCCCTCGAGCTCCAGCACCGTCACGCCGTGGTCGTAGACGAAGCCCACGAACTCGCCGCCGTCGACGTCGTTGCCGTCGGCGGTCCACGAATTCTCGTACAGGAGGGTCCCCGAGTCGTAGCCGCGAGCGGTGAAGGGCCCGGTGCCGTCCAGCAGCTGCAGGCCCACGGCCGGCTGGCGCTCGTCGAAGGTGAGCGTGATCCCGCTGCTCGAGGCCTGGCCCGCCTGGGCACCGTTGGGGGCCGAGCCGTCCACCGCGGTCACGACGCTGACGTCGCTGGCAAAGCTCACCCCGACGCTGGCGTACTCGGTCGACAGCGTCGTGCCGCTGGCCGGGTCCTCGAAGTCCACCACCTCGACATCGATGGCCGCAGCGGTCTCCCAGTCCGCCCGGACGTCGTGCTGGGTGGCGCCGCCGCCGTCGACCGTGCCGTCACAGTCGTTGTCCAGACCATCGCCCAGGACTTCGGTCTCGCCGGGGTTCTCCAGGGGCTCGCTGTCGTTGCAGTCCCCGTCGGCGCCGGTGTAGCCGTCGCCGTCCCGGTCGCTGAGCTCGCTGAACACGATGGCCAGATCGTCGATGCCCCAGGGATCCGTCAGGTCCTGGGTCTCGAAGCGCAGGGCGGTGACGGGCGTGGCGAACACGACGCCGACGAAGCGCCCCCCGGGCACGTCGACGCCGGGGTGGTCCACCCGGATCTCCGCGTCGAGCACCGGCACGCCGTCCTCGTCGACCGCCGAGAACGCCAGCACCGAGTTGCTGTCCAGCAGCTGCAGGCTCAGGGCGTCGACGGTCTTGTCGAATTCGAGCTGCAGTGTGTTCGAGGTGCCCGCGATCACCCGAAGGGCCAGGTCCCCGTTTGGCGCCGAGTTGTCCACGTTGGTGGTCGCCACCACGCTACCGCTGGCGGCGAACTCGACGCCGTTGCCCCCGTAGTGGCTGGCCAGGTCGTCCCCCACTCCAGCGTCCTCGAAGTCGAAGAGCTCGGGCGTCACGGTGCCCAGCAGAGCCTCGACCTCGTGGTCGTGGTGATCGGCGACCAGCCGCAGGGCCAGCTCGCCGTCCACCCAGCCGTCGCAGTCGTTGTCGACGGCGAAGCCCTCGGCGTCGAAGCCGGTGTCTTCGGCCAGGCCCGGCGCGCTCGCCGCGTCGCTGTCGTCGCAGTCTGGGCCGCCAAGCCCCTGGGCCAACAGTCCGTCGCCGTCCGCGTCGTCCCAGCTGGGCAGGAAGCGCCACAGGCTGACGATGCCGTTGTTGGTGCCGCCCAGGATGTTGGCGAAGAAAGCGCCGACGGCGACCTCGCCATAGCCGTCGCCGTCGGTGTCCGAGACCCCGGCCAGGCCGGTGGCGGCGGCGCCGGTGGAGAAGCCCCCCTGGAGGGTGTAGCCCGCGTCGGACACCGCGCCGTCGGCCGCAGCGCCCACGTCGGTGATCACATACGCCGCGCCGCTGGAGGCGGCGGCATTGGGGGCCCCGACAACCAGGTCCTGGGTGCCGTCGCCGTCGACGTCCACACTCGCCATGCTCGCCCCCACATTGGCCGCTGATTCGTCGCTGTAGAGGGTCAGATCGGCGCTTCCCGCAGAGCTGTCCACCCCCCAGCTCCAGGCGTCCAGGAAGACATAGGCCGCCCCGCCATTGCTGGTGCCGACGTCGTCTCGGTAGGCCCCCACGGCCAGGTCGCCCAGCCCATCACCGTCCAGATCCGACAGCACCAGCGACGAGCCGAAGTTCGTGCTCTTGTCCAGACCGACCCAGCTGGCGGACGCGTTGACCTCGGCGTCGTTGACCCCCGACCAGGCGCCGCCGACGAACAGGTAGACCTTGCCGGTGCTGGCGCCCAGGTCATTGGCCACCGGAGCACCCACCAGCAGCTCGGACAGGCCGTCGCCGTCCAAGTCACCGCCGGCCACCACGCTGCCAAATGTGTGGGCTTCGCCGGCGCCGAGCCACGTGGGGCCCGCGCTGAGATCGTGCACCCCGCTCAGCGTGCCGCCGCCGGACCACAGGTAGGCGGCACCGGCATCGTTGGCGGTGGTGGACTCGTCGGGGGCCCCGACCAGCACGTCGCCATAGCCATCGCCGTCCACGTCGCCGGGCAAGGCCACGCTGTGCCCAGCCTGGGACCCGCTGGCACCGGTCAGCTGGGCATCTGCGGCGGCCTGGACGTCGATCTCTCCGAGCCAGTTGTCGTGGGCCAACAGCCACACGGCACCGGCCTTGCCGCCTCCGTCGCTGTTGTCCTCCTCACCAAGGGCCAGGTCCGGCAGCCCGTCCCCGTCCAGATCACCGGTGGCGATCGCGCTCCCCAGGCGCTCGCCGGCGACGCCGACAAACGCCGCGTCCAGCACGTCGGTGGCTCCGGAGGGAATGTGGGGACCGCCGTAGATCAAGTAGACGGTGTCGACCTCGGGCGCCCCCAGAAACAGGTCCGCGTGGTCGTCTCCGTTGAGCTCCGCGCTGTGCAGCACCTCGCCGAAGAACGCACTGTCATCGGCGTGGGTCCAGTAGGGCTCGACGGCCCCCAGGTCCGACGAGGCGCTTCCCGGCCGCGCCGTCTCGGCGCCGAACCAGGCGCTGCGCCCGCTGCCGATGGTGTCGTCACAGCTCCACGCCAGCCCTGCGTCTTCGGAGGCCTGGGCACCGATCATGGCGCCCAGCCCGTCGTCGTAGGCGGCGTCGGAGAAGTCCAGGTCGTCGAGCACCACGACGATCTCGCCCGTGGCTTCGAGCACCCAGGCCTGCACGTGGCCGTCCCCAGTGATGCCGTCGGGGTGCAGGCCGTCCCAGTCGAACACGGCGACCCGGTAGGGGTAGGTGCCCATGAGCTCCCACGACACGGTGTCGGTCTCGAGCGGCGCCCAGTAGACCGCCACCCCGGACCAGTTGCCGGTCGGGGCGCAGACCGCATCGCCGGCGTCTTGGGAGCCCTCGAAGAACAGGGTGCCGTTGTCCCCGACGACCAGGGTGGACTCGGTGCTGCCGTACCAGCTGAGCTCGAAGGGCAGCGTGACCGCCACGGTGTCCTCGTCGGCCAGGCCCAGGTCGATCGCTTCGGCGGACAGCGCCAGCACGTGGTGCGGCGGGCCATCGGTCTCGTCGGAGTCCACGTACACGAGACCGCCGTCGTCGGGCCCGCCGGTGCCGGCGAGGGCAAGGCCGGCAAGGGCCAGGAGCAAGGCGGCAAGCCAGGGGGTGCGTCGGGCCATGGGCGGCAGTGTAGTCACCGGGGATTGGGGTCGCGCCAGGCAGCCAGGAGGCGCCCGGCGTGCACAGCCGCCGCCACCGACGTGCCGCGGACCATGCCGGCTCCCAGCGTGTCCGAAGGCCCTGCGGTGCGGGTCGGGTCGGGCACCGCCCAGGGGGCCAGCACGTCGGGCCCACCCAGCCCCGCCGCGCTGGACCAGTGCTCGGCGCCCACGGCGACGACCGCTGGGTGACAGGCCGGAAAGCCCACACTGCCCAGGGGCTCAGCCGCCGGCTCACAGACCAGCCGCCCGGTGCTGGGGAAGGGCGGCCTCAGGCGCAGGGGGCTGCCCGGCTGGCCGGAGACGCGCACGGACAGCGGCGCTGCACTGCGCAGCTGCCAGCGCGTCCAGGCGCCTCGCCGCTCGCCCTCGATCCCATGGCCGTTCACGGTCACCTTCTCGCCCGCCCCTCGGCCCCACAGGGTCAGCACCTGGGCACCGGACGGCGTCCAGGTGATGTCGGTCAAGGGCCCCAGGTTCCACAGCGCCACGCGATCGCCGAAGTTTCCCGTCGGTGCCACCAGCTGTGTGTCGGGCCGCGCTGCCAGGCGGGCGATGCTGGGCGCGACCGGGTGGCTGCCGTCCCCGGGGCCTTCGTGCCACTCCCACGGCAACAGGAGGACCAGCGGCGCCGAGCCGGCCCGCGCCGCGATCCACTCCAGCGCATCGACGACGTCGCCCGCCGCGAAGTCCCAGTCCCCGTCGATGCGCAGGGCCCGCGGACACGCGACGAGTGCCCGGGCCGTCGGACTGGCCCCCAGGGCCAGTGCCAGGCTGACCAGGCCGTGGCGGGTGGGTCCGGGTCCAGGCGCAGGTCTGGGTTCCCCCGCCTCCCACACCTGACCGTCGGCGCTGCGCACAGCGAGCACCGCCCCGCGGGGCACCGCTGGATGGCACAGGTCGGGCGCGTGATCGATCAGCCCTAGCAGGGCGGCCATGTCAGGGTTCGAAGCGTTCCGTCACGTGGACCGCAGCGCCTGAGTTGGCAGCCAGGTAGTTCTTCAGGTCCTGGTAGGTGGCGGACTGGGAGACCGACTCGACCGTCACGGTGGCCGCCCGATCGTAGGTGCTCAGCGTCACCCAGTGCTCCACGAAGGTGTTGGGCGGCGTGGAGCCCCCGAGCTTCAGGGTGAAGACCTTGCCCACCAGGTTCCCGCCTTGCTTGAGATCGAAGATTCCGCCGTCGAGCTGCGCCAGGGGCATGCTGTCCTCCAGGTGTCAGGTGCCTCGCGCCCGAGGGTATCAGAGCCCGACCGCGCACTCCCGGGGACTCAAGACCTCGAGCCAGTGGTCGTCGTCCAGGCGCGCCAGTTCGGCGACGAGCGCCGCAGCCCGGGTCCTCAGCTCTGGGGACTCTGGGGCCGCCAGGGCCGCCATGCCCCACACCTGGATCCGCAGCAGAGGCCAGCGGATGCCATCTGCGCTCCGGGCGAGCTGTTCGGCGCGGACCGGGTCCCCCGGGTCGAGCACGCCCTGGAGACCGCGGGTCAGCACCAGGCCCTGCTCGAAGCCCTCGCGTTCGAAGGCCTCGGCCGCGAGCACGCACAGCTGCGCAGAGAGCGCCCGGTCCCCTGCCCGCCATGCCCCTGCCGCATCGGTCAGGGCCATGTTGCCCAGCAGGTGGTCGTTCTCGAGCTGCCGCAGCGCCTGGAGAAGCTCCGGGTCGTGAGGGACGGCCCTGCGCTGGCGGTAGCGGGCCGCCCGCAGGCACCACTCGGCTCGGCCCTCAGCCAGCGCCAGCCGGTGCTTGGCAGCCAGGGCCACGGCCTCCTCGGAGAGCGCGACCGCCTGGTCCAGCTCCCCGGCTTCGAGCAACGCCGAAGCCGCCTTGGTGAGGCCCAGGACCCGCCCGCTCTCCGCCCAGGCCAGCCTCGCCGAGCGCCCGAAGTGGCTCGCTGCCTGCACGTGGTCCCGGGTCCAGTAGGCCGCCCAGCCCTCCATCGACGCCAGCCGGGCCTGGGCGAAGGGGTGATCCAGACGCCCGAGCTCGGCTCGCAAGCGCACCAGACCCGAGTCGATCTGGCCCTCCCGGGCAGCCACGTGGAAGAGCAGGGCCTGGCGGTAGGCCTCGAGCCGGGGATCCACAAGGGGGTCCAGCGGCGCCAGCAGCCCGGCGGCTCGACGGGTCTTGCCCCGCATGAACGCCAGCGCACCGCCCAGGAGCTGGGCCAGGGGCCCGACCCGGGGGAGCTGCTCCCGGTCGCGGCGAAGGGCAAGCAGCGCCGCCCGAAGCACGTGGGGGGTCTGGGACAGGAGCGCTGCCAGGGTTCGCTGGACCAGGAGCGCCTCGAGCTGATCCGGCTGGTCGGCTCGCCGGACCACGAACAGGGCCTCGTCGAGCACAGCCATGGCATGGCCCAGCCGGCCCTGGCGGATCAGTCGCTCGGCAAGGGCCTGGGCTTCCTGGCCCACCCGGCCGGAGTGCCCGGCGGCGATGAAGTGGACCAGCCGTCCCTCGGCGCCGGGCTCCAGCGCGTCCGCGATGGCCAGGTGCGCTTCGCGTCGGCGCTGTCCCAGCCAGTCTTGGAGCACTGTGGCCGCCACGAGGGGCTGGATCCGCCCATCGGCCAGCCTGTGGACCGCGCCGGCACGGGCCAGCTCCTGGATCTCCAGCTCGAGCTGCCACGGCGGGTGGCCCGATGCCGACGCCAGCAGCTGGACCGTGGTGTGGGGCCATCCCAGGGCGACCCAGGCCAGGAGCTGCTGGAGCGGCTCGTCCAGGTCTGCGCGGACCTGGCCGTGGTGATGGACCTGTTCCTGGCCCAGGCCCATCTGGCTGCGCTCCAGTGAGACCTGATCCAGGACCAGCAGTCCTTGGTGCCAATGGGCCATGCCCCGATGAACCCAAGCGCTGAGCTCTGCAGCCACCCGGGCCTGGAGTCCCCCAGTGCGCTGGTGGAGCTCACGGGCGCCGTCCTCGCGCAGGTGGAGCAGGCGATCCGGACCTGCAAAGACACCCCGTAGCTCACCGATGCTCAGAGGCGTCAGGCGCGGCCCTTCGGTGCCCGGCGAGAGCGTCGAGCCCAGGATCGCACCCCCGCTCCGGCAGCCCTCGAGCACCCGCCGGCTCCACCGATCCAGCTGATCCCAGTCGTCCACGAGCACGACCCAGCCGCTGGCGAGCAGTGCTTCCACCGCGGCGACCACCTGGGTCAGCACCGTGGCCGGCGACGCGCCACCCGCTGTCTCCAGCCGATGACCGGTCTCCTCCCAGAGGGGCTGGAGGCTCTGCAGTGGCCTGCGACCGGGACCGACCCAGGCCACCTTGAGAGCCAGGCCCGCGAGCCGGCTCGCGGTGTCCTGGAGGGTGCGGGTCCGGCCGCTGCCCGGGGGGCCACTCACGTCCAGCGACACCCCGTCCAGGGCGGCCGCGACCAGTGCTTCGACGGCGGCGTCGCTCCCCAGGCGCGGCAGCGAGCCGTGCTCGGCCAGGGCCCCCGGCCGGCCCTGGAGGGCCTGGAGCACCCCCGCTGCGGACCGGGGCCTCAGCCGGGGGTCCGGTTCCAGCAGCCGGTCGACCACCGCGGCCACCGCGTCCGGCACCTCGCGAGCCCGCCGGGCCAGCGGCCGCGGGCGCAGATCCTTGGCGTAGAGCAGCTCGGCCGTGGTCAGGCCTTCGTGGGGGGGCCGGCCTGCCAAGGCCTCGTAGAGCATCACCCCCAGCGCATAGAGATCGGTCCGAGCGTCGACGGCGCGGCCGTGGACCTGTTCCGGTGCCAGGTAGCGCGGGGTCCCGACCACCGTGCCCACAGCCGTGATGGTCCGGTCCACCCCCCGGGCCAGGCCGAAGTCCAGGAGCGTCGGTGCGCCATCTGCGCCGACCAGCACGTTCCCCGGCTTGAGATCCCGGTGGATGATGCCGGCGGCGTGCACCCGAGTCAGGGTCTCCAGCAGCGCCCGCACGGTGCCTTCGATGGCCGCCCAGCCCGCTCCCCCCACGGGACCTGGGAAGGGCCGTCCCTCGACCAGGGCCATGACGATGAAGCTGCGCCCTGCGAGCTCGCCCTCGTCCAGCAGCCGCACCACCCCGGGGACCCGGAGCACCCGCAGCGCCCCGACCTCGCGCAGGAGTCGCTCTCGCTGCTTCTGCGAGAGCACGGTCATCAGCTTGATGGCGACCTGGCGATCGTGGAACTCGTCCACCGCCCGGTACACGGTGCCGGAGGCCCCCTGACCCAAGGGCTCGCCGAGTGCATAGCGGCCGGCGAGCAGCTCCGCAGAAGGCGCTGCGCCCTCCCGGCTGGGGAGGGACAGCAGGTCTGAGAGGGACTCGGTCCCGGACACCCAGCCTCCCTGGTGGGCCCGATGCTACCAGCCCGGTCGGCGACTCAGCGGGCGCTGGGTCGCACGCCCTCCCGGTGGGCATGGCGCGAACTGTCCGGCCCGGTGACGATGCGGGACAGCGCGTAGCGGTCCACCCGCAGGCTCTTCTCCAGGACCGTGGCGCCCCGCCGCCCGGAGCGCGACAGGCGGGTCAGCCTGACCTCGGCACGCCCGGCCTGCACGTCGACGGTCCGGGTCTCGCCGGGCGCCAGCACGTCCACCAACACACCATTGATCAGGACTTCGACGGGCGAGCTCCAGCGGTTCTTGACCTGCACCAGGCCAGTCTCCGGCGGATCCACCTCCCAGCGGAAGTCGTCAAAGGCAGACAGCCGCACGGTGTCCCTGTCGATGAGCTGGCCGGTGGTCCGTCGGGCGACAAAGGTGCTGCTGCCTACAGCGACGTCGTCGAAGACGCTGGTGGCGCCGGGGCCCAGGGTCCGGGTCAGGCCTCCCAGGGTCACGGCGACGGCCACGGGCAGGGGGTTCTTGACCAGCACGGCGGTCTCGGTCGGCCGCTCCAGCCGCCACACCCGGTCCATGGTGTCCAGCGACAGCATCGCGATGCGGCGGGCACCCACCCGGGCCTCGACCCGCCGGGTGTCCCCGGGGATGCGGACCCGGGCGAAGGCCCCGGCGCTGACCACGTCGACCTGGCGACCATCGGCGAGCACCGTCACAGCACGGCCCACGTCGTTGTCGACCATCAGCGTTCGGACGGCGTCCGAGGGACGCACGTGGGTGCGGTCCCGGTCCACGTGGTCGGCCCCCGAGTGGGCCAGAGCAGGCGCTGCGGCGAGCAGCAGGGCGACCATCGCGGTGTTCAGCAGGGGGCGGGGCATGGCGGACTCCAGCAGGTTCGGATTCGCCACCGTCGACGGCTCATGTCCGGGCCCCATTCGGCCGACGACAAAGGGTGACACCTCTGCAACGCCGCAGACCGGCCGCCCATGCGGCCCCACGGGCTTGTGGCCGATGGAGGGCTTGGGTGCTAGACTCCGGGCTCGTCTGAACTGCCTCGAATCGGGAGCCACACGTGCGCGTCGCCCTCATCAATCCGACCCCGATCGATCACTACTCTCCCTGCATTCGCAGCCTGGCTGGCTACCTCAAGGCGAACGGTCACCACACCCGGATGATCTTCCTGCCGGCGGACAACTACAACACCCGCTTCGAGCCCGGCTACATCAAGCAGATGAAGCAGTCCCTGGTCGAGGGCGTGCTCGAACAGGTCGAAGACATCGACCTGGTGGGCGTCAGCTTCCTGACGGCGATGTTCGACGTGGCGGTCCAGGTCACCCGCGCGATCCAGTCCCGCTACCCCGAGAAGCACATCGCCTGGGGCGGCTTCCACCCCACGACCATGCCCCAGCAGGCCCTGGACTTCGTGGACATGGTCAGCGTGGGCGAGGGCGAGCACGGCCTGCTGGAGCTCTGCGAGGCCCTCGACGACGGCAAGGACCCCTGGGACATCCGCAACTGGTGGTTCCGCAAGCCGAACGGCAAGATCGTCGGCAACCCTCACCGGCCCCTGATCCAGGACTTGGACACCCTGCCCTACCAGGACTTCTCTCTCGAAGACGACTGGACCTGGGAACCCAACAAGATGGCCGAGCTGGTGCGTGCCGACTGGGACATGTTCAAGCACATCGTGCCGACCTACCCGGACCGCAACGGCGACCTGCGCATCTCCTACAAGACGATGATCACCCGCGGCTGCCCCCACAAGTGCAGCTACTGCGGCGTCGCCTTCCAGCACGACCTCTACAAGGGCCAGCGCTACCTGCGCCGCCGCTCCGTCGAGCACCTGGTCGGCGAGGTGAAGCAGGTCATGCGGAACTACCCCGAGATCGGCATCATCCACTTCCAGGACGACGTCTTCTTCAGCACGTCGACCGAGGAGATCGTCAAGTTCTCCGAGCACTGGAAGCGCGAGATCGGCATGCCCTTCCGGGCCCAGTGCTCCCCGGCCACCATCAACGAGGAGAAGTTCTCCGCGCTGATCGACGCCGGCCTGGTCTTCACCGAGCTGGGCATCCAGACCGGCAGCTCCGAGACCATGCGCATGTACAAGCGCGGCATGACCAACGAGCAGCTGCTCAAGGCGGTGAACATCATCACCAAGTACGCCGACCACATGCAGGTGCCCGACTACCACATGATCCTGGACAACCCCTGGGAGTCCACAGAGGACGTGATGAAGGGCCTGCGGCTGGTCTGCACGCTGCCGCCCCCGTACAACCTGCTGCCCTCGAGCCTGATCTTCTACCCGGGCACCGAGTTCTTCCACAAGGCCATGGAGGACGGCTTCGTCACCGACGAGTACGCCCAGGTCTACCGCTCGAGCTTCCACGCCCCCAAGGGCAACTACCTGAACTTCCTGTTCTTCTTGACGCTGTTCAACAACATGCCCAAGGAGATCGTGATGTTCGCGGCCAGCGACCGCTTCGTGCGCCGCTTCAACCAGAAGAAGTACGACTTCCTGTGGGGCCAGCTCTACAAGTACGGCGAGCGCTTCCGGAACGTGAAGCAGTTCGCCAGCTTCGCGACCAAGGGCAAGCTGCTCGAGATCACCAGCATCCGCGAGCTGAAGCGGGTGGCGAATCAGATGAAGTAGGCGTTCGGGTATCCTCGGGTCGTGGCTGACCCCTCCCTGTCGAGCGCCAAGAAGCACGCCCGCGTGAGGCTCCTGGGCATCCCGATGTTCTGGCTCGGCGCCCTGGGCCTGGTGGCGTCACTGGGTCTGTGGATCGGCGGGATGGCCCCGGGCGCCTGCGTGATGCTGTACATCGCCAGCACCGGGCTGAGCCTAGCCACGTTCGGCACCCACAACGACACCGCGCTGGCGTGGATGGTGAGAGCCGGCGAAGAGGCCCTGGACCCGGGACTGCGCACCGAGCTGCGGGGCGAGCTGGCCCTGGACCGCCAGGGGGTGTCCGCGCTGTCCCCCACGCCCAAGATCGCCTGGGCCATGACGGTCATCGCGCTCCTGCTCCACGTCTGGGCCGCCTGGAGACTGTTCGGGGCTCTGGCGTGACCGGCAGCACCCTGGCCTACATCGGTCCGGACCGACAGCTCCACACCGTGCGCACAGACGGCTCACAGCCCACCCAGCTCACCCTGTCCCTGGCCGGCAATCCCCTGTTGCGGTGGGGCAAGCCCGACGTGACCCCCACGGCCTACTCCTGGCCCACGTGGAGCCCGGACGGTCAGCGGCTGGCCTGCTTCTCCCACGGGGCCGATCCGGACACCCAGGAGCCCGCGTCGGTCCATGTGGTCGAGGTCGACGGTCTGCGCGAGTACCAGCTGGGCAGCTTCCCGGGGTCCATGCCGCTCTACGCCGCCTGGCAGCCGGACGGCCAGGGCGTGGCCGTGTTGACCCAGGACGGCACTGGCTTGGAGCTCATGTACGGGCGTCTCGACCAGCTGGGCCGGATGCGGGCCATGGACCAGGGCTCGCCCCTGTTCTTCACCTGGGGCCCCGGCGGGCGCCGCCTGTTCATCCACACCGGCCCCAGCCGGCCCGGCAGCGACGGGCGCTTGATGGTGCGCGACGCCCTGGGCCAGCTGCCCGACGAGGCTCTGCCCCAGGCCCCGGGCAACTACTGCAGCCCGGTGATCGTGGGGGGTCGGCTGGTCCACGTGGAGCGGCTGGGCCTGGTCAATCGTCTGATCTCCACCGAGCTGTCCGGCCAGGATCCCCAGATCATGATGGAATTCGACGGGCTGGCCGCCGTGGTGGCCGCCCCAGCCCTGGGTGGCGTGATCTTCAGCACCGCATCGGACGCCCAGGGGGCCCCCTACCGGGGCACCACCCTGGTTCCCCTGGACGGCAGCCCCACGGTGCGCCTGTGCGACGACGACTGCCTGGCCTTCCACTGGAGCGAGGCCGGACGTCAGCTGCTCTACGTCCGCGTCGACCCCGACAGCCGCTTGCTGGCGTGGCACTCGGTCCGGCCCGGCGAGGTGCCGGTGGAGCGGGTTCGCTTCTGGCCGACCCAGGAGATGCGCTTCGCCCTGCACTTCTTCGAGCAGTTCGTCTCGACCCATCGCTTCGTGTCCGGCGACGGCCAGCACCTGCTGTTCTGCGGTCACCCCGAAGACCAGCTGCCCGACCGCGGTCCCCCCGGGATCCACGTGCTCGATCTCAGGCGGGATGGCCCGCCCCGCCTGCTGGCCCAGGGCTCATTCGCCTGCTTCGCGCCGAGCGACGGGGTATGACCCTGGACCGCTGAACCCAAGCGCTGTGGAGGATTTGCATGTCGATCCTGGATGTCGTCGCCGGCGTGGTGGCAGGACCCGCCAGCCGGGTGGTCGAAGCCCCTGTCCGCGACATCGTGGACGAGGTCTTGCGCCAGCAGGATCTGGCCCGCCCCGAAGACGTCGCCGCGCTGCGGTCCGAGGTGACCCGCCTGACGGCTGAGCTCGCGGGCATGCAGAGCCGCCTGGGCGAGCTGCTCGGTGGCTTGGAGAGTCTCCAGACCGAGACGGCCAGCCTGCGCTCCGCTCTGGCCGAAGCCCAGGCTGCGCCGGCCCCTGAGCCCGAGCCCGAGCCCGAGCCCGAGCCCGCGCCCGAGCCGGAGCCCCAGGCCGCCGCCCCGGCGCCAGCTGCCACCGAGGCCGCGCCGGCGCCCAAGAAGCGAGGCCGCAAGAGCTTGGCCCACCTGGGCTGCAGCATCGACGGGTGCGCCGACGAACACCGCTCCAAGGGCTTCTGTGCCAAGCACTACCAGTCCTGGCGGCGGGGCAACCTGGCTGGCTACGTGGGCCCCGAGGGCCTGGTCGGCCACGAAGGGGGCGCCTGGCAGGTGGACCAGAAGCACGCCGGCAAGGCGGTGACGGTGGACTCGTCGGGCAAGCGGGCCAAGGTCTTGGTCGATGGCAAGAGCGTGCGCTCCAAGAAGATCGCGTAGCGCGCGTTAGAGGGCCGCCCCCCCAGGAGGCCCCCCTCATGCGCGATCTGCTCGAACGCCTCGGCATCACCAAAGAGAACTCCGGCGCCTGGATCGGTGCCCCGCGGTCCACGACAGGACGTCTGGTCCAGTCCACCAATCCCACGACCGGTCAGCCCATCGCCGGTGTGCGCCTGGCCAGCCTCGACGACTACGAGGCCTGCATCGCGGCGATGGACGAGGTCACGCCCCGGTGGAAGATGCTGCCGGCGCCCAAGCGCGGCGAGATCGTGCGGCAGATCGGCGAGGCCCTGCGGGAGCACAAGGACGACCTGGGCGCACTCATCGCCCTCGAGGTCGGCAAGATCCGCCAGGAGGGCCTGGGCGAGGTCCAGGAGTCCATCGACATCGCGGACTTCTCGGTCGGCCTGTCCCGTCAGCTCTACGGGCTCACGACCCACTCCGAGCGGCCCCAGCACCGCATGTACGAGCAATGGCACCCCATCGGCCACGTGGCCTGCATCACCGCCTTCAACTTCCCCAACGCCGTCTGGGCCTGGAACGCGATGATCGCGGCTGTGTGCGGCGACACGGTGTGCTGGAAGCCGTCGCTCAAGGCCCCCCTGGTCGCCATCGCCACCCACAAGATCGCCCACGAGGTGCTCGAGCGCCACGGCATGGGCGGTGTCTTCACCCTGGTCATCGGCGACGACGCCGACGTGGGCGAGACCATGATCCACGATGGGCGCTTCCCCGTGGTCTCGGCCACCGGATCCACCCGCATGGGCAAGCACGTCGGCCAGGCCGTGGCAGCACGGCTGGGGCGGTCGCTCTTGGAGCTCGGCGGCAACAACGCGATCATCGTGGACCCGACTGCACCGCTGGACCTGGCCCTGGGGGGCATCGTGTTCGGCGCCGTGGGCACGGCCGGCCAGCGCTGCACCAGCACCCGGCGGATCTTCCTGCACCAGGACATCGCTGCGGCCTTCACCGACAAGATCGTGCACGCCTACAAGCAGGTCCGGATCGGCGATCCGCTGGACGCCGACACGCTCATGGGTCCGCTCATCGACGAGGACGCGGTCGCCCAGTTCCAGGCCGCCATCGTGGCCATCCAGGAACAGGGCGGCGAGGTCCTGACCGGCGGCGTGCGCGTCGACCGCCCCGGCAGCTTCGTCGAGCCCACGGTGGTCAAGGCGTCACCGGACATGGCGATCTGCAAGCACGAGACCTTTGCCCCCATCCTCTACGTCTTCACCTACGACGACCTGGCCCAGGCGATCCACTGGCAGAACGACGTGCCCCAGGGCCTGTCGTCGGCGATCTTCACGGACTCCGTGCGCACCGCCGAGAACTTCCTGAGCCACGCCGGCAGCGACTGCGGCATCGCCAACGTGAACATCGGCACCAGCGGCGCCGAGATCGGCGGGGCCTTCGGTGGCGAAAAGGAGACCGGCGGCGGCCGCGAGGCCGGGTCCGACAGCTGGAAGGCCTACATGCGTCGCCAGACCTGCACGATCAACTGGTCCACCGAGCTGCCTCTGGCCCAGGGCATCGAGTTCAACCTGGACTGATCGGCCGATGAGCCCTGCGACATTACTTTCCCACGGGTGCGGATCTGGGACCCCAACGGGGCACCGCGAAGCCCCCGTCAGGGAGATGTCAACGGCTCGATCCGCATGAAGTGGTGGCAAGAGGGTCTGGCACACCTCTTGCTCAAGGGTCAGGCGAGCAATTCTCCAACCCTCCTCCGCGCATCATCAGGAGCCTCCATGTTCATCACCATCGATCGATTCATCCAGGAAGAAGAAGGCCAGAGCACCGTCGAGTACATGCTGCTCATCTCGGTCATCGTCATCGCCATCGTGGCGGCCGCCTACATCTTCTTCCCCACGTTCCAGAAGGGCGTGCAGGAGCTGGCCAAGGACGTCTCGTCCATCCTGGACAGCGGCAAGATCGGACAGGTCGGCTTCGACCGTGGTGCTGGTGGGTCCTAGAGCGCCAATCAGGTAAACGGACCGAGCATGGCTAGCCCCCGCGCTCTCCGAGCGATGCGAGTCCCCTCCCCCCGTCTTCGGGGTGGAGGGGATTCGCGCTTCGGGGGTATAGGGAGGCCCCATGCTCCTGCTCCTCACCACCACCGCCTTCGCCGCCACCTACCAGAACCCGGTTCGCACCCCCGACGCCGGCTACGTCGACGTGACCCTGGGGCTCGGCGGCGTCCGACACGCCCAGGACCTCACAGACTGCGAGGGCGACGGCTGCCGCGTCAGCGAGCTCAGCTGGGGGCCTGACCTGCGCCTGGGCGTCCGGCCTGCGGACTTCGTGGGTGTCTGGATTCAGGGTGATCTCCGGGCAGAGAGCCTGGACGGCACCGAGCATGCAGGCTGGTTCGTGGGCGCCGACGCCGGCGTGCACCTGGCGCTCCCGCGGGACGGCCTGCGGCCCGCCCTGTCGCTTCAGGGCTCCTGGCAGCGCAGCCCCGTCACAGGCTGGGACGACGCGTCATCCACCGACCAGGCCTTGCGCGTCGAGGCCGCTCTGTTTGGTGCCTGGGGAGACGACGCCGACGGCTTCGTGGCCTATGCCGGGCCCGCGGTCCGGCTGTGGCAGTCCCGCGAGATCACCGTCGTGAAGGACGACGTGTCCTTTGAGCTGAAGAGCTGGATCCCCGTCGGCGTCGTGGTCGGTGGCGAGATCGTCAGCGACATGCTGGGCCTGCCGTGGGTCTCGCGCACCCCTCGACTGGCGGTCGGGCTCGAGGCTCGCGGCCTGGATGCCTGGGGACTCGAAGCCTGGTTGAGCCTGCGCTACTGAGCGTCGGGCCGCGCGATCACCACAGTCGCCGCCGCGGACCAGTCGGCACTGGAAGCCGTGCCAGGCCAGGCATCGCCCTCCAGGCCCTCGGCGTCGTCGGCCAACCAGCTCTGCTTGTCCACGCCGGACCCGGTGGACCACGAAGCCGTGCCGGTCTGAGGCGCGAACTGGCCGGAGTTCCAGTCCAGCAGCTCGCCCTCGCCCTGGGGTAGGACCACCTTGATGGCGTCGTCGTCGACGTCGAGGTCCAGGACCACCGAGACCCGGGGCGACGCCGAGCAGTCCTCGACCTTGACCGTGGCCGACGCGCTGTACCCCTCGCCCTCTGGATCGCGAAAGCTCAGCTCGAAGGCCTGGGTCGGGGTGGTGATCACCACCTCGATGTCCAGTGCCTGGACGCTGTCCAAGGAGCCCTCATAGCTCAGGGTCGTGACCCCCGTCGCCGTGTTCCAGAACACGGTCCCTGGCGCCTCGATCGCCAGGTTGGCGGCCAGGTCTGCCGGCGCGGTCAGCGTGGGCACCGCTGCCCCGGTGTCCGGATCCTGGGCCAGCTCCCGCAGGTCGGTCTGGTCCAGGCTGCAGAGCCAGGCCCCGAGCGAGCCCGCCGCGACCCCCAGCCGGACCCCGGGGGCGGCAGCGACTCCGATCTCGGCCGCCCGGGCGTCCACCAGGGGCTGCACGGTCGTGACATCGGCACAGGCCATCAACGCCAGGACGATCACGGCGCCCCTCCGGCCCCGAGGCGCTCCAAGAGCGTCGCTTCGTCGATCACCTCGATCTCCAGTTCCTGCGCCTTGGCGAGCTTGCTGCCCGCGTCGGCGCCCGCCACGACCGTGTCGGTCTTCTTGCTCACGCTGCCGCTCACCTTGCCTCCCGCCGCCAGGATGCGCGACTTTGCGTCGCTTCGCTTCAGCGTCGGAAACGTGCCGGTCAGGACGAAGCGCTTGCCGACGATCGCAGCCACCGTGGTGTCCCCGCCACCGACCACTTCCGCCGGCGGGAATTGGACGCCGGCCGCCTGGAGCCTGGCGATCTCGTCGCGGTGAGCCGGCTCGGAGAACCAGGCCACGATGGGCTCGGAGACGATGGGACCCACCCCGTCCACCAGCTCCAGAGCCTCGGCCGGGGCGTCCATGATGGCGTCGATGGTGCCGAAGTGTTGCGCCAGGTCACGGGCGGTGGACTCGCCGACGTTGGCGATGCCCAGGCCAAAGATCACGTTGGCGAGAGGGCGGGCGCGACTGACCGCGAGGGCGTCGATCAGGTTCTGGGCGCTCTTGTGCGCCATGCGCTCCAGGGCCGCCACCGGCTCGATCTGGAGCCCGTACAGGTCGCTGAAGCGAGTCACCATACCGGTCGAGACGAGCTGCTCGACCAGCTTGGAGCCTAGCCCCTCGATGTCCATGGCCAGGCGGCTGGCGAAGTGCTGGATGGCGCCGGACAGCTGGGGGGGACAGCCGGCCTGGTTGGGGCAGCGCGTGACGACCTCGCCTTCGGCCCGCACGAGCGGTGTGCCGCAGGCCGGGCAGTCCGCCGGGTAGACCACTGGGCGTCGGTCGGCCCGCTCTCCGTCGTCGACCACCGAGACGACCTTGGGGATGACGTCGCCCGCGCGGTAGATCCGCACCCGGTCGCCGTGGTGCAGGTCCAGGCGCCGGAGCTCGTCGGCGTTGTGCAGCGTGGCTCGGCTCACGGTCACGCCACCGACCCGGACCGGCCGTAGGTGGGCGACTGGCGTGACCGCACCCGTGCGGCCGACCGAGAATTCCGCGTCGTCGAGCACGGTGATCGCCTCTTCCGGAGGGTACTTGAAGGCGATCGCCCACTTGGGGGCCCGGGTGACGAAGCCCAGGGTGTCCTGGTGCGCGAAGGCGTCGACCTTGACCACGGCGCCGTCGATCTCGTAGTCCAGACCATGCCGCAGCTGGCCCAGCTCCGAGATGCGCGTCACCACCGCGTCCATGCCCACGCACACCCGGTTGAGCTCGTTGACCCGGAAGCCCCAGGCTCGGAAGAGCTCGAAGACCTGGTGCAGGGTCGCCGGCAGTGGCACGCCCTCGAGCTCGCCGAAGCTGTGGGCGATGAAGTGCAGCGGCCGCTGGGCAGCCAGGCGCGGGTCCAGCTGGCGCATCGTGCCCGCCGCGCTGTTGCGCGGGTTCTCGAAGGCTTTGTCCCCCCGGGCCACCCGGTCCCGGTTCATCTGGGCGAAGCCGGAGAGGTCGAACAAGACCTCGCCCCGAACGGACAGGTAGCTCGGCAGGACCGCACTGCCGCCCAGGCGCAGGGGGATCTCCGAGATGGTCCGCACGTTGTGGACCACGTCTTCTCCGGTCTCGCCGTCCCCGCGGGTGATGCCCGCGGTCAGCTCGCCGTCCTGGTAGACCAGCTCCATCGCCAGGCCATCGAGCTTGGGTTCGACCGTGTACGCCAGGGGCGCGTCTTCTGGGTGGCCAGCCCGGATCAGGTCCCGCAGGATCCCGCCTCGCACCCCGCCCTTGTCGTCCCGCCGGATCTCCCAGTCCCGCAGGTCCGACGCGCTCAAGGCGTTGCGCAGCGACAGCATCGGCACCCGGTGCGCCATGCCGTGGAGACGATCCACGGGGGCCCCGCCGACGCGGTGGGTCGGACAGTCCGCCGGCACATGGGCCGGCCAGGCGTCGACCAGGAGCTCCAGCTCCCGGTACAAGAGGTCGTAGTCACGGTCGCTGATCTCCGGGGCATCGAGCTCGTGGTAGAGCCTGTTGTGCCGATTCAGCTCCTGGGAGAGCGCCACCAGGCGCGCCCGGGCAGCGGGCTCCGCCAGGTCCTGCACCCGGGTTCGGATCGCTGCGGGATCCCATTCGACCATGAACGTCCTCCGAGCAGTGCGTTGTATCCGCGCGATCGGGCCCGCGAAAGGCCTTCAGCACACCGCCGAGCGAGCCGATGTCTCAGCTGGGATTCGAACTCGCCGAGGAGGGGACATGGAAGCCGTCCAGCCCGGACATCGCACACTCGATCCGGATCGCCTCCCCACGATCCCAGCAGGGCTGTTCGCCATCATCAAGGAGGCCGGTGATCCCGAGTCGTCCCTGCAGAAACTGGCCCAGGTGGTCAGCCAGGAACCGGGCTTCACGACCCAGCTGCTCAAGATCGTCAACAGCCCGTACTTCGGCTTCGGCAAGGAGGTCCGCCAGGTCCAGCAAGCCACGGTGGCCATCGGCGCACGCACGGTGCGCAACCTGGCGGTCGCCCACGCGGTCAAGGGCACGACCGACGACATGGATCTGGGCGACTTTGACGGCACGTTGTTCTGGGAGGACAGCCTGCGCAGGGCCGCGATCTGCCGATACATGGCCGAGCGGGTGCGCTACGAGGATCCCCTCGAGGCGTTCACGGTCGGCCTGGTCCAAGACATCGGGTCGCTCTTCCTGGCCTACCTGGCACCGGAGTACTCCGGTGAGCTCCAGAAGTTCCGCAGCCTGAGTGGCGGCGATCGGCACCATCAGGAACGGCACCTGGTGGGCGCCGGCCACACCGACATCTTCGCCTTGACCGCGTCCAGCTGGGGCCTGCCCCCCGATCTGGCGGAAGCCATCGTCGGGCACCACAACCCGAAGGCCAAGGCCTCGGGCCGCCGTGGCCAGTGGCTCTTGGCCCTGGCCCGGGTGGCCGACGCCGTGGCCGACCTGTTCCAGGCTGGCGCAAGCGGAGAGCTCCAGGGGACGGCCCAGGCCTACCTGGACCAGCTCCCGTCCACCCAGCCCATGATCCTCGAGGACCTGTGCAACGAGATCCGTCAGGAACTCGT